>JADEYI010000524.1_pt1 | contig 50956 bp, 72 predicted proteins | sample 8542331 | NCBI WGS metagenome assembly JADEYI01 (sample SAMN16510988, study PRJNA670497) | mine drainage metagenome | isolation source: biofilm near Copperflume 1 | place: Germany: Marsberg coppermine Kilianstollen | collected 2018-02 | reverse complement strand
GGACTCGCCAGATCCAAGCAAGACCCAATCAACCGTGGGCACGGTGCTCAGTATCTATACCGCCCCCTGCCAGCCGGGGCCAAAGCTAAACACGTGATGCCCTATAATGACACACAAGTCTGACCATGATGGAAGTCCTTCAAATCATGTGCCTTATACATCATGTCATGTATGATCTTAAGACTAAAGCTTTGATGAAAACGTTCATTTGAGATGGCTTTGTAACAATAATCAATTTGATCAGAGGTGGTCTTGCAAGCTCCAAATGGACTCCAGATCACTCATCGTAATTCAGCCTGCGCATCCTGAGTCACAATATTCAGCAACCTGAAGACACTGCTTTGGTCAAGAAATGGTTCAAGATCACAAGATCCTGTACATACTCATGTGAGCAATACACAAAGGCCTGCTAGAAATTCCTAAAGCCTGCTACAAATAGAGTCAATGTTTGTATTATTCCGCCCAAACTCCACGATTCCCCTTTGCTGGAGCAGATCCTGCAGGCGGCTGACTCCGCTGGGCAGCTTTTGATCTCCCGCAGGCGGCGAGCTGAGAGCCCACATGCTGGCGAGGACGTCAGTATGGACATCAAGCTTCACGAGATCCGCAGTACTGACCGGTGCTGGACTCAGCAGCAGACGCCACAGTGGCTGCAAGGCTTCTGCAGGAAGGCTGAAGTTCAGTTTTGGCAGGAGCCTGTCCGTTTTGGAGTGGCGCGCGTTGCTGGTCACTAGCCCCACCATGCATCCATCCAGCCCTATCACTGCACCCCCGCTCGCCCCTGACACCAGCACACACACGTCACATAAGGTATTGCCTCGCATCATCCAATAGAGGACAGAGCTGATAGATTATTGTGTCACCCGGGTTCTGGTCCCACCTGGTTGAATAGCAGCATTAGTCATCAGTATGCCGGCCTGCCTCTCACCATCGTCTCCCTCCGAGTACACCACCTGGACCAGCAAATGGAGATCAGTGTACAGAATATATAACGCGTGGTGCTGCAAGTGCTTCAGCATTAACCAACACGCTCATTGAGGCAAGTCTAATGGCGGGTCAACAGGCACCTTTGAGACCACCCCGGCTGTCGCAATGTGGCCAAGGCAGAAGCGGGGCGAGAACAATGGGAATGCCACCACCGCAACAGGCTCCCCTGCTGCTGTGCTGGGCGTCTGCCCGCTATCTCTCAATGCAAGTTGCTGCAAGTGCACGCGTGCCCTGCCCTCCAGTTGCAGCACGGCAATGTCCAGAGCGCCCTGGAACACAAACACCACCGCAGCTGTGGCTGACACCGGACGCGGGGGCCCTCCTGCAGAACCGCCGTCCTTCTGCCACACCTGCACTCTCAGAGTCGGCGGCACTCTCTCCGCTGATGCTGCACGCGAGTCTTCCTGACTGCTGCGGTTACTGCTGGCTGTGCGCTCCACCAGCAAGTGGGCGTTTGTGACGATGTAGCCATTGCGCGCAGACACAACCACTCCAGACGCCCAGGTGCCTCCATTTGTAGAGACGGCCACCACGCCAGGCTGTGCCGAGGTCACTGCATGCTGCAAGCCTCGCGCTGCAGCAGTGCGTTGCAGGCTCGGCTGCAACTGCTTTGGCTGGCTCTGTGCTGCGCAGACTGCTGCTGTGAGCGCTGGGAAGGAGTTGCTGCCAGAGCTTGTTCCACCAGTAGTGGCTGTGCCTGGTGCAGGCGCCCCCCACGGCGGACTCCTTCCTTCATTGTGAGGCAACCGGGGAGACAAATTTTGGCTTCTCCTGCCACCCTGCAAATTACAAGGCGATCCAGATCAGCTGCTCTTGCAATGGGACAGCCTCTTGTTCAAGATACACTGTGTGGCTAGCAAATGACAGTCTCGGATAGATATATCGCACTATTCTTGCACAGTTGCTGTCATGGCTCACCCATTTTGCTTGCCACTCAGCTGGCTTGGAGATTTCCGGCAAGCTCATGCTGCTCGCACTTGCAGAGGTAGATGCTTGCCAGGTCCGTAGAATCGCGATGAGACAGCCCGCTGGTATAATGGTAGGCACCTAGTCAGGCAGAGACAGGTGTACATGTTGGATGTTTAGGAGGCGGGGGCTGCACAAAGGTAAAACAGTACAAGCTGTGCATCCAGCCACAAGGTAGATTCGCTGTGTCACCTCAGCTCTGAATGTGTGGCTGGACAAAGGCAACCCCAGCACACCAACAAGCTTCCCCTCGCAGTCAATCACAGGTCCGCCGTCCATTCCTGGTAACACAAGCATGTCTGCAAGGAGTAGGGCTTGGGACCCATCCTGCTCACACATGCATCAAGCGTCAGCATCATGCCTGCAGGTGGCCGATTGCGAATGTGCCAATGAAGAAGTGCAATTGAAGAGTGCAACGCACCTGCGCATACACTGCATTTGCAACGATGCCAGCGGCGATGTGGTTCTTGAAGTGGGCATGCGAGAGTGCTCCAAAAGGCGAACCCATGGCTGTTATAGTGCTCCCAGGCAGCATTGCGCTTCCTAGATCACCTTTGCTAAAGGCAACCAGGCCCAGGGGTCTGGCCTTACCCACAGGAATTGGTGCAAAAGGAAAGTCCAGGACTGCCATCCATGGCAGCAGGCTTCCATGTCCCTGTTCCTTTGCATCACCCGAAAGCCATTTTGCTGACCAGTCCCCGCCATCTGCACTCGCAGATCCACACCTCAGCTCCAGTCTCTGGGCAGCAATACCAACACAGTATACCATGCTTGCAGATTGCTGTAGCCTCACTGGGCATCAGGCGAGTCAAGATGGCCGCCACACTGCTGACGCAAAAGAATCCGCGCAATCTTCCTTCAACTGCAGCATGTCCATTGAGTGTGCTGTAGTCTGTGGAGACTGAGACCCTGAGGCCATCAGGGGAAACCACAGCATCAATGATCTGCACTTCCGAATGCTGGACAGTATAATGGAAACTGAGTGGCTTTGCAATGCGTTCCAGGACAGTGGAAGATTAGTGTGAAAGTGACAGTGAGCATGCGCACCTCGTTCCAGGCAGGAGCGAGGCATGTGAGGCCGACGCCAGGGCATTTCGCAGATGGGAGGGCAGGAATGGGACCAATAGATTTGCTGGACATACAATGATTGGAACGCCTTCATCTCTAGTCAAAACAATGCCTGCATGCCAACATGTCCCAGTCAGTACGCAGGAGGAAATGATGGAACCGCGTGCTTTTTAGTCTCAGCACTGCAGAGCACCAGCCCACCTGACGCAGAGAGGGTGGTCACTCCATTAGCAGCAGTGTGAAAGGGCCTTGCGTGGGCTTTTGCCAGTTTTGGATCCGAACCAGAGACCTGAATTACAAGATCGCCTCACAGAGTGCAGACTAAAACGAATCCTTGAAGACAACTCACAGTTGATTTCCGTGCCAGACCTGAACAAGGGCTGCCAGATGTGCCAATCTATCTGTGTCACCGATTAACATAATACTCAGCAGCTTTTCCGTCCTTGTATTTCCAGTGTTAATTCTGCCATCAACTTGATCTCAGATCATAGGTGCTTGACTTGTGCAATCTACTCAAGAGTGACAATGGCGAGGACAGATGCAGGTCACCAATAAATCGTTTACCGCACGATCCCTTAATTAGGAGATGGAAAATGTATTTCAAACTCCAAACAGACTCCGATGTGACTCCAAGAAAGGAGGGAAGAGGCCAGATTAGGCCACTGCTTCAGTTTACTAAAAGAGATGGCAGTGACCCGTGGGCGGGTTTGCCCCCCCAGCTTTTGGACATACTAGAAGGGAACGATCAGTTCACATGCAGCATGCTATCTTCATCACCTTGCATATGTGCATGACTCAGACGTGAATTAAAAGCCGGGTGTCACAAAAACGATTTTACCGTACGACCGTCAGTGACCGCAGGCCCAGATCCGGGATCGGGGCCGGGGCCGACCGGGTACCTGGACAATCCACAATAACCGCTGCCGGCACCTAATGCAATTATTTGCCTGCATGCCAGTATTTGAGAAGGAGTGTTTTGCTGGCCTGCAACATGATAATAATAACTATTTACAAATTGGCCAGACAATTCATAATAGCACCATCATCGTGCATGCTCATCAAACACTTTAATAGCTGACTTCTTGGCCCATTCAATGTGTGAGCGATCCAATCCCTCCAAACTTCTGAGACAGCTGCCTGCAGATGCGCTTTGCAACATGGCCTCATGAACAAGTATTCAATGGGTGCTCACCAAGGCCACATTGTTCACAACTTGTAGTTTGACCTCAAAATCTATTCATGGGGATGGATAGACACAAAAAACAGGGTACCTCGATGCCCCGGCTTCCATATCGATGCGATCGTGACACATTGTCAGTTCATTGCATTGACAATTCTTAGCCTCAGTGGGCAAACACAGTGATAGTACATTTCTGAGGGACCTCATCATCCAAAAGAAAAATTGAGTCAATTGAAGAGTAAAATCAAATTCATACGTTGGCAACATGCCGCGCACTCCAAGTATTACCCTCTCAATTTACTCAATGTGGACCTTGCAGATATTTCGCACAAAATTTTGGCGAGCTCGCCATTCTGAGTAGTACAATCCCATCGCTGGCACTGTGCATGCTGCCATCCCCTGCATCACAAATACAAGTCCAAAAATGTGATGTTGTCTCCGGCAGCAGATGAGCTTGTAAGAGTGAACCAAGTTTGTATGGCATGCTGAAGCAAAGATATTGACAGAACGCTGCCAAAAGAGGCCGCTACCTGAAATAAGACGAGCAGCGATGGCCCAGGCACAAGTTGTCCATGCAAGCACAGAGAGGCTGCAACTGCCGCGGTGGCCCTTGTGCATGCTTCTGGCAGGAGCAGGGCCAGGTGCACCCGCCACCTGACTGTTCGCAAGACCGCATAATATAAAAGCCCCCACAGCGCCCACATGTAAGGGATGTGTGTCAGGGCTGTCCATCCAGCTGGCCCTTGCACCGCTGCGTACAGCAGGCATAGGGGAGGCACCACCAGACGCTCTGCTGACGCTATCTGCTCACGATACTGCGCATAACCGCTCCAGAAGCTGCGCGCGCGGAAGAGAGCCACACCAAACGCAAAAATGAGACCTGCAGAAGCACATTTCATGCACCTTGAGAACCTGCCGAGGTGTGGCACAGAAGTAAGATAGGGGTAGGTTGATTGTTGTGCTGAAAACATTTGGAATGACCTCTCGGGGGATATGCTCGCTTGGGGCGTGACGATCAGCCTACTTCATTGAAATCAGTGCTTGTGTATTTCTCGCTATTCTCTACCGCTCTTGCGCAAGCATATTAGAGCTCCTTTGCTTGCCTTCATGTTTGTGGGTCACACACAACTGCCTGGCTAGGTCTCTAGGTTTGTTGCCATGCGGTTCTGGCTGCTGCAAGTTGCCAAAATAGAGCAGAGTCTTGCCATTCAGGACTTGCAGACACCGTACCAAGCAAGTTGCAGCGAGCTTGCAAAGCAGGGGTTTGCTCAGGCAGCCCATAATCTTTACATGCGCCTGTTGTAATGAATGCAGCAGAAAAGTCCGTTCTGGGCTTTCTGCAAGAGAATACACATCTGGATCTTGCAAGGCGCCTTTCAATACGCAAACGATCAGCAGTTGCGCCGTTTCTGAGGCACTTGCCTTTGTTGCTACGGCTTAGGAAGCCTGCAGATCTGCGTTAAGGATTGCTGCTGGGCAATAGGACACACTTAAATGACACACCTTCTTGCTGCAGCCTAAGACGACTGCACATGGGCAAGGTTTCCCAACACATGCAGCCGCTGAAACCCAGCGTTTCATCCTGTACTGGAGTGGTGAGATGAGGGCAGGCTGCTCACCCTGCACACAAAGGGGGGTGATGGGCAGGCCGCTGCTAGCTGTGAAGAGGGGCCACAGGACGGACGCCAGCGACAGCAGCACCAGGAGCACGGCATGCACAGCGTCCAGCCTCGCCAGCCGAGCACTCTGCCAAGCGCAGAACTTGTGCTCCAGGCGGCTCTTCGCAAACGTCAGGTCCCAATTCTGCACCAGCCACAGCCACTCTGTCAGTCATCCACTGTGTATCACTCTTCTCTGCAGTACAACCCCTATCCAAGCACACCACATTCCAAGGTAGACGAGCAAGCAATGCTTGGCGCCGCACCTGCTTGAAGGACGGCGCTGCGAGGGTGTCGGAGAGGAGCGCAGGGTCGCTGGCCAGCACTTGTTCGCGAGTGACGGGCTCCAGCTCCACGCGCTCCAGCGTCACAGGCTCCAGGCCCAGCTGCTCCGGCAGCACCTGCATCACCGCGCCGCAGCCCGGCCGTGCGCACTGCACCCGGAACCCGCCCTCGCCAGCGCCGTAGCCGCCCGGCCCCGCGACATGCGGTTCGATCGTGGAACTGCCGCCGCGATCAAACGTCAAGCTGCTGCGCTGTCGTGGCTGCTGCTGGAGGAAGTGGGGTGCTGGGCGTGAGGGCCTGCCGCTGCTCGAATCCAGGGAGTTTGCCTGGGGGACTCCGCTGGGCGATGCAGGGCCTGCAGAGTGTTCCTCGTTAGAAAATCCTCATGACTTCAAAAGCGACCTAAGGTACTTCTTGCCAAAGGTAGCTGTCAAAGGAGCCGCCGAGGCATACCAGGGTTCCTTCTCGACGGAGGAAGCCTCTCATCCTGGCGAGTACCCCTCACATCTCCCCCGGCTTGGCGCGGAGCACTGCCACAGCAGCTTGCCTGGCCATCTCCCACAGAAGCTGCACTGTGGTCCTGGATGGGAGAGGACCCCTCTGCCAGCCCATGATGGGGAGGCTGCATGGCTGCGGCAGTTTGCAACGGCGGCTCACATGAGAGCATGCTGCTGCTTGCACACTGCCCTGCACTGCTCGATGCATCAAGCTGCTGCTGAGACTGTCCGCTACCACTCGCTTGCTTCCTCAGAGACGTGGCGCAGCGCGACTGTTTTGGATTCCAGAATTCCTGAATCCAGCTCCTGTAAAAGTCTGCTGGCGTGATAGTACTTGACCCGGTTGCTGGGTACGGCATAGCGCGTTTCCACTGTGGCAGAGGCATCTGCATCTGGGTCATCATCTCACAGTCGTCGGATGAGTCTGATATGGAAGACCCATCTGCCTCCAGTTCATAAGGGCTGTCTGATAATGCTGAGGCCTCCCAAGAGCCCTTCTTGTGCATTGGACCAGAGGTTGCAGAATCAGGCAAGAGCCGGGTGATGACGTCCGATGGATATGCCTTTTGCAAGAGGGACATCGCCATCTGCAAAGTGAATCACGGGCAGATTATTAGTTTAATTGCTCTACGACAGAGGTTTTGTGAATCAGACTCCCATCAAGGTCCTTTTGGATGCCAAAAAGAGGATGTAGTGATTTTGTTACCTCCAGATCATGCTTACACCTCACGTGCGTCAAGCACAACGCGAGGTGTGCAGCCAGACCTTTGAGCAGGGAAATGAATTCTGAAGTCAACGGCTGTGCGGTCACTGTCACAGTGACTGCCCCCAGCACGCCTTCTGGAGCCTCCAATGGCAGTGTCACACAATCGCAGGCATGCTGGCATTGCTGCCAGCAATCCCAGTCCACAAATGCACGGCATCTGTGGGCCAAACCCTTGTTTAAGGATGATCAGCAAGTTGCTTGCAACTGATGAGATGTATGCGAGACCAGCAAAGCAAATCACAGCACCTGTCAGGATGTCGATCAGAGCGCAGCAGATGACTGCAGTGAAAGGATTGCCATGCAGCTGTGCCCTGCTTGCACTTGGCCACCGCTATCACAGGCCCCTCCACATAGCCATCCCTCTCAATCACAGGGTAGTGGAGTAGGTGATCTCCACATTTGTCAACAAGGGACACCCTGAAAAAAAAAATTCTCCTCAGGCACAAGCACAGACTACAAAGTGAAAGCACACTCATGCGTCTCTTGCCTCACCTCAGGGTTTTCAGGCCCGGCACGCTGCCCTTGATAGATGCAGCAACAGCTCCGCGTAGAGGCTCGCAGCAAATGATCGCTGTCGCAATCCCAAAGCAGGCGTCTTGAAGGCTGCCAGAAAGACAGGTCATGCAGGCCCAGCTAGAGCTCCTGCCAGGAACATGCAATGGCTCTTAACAGACCTTTCGGAAGCACAAAAGAAATACATACACAGAAATTCAACAGCTCTTAGCGCTTAGCGCTTTGCGAGGGTGGACAAAAAGGGCCGTGTCCTGCACGCACCTCTGCGTCCTGCCTGCCAAGACCGTTAGGGATGAGGGATATGGTTGCCTCGATTGATGCAAGAAAGAATGCGAAGAGACAGTGTCACCTACGTCTGTTATATCATGCAGTTCATAGCGCGCAACTCTTTAACCTTTCCCCAGATGAAACCGCGCACCGGAGGTTGATAAAAATAAGAATCCGAACCAAAGAATGAATGCAGGGAGTGGAAAATCAGGAAGTAGAAACGCTGTCGTAAGGGTGGAGCTGGACACACCGTGAGACCCGGAGAAAACATGATGAGCTCTCGTAAACTGATGCTTCCGGGGAGATAATGTGTCGTCAGCATGTGCTGACCTCAAGGCGGCAGCCGGCGGCAGAAGCATGCTCAATGATCACGATCGGTATCGATTTGCAAAAGCATGAAGATGATCAGAATACACCGATAAATTGGCACTAATAATTAGTGACTAATTGCTAATTGGTGCACCTGAACAGGATATCAGAATGATCATCATCATGATCATCATGGCATATCATATGATGATGATCACCATCACTGATCACTGCTGGCATTATTATTATTATTATTATTATTATTATTAATATGGCATGTGATCAGGGAATCTTGCTGCAATAGCTGAGGATCACTCAATACACTGTGTAGCATGATCACCATCAACTCTAGGGCTCTAGAATATTCAGTGAAACACCAGGGAAAGCCACCGCGACCCCTCTGCAAAGTAAGAAAAATCAAAAGAGTCTTGCTGCATGACTCCCAGCTGCAGTTTAGCCGCCAGTCGCCGCCACAAGTCGTTCAGCCGCCTTGTCCAAAGGCATCTGATGAGTCATCCGCGCCCTCGTCGCCATCGATGTCCTTCCCCTCAAAGCCTGGGCTGCTGCCGCTCAGGGTCTGCTCTGCGCTCTCAAAGGGGCTCCCCTCACGCTCTGTCGGCAAGGCATCCTCAAAATCTGCAAATGCTTCGTTCAGCGTGGGGCTTGCAGCCTCCTCCCTGCAAAGCCGTGTCACAAAGGGAAGGGCTTTAGCTAAGACCATGCACCAGAATTCCCTGCATGGTATGACATGCCCAGGCCAGATGTATCTGCAGATGAGCTGCAGGTAAAGGATTTCAGCCTCATGTCCCTTGTTTTAAACAACAAAAGACTGAATTGATTGTTCAGGTATTTTACCCTGCTACCATGCTGCATCACACAGAGCCTCACATAAATGCACCTCTGAGCTTTTTCCAGGAAGAGGATGGCAAGTCCCAAGAAATCTAGGCTGGGAGCTGGGCCTGTGTCTGCCTCTGGAAAGCTTTTTGAGTTACACAGGGGCCCTTGAAGCATACCTTCGCCAGATGAGGTCAGTGTCACTGTCCCTGAAGTGGCCCAGCTCCCTGAGAAAGTCCTCGGTCTCTGGAACGTAGTGCACCCCCTCCTGGAAGTAGTCTGACGTCTCCAATGGATCCTGCTCCCGGATGCTCACAGCGCTCGGGTGCACTGAGCGGCCATTGTTGGTGATCAGCTGCAGCAACACACAGAGACTCTTTTCATGAGATGACTGTGCGCAGAAGTTTCTGAGCTACACCTCCAGGACGAGCTCAGCTGAAAATATGACACTAACGGCAGCGCAAGTATATAAGAGCAGGCAGGTAAAGAATGAAGGGGCTAAAAGTGTGCGCACATCCATAAACTCTTCATGCGTTGCACGGGTCGGCAGCTCTCCAGTCTGATCGAGGTAGTTGGTCAGGAAGCGATGATCATTCATAGTGGTTATGTTGAGGTATTCGTACTGCCCGACAGCATTCTGCCTGCGCATAAAATCTGCATACTGTTGCTCGTGCCGTCGCCTCTTCTCCATGTACGCCCTGAAGTCCCACTCGGTCCAGCTCTGCTCACACAGAATAGTTCGTGATACGTCTCTGCACAATTGAGTGTGCGGGCTGGAAGGGAAGAAATCATATTGCAAGGTCAGGACATATCCTGAGGGTATGTGTGCATGGCTTGGTTTTGAGCAGCAAGCAGGTCACCTCCCAGGGTGCAGGTGCAGTCTGATCATCCGCTTCAGGCTCTTCAGGGTTGCGCTGCTTGCGCAGGTCCATGTCAAGGCCGAAATTATTCATCTTCTTCTTGCCATAGATGTCCATCTCGCGCTGGTCACTGAAGACGTTGAAGGTGTCGAAGGGAATGTGCTCCGGAATGGGCACCCCCATTGCCAAAATGTCTGGCACTCTGTCTGCCACAGCCTTCAATGCCTGCAGCACAGACCCAAGCATCTCCTTAGCCGCCCCTCTGTATCTCACACACACAAGACAGCAGAAGGCAGTGAGGGGCTGTGAGGAAAGCGGTAGGGATGTACAGTCATTGGCCTCCCAGTGGAGCTTAATGGTGCCAGCTTTTGGTCTCATGATTTCTCAGTAGTAGCAGGGACCAACTCACCTCAGAGACAGTCTCAATGCCATGCAGGCCCCACCACTCCTCATGCTGCGGTCTGGGCTTTGCGTTCTTCCGCGTACTGTACTGGATGTAGTTCTGCCAGACTGCATGCCGAGTCCAAAACAGCTCCCAGTCCCTGACCTTATCCGGCCAGTCCTCGTGTCTCATTTCCTCCAGGGTTGGCAGGTCAAACTGCCATGGTCGGACAGCGCTGGAACTGCTATTTTCTCTCTGTGCTACATGTTCAAGCCCCCGACCGCTGGTGCTGGCAACCATAACACGTTCGCACCCTCGCAGTTCGCTTGTCCTGCAAGGAAACAAACCCCCAAGACTTCCAGTAAGACATTGTGCTGAAACGATGAGCGTTTTGTCCGAGGTGATCAAGCAAGAATTCTTTGACAGAATTTTTGGGCAGCTGTGCTAAATTGAGGTGGGAAGTGTGAAACTTGGGTCTCAAAGCGACTTCCTACCTAATTCTCGCAACGTCGCATGGATTCAGCTGAAGCTTATGCCCTGGTAATTGAAGAGGGCCTAAAAGAGAGCGATGGGATGCTCCAATTTTGCAGTGTTGCAGATGTCCTGCCTGGCTGCTAGACAACATGATGTCCAGTCCTCTTGCCAGGGCTGAGTGCGATCTGCAGGACAATAATAATCTACCCGTATTGCAGACAAGAGCCCATTGAATATTTCAGATTTTCGTATACTAATGTACAACAAATTTGGAGGAAACAACTTGACCAGGCTTATCGACGATGAGACCGGGGGATCAGTCCCCCGCTGCCGGCTGGCACACGTGGGCCTTCAAGCACTAACGCAGTACAACGAAATGCTTCATTTGAATTGAATTAAATTTCTGTAGCTCTTCAATGGCTACCTCGAACATAGCTTCCAAGAGCAGGCCTGTGAACAGCCATTCATTCACTATAGAAGTCACCGCAAGGGCAAATCAATTGCAACCACGTGCATGCATGCGGGACCGCTAGCTATAGCGCAGTGAAACAATTTGATGACAACCCGATGAGCCATGACCGTCATGTTTGCATTCACTGCAGCAAGGTTGAATCACTTTAACTCTCAAACCATCATGACATGCAGACTTTCCTTATGCATACAATCAATGGTTGTTTGAGAAGCAATCTTGTTCCTGTGTTCCGGGGATCCCCACTGACTATTACTACAATGTTCTTAGAAAACTCAGGCCTCTGCCAGTTTCAACCTTGGGACAATGTTCATGGACTGCAACTCCTGGAACAGCAGCTTGCATGCATATGGCAGCTTCAGAGTCGACATGTCGTCAGAAGACTTTGTGCTGGGGCACACTGCGCAGCCCACATTCGCATCAAAGTACCCCAGGAGGCCACAGTGGTTGCAGACATGCACCTGCAAATCAGATAATACTTAAAGCACTGCACCATAAAAAGACATGCAAGACGCCAGCAGAGGTGGCTTGTCACAGAAGGAAGAAGAAAACAGAGGAGATGTCAGCGCAGCTTGGCTTGTCAGAAAGGAGAGATGAGCACACCTGGAACTGGTCGGAGGAAATCATGAGGCGCTCCAGCAGGAGCATGGATGCGCCGTAGCCGATGAGGCAGTCGCGCTCCATCTCACCCAGCCGCAGGCCGCCATCCCTCGACCGACCCTGCAGCAGTGCATCCGCACATTCTTACATCCCACAACCCCAGGAAATACTCGTTTGTAGGCAGAGCCTGCCACTGACAATTGGACACAAATTGACACAGACCCCTTGTCATTTTTTTTTGGCGGAACAAGGCCCAGAGGCACATGACGTGATTGTAGGAGAAGCACCTCGGTGGGCTGGCGGGTGAGCACCACTCGGGGTCCTCTTGCGCGTGCGTGCATCTTGTCCAGCACCATGTGCTTCAGTTTCTGGTAGTACACGGGGCCCATGAAGATGAGCGCCTCCAGCGGCTCCCCGCTGCTGCCGCTGGTCAGCTGGTCCTTCCCGCTGTAGCTGAACCCGTGCTCCACCTGCACAGCCACAACATCACATCATCACACCTTCTCTTTTCTCCTGCACGAACCTGTACGCCCGCTGATTGAAATTACCTCTTGCAGATCGCAAGCAAAAGGGCACGTCAGCCATCCTAGTACTACTCAGAATGCACCTCAGAATGCACAAGAGGGAGAGTTTGTGGGTGCTTGCCAAGCAAGGGCGAAAGGTAGAGGAGACAGAGGGCAGCGCCTATGGGCAGGGCGGCGCACCAGGGTCTTGCTGATGCTGTCGACATTGTCGGCAAGGCCGGTGGACTCGCCAAAGGCGGTGCCGTAGTGGAAGCGGCCAGATTGGACGGCGGCCTTGGAGCCAATGAGCTCCAGCATCTTGCCGACGGTCATGCGGCTGGGGAAGCCGTGCGGATTCATGATGAGGTCGGGGCAGATGCCGCGCTCGCTGAAGGGCATGTCCTCCTGCGCCACTATCGACCCCACCACCCCCTTCTGCCCGTGCCGGCTGCTGAACTTGTCCCCAACCTCCGGCCGCCGCGTATGCCTCATCAGCGTCTGCGCGCATTGACACCCAATAATTTTCACCTCACCACCAATAAAAATATAGCCTCCATAATATTTTATATATTTAATATATAAATATATATATTCCCGTAGATCACCCACTGTTTTAACTGGCACAAACAGGTTGAGCATGCTGTCGCTTCCTGTGTGCAGTCTTAGTAGGAGGAGACCAGCCATGAGAGGGTGCCGGGGGCATGCCTTGATGACCGTGTGGCCGTCGTCGTTGTTGGTGAGCAGCACCTTGTCCACGATGCAGGACTCGCCGGGAGGGCCCTTCCAGGATACTGGCGCAGGCTTGTAGGCGGAGGGCGGCAGGCTGACCATGCCGTGCGGCAGGGGGTCCTTGGTGGACATGGGCACCTGCTTGTTGATCAGGATCTCCCCCGGAGACGCGATCTCCCCCGGCGCGGCCAGGCCGTCCTCGTCCAGCAGCTTGTGCCGCCCCGTCGGCTTTGACTGGCGCGCCGAAATAGCAGGTTGTCAGCACCGTTTTAGTTTGAGCAGCGCAGAAATCACACTCGGCAGTCCTTCAACAAGCTTGAATTAAGGAATATGAAAATGTGATTTGCTGCTTCCATTGATAAACAGAAGAATAGCCTGCCCGATTTGCACCCGGTGCCGCGCAAGCTCTTAATGCAGGATGACCTTTGCCAACCAATATGAGCTGGGAGCAGCGCCGATCCTGGTCCCACAGCAGCGGCATGTGCATTCCTGCAAGGAGGGGTGAGGCCTCACCTGGCCAGGTGGCAGCGGCGCAGCGACGACGGTGTCCTGGGAGCGGTTCTGGTGCTTCTTGAGGACAGTGCCGTACTTGCGCAGCACGATGCAGCGCCCAAAGCCGCGGTCCAGCGACGCCCGGTTCATGATGATGGCGTCCTCTATGTCGTACCCCGAGTATGACATCACCGCCACCGTCGCGTTCTGCCCCGCGCCCAGCTTGTCAAAGCCCACCAGCTCTATCGTCTTCGTCGTCAGCAACGGCCTGCACAGGCCCACACACAGGTTTCAGTCAAAAGGTACCTCCTTCCAGCCCTCACCATCACACATCTTGAAGACATCCAAGCGGCTACGGAGGTTGGCCTACAACAAGTTTGCCATATATTCAAGTGCCAGTTCTGCAATTTTATACAGGAAACCCAGGGCTGAAGAAGCTGTGCCGGCAAGCAGAGGGCAAGGGCTTCTTTCTGAAAATATGATCAGGGGAGGTGAGCATACCGCTGGGGATAGACGAGGAGGTAGAGCAGGGTGTCCATGACGTTCAGCTGGTTGTAGGCGATGTTGCCCATGGCCTGCTTGCCCATGGCGCACTGGTAGGTGTTGCGCGGCGACTGGTTGTGGTGCGGGTAGGGGATCAGGCCCGCCACCACGCCCAGCACCGTGAAGGGCTCTATCTCCAGGTGCGTCGTCGCCACACCTGCACACACCTCACATCCAATCTCAAAAATGTTTCTCCCCATCGACTGTCTCATTCTGTACTGCATAAGAGACTGGGATTTGGAGGCATGCAATGCGCATGCAGGGGGCAGCCAGATAGAAGTGAAGGAGCATGAGCTTATGCGCACCGCAATTGCGCTCGTACAGGGCTATGAGCGCATTGTTCTCCTCGTTGACGTCCAGGTACTCCACCAGGCCGTTGCGCAGGAAGTCGCTGAAGCCCCACACCCCGCTCTTCAGCTGCAGCATGCCACAGCAGGTCCTTTTCAGAGGCTGCACACAGCCATGGCCACTATGGGAATACATGTGGGCAGTGGCAATGCCTGGGCATTGCCATGGAAGACCAGCAGCATGGGGGAAAAGCAGCTCCCAGGAATCCACAGAAATATCCGAGAGAGAAGAAGGGAAACCAGACCTTTGCGGTGTGAGCGGAGGTGACGCGGGGGACGCCGCGGTCGCAGATGATGAGGGGCCGGCACACGCGGCCGCCGTCAGACGCGATGTAGACGCTGTCCTGCTGCAGGAAGATGGACACAAACTCGCCCACGCGCCCCGCGCGCCGCAGCCGCCGAAACTCCTTCACCAGCCGCTTGGGCCGCCGGTGGATGCCCAGGATGCTGCCGTTCAGGAACACCATCGCCACCCCCCTGTGCATACAATAGCCAGCCTTCTCCCCTTGCTTGCGCATCCAAATAATATTGCCTTGCCAGACATCTGGCTGTGGCCAGAGTGCTCCCCTCACCTGCTGCAGACATCAGATCATCCAACAATAGATGTAAAAGAACTGACAACAATAGGTGGGATTGTGGTGCTCGGTGGGGTGAAAGGTACCGGGAGCTGTACTCAAAGCCGGAGACGAGGGTGGCAGGCTGAGTGCCCAGGAGGTGGGCCAGGCGCGCGAGGGGGGCCTCCTCCTCATCCGTGGTCACATGCGTCATCAACGCCAGGTTTTTGACCAGGCCGCAGCTCTCCCCCTCCGGTGTGTCTGCCGGGCACAGCATGCCCCACTGGCTCGGCTGCAGCGCGCGCGGCCCGCTCACCTGCGGATACAATCATAGCTATCTCAGCTGCTGAATAGTGTTCTGTCTTCGCGCTAGATCTCTGTGTGACAAAGTAGCATATAATCAATTGGCAAGGCACGCAAAGAGGGCTGCCTTGAAGCAAAATGCTACCTTGCGAGTCTTCTCGAACTGTGAGGTGATGCGAGTCATCATCCCCAGAGCCGCAATGAAGGACAGGCGCGACAGGACCTACAGCAGATGAATCTTGTCTCAGCGTGCGAATACAAGCCCTGCCCTTCCCCTGAATCAAGACTTATTGGGTCTCTCGACACGGTTTCAAGTTTGCGTCGGCACAAACTATTTTCTGATCAGGTGCCGTAAACGCGCCTGTGTGACCCCTTTGCGCTCCATGCGGAAGCGGCGGATGGTCCAGTTGCCACTGCTGATGGCGCTCTCCATGCCCTGGCTGATCATCTCCACATGCAGGTTCTTGGCCGCGTCAAACTGGCTCGCCCTGTTAGCCTTGGACAGCGTGTTGTCCGCCTGCAGCAACCATACCACCACATCTCAGAACCAGCAGCAGCCCACAGCTGAAGGGCTAGTCACAGGAGATTCCGCAGAGTGGGGTTGTGCATATCACGAGCACTGGCTTCAACAGCAGGGAATCAGCAGGCATGGCCCTTGTAAGGCATTATCAGCGACGCACCGTGCGCTTGAGCTCGTTGTTCATGCGCTTGAAGAGGTCCTCGAAGAGCAGTGCCAGCAGGCCGCCTGCCAGCTCCAGCCGCTTGTTGCCGTAGTAGTCCCGGTCATCAATCAGCGTCGAGTCTAGCATCGCAGCAATCATGCGGCGCATCATCACTGCCATGTAGATCACCTGCACCGCACAAGCGCTATGAACATCAGTAACTGAGTACAGTGTCACATATGCATTTCTGGATTAAATAATTCAGCAGGCCACTTGTGAATGTGCACCTGACCACTGCCCCTCTTTGTCGATTCTGCGCAGACACAAAACCAAGAACGCTTAAACGGAGGGCACCTTTATGAAGAGTAAGAAGCAAGAAGGGTGCCCACCTTCTGCTGGAAGTCATACTGGGGGACAGGGATGTGGCAGACGACCACATTGGCAAGGATGTCCCGAGCCTCGTCCACCTTCGAGCGGCTGCGCCTGCTGCTGTACTGCTGCTTCCCTGCCTTCACCCGGCTCCCTGGCACCACACACATATCCACATATAACTACTACTTCCAATTCCAACTGAAGTGCAACATGCTTTGAATTCTGATATTTCGAAGCCAGAAGTAATGGATAAATAGACAGAGTTGCAAGGGAGCACCTAGGTACTCGAGGGCCTGCTGGCGGATGAAGAGGCCCATGGCCTTGGCCTCTTGCAGTGTGGGAGCCAGCAGTGCAGCCAGGCCGGGCTCACAGCCCACCAGCGCCAGAATCTCCTGGTCACTCTCCACCCCCATCGCCCTCAACACCGCTACCATGTTGACATCCTCCCTGCACACAGGCACAAGGATTGCTGAATTGGATTCATCTGGTTTGCCCCCTTGCTTCTAAGTACTGGCAAGCCTTGAGTTTGCTCGAGGAACCGAAATACATCGTGATGCATCGATCTGTTGCCTCTTCTTTGTTCTCCAAATAGGTGATCCGAAAGGGTGCAAGGCAGGAGCAGGAATGGCGGAGGGTCTCACGTGAAGGCATTGTGGCGCAGGCAGAGCTGCCCCTTCCTGCCCAGCACGATGTTGGTCTTGGACTTGCGCTCGTGGGTGGACGAGGTGACAGAGGCTGTCACTTGGCCCTTGCTGTCCAGATCGATGATTATCCTATTCTTTGAGAGCTGCTCTTGGATCAGGATGACCTTCTCAGCGCCCTGGCGCACACATTTATTGCTCAGTTTTACGGCATTTTACTTCATCAGGATCTCTGCATTACATGCAGTTGAGGCCATCTCCTACTGAAACACGGAGGGCCGAGAGACAGACCTTCACAACAAAGTAGCCGCCAGGATCCAGCGGGCATTCACCTACAAAGTAATTAACAAGCAGTCAAAACCCACTGTGAACAGCAAAGCTTCCCAGCATGCCTAATCGCCACACTTTGCTGCTTGCCATGATTTGAGTGCTGACAGGAATGCAGATCCCACCAAAAGGGCGCACCTAGTTCCGCAAGCTGGGCTTCTGACTTGCCCTTGAGCACGCACCTGCACAAGCAAGCTGTCCATGAACACTGTCTGCATCAGTCATACCACAAGCACAACGGGAAGCAAATAAGCAGATTTCTAGGTCAATGAAGCAAGAATGGTAAGATCCAGAGGGAGGCTGCACCGGTCGCTGCGGAGCATTAGGGGCATGCGGCCAATGACAACCGCGCCGACACCATTCTTGCCTTTACGGACCACGATTTCTTTGCCGCGGGTGTACTCCACATCCACGCTGATGGGCGCTGCATATGTCATGTCCCGCAGACGGCAGGCCTGCGGCGTGATCCCTGTCGTGATGTAATCCTCCTCCACTTGCGGCCGGCCCACAAAGATGTCTGTGTACCTGTTGCCACGGCGCAGATTTGATCAAGCTCCTAAACCTGCAGAGAGACTGCAGACGCACAGAAGGCAGCTCCAGAACGCAGAAGAGATGGGTGTGCCGATTTGAACAGTAGGACCAAGGTGAGAATCTCACTTGAAGAAAAAGTTGGGGTCTGTGTCGCAGGTGACCTTCTCATTGCCCTTGGCGTGGACGATCTTCTTGATCTCCTGGTTGATGAAGTAATTAAAGGAGTCGATATGCTGCTTCACCAGTCCTCGCACCTGCAGAGTGTGCACCATGCCTTGATGCTGCGCCGAACAGGCTGCTGCATGTTTGTTTCGCTGATCTCGTACAAGCATGTGATGCGATGCATGCATGCGTACTCTTTCACAGCAAATACTGTTGCGCATACCTTGAGGAAGGCTGGCAGCAGCTCATACTTGTCTGCAACCTCCTTGATAGGATGTGTTAATTTCGACGGGTCTGCCAGCAGTGCTTCATGCACGCCGTTCTCATAGGCGCCAGTGCCATTGGACTGATCGCCAGGCCAACTTGCAACGGTCATCTTGCTATCACACAAGGACGCTTGTTGAGCTTATGCATGTGTCCCATTATAGCTTGCAGTTCATCCCTGCCTCCTTGCTGGCTGGACTGCACATGAAAAAGCCTGCTTACGACACCCTTGCATACTGGTGTCAAACCAAGAGGAAGTCACGAAGCGAATATTTCCAACAAGGTATAGAAATATTGTGCATTCTGATTGGAACTCATACCTCCCAAACAACTTCTCTTTGTGAGCTTCCTCAGGTATGTCATGGTGGCACGGATAGGGAGACGGAACGCCTGTTTAAAATCTCTCTCCTTGCACAGATCTGTTTAATAGAAGCTATTGAAATGTTAGCAGCAATCTGATGTATAAAAAACACTGAAACTTCTATCCACCGCCTGCGCAACACAATGCATTTCAGAAAGGCCGCCAGCTCGGTGACTTAACGCCAGGATCGAAAGTTTTTCGTCGAAGAGCAATAACAAACATGCCATTTCGCATTGTGACCCATTTAGATGCATCATTCACTTGAAAAATCAGCGAGCACCTTCCAAATTCTCCGGAACGATCTGAAGGATCTCAAGGCTCCCGGCGGCTTCGATTTGTGTCCTTAATTGCACCTTTGTGGCTGTATCAGGACTATGTCTTTAATATCCCGATTGAAGTGGCACAGCCACACTGAAAAAGTAAGCTACATGTTGAGATGACCATTGGCCAATCTTAATGCCCTATATGAACATCAGAAATCGCCATTGGTCATCAAGTGTTCGAGGCGTTGGCGCAACGGTAGCGCATCCGACTCCAGATCGGGGGGTTGGGAGTTCAAATCTCTCACGCCTCACACACCATGACTTTTTTTGCGATAATTTTTAATATTGATCAAAGATCACATGCCTTTCCCATTTTGGTCTGAGCCTTGGTTATACATGCATGTGGATGAAGTTGTCCCTACTGCAGACACCTACATGGCGGCATGATCATGACTCATGCATCGGATGCATGGCGATGAAATCAGGTCCAGACCAGACTCTGTGTGACAAAATTGTTGACATTACTTAAAACTTAAATCGGACTTGTCGAACAACATATTCTGGATGCAGAATGCCTGTCACCAGTGGTGAGGTTCACAGACAAACATCTAGCCTAATCCATTGAGAATGCTTACATTTACACGATATGATGTGACAGGGCGGCTGACAGGATAATGCCCCCTATAAAGAATGATCTGGACATGTGATGTCACAGTATGGAATTTGCCATGACACAGAGCTAGTCCGCCGGACAAGTACAGGACAAGAACAGGCCAAACGACGGTCACTTTAAAAGGTCTTCCACAGTCTCGGCCAATTTCTCATCTCCGTAACCATCGGCATCCTCTCCGTCTTCTTCCTCCCTGCACAGCATTCATGTTTAGAGCCGCGCCACAGAAAATGGAACCCAAGCATGTGCACTCACGCATGCACTCACTTGCAAAGGCAAAAAGAGGCCAATCTTGTCTTTGTGCGTGCCTGTGGTCTTCCTCTTCTTCTGCAACATAGCGGTCGTCAGGGTCATGACTGGGACCCTGCTCCGCTGCCTGCTGCCCATGCCCCTCGTTTGGTTCAGGGGCATCAGTCATTGCCTCGTCAGCTCCATCATCAGCCTGCGCATCTTCGCCTTCCCCTTCCTTTTCCTCTTCTGCTGGAGCATCATCTGGCTGCCCATTCGCGTATGCACCAGTTGCACGGCCTGCAGGCGGCACAACAGCATCAGCCAAGCAAAATTTTTCACTGAGCCTGGAAGAGTCATTCGCGCTCCCTGCACGCTGGCGACAGTACCGTAGAGAAGGAATCACCTGCAACTGCAGAGTTCCTCGTCTTTTCTGCTTGTTCGATGATCGCCTTTGTGCGGTCAATGACCTTTTTCCTCTCCTCATCCAGCTTGCCCTTCTCATGCTCCTGTACAATCAAACTCTGCTCAGAGCCTTGTATATGAACATGTCATTCTAGAAGAATGGGTAGCACGATGCAGACTGAAAATGTAAAGGAATGTCCAGTGAAGGCCCAGCTCTCATTGACAGAACATTTGGACGCCCACCATCCAGATGTTGAGCTCGAGTTGCCTCTGCTCCTCCAGCAGAATTGTGTCGGCGCAGTGCTTGGCTGGCTTCCACAACAGAGCCGGCTTTGCAGCGGTGCAGAGGAAATTTGCCAGCATGGCTTGGTGCGTGTACCGCTTGGCAACTGCAATCTCCATCTTCTTCAGCTCCGCTGCAGCGTTCAGCTCCCTCTTCCTGTTCAACTCGGCAATCCTGCAGCACAAGGAGATGAGGATCCTTTATCTTGCGATCAGGGGTCCACTGCATAAGCAATGAGAACATTCAATATCCTCACCGCACATGCCTACTGACCTTTGCTGGGCCACCTGCTGACGTTCATGCTCCCGCGCCCTCTGCAGCTCCTCTGCTGCATGTGCATCTGCACGTTTGAGAGCTTCCTCCCGCTGCTGGGCCAACCTGCTCGTCCGTGCTGCAGCATCGTCCTCTCTGCACAAGGAATACTGTGTCAGCACAGTCGTCAAGAAGATGGGAGATGCACAATGCACAATCGGAGTGCTTCCCATCCAAGGAGGGGGAAGGTCTCACTTGAATCTCTGCAGGGTCCCAAGCAGAGCTCCAAACATTCTTTTGTTTCTCTTCTTCAGGTCAGGGTTTTCATCGCTCTCATCCCTTGGTCGCTTTGCTATGCCGGGCGCACCGTCCGCCACTGTCTCTCCCACCTGTGAGTGCCGATTGTTACTCCCAGAAACCTTAAGCTACAGCAGCTATATCAATGCAACCTGCAGATATCTTCCCAGCAGATGTGGAAATTGTGCAAGGGGCGGAGCTCACCATGACCTGCGTATCTCCAACAACAACAGCAGACGACAAGACTTTCTTTTTTGTGGGAAGCCCTGGAGGCCCTGGCAGGGACAAGCTTGCATCCTGGCCTCTCAGGTCATTACTGCCAAAGCCGTCATGCCTGTCAGACAAGCAGAGGTCAACCTCAGGCTACTGTCTGCAGTATCTAAGACATGTCTCCTTACATGAAAGCCCAGCAAGCTGCACACCTGCCCATCCCAGAGGCACCACGAGGAGACGGCATCTCAAGCGAGCTGCGTCCCTCGAGCCTTTGCCTCCCATTGCTCTGGAATGATCTTGTCCCGCTCCTCGCCAAGGGCTCTGCTGCATCATGGTTGGGCCGTGACCCGCGGACAGGTCCAAAGCCCCCAGATGCTGCAGCCAAGCCAGACAGTCTTAGGGAGAAGTATTCACAGGCTCAGCCATCTCCTAGGAAATCCTGCCAATCTCTTTATCCCGACAAGAGTGTCTCTAAGCAAACACAGTACTACGGTAAGGTCCATCCACCTTGTCGATCATTGAATGATGGGATGCGCGGTCTTGGACCTCCTGGTCCTCCAACTGGACGAGCGTATGGAGGTGCCCCAAGGCCTGGTCCTGGTGCAAGACGTTGAGAAAATCCACCTCTCCCTCTTCCTCTGGCAGAATACTCCCTCAAGCGTTCTTCCACCTGTGCAATCAGGTGCAAAGCCAAGAAATGAGGATGTAGATCAGAAGAACATACCCTCCTGATGGCGCTAAAGATGATTTGGCTCAAGAGCGCGGCATGCAGGAACTGATGTTCAGCTTGATGACACTTGGAAATGCCACCTAACGTCAGAACCTAAGACCTGGCAAGGTAGGTTGTACACATGATTTGTTTTTACCACTCAGTACCGCAACGAGCCAGCATGACAAGGCCACTGCATGATATTAAAGTAATATCAACGCACTTCAAAGCGCTCTCTATCAATGTCCCGGAGCTCCTGTTGCAGCATGTCCAGATCAGTGCCGGCCATGGTGAAGATCTTCCAACTTCAACTACAGAAATTGATCACGTCGCACTGTGCACATTTAGCTTTCTCGTCGCTCTTGTACTCCTAATACAGCTAGGAAATACATACCCATCAACAAGAACATATCAATGGAGTATTGCATGGGACGACTTGCCACAAGGGATTTAATCTGCAGTTTTGGCATGGCATTGACATCACACGATATTTCTGTGCATCTACAGATAGCTCGAGGAGATCTTGAAATATACTTTCTTAATCGCAGGTTGCGATGAGCATGAAGTGACAGCGATGTGTGCAACGTAACGGTTTGTTTCATGTTTATCATCGTGTAGAGATGCTGTACGGGCCCACTAGGTTTCCCTTCTTAGTTGATGATGACATCAATTATGTTGAATCCCACCATTCATGTGATTCTGCCATCTTTGTAGCAGAGTTACCAGCACAAGTGGGAACTGATCATCAATCGCTTTGCGGACAGTGACTCCAACGCCCAACAATTGGCAATCCCACTCATAAATGGAAACTCAGGTATATTGATGTCTTTACAATTGCTGGACTCAAGTATCCTGGTCCATAGCTGTGGTCCCACGGTGCACAGCTATGCCTGAGACAGCACTAGTCTCCAGTGGTTGGCGAGAGTGTATATAGGTCCCTGCTGCTCCACCACATAGAGGCTTTCGTCTGCACGTCAAGAGAAACAGGCATCAGGCTCTCCGGCCCCACAAAGGGACATGCAGGAGACATCACACTTTGAGGCTGGAAGCGGAACCGCTCCACAGCCCAACACAGACGCACAATCGCCTTCAGAGAGGGTGCGCACAGCCTGCGCATATGGCAACTACGAGCAGCTGACTGCAGCAGCAGAGGAGGATCCTGAGCTGCTCAGCACGCCTGATGAACTCGGGTACTACCCGCTTCAGTGGGCGGCGTTGAACAACAGAGTGGGCATCATAGCCTACCTCATTGATAAAGGCGTCAATGTCAACAGGTGGGTGTCTCATCTTACCAAACGCCCTGCAGCACGCATTGAAGCCTCGCATGAAGCTGGGCAGAGGTTGTCAATGCCTTGTTGCAACCATGGAAGGGGACCTTAGTTGCAGAAGATGAGGACCCTTCTTGACGGTGATCATGACGCCTGCAGAGCTGATGGCACGGGGCAGACAGCGCTGCACTGGACGGCAGTCAGGGGATCCCTGCTGGCTGCCGAGGCCCTGCTGGGCAATGGAGCAGACCTGCGGCTGCGGGATGGCAGGGGCTACACAGCATGCCACGTGGCGGCACAGTACGGCCAGACTGCCTTCATCTATATGGTTGCACTGCGGTGGCATGCTGATGTGGACAGGTGCAGTACCCAGCACCTTGCCTGCCCTTCAGGGAGTGCCCTTCTGCCATTCAATATTTCCCCCCTTATTTTTATGATACGGTATACTTCGTGGAAGGCACTGTTGTGGGAAGATGATCGGGGATTTTTTGTGTCCAGCCCCGATGTGGATGGTCGAACACCCCTTCACTGGGCATCCTACAAGGGCTATGCAAACACGCTGCGGCTGCTCATAGTGCTAGAGGCCAGCTTGACGCTTGGAGATCGGGAAGGCTGCACTCCTCTTCATTGGTCGGCCATCCGGGGGAACAGCGAAGCATGCACTGTCCTTCTGCAGGTGCAGACCTTCAAGTCTGGATGAATGGTTTTGCAAAGAGATTCTGCATTTATCACGAGTTGATCCATTAATTGCGGTCCTACTGTAGTAGCTTGTACTGATGTGCTGCATGATGCTGTGCAGGCCGGTGCAAGCAGTGTCCTGAATGCACCAGATGCCACGGGGATGGTGCCAGCGCAGCTTGCTAGGGAGAAGGGGCACCGCTTCCTAGCTCACTACTTGGAAGAATACGCCACCAGACATGTCAACAAGAGCAGGTGTGTGGTGATCGAGCATCAGCCTCATTGGCAATGGCACATGTGCGTGCAACTCCCCAATAATTGAAAGCCTCTGCTCAAGATTCATCAATCATGGTTTGCCGTGCAGGCATTGGACACAGAGGGCAGCAGTGTCATGGCTGCTCAACACGCAGCTCTGCCCGCTGATCTGGGCCCTCATCCTGGGCCTGCTTGCTGTCTTGGTCTACAAGGCAAGCACTGTTCTGACCAAGGACTTCTTTTTCAACAGAACCCAACATAGCCCACCTCACGAGTCTCTTGTGGTGAGGTCAGGTGGTCCTGCATCCCGCGTACGGGCCGCCCTCGTCTACATTGCTGGCGTGGACGTGGGTTTGTCTTCTGTTTGCCACGGCCGGCCTTGCGCTGCTGTACAGGACAACAACTGCAGACCCTGGCTTCCTGCCCTGCCGAGACTCCCGGCAACAGTCCAAGGGCAGGGTGCGTATCTTTTCATGGTTTCCCCACCTTACGGTCGCTAATTCATTAATATACCAGCTTCACTGATATTGAACCTTACAATATGTGATGTCTGCAGAACGGGAAGGAGGATGAGAATGGGCCCCAGTACGACAAGTTGAAAGCACTTGACTCCCCAGTCTTGAGGGCGGGCAACTGGAATCAGCTCTGCGTCACATGCAAGGTGCGAAGAGGGCGCTCTTGCCATAGTCTGACAGACTCTGTTGCGATCGCATCATCTTACGATACACACGGATCATGCACAAAGCAAAGTTGAGTTTGTGCCGTGCTGCAGATTGTGAGGCCGCTGCGCGCAAAGCACTGCGCGGTCACACACCGCTGCGTGGCCATGTTTGATCACTTCTGTCCTTGGGTGGGCAACTGCATCGGCGCGGGCAACCGCCACTACTTTGCGCTGTTCCTCTGGCTGGAAATGGTGGCCGTGCTGGTGGCTGCTGCGCTGGCTGCTGCGCGGTTGCGCTGGGGCAGCTACAGCCTGGGGGAGGGCGGCTCCGCCACAACCTGGACAGCTGTCTTCCTGGTCGTGGATGTCTTCCTGGGCTTGTCCGTGGGCGCTCTCTCTGTCACTCAGGTGGGACTGTTGACCTCGTGAGCTCACCCGCTGCCTTGCACCAGATGATGGAAAGCCAAAAGCAAGGCGTGGAAGTCCTAGGGAGGTAGAGTGGGCTTTGCATAGCTGAAGGGTGATGTAATGTCCTGCTGCAGGCGATGCAAATTGGGCGCAACACCACGACCAATGAGATGGCCAACTGGACCCGCTACAAGTACCTGCACGGGGACGACGGCAGCTTCAAGAACCCCTTTGACAAGGGCTGCCGGCAGAACTGCTCAGAGGCCATGTGCGGCAAAACCGCCGCGGCTGTGCGGCTGCACCCGGACTCCATCGAGCTCACCAGCCTGCTCAGAATGGAGGAAGGGCAACATGCTAATGGGCTTTCCTTTCGACAATAACATGCAGATTTACAAGGCGCCCGAAGGCGCCTGAATAGGGATGTCTTGACTTCTTGTAGCGCCGGGTGCGCCGCACAGAAGCATTGTGCTGACTCGGGCGAATAAGTCAGAGCAACACACCGCAAAGGAATCATGAGTTTAACGATGTTAACCGCGATCACTGATCAGTTGCGACTGATCATTGACTGCAAGCGCTTTACTTAAGTGTACCTCTAGCTAGGCTAGGCTGGTGGCAAACTGTGGTCCTCAAATTTTCTGTGAACTGCAAAATATCCCTGTAAGAATAGATAGACCATCTGTAAACTTTCCTTCCATCTGTGCCTTTCCAAACGGTCTAGCAAGCAGTTCCACGCTAGCTTCCCATTCGGAGGAAGCTGCACTTCCGGAAGACACGACTGTCCTGATTAATGGGATCTCGAAGTGCTCTATCCCAAAGATTTCTATTAAATCGATACACGATACGCTGTTATTTCCGTGATACATTAGGAAAAGCAGAACGCAGAGTGTCGAGGCTCGCCATTTTCATCACCTTTACATTCGCTATCAGGTCACACAGTTTTCGAGAGGCTCCTAGGTAATCGTTTGTACGAGGTTTGCATTCATGAAATACCATGTGATGCGGGTTCTGGCAGTGTTCATGTGGCATTTACTCACACTGCATTCAACTCCTGGTGCCTAAGTAGCTGCAATATTCTGCAGGACAATGGCTGCTCCCTGGCGATCTGCATTGGTGAAATCTTTAGAAGCAAACAAGCAACTGCCTGTTGCCAAATTCATGCAGTTAGCAACAGTGCGGCCTGATGGGAGGCCCAGCGTGCGCACTGTTGTGTTCAGAGGCTTCCACAATGAGTCTGACCTGATCACATTCACCACAGACACCAGGTAATTTCTGATTGCCTGACTAGGTCAGATAGTGTCATGTGTGAGACGCGGCACTTTATGATTATGTAGCTTTTCAAGTTATTGCTTTAACGCTCTGAACGCTTGCAGGACCTACAAGGTTGAGGACATAAAGCAGCACCCCTGGGCCCAGATCTGCTGGTATTTTCCAGAGACAAGAGAGCAGTTCCGCCTGGGAGGAAATCTCGAGATTATTGGAGAGGATCACCCTGACAAGAGCCTGCTAGTGGTGAGCTGCAGTCTAAAATAGGCCTCCTGCAGTTCCTTTCAGCCCTGATGTTGCCTGCCACAGCAAGGAAGTGAAGGAGCTATAAAAATATCTTCTGTCCCCATGCAGGCACGGCAGGAGGCATGGGACGGCATGTCGACCAACGGGCGCACCTGGTTTGCCTGGCCGGCGTCGGGGCGGGTGCGGGAGCAGGACTCGGCGGAGTTTGAGAAGCCCGTGCCGGATCGTGGCGAGAAAGCGCTGCCATCTTTTGCGCTGGCCATCATGGATGTGGACAGTGTGGACTATGTGCGCCTGCCTGACTTCCGTGCTGGGTACAGCTGTGATGTGGGCTCAGACGGCAGCCGCAGCTGGACCGAGCAAGAACTCAACCCTTGAACAGGGCAATGAAAAGCTTGCCTTCTTTTTAGGAGCTTCTGCCAGGCAGTAACAGGGTGTGTCCACCTGGGTCTGTGGCTTCACGTTGTTCATAAAATTTTGCAAGGGCGGTGCAGGTTCACATGCTAAAATTATAGGATCAGCTTGCTCAAGCATAGCCACAAGTATGCAGCGTAGTGTTCAGGTGGTTGAGTTATCATGTTGAATTTCTGGTGCACTTCGAAGCGATCAGACGAGAAGGAGGCAGTTGAAGCATTTGCAAGCCAAGCTCACATGTTGCATTCATAGGCACTTAGAGCCAAGGTTCCTCAAAAATTGCGAATGGTGCATAAATGGCTGTCACCGTGCTCGTGCACGCACCGTCATGCAATGATTATCAAGATATTATCAGGTATACCTACGTAGCATTACTAGGACTGCAGCTTGTCTGCAGGACGCACCTTGCCTCATGGCAGGAAAAGCGTGTAATAAACAATAATAATAACTAGGACTATATTGCTCAATGTCTGCCTTTTCCAGTTGGGGGCAAGCCAATCACAGTTGTGGGCACTGTGAGCTAGCTAGCATGCTGCCCACTGACAGTGCTGGCATTCACTGGACATGCGCGCGCATTGCAATCACCGTGATCAGTCACGACTGCGGTCATGATCATTTATCACATGTCATTTGGATGATCAGTATGTACAGGAAACGTAATACGACAGCTCTACCACTGCCTCTGTAAGATGTTCCAGACAACATCTTAAGCCATTTCACCAGAGCTGATGGCATTTCTCAGTCCCTAAAACGGCAAGCAACTTTCAGGTGGGATCCCCAAGAACGGTCCCCCCTCACCACCACCGCGGGGTCCCTGCCGCGTGCTCCTGCAAGCACTTCTCTTCCTGCATGTCATTCTCCGGTCGTTTAGTTCTGTGCGTTCTGCGTGCACTTCGAAAGAGGAACATCGATTGCTGATCAATTGTCTATACACTGCGGGAATCCGTCGTTGACCTTTGGCTGAAGGTGAAGTATTTGATGACTCTGATCTCGGGTCTTCCATCTCTGATTCAATGCTTACTGATTTGGAGACTGAAGTGAAATATTTAAATGGCCCCTTGATTGACTAATAGCATGTAGCTTGACGCTTTGTTCACCTGCCGTCCATCGACTGTCTATCTGCCTGTGCAGAGCCGTGCAGGGCTCCCGAGCTTGACGTTCTACCTGCTTTCTCCATTTACAGCCTGGTATGGTACGTTGGCTGGGCCCAAGCCGCATATGTATTGTCAAGACTGCTGATCATGGTGCTTAGTTGTCCAAGGGTAGCATTTCGGTTGGCACAGTGCATGATCAGATAATATGAAGGGAATTCGGAGGCACCTGCTTTATTATTTTGTTTGTTGCCCTGATTGTGGTCTACTGATGCCGAGCTGTCCTGCCCTGGAGAAGTAAGTGGGATGTTTGGGCAATCCAGGCGGACGTAGAAGAGATGGAAGTGGAGCAGACAGCACCTGCAAATGCCGAGGACAAGGGGAAAGGAAAAGCTGGGCCAGTCAAGCGCTTCGAAATCAAGAAGTGGAATGCTGTAGCTATGTGGTCCTGGGCCATCTGCACTGACACCTGTGCCATCTGCCGCAACAACCTGTACGAGCCAAGCATAGAGTACCAGGTGTGCTCATGCCTTACTACTTATCTTACCCATACCATGCTGCGTGAGGATGCCATATCTTGTTGGCTTGCTGCAATGACTGGACCACAATGTTCTCCTTTGGTTAAGCGGCTCGCTACGTGGTGTCTGCACAGGCCAATCCCACAGGCGACCCGGATCACCCGGGACTGAGCATTGCATGGGGTGCGTGCGGCCACGTCTTCCACCTGGATTGCATCCAGCGCTGGCTCAAGACGCGCTCTGCATGCCCACTGTGCAACAAGGAGTGGGATTTCTTGAAAATCGAGAAGATTCTTCCTGGCGGATCAATGGCCGTGGACTGATAACTCTCCCTTTTGGCCTGTACATTAGCTAGCTACTGCAGAGCCAACAGCGGGGGTGTATTGAAACACCCCAGCAGGGTCTCAGTGTGCACACAGAGAAGGACCTCAAATGATTCCTTGCTCCACATAGCATGTGGCTCAGGCAGTCTTGTATGGAAAGCTGGAATGCTTGTCAGCCCTTTCTTCTAGCAAGGAGACAGAGATTTGGTCGTCCTTGCGGCTAGATGTGACCCTTAAGGGTGTCTGAAGCTCTTGACATGTCGGTATTACAACAATTGTGGGCAGACGAGAGGCAGATGCATGGTGTAATTACAATTTACTCTTTCTTGTGTTTTCCTCTTCTACATGCTCTGAAAGCCACAATTTTATATCATTCGTCCAACTTAATCAGATTCTTAAGCTTTGCGCAATTAGATTTTGAGGCATCTTGAACGTCACAAATGCAATGCCAGCAACAATCCCCAAACGACGATCATTAACAACATTGTTTGCCCACGTTCACATTACGCATGCGCATGTTCATGCTGGCACTGCATTACAGGTCCCGCCGATACTAGCTGTAGGAGGAACACCCAAAATTGGACCAGAATTGTGACGACAGTGCGTCAGGTGTATGCACCCGTGTCCACCTTCCTGCCGCCAATTGAGGTTGCAGGTGCCTTGCCTCGCCAGAACAGGCGGAGGGGTGTCCCAGGGAAGCCCACGTTGTCTCTGAGCTGGCGCTCCACATAGCGCTTGTACTCGTCCGTGAAAAGCTTGGGGTCGTTGACAAAGAACACAAATGTGGGCGGCCGGACGGCAGCCTGCACAGCACAGCACGGGGGGATGTTAGCCGATCATACTCCGATCCAGTCATTCTGACACCGGACGTGGACTAAACCTGAGAAGAGCTTTCTTAAGAAGAAAAAAATAACACTGCAGCCAGATATTGTGGTATTAATTTAAAAAGATATAAAACAAGAATACAAAGATCAGCAGCCGCGTGCCTGGGTTGCATAGTAAATTCTGCCCTTCTTGCTGGAGCCGCGCAGGGAGGGGGGCGCGCGCCAGTTGACGGTTTCGCGAATGACCATGTTGATGGTCGCCGTCGTTATGCGCCGTTTGTGCTCCTCTCCCGCCGCGTACGCCGCCTCCAGTATGCGCGCCACACGCTGCCCTGCACGCAGCACCACATCTGCTTGTTTCCTTGTCCTCACGCCATGAGGGCTGAAGGACCCCAGTCCATCGAAGTAGGTCATATTAAATCCTTCTAAACAGGGACTCAGGCATGCAGCTGTCATTAGAGCACTGTGCACCCAATGCGGGGTCTGAACACAAGGCACTCCCCACAATTATTCACAAGGGCGACCCAACAAGCACTGTCCCCCAAGCTCGGGATTGCTCCCTTTGATAGGAGGCCTCGGCGACTGTGGGTGCTGGGGTGGCACCTGTTGTGGCGGAGGTGAAGACGATGGTGGCCCAGGAGAGGGCGCGCAGCTGCGAGATGATCTCCTTCTGGAATGTCACGTGCGTGTTGGCGTCCTTGCCGGCCACGGTGTCCCACTTGTTGACGACGATGACGCACGCGCGGCCCTCCGCGGCCACCAGCTCGGCCAGGCGGAAGTCCTGCTGCGTCACAGTGAAGCGGCCGGCCTCCGCGTCTGCGCACTCGCTTGCGTCCAGCACCAGCGCCACCACCTCCGCCCGCCTGCGCAGCAGCGGAAGTTGTTCATTTTACCCCAATGGCTATGGCTGTTCGTTGGGCCCCTTCTTGCACCCCTGTCTGGTCTCACGCTGGCCTCAGCCGCCCAGCCCAGTGCTGTAGATTGCTCAGCTTTCCCTGGCAGCGCGCTCAGGTGACTCATGACCAACAGGGCTCCACGATCTTGCTTGATTACTGATCAAAGCCATGGAAATGACACCATGCAGCGGGCGCTTGATGTGCACAGCCAGTAACAGTTACTGCCATGCGGATCGAGCGCACTATTGAGGCTTCTCAGGGCAACCAATTGAAGCCCACCAGCAGCCCAGAAATCAGGAGCCAAATCACACAGAGGAGCGGGTGGGGACCGCTCACCGGACGGCCTGCAGGGCGCGGTTGACAGAGAGCGGCTCGGCGCCGTCCTTGGAGTCGGCGACGGCCACGCGCTTGCGGATGCCGGCCGTGTCGATCAGCTTGAATCGGCGCCCGTCCGCCAGCTTCACATCCGTGTCTATTGCGTCGCGCGTCGTGCCGCTGATCGCGCTCACTATCGACCGCTCCTCACCCGCCTGCATGGCAATAGACACCTTTCTGACCAACCTACTACGTGAAATGTGCTCTGGACAGTGTCAAAGCTTGACTATTGAGTGCCTTCAATGAATCACTAATGTGTTGACCCTCTCAAACCACTTCTGCAAAGTGATAAATCACCAAGAGTTAGGATGCAGCAAGGCTGGCACGAAAGCTTTGTGCCTTGATGATGCCAAGTCCCCTGCATGTGGCAGGCGCTGGACATGATGGCAGCTCTGGTCAGCCTCATGCTCAGCCGCCCCGCCACCTCAGTAAAAGAATGTGCGCATGCTCAAGGAAGGGACATGTTGAGTAGCGCACCAGCGAGTTGAGGAGGCTGGATTTGCCGACGTTGGGCCGCCCGATGATGGCCACGGCCAGCGGCGCGTCGGGGGCCGCCACGCTCTCCGAAGACTTGGGCGGGGCCAGGGAAGCCATCAGCTGCTCCATGAGCTCGCCAGTCCCTGTCCCGCTGATGGCAGACACCGCAATGGGCTCCAGGCCCAACGCCCAGAACTCAGACACCTGCGGTCAGACTTCTTGTGCCTACCTTCCAAGCCAGCTGGGCAGCTTGGTGTAATTACATGAAAAACAGAGCTTTGTCTCTGCAGGCAGCTGGATTACAGAATGCAGCAAAACGCGGAGAGCCAAATAATGAATGTGGCAGGGAGAGAAAGTGATGTCAAACCTGCAAGTCGGCTTTCTGGGGGTTCTCGCATTTGTTGATGGCCAGGTGCACAGGCTTGCTGGGGTGTGAGCGCCGCAGCCAGGACACAATCTCCTCATCCGCTGCAGTGAGGCCCAGCTGCCCATCCATGACCAGCACAATGCTGTTTGCCTCCGCCACTGCAGCAGCCGCCTGCCGCTCAATGGCCTGCAGCAATGCACACTTCTCTGTCACCTCCACCATGGTCAAACCTTTCACACTTCCTGGCCACCGTCAGTGCTTGACAGCCTTCTGGAGACACTGCAAAAGGGGCGGTGGTCAATATTAAATCACGACCATGCGCGCTTTCACCGGATACTTTTCTTGTGTGCAGAAGCAAAGAAAGTGTGATCTGAGTGCAGATGCGCGCCTGTGGGAGGCCAGCATCCGAGAGGGCTTTGATAGCGACGATCCGCTGGTCTGAAGGCAGCTGCGACGCGTCGCTCATGAGGCCGCCGGTGTCCACGACAACAAAGTCTGTGGCGCCCCAGGATGCGCGCGTGTACAGCCGGTCGCGAGTCACGCCCGGATAGTCGTACACTATCGCCAGATTGGATCCCGTTATCCTGTTGAACAGCGCTGATTTGCCCACATTTGGACGCCCCACGATTGCCACCTGCAGCCGCACCACATGAACCTGATGGCAGTGCACAAATGCATGAAATCCCTTGCTGACTGTAGCCAACAGACTGAAGGCATTTAAAGGGTGCATGGCACATACCTTGGGGAGGTCTGCAAGCGGTATGCCGTTGTCGGTGGGGATGCTTCCTCGCGCCTCCCGGGTCCGTTTTGACTTCTTTGCATCACGGCTGACTGGAGCAGCCTCCTCCTCCTCCTCAATAGTGCTGCTGGCTATGGCCATGCTCTCGAAAGCCTAAACAAGAGCACTTTCAATTTATCTATGCTGCAAATTACAATGGTTGAACAGCAATCTTGCATGCTGAGAGTGCAGCAACCCACCGCGACTTCCTGAGCAAGCCTCTCATACATCAGCCGCTCCTTCTCTGAGACAGCATCAGCATCCAACTGCACAGCGGCTTCATCAGCTGCCACGTTCTGCAGCCTCCCCGCCTGACACAAAATCAGATGTCTGGCAGGCTGCGCAGTACTGCGTCTCACGCGGGTTTGTAGGTGAACCATCGGCATCTGCGCAGGCCAAAGAGGATGTAAGAGGCCATGAGCGCTAAGCAGATACATGTTCAATCACTGTGCACAGCCTCTATTCCAAAGCAAAGAGACATGCTTGTGAGAATCGGACTCACATTCTTGGACGGAATAATTTGGGAGCAGAAGTGCCCAGGCGCCCGCAGCAAGCCCAGAGTTTCCCACATGGTGTCGTTGTTGGAAGGACTTAAAGTCGTCAAGGTCCTGGAGACTGTCGTAGGCTTGGGCTTTGTCACTTCCTCTGTACACAGCATGGCATGCTCAGACGGATTACTATAGTGCAGATATCTGCAGCCGAGCATCAAATTTATGCAATGCCGTTCTTCACCTTATCTATTGAAAGGCCCGTCTTCACTGGGACGCACAGCGGTCACTGTCCCCTCCTGTAGAACAGCAAGTGTGAGCTCCCAGCATTTCACCAAACGCTGGAGGTCCATATGAGCACTGAGTAATCCTTACCTTGGCCATGCGCTGGGCTTCATGGAACATGTAGTTTGAGAGGCCTCTGAAAGCACTGTTGCACACAACAACACATTAAAACATCAGCAGTGCATCAATGTTGATATCAAAGCTCAGATTTTATGTTGCTGTTTTGACAGCTTGTTGGATATCAGATAAGACTTACGCTTGCTTCTGTTCTTCTATCTGCAGCAGAACAACAGGGGGGCGGTCAGAATCCAGACAGACAAAGTAGTACAAATCAAGCCAAATGACTGTGACAGCTCTTAAATAGCTGTTAGAGTGAGTACACCCTCAATGGATCTAGGGATCTTTGCACCTTTTCTGGATCAGTCTCTGCTACATTTTTCCGGAATGCCACTTGGACTTGTTGCCGTAATACTGCACGATTGCCTCCCTGTCCACAGTATGGTACACTCTTCAAGAGGTCTAGTACAATTGCTTTGCAGGTATCATGTTCACAGCTCGGTCAATGGATATCCAAAAGAGCCCATCAAGACTTTATAGATTACCTGTGTTCCAATGTAGTCAGCAAGTCGCAGGCAATCCTTATAGAGCTGCACACACAGAAACACTTGGACCAACAGATCGATGGGTAAGCAAAGCAGATATCGATCCAAGACGCTACGTAATCCTTCGATCGTTCAAAAGTATTGCCAGATTTGCTGTAAGTAATACTTTAGAAGAATGATGAAGCAGCTCTGAACCCCAGGACTTTCCGGAAGTCTACTCAATGTGATGATTATATGAGAATGTTTCGCTCACCCTCTTCACAGTAAAAGCTGCCTTGTCAACTTGCATGGTAGAATATTTTCCCTTTGATGAGATACACCATTTTATCAAGTTTCTTAAAGACATTCTTATGTCGGAAGTGCCAAGCCGGCTAGACCAGTCGGGCGGCGTTCCCACCGCCTCATCCAAATAGTGCAGGGGACAGCTGTCGGAGTAAAATTGAAACCTCAGCAATTACAGTCCCTGAATCCAAGAATGGCAGCATGAGCTGCTAATAGCAAACTCCTCATCCTAACAGGATCAAAACACGCACAAGCAGGATTTATAACTGAAATTTGCATAGCGCTGGTAATTACAAATTTCTTTTGGTTCGGCTCTCAAACTTCAAGAAGTTCTGGGAAGGTTGTCTTGACTGATATAGATCTGAACACATCACCTTCCCAAAGAAGTTGCGAGTGTTTTCTCACTTAAATTCACAACAGTTTCTCAACACAAAGCCCCCGTGATACACTCTACACAGTCCTAATACCCCGTAAATTAATACATGCATGACGTGCGGCGCTGGCAGCTGTCTTGGGCTACCTCGCGCAATACAGTATGTTGCAATGAAAACCCCCAGATGGACTCCAAATTAAGCAACTTTAGCATCAAAGCCTGCATGTGATAAGCGTGGCTGACACGGTGCACATCATCTGACATGCCCCGGCGGCCTCAAACGTAGCCCCCGAGCGTGCAGCAATACTTAGTGGGCAGGCTGCAGAGGCAGGGCGCCGTAATTTTCCTTGGCCCCGTCCCTGGCTGGGCGCTTGGAGAGCAGGGAGGAGGCCAGCACGCGTGCCGGTGTGGGCCGCTCGGCCGGCGTTGGGGCCATCAGCCATTTGATCATCTTCTGGAACTGGGATGTGAATGTGGGCATCAGCATCAGCTTCCCCTGCCGAATCTCCTGGTACGTGCTGCCGCCTGCACAAATTTAACAGTCGCCCTCACCATCACAAAACACTGCAGCGGCCATTTGGTGCTCCAGCACTGGCTGTCAAGCAAGAATAGGTAATTGCCAAGTGTGCGGGTCAGCAAGGCCTTTGGGTGATGAGGAGAAGGGTGCACCTGAGGGCAGGTGGGTGCCGGTGGCCAGCTCATAGAGGGACGCGCCCAGCATGAACATGTCAGCCCTGTCCAGCGCTCGGAAGTCGTCGTTGAGCACCTCCTGGGGAATGTACCTGTGCCCCAGCTAACCTGTCACAAACTTTCAGTGGCATCTTGACTGCTGCCATGCTTGAGTGCCTCTGCACAATTGATGTTGCCTACATCTCTAGTCACATCATCTCAGCTGTTGATTTGGAAGGTTGGGGCTGTCACAGATACATCATTCAAGCTGTCAGTCACGAGGGTTAGACTGTCACAGTTGCTGTCAAAGCAAAAGAGGCATCCCCAATGGGATTGAGTGTCCCACCTGGAGTCACCCTCCTCCAGGGCCACGTCAGGGCGGCAGGATCGGCAAGTGGCCAGCCCAAAATCGCCCAGCTTGAAGACGCCCTGCTCCGTGGTGTAGATGTTGTCCGGCTTCACGTCCATGTGCACTATGCCGCGCGCATGCAGGTGCTGCAGCGCCTCCGCTACCTGGCCCCCACAGCCCCACCGCTCAAAGCGAGTGACCATGAGTCTCATACCAGAATATAAGGTATGGACTGAGAAGGTCATGCAGGAGTGGCCTGCTGTGTGACAGACACTCAGGTGCAGTGCTGAAACGAGAACTTTCTTTGGCTGATAAGAACAAGCTCTTAGATGCCTGCAAAAGGTGGTTATTGTATGCGCTCTGCTATTGGTTTTGTGGGATGGGTGAGACAGCATTGCACCTGGCGCAGGATCTCAAGGAGCTCAGCCTCCTTAAAGGAGCGGGCGCCCAGGCTCTGCTTGGTACCCAGGGACACATCACACTTCTCCATCAGAATGTAGAACAGCTGCCCATCGCCCTGCTGCTCTGTCCAGGAGCTGTAATACCGCACTATGTTGGGGTGTGACCCCGCAGCTGCCAGAGCCATTGCCTCCTGCTCGATCAGCACAGTCACCATGTAACAATGGCATTCTCAACAAGGACTCTTTCCTTTTGCAGGGCGTTGGCAACACGCCAGAAGTATGCGTACAACTGTGTGATGAAAAGAAGCAATGGCAGTCTCTGTTACCTGCTGCCACTGCTTGGCCTCGACATCAGAGGTGACAGCTCGGAAGGAGCGCTTCATTGCATACTCCATGCCATCAAATTTGCTGCGCACTCGGAACACCTTGCTGAAATTGCCCTGCCCCAGGATGGTCATCTCCCTGTACTCCTGCCTGGCAACACCCCACACACAAACATTGAGTCACAGGGCGTCCAGTGCTAGTGCACAAAAGCTGAAGTAGCAGTATCACAGGCAGGAGGACCTCAGCACACCTGTATCTCGAGACAAACGGCGGCCGCCTGGGGATCTTGCTGAGATCGCTGCTGTCCTCAGGGCCGTCCACAAAGACATTGCGCGCGCACGGCGGTGAGGGCTGCCTCGTCCGCACCAGCTTGCGAGGGCCGCCGTACTCCTCCCCAGCACTAGAGGTGGAGGGAGGATTCATGTTGGAGCGCTCACAGCTTTGGCTGGGCTGGCTGTACTCCATGGGATCAGCATCCACTGCATGACACAGACCACCTTCAAGCATCTGTATTTGAATAAATTGATGGGAAACCCGGCCTCATCAATATGTATTTAGGTGGCCGGCAGCATACCCAGCACATTGCGGGGGCGCTTGATGCGTGCTGGGGAGAGCTGTGCAGGGGACCGCAGATGCTGCCCTACTTTGAGATTATCTGGTGCTGTCTCATACTGCTGTTCTTTTGGTGTTATGAAATCCTGTGACCTGCATGCACAAAATCCAACATTCAATTATTGCAAAGAATGACTCCAGAGCACAGCATGGCTGGAAGGCAGGGGCAGCTGGACTCACCCAGGGACATAGTCCTGTGAGCTGGGGATGACCAGTGATGGTCTCATCTGAGAGCAAGAGGCCTCAGCATCGTCTGGCTGCATCGACGGAGTGCATGAGGTCTGAAAAGCTTGAGACCCCAGGCGGCAGTTGTTCATGGCAGTATTGAGGAATTGCGAGGGCGTTTGCTGGGAGCTCTGTGAGAACTGCAAGCGGCACTTCACTGGCAGGATTGCGCCCCCTCCTCCCTCCATGGCGGACAGCATGGTCTGTAAGACTCTTCTTCTGATCCTTGCTTTGTGGACCTCACCCTGAGTAGCACGCTGAAACCAAACAACCAAATCTGTGAGTACTGGAGCAAATGCTCGTGAAAGGTAACCTTCTCGCTGTCTGCAGCGCCTATTCTCTTTTTCCTCGTGCAAAGTCAACCACTTGAGACGGTTAAGAATTCTACAATGCTGTCCTTTGATAGAGTGTAAGCATATCTTACAATGAATGTGCTCATGACAATAACGTTGGAAATCGTTTTTAGCTTGTCTAAAATCCCCAGGATCTCAGACATTCACTTGTGACGCTGGGTGTGATTGCTGTTGACATGCCTGCGTGGCTACCGAAGCATCCGCCAGTCCTTCTGAAGATGTCCTGGTCCTTGCGTGAAGCTCACTGATCTCTAAATATCGAGATGCTACTTTGGGTCAGAAGCCTAGCCAGTGAATTGTACAGTACAATTTGTACTCTTGCCTGGGCTTTCTCGTGCTGCATTTGGAGTTTCGAACTAGGGAGATATGATAGAAAGAACCGGGGTCGATTCTAGAATAGCCTTGGCGGGACAGCACAAAGCCCAGCTGTCTCAGGCTGCTGCTTGCTTTTTTTCCCGTTGCACAACTTCCCGTTGCACAACGGTCAAAGAGCTCCCCTGTTGACGAGCAAACACGCACGTTGAAAGCCTCAAGCAGTCAAAGGCCTCTCCGTGTTCGCATTTTGCTTTTGTCAGCCAATTCTCACAGACAAACAGCGCACAGGCTTTACACTCACACCACCATGGACCCACGGACGCCCTTCTCGCCTTCACGCAGCAATGTGGGGAAGGAGTACAAGACTCCAAGCAAGAGCAGCATGAGCAGCAAGAAGCCCAAGCAACAGGTGGGTTTGGCTTGCCAACTTGCTGCAGCTCCTCTAATACCCGCAGTGTGCACCTTCTGAAACAATGTAGTCATGCAGATGGATCGCTTCATTCCTTCTCGGAGCGCTTTGGACCTGGACGTTGCGAGCTTCAACTTGCTGAAGGAGAACAGTGCCGCTGGAACATCCTCACCCACAAAGGTGATCTCCAGACCACTGACTGTGTATCCAGACTTCGTTCTGCCAATCGGGTGATGCTTACTCTATTCAACCAAATACTCACAACCTGAAACGTAGTGTCTGGTGCGCAGCCGGAATATGCCAAGCTTCTGGCGGAGGGATTTGGGACAGAGGCATCTCGCTCACGCATCCTAGCCTTCAAAAATAAGGTGACCTTTCAATTAATTGCCTGTGGTTTAATTGTTTTATAATAATACCGTGAAAGGGTGCCATTGCACTGGAACTAATGGCTCTGGAATGCAGGCCCCAGCTCCGCCGGAGGGACACCAGAATCGCCTGGCATCCCTGTACACACAGAATGCGGGCCCCCGACCAGTGAAGAAGACCTTCCGGAACATCCCGCAGGCGCCAGAGCGCATTCTGGATGCTCCCGACCTGCTGGATGACTACTACCTCAACCTGCTGGACTGGAGCAGCAACAATGTGGTCAGTCCTCCCCTCTTGCCCTCTTCGATTATGGGCCCAAGTGCAATGTCTCAGCTATGTCAACACAGAGGTGCTCACATCATGATCCGCAAGAACCAGAGCTGTTCTTGACTGTACTTCCATGCTGTGCAGGTGGCTGTTGCACTGCGGAAAGAGGTATACCTCTGGAATGCTGCGACCGGCTCCATCGAGCAGGTTTGCAACTTTGTGCAACTCCCTCAAATACATAATCTACCAATCCAAACTGCCAGCTGCAACACTGCCTGGCTTTTCAGCGTGGCCTCGAAGTGTATGGATTGAGCAGGGTGAAAGTCAACACAAGCGATGTGGTGCTGCAGCTAATGGAGTGTGCGGAGGAGGATGACTACGTGACGAGCGTGGCGTGGGCGGCTGACGGCAAGCACGTGGCGGTTGGCACAGCGAGCGCGCAGGTGCAGATCTGGGACGCGGCGCGCGTGAAGCAGATCCGCGCACTCAAGGGCCACTCCGCGCGCGTCTCCGCCATGGCCTGGTCCGGCACCACCCTCTCCACCGGCGGCCGCGACTCCCTCATCATCAACCACGATGTCAGGTGCGCGCACATGCCGTGCCAGCAGCACGCATGCTCCCATGCTAGGGCAATCTTCGTTTTTCCTTAGCAGGGCTTGAGACCTCTCCTGACCATTCCCCCCTCGTGCCTCTGACTTTGACCTGCACCAAGCTGAGCGCACGTGGGAGTGCAAATGCTGCTCGTCAAGCTGTCCGGCTGTCTCTGATCAGCGCGAGCTTGATATGATGCTCATCAACAAAGCTTGAGATCACCAGGATGTTGACGACGTGATGCGCACTTGAGGCACAAAGATTGACATGCGCGCGCGTGCAGGGTGCGGGAGCACATAACGGCGACGATGCGGGGCCACGAGCAGGAGGTGTGCGGGCTGAAGTGGTCGCCCAGCGGCGCGCAGCTGGCCAGCGGCGGCAACGACAACCTGCTGCACGTGTGGGGCGCGGGAGGGGGCGCCCCCCTGCACCGCCTGACCGCGCACACCGCCGCCGTCAAGGCGCTGGCCTGGTGCCCCTTCCAGTCCAACCTGCTGGCCTCCGGCGGCGGCACGGCCGACCGCTGCATCAAGTTCTGGAACACCCACACCGGCGCCCTGCTCAACTCCATCGATACCCACTCCCAGGCGCGCCCGCCAGCCCCCTTTCCTGCTGAGCCTCCTTGGAGTTGCTGACTGCGGAGATTGCACCATGTAGAGTTCTACCTGAGTCCCTGGGCAAAGTGGTTGTATTTGTGCTAAGCTGGAAATGCCAGGGCAGTAGAGAAGGTGCAGCATGTGGCGTGCAGGTCTGCGCGCTGCAGTGGAGCCGGCATGAGAAGGAGATCCTGAGCAGCCACGGGTTCAGCCAGAACCAGCTCTGCCTCTGGAAGTACCCCTCCATGGCCAAGGCGCGCTGCCTGCCCCCCTGTGCTGCCGTGGCTTGCAAATTTGATCAACCATCAGAAGGAGTGCTGCTGTGTACGGGCAGACACAATGACAGGTGTGCGGCTGGGCTGACAGGTGGCGGAGATGTCGGGCCACACGTCGCGCGTGCTGCACCTGGCACAGTCACCGGACGGCACCACGGTGTGCTCCGCTGCTGCCGACGAGACGCTGCGCTTCTGGAAATGCTTTGCAGAGGCGCCCCCCGCCCAGAAGGTGTGACACCCTCCGCATGACATAAATTTTACAGGGCTGCCGCTATTTTTTTCTCTAGGTTTTCTAGTACTACTGGGCACCATTCCACGGTTGATTGGGTCTTGCTTGGATCTGGCGAGTCCAACAAGCAGTATTTTCTTGTGGTAGCCTTTACCTTCGCTCCAGACGCACCCTGCCTGTTGCAGAAAGAGCGCGTAATTGAATTTGCAAGCAAATCCTAATTGAAACCTGCACAGGCCAAAAGCGCGCTGGGGAGCAGCAGCAGCAGCATGCTGCGCAGTGTTGCTATCAGGTAGAGGAGGAGCGTCCGCAGATGCAGCACTGGAGTTAGGATAGGAGTTTGCATGTGAGCTGTGTACTTGTTTTCAAGACTGTTGTGTTGTGCATGCCTTGTGTTGCTGTGTGTCTGAGTCCGTCTGTTCTGTATGCATGTCTGTGAACGTTGCTGCCCTGCAGCGAGCAAGGGCAGTCCCCATGCTCTGAAGGCCCAGCCTTCAATGTCGGTGTTTATAAACACCCCAAACGATATGGAAAATTAGTCCAAGCACTTCCTTTGAATTTTCATTTTCTATATCTTTGCCTAATCCTGAGTCCATCAACCCATTCCATGACAGATTACATTGTCATAAGTTGTTAGGTATTTGACATACTGCACCATTGTAGTCTGTTTCAACCTACCGACCAGTAGCCTCCAATGACAAGTAATTGCAGCTGCCCCTGCCATTTAATACCTACACTAGTACTACTGTAACCATGATCAACGTAGCCGAGCTTGGCATGCCTCAGTCAAAGTTAGAACAAATTTGCATATGGTGAGAACATTACTTTGAGGAGAATGATATCCTTAGAAAATCTGGTTGTCTTGACCATGAATAACGCTGACCTCAAATACATCCTCCATGACTTCATCCCAGTCGATGTCAAGTGCATTTGGCAGACCAATTTTGTGACCTTGAAGCCCAGTCCTCTCATCCTCACACACTGTTGGTCTCTTTGACCTCAGGAACTGCACTGTTCTGGCATCCTGGGTGCCCTGCATGCATGAGCACCAACCTGACCTCATTGATGAACCTGATTAGAAGGCCTGATTAAACAGACATCTTGATCATGAGTTCCACGACTGTCCTGTGTGACTGTCCTGTCCATCGTCAAGCAAAAGAGGGAAAGAGTGCGCACTCTCAGCAGCAGGTGCAGAGACTGGGGCGAGTCAAAGGGAAGGCCTCGGCTGCCTCCTCCAGTCAGCATGACCAGGCTGCGGCATGCAAGGGCCAGATGGGTCAGCCCAGCATGGTGCGCCCTCCCCAGGTTGACAGCCATGTTGGATTGGATGGCCACAACCTGCAAGGCCTCCAGTGATGGCAGGCATAGCAGCTGGTCCAGCAGGTCGCTGATGCTGTCAAAATGCACCCGGGGATCCTGCATGTGAAAGCATAAGTGCACCCTAAGGCATGAATGTATTAGTGCATCATAATCGGTGAATTGAGCTAGCATTACACAATATCAAGAAGGAGACTCACGTATTCAAGAGGTACAGTGCGGTTGCTGAGATACCCCATGTAACAATATGTGATCTGCACGTTCCGCAGTCGAGCAAAGCCTTCAAAGCTGTGAGATGGCTTGTCATAAGGGGCCATATCGCGCAGTTTCAGGGTGGTCAGCCCGGTGCAGCCAGAGACATCTGGCCAAACCTGCAATAGGTGGAAGATTTTTGAGAGTCGAGTCACATCACTACCATATTTGACCCAAGACGGGGCACATCATATGGGTCATCATTGGCAGGAAACAGCGTTTGGCTAAAAACAAGAGGTGAGAATGGTGGAGAACAGGCTGACCAGCATCATGTATCCACCAGCCCCAATGAGCTCCAAGTACTCAAGGGAGGGGCAAGACAGGGGACCATGCAGGCACAGGCACTCCAGCGTCAATGACCTCAAGGCCGTCAAGGATGCCACTCCATGCGCCACTGCAACATCCACACACGGGTTCTCTAAGAGTCTTGCCTGCAATACATAGTTGCACCATACGGATTCGGCCATTCGGCATACGGTGAATATTCGGTCGTATGTTCGGTGTTTTGGGCCAAACCAGGCCGTTTTTGACCGTATTCCGTATAATTTAATACCGTATGACCGTATATTCGGCCGTATATACGGTCCCCAAAAAGTGTTCTGACCGAATGGTGCAACTATTCTGCAATATCAGGCTATGCGAGAAGATGTTGGCACCTGACTGGCATTGCCATGCAGTGAAACGAACTGGCGAAGCTGCAGGCACAATTTGGAGAGAGGGTACCATGTGGGACCCACCTATCCTGGGCTGGTAGTGGGTGGCTGTGAAGCTCTTGCGCACTTCAATGGTGTGCAAGGCAGTGTTGCGTGCGAGCCATGGCGACAGTTGCAGACCGATAATATCATTGTCGATCATGAGCTTGAAGCTCTGGAGTGCTGGAAAAATGCTGAGCTCTGCAAACCCAGCACCCTCTGCTACCTGGTACCTGAACCAACAGCATGCATGTTGGTCAGGGACAGTACAAATTTTACGTACAGCAAATGCAAATGGGTTGGTGGTGGGTACTCACTGCGATAGCTGGATGTGCTGCAGGCAAGATAGGGGTTGCAGCCCCATCACAAATGTCTGCGAAATGTGGGCCGGAGCACAAATTGTGTCCCTCAGTGTGGTCAGCTTTGGCAGCCTGAGCAGATCTGCAGCTGCCACATCTCGCGCAGAGTGGATCAGCGTGAGCAGCTCTGGACAGGATCCCACTGCACGAGCAGGCAACGATGTCAGAAACCAAACACCTTGCTGAAGATGAATCTCACACAAATGTCCAGCGAAAGCACAGGAGCAGGGATATGGATATGCACCTGGTAACTTGTGCGTTTGGGGGCAGATTATGCTAAGAAACTTCAGCGATGGCGAGGAGATGGGCTCGCTTGATGACAATTTCTCTCCATGCAGCAGCAGGTACGTCAAATTGCGACACAAGTCTGCCAGCAGCCCCGGTCGCTCCTCGCCAATGAGGCCGGCGCCTTGGAGGCGAAAGGTCTCCAGTCTTGTCAAATCTGCCGGCAAAAATTGAATGCTCTCAGCACCCAATGCAACTGTAGAGGATTGAGTACAAATAACGAGACAGTTTGTACCAAAGACTGTCTATTTCACAAGTATTTGATGCAAGCAGGTCAGAAAAACTGTAACTGAACAACAGGACCTCACCGAGGTTGGGAGATGTTGGGCTCACCTGCGAGCTTTGATGAAAGCCGTGTCATTGTAGACACAGGCCGCCTGCCAATGTGCCGATATAAACTCACGTGCAAGTCGCACAAGTTTGTGAAGCTCGAAAACTGCTCCAGCGTTGTGTGCTGCAGACACATAGGCCACCCACAATTTGAGCTCTCACTGCCTGGAAACTCACGGTTGGCAAGGATAGTACAGTGTAATACAAATAGGAACATACCTCGACGTCATCATTGAAAGCTACCCATAGCTTCTGCAGGCTGCTGCTAGTGCATGCCAGACTTTCAAGCGTGTCTGGGCGGAGTGTGAAGAGGGGGCGCCACACATATAGCCCCTGCTCAAGCTTCTGGTCCAAGCTCGCGTCTGCGCCCCCACTGGTCTGGCACAGGAAGTTCAGGGACGTCAAACCAGAGAACCTCCCCAACTGGAGTGCCAATGAAATGGGACCCACTCGCTGCCCTGCAATGTGTAGGGCACACAGCCGTGAGTGTACAATGCTTTGGAGCCTGAAAAGAGTGGGAACTGAGGTTCAGTCTTGAGCAGGGCATAGGATGTACCGCTTCTGAACTCCAATGAGTGCAACAGCCAAGGGCGCTCATGGAGTTGTTTCAGTAGCCAGGACAGCTGCCCCTTGAGCTGAGCTTTGTTATTGAACGTCAGCTGCACACTCTCCCACGAGTCAGCCACAGCACAACGCCATGCCTGGAACACAACAGGTCAGCTTTGTTATTAAGGAGCACATTCATGCTAACCGCTGTAAATTAAGAAATGCTCTGCAGAACAACGCCTTCAACGATAAAAGGTGTTCCAGACACCTTACAGACGCAAGCCAGTCTCGCTCTGGACTTAGTATCGTGAATTCCCTGCATCAATCGAATCAGGAGACTCAACTCCAGTTGCTCCATTGGACCAAAAGCTTGGGTCTGAACTGTGTTTTCTGTATCTAGATGTGTTCGTCGTAAATTTTCGTTCATTTTCACAGGCAGACACAATGCCCACGACAGCATCGATGCATCAGTCCTTCACGTTAAGTGCACACTGCTCGACGAGCATATTCACACAGCATGAATAGACCGTGGGCAATGTATTCATGCCACAATTGGGTGTGTGACACTGCAGACATCTTGGACCAGCTCTAAATGGAACTCAATCGCCACATGGTCAGAGCACGCAAAGCATGCATTGTCCAGGCAGGTTCCGATCTCCCTCATCATTGACAACTATATTCGTTGGGGACTTTTCATTCTGTCCTACTGCAATTTGATTTTTACCCAGATATTTACAAGAATGGAAGGAGATGAATGAGTACGAAAGAATGAGGGAGGAACGGATCAAGCGAAATGAGGCCATGCTCGCCACTTTGCAGGTGCTGAAGCGCGCTGATTTGGGCTCGTGTAGGACTGCACATTCATATTTTCATTACTTGTTAAAGATCTCTGAGCTGATACCCATGTGACAGAGTGGGACACCTATTACACTGCCCAGGCCTAGTATGAGTACTGTCACAAAATCCTTTGATTGCCATCTTGTATACTCGACAGGTGGGAAACATCGTTGATAGCCTGGTGTCAAAAGAGGTGGCTGCAAAGCAGAAAGCTGCTGAAGAAGAGGAGCGCAGGAAAGCCTATATCCGTGCAGAACTGGCAGCTGTTGAGCCACGCCGCAAATCTGAACGTGCGACCGCTGCTCAGACACGCCTCAAGCTTGCCAAGCATGCAGAGAGTAAGGCTGATGTGAGCGGGAGTGGAGAGAGTGACAGCGAACGTTCAGCCTCACAGAGTGGCCTGTCACGTGAGGAGGAAGTTGACTATGACCCTGTGGCTGATGTGGAGCACACCAAGGACGACCAAGAGAGCTCAGAGGAAGAAGACGAGCAGAAGTCAGAGGAAGGGCAGGACTCGGACCGCGCAGAGCTGCAGCAGCCACCAAGGAGAAGCAGGCAGGGAGGGAATGGGAAGTCCGGCCGCCGAGGGAAGGACAAGCAGCCAGCAGGGCAGTGGGATGCTGAGCCGATTGCCATGAGTGATGAGGACGACGGCTGCGATGCTGACCTGCAACGCGCGCTGGCAATGTCCCTCATGGAGGCGAATGGATCTGATGCTGGGCCCAGCACTTCAGCTGGGAATGGTCAGGGTCCTTCCGGCCGAGGCTTTGATGTGCCTGACCAGCAAGCAAAGCAGCCCGCAGCAAGTGCCCTGGCCGCCTCTGCCAAGCCGTCAGGCAGGAACGGCAGGAAAGCCAAGGGGCAAGGGACAGGAGGAAATGGCAGTGAACAGCAAGGGAAGGTCAGAAGTAGTGGGAAGCGCAAGAAGGTGTCAGCACTGGAGGCCGGCCCACAGGAGATCAAGAAAGCATTCTCCATGATCGCGCCCCGCAGCAAGAGAATATCCCAGGAAGCTCTTGCCGTGGTGCGCAACACAATAGCATGATGCTTTTACAATATGTCAATCTGTTGTTTCTTTCTCGGCTTCAAGAGCGAGCCACTTGAGCATTGGCGGTACGATAATGTTGATGATGGTGTGATGCCAGGTGTGGGAGGACATGCGCGGGGGCAAGCTGGATCCTACTTCTGCAAACAACATGATGAAATATGCCGCAGACGTGACAGGCTCCGAGGAACTTGATTTTGCAGCTTTCCAATCATTGGTTACGCATTTCTCATGATTGCCGCACACTGCTTGTAACTGCACACAATAGACATTTCCACGTGGTGCAACAAAGAAGAATCCCTCAAGACATTTACACCACAATGGGACGTCCAACTTGCAGGTTGGACACTGTGAATCAGAGAAAAATTGGTCAGCAAAGCTGAATAGAGGGTCGACTCTCTCAAAATTGTTCAAGAAGACTTTTCATTTCTGTTGAGCGTGCACAAAGCCCCAGATCCCAGACGCAAAGTCACAGAACCTTAAGCATCTTAAAGTGCGATCTAAATGTGAGTTCTCTCGAGCCTGACTGGTGCTCCCAGAAAGCTCTGCAGCGTCATGTTTCAGCCACCAAGCTCAAGAATGTCTGCTCCCACTCCTCTGCAGCCTTTGCCCAGGAGAGATCCAGACCAAGGCACTGATTCTGCATCTCCCGATGTTGCACCGAGCCATACTCAGCCACGGCAGCCTTCACCACTGCCACCAGTGAAGCCACTGCCTCACGCTGTGCTTGTCCCTTGGTTTCATGCCCAAATGGCGGGATCTGATATCCAACCTGCCCACACAGCAGAACAATCTCATTTCATTGAACTCACATGCATTTTGCCCCTTCAGATCAGAAGCAATCGACAGTTCAATTCCTTATAAGTATTGACTTCCAAGAGCCAGACTGGTTTTGCATGTAGTGTCACGACACTGCATGACGCCAAACAAATGCCAGCTTGCTACTCAGATGTGTAATCTTCTACTACTCAAGAAGGGCAAGGAGGGGCACCTCAGGGGTGACAAAGTCGCGCAGGCCGCCCACGGCAGTCACGATGGGAATGGCGCCGTAGCGGGCCGCGGACTGCGCGACCAGGCCGCACGGCTCGAAGCGGCTGGGCACGATCACGTAGTCTGCCGCTGCCATGAGTAGGTGCGCGATCAGCTCGTCAAACTTGGGGACGCCGGCCGCTCTGCTGGGGAACGAGCTGGACAGGGCGGCCAGCGCGCGCTCCATCCACCCCTCCCCTGTACCCAACAGCGCCACCTGCAGCCCGCCGGCCGCCGCGCCCTCTGCACTCGCCCCCGGCTCTGCGCAGCAGATCAGCTTCTTCTCTGCATGTGCTCCCTCTTTCTGGACATGCTTGGCGGCCCGGCAGCTCGCACAGAATGTCTGCAACTCGGCGCAGCGCAGGACACAGTACTCAGCAATTGACGCAGCAACGTGCCCTTGGAAAATCTGCACTCGACCTGAGCACTGGGTGCACAAGTGGTCATGTGTTCAGGAGTGGTGATGGAGAGCGCACCTGCGAGAAGCCTTGTCGGCGTCCCCAGCAGTAGAGGCAAAGATGACAGCAGCACGTCCATGCCCTTCTGCCCCGTCAGGCGTCCGACGTACGCCAGCAAAGGCGCCTGCAGCACCCAAAACAGTCATGGCCGGCAGAGGCTCAAGAATTGTGCACTGTATGAACAAGGGAGAGAGTCTCGAACCAGAAGGGTGATAGCACCACCTGTGGGTCAGTGGCGAGGCCAAGGAGCTGCTGCAGCTGTAGCTTGGCCTCTGCTTTGCCGCGCGCGGCGTCGCTCGGGCCCTGGAGGCGAGCTGCCACCGGCAGCCACTCGTCTGCAGCAGGGTCCCACTCCACTGTATCCAACCCATTCATGATGCCGCTGCACCACAGCCAGACCCATGTCAGTGCCTCATGATAAGTTACCCTTAAAATAATCTGGAAAGCAACAGCAGGGATTGGTTGCAGCCACTGACCATGTCAACAGCTGGAGAATAAGGCAGCAATGCAAAGTCCCACCTGACGCCCCGCCTGCACAGCACCTCTCGCATCCCGAACGCCATGCCTTCGTCGCTGCAGATCTCCCGAGCATAGTTGGGGCTGACCGTGCAAATGCTGTCATACTCAGACAAGGCGGCCTGCAGCCAAGCACACGGGTGTCGTCTTCCTTCGCGTGGTAAGGCACTGCCCATGCAAAGTGAACAAAAATACAATGTGCTTTCCAAAAAGTGATGGCCGAGCGCGCACATGCATCCAGTTGACTGATGTAGCTGCATGCTCGGGCGCTGCGGCAACGGAGCACGCTGCATCCCTCTCGCTGCTCTGCGCCCTGTCTGTATCACTGCCGGATGGGGTGCTCCCTGTGCTCCTCAAACCTGGTGGAGGCCACAGCAGGGCTGACAGGGCGGCGTCCGGCAGGCACAGGCGGGGGAATGCGCTGATGGGCATGGTGCCCTGGTAGGCCAGGTTGTGGATGCAGAACGCTGAGCGTGCATGCTGCAGCGATGCCGTCAAGCGTGACGCAAAGGCCGCATCCCCCGCGACGTGCTGGCAGCTGCTGGCAGCTGCCGCCTGCTGTACGCAATGCTTCAGGCGCAGCGCGAGCGGCGCGCAGGGCCAATCATTGCCGATGAACAACAGTGGCCCTTGCCTGGCTTCTGCTGGCCTGACTGTGCAACTCCCAGCGCGAGCTGTGACATCCACTGAGCTGCCAGACGGGGGCCCACGGTCTGCAGGCGGCGCTGACAGCACCTGCTGCTGGCACACCTCCAGCGCCATCGCTGCTGGCGTCAAACTTGGTAGCAGTGCCTCTGTAGAGTTGCTTATGCAGAGCTTTGGCATGACGGCGCTGGCGGCGGCGGAGCATCCATCGGGCTGAGGTGCTGCCTGCTCTGAGCCCCGAGAGGCCAGCAGCGGAGTCTCCAGGCATGCATCCTGCAAGGCTGGAGGCTGCTCGCTCCTGCCCCAAAGTAGCATGGGAGCCGCCAGTGCTGCCTGGCACAAGATGCTGTACCTGATGTCCAGGTCTGGAAAGTCCCCAGCTTCCTGGTAGGTGTTGACATTGCTGCTGCCATAGATGTCCGTCGTGCGGCAGTACATGGGGTGGTCCACAAAGATGTGGTCCACGTCGGCTTTGCGACAGAGGTAGTACTGAGCATGCTGCTCGCACGCAGCCGCCTGCTCCCCCCCAGTCTCTAACGCTGCTTCTGTCATGCTGCACACGGGTGGGCTGGCTGCTCCAGCCGCGCCCAGCATGACATATTGCTGAGACGCCCATGAAGTGTCCCCGCCATGGACATCATCAGACTGTGGCCCCTCTTCTTCAAATGGGACCCTGGTAGCGGTCTCTGCTTCCCCATGAGAAGGAGCGATTTCTGCGGGTGTCTCAGGAGCAAAATCGCCATTCTCTGGCTGTGCCTGCAGATTTCTGGTCCCAGGCGGCACCATGACTGGCACGCTCACGCCCGTGTCATGAGCATCGCCATACTCAGCATACCGTGGGGCCACTGTCATCACCCTGTGCCCTCTGCATGTACCAGGCCAATCTCTACCAGATCCATCAGCCACTGTACCAAATGATCCAATGAAGACAAGCAGAAGTAGTGATTTCTTAATTGTTTTTAGCAGAATGTGTGATCCTTCACAAGAAGCACACCTCGAGGCAAGAGCTGTCGGCAGTGCCTGCATGACATCTGCAAGGCCACCGACCTTCGACCATGGGGCGACTTCTGTAGTGACGAACACCAGCTGCAAAGCATTTAATAACGCTTAATCGAAATGTGGGGATGAGATAGCAGCGCAAGGTGTTGTCTAGCCTGAACATAGTAGCAGCAAGCACCTGAAGCCGCTGCGCCTTTCCACTATTGCACATGATTGGCTTCCTTTCATGCCTTGTTGAGCATTTCAGAAGAGAACATCTTGTTGAGGCAGATGCGGGCTGGAGGAAGGATGCACTAAGTGGAACTAGCCTTGACATTCCATCCTGCCCAGCTAGTGTCGTCAGATACCGTCGCTCATATCGAGTTCTATGGTGCCACCTCCTGGGTGTATTCCAGCACAGCAGGATGTACCACCGCACCGATCAGGCTTAAAGCTCGAGCAGCTTCCCAATGACAGGTGCTGAGTCACCCCTGGGGTGAGACAGAGCTGCTTCCAGAGACTCCAGAGACTCCAGGATTGTTTTGATTATTTGGATGCTGCCAGTTCATCCAATCAGCCCTAGGCGGC
>JADEYI010000523.1_pt1 | contig 51055 bp, 51 predicted proteins | sample 8542331 | NCBI WGS metagenome assembly JADEYI01 (sample SAMN16510988, study PRJNA670497) | mine drainage metagenome | isolation source: biofilm near Copperflume 1 | place: Germany: Marsberg coppermine Kilianstollen | collected 2018-02 | reverse complement strand
GGCGATCCTGGCCAAGGTCGGGCGTTGTCGAGCCATTCTTGAGACGGCGCACTAGATGGACTTGCCGACGTTGCTGAGGATCGTCTTGACCTGGCCGCCGAGGAAGATGAGGGCGATGATCGCGATGACCGCGATGAGCGCGAGGATGAGTGCGTACTCGGCGAGACCCTGGCCTTCCTCGTCACGATGGAAGGATGCGATGAGTGCGTTGAAGAATGCCATTCGGTTCGTTACCTCCTTTCCTCACAGATTCCCCCGCTGTTCCCCCGACCATCGAGGGCCGCGTCACCGTAGGAATGGATCCGCCGGCTGTCAAGGTCCGCGGGCCCGAACGCGGTGCGTCCGGGCGACCGCGGGGTCCATGTGGGCGGGTCGAGATCGCTGTGGTGGGCGATACTGGATTCGAACCAGTGACCTCGCGGATGTGAACCGCGCGCTCTAACCGACTGAGCCAATCGCCCGGGGCCGCCGTGTCGCGCTGGACCGACGGGGTCCGGTCATGATACCCCGAGGTCCGGCCAGCGGGCGAGCAGCGACGCCGGCTCAAGCCCGTCGACGGCCACGAGCTTGCGCCGCCCGGTCGCACCGGCGATGAGGGACACCGTGGCACGAGGCACCCCGAGCTCGCGGGCGATGAGCCGGAGGAACGCCTCGTTCGCCGCACCGTCGGCCGGTGCCGCTGCGACCCTGGCCCTGAGCACGCCGTCGATGACGCCGTCGATCGCATCTCTCCCGCCGCGGGGCGTCAGCCGGACCGCGAATCGCACCGCGCCGCTCATCGCGGCCGCTGTCCGACCCGTTCACCGAAGAGGGCGCGGCCGACCCGGACGATCGTCGCCCCTTCCTCGACCGCGATCGGGTAGTCGTCGCTCATCCCCATCGAGAGCTCCGCGCCGATGGCGGTCGTCCGCGCCCGGAGCCGCGCGCCGATCTCGTGGAGCCCGACGAACGTGGAGCGGGCATCCTGCGGGTCGGCGGCGAGTCGGCCGATCGTCATGAGCCCGTCGACTCGAAGCGCCCCAAAGGCGGTGAGCTCGCCGAGCGCCGCCTCGAGGGCCGACGGCAGGAAGCCGGCCTTGGCCCGGTCGGCATCGACGTTCACCTGGAGGAGCACCGGCAGCCGACGATCCGGTGCCGTCGGGCCATCCGGCGCGAGGCCGCGGACGTCCCGGACGAGCCGGTCGAGCCGCCGCGCCAAGTCGACCGAGTCGACCGACTCGATGACCTCGAACGTCTCGACCGCGCGGCGCGCCTTGTTCGCCTGGAGGGGTCCGACGAGGTGCCACTCCCCCGCTCCGACGAGCGGACGCTTCGCCTCCGCCTCTTGCACCCGGTTCTCCCCGAAGTCCGCCTGACCTGCCGCGACCGCCGCCCGGATGCGCTCGGCTGCCACGGTCTTCGAGATCGCGACGAGGCGGACCGTGGCGGGATCGCGTCCCGCGCGCCCGCATGCGGCGACGATGCGGTCCATGACGGCCGCCCTGGCCGCGGAGAACCCCGCGACCTCGGCCTCGAACTCGCTCTGCGGCCGGCTCGCGCCGGCCCCGGTCACTTCGAGCGGCGGAGGAAGCTCGGGATGTCGAGCTCGTCCGCGTCGTAGGCCGCGCGACGCGGCGCCGGCGCGGCGTCGCCGACGGAGCGGTCCGCGCGGCTCGGGACGGCGGCGGAGGGTCGCTCGTCCCGCTCACGCGACGACGTCGCGTCGTCCGACGAGGCGAGTCGCTGGCGCTCGAGCTCCTCGAGGAAGTCGCGGTCGCGGGTCGGCCGGCCCGACGTCGTCGCCTCTGTCCCGTGGCCGGCGGCAGCGCCCTCGTGCCGGCTGGGCGCCCGGCGGCGGCCATCGAAGCCGGTCGCGATGACGGTGATCTGGACCTCCTCGCCGAGCCGTTCATTGAAGCTCGTGCCGAAGATGATGTTCGCCTCGGGATCGGCCGCCGCTCGGATCTCCTCGGCCGCCTCCGTCACCTCGAACAGGGTGAGGTTGGAGGAGCCGGTGATGTTGAAGAGGATCCCCTGGGCGCCGTTGATGTTCACCTCGAGGAGGGGGCTCGCGATCGCCTGGCGGGCCGCCTCGACCGCCCGGTTGTCGCCCGACGCCCGGCCGATGCCCATGAGCGCCGACCCGGCGTCCCTCATCACCGTCCGGACGTCCGCGAAGTCGAGGTTGATGAGCCCAGGGACGGTGATGATGTCGCTGATCCCCTGGACACCCTGGCGGAGCACGTCGTCCACGACCCGGAACGCATCGAGGATGCTCGTGTTCTTCTGGACGACGTCGCGCAGCCGGTCGTTCGGGATCGTGATGAGCGTGTCGACCTTCGCCTTGAGATCTTCCGAGGTCTTCTCGGCGATGATCTTCCGACGCTGGCCCTCGAAGCCGAACGGCTTGGTCACGACGCCGATCGTGAGGGCTCCGGCCTCCTTGGCGATCTCGGCGATGACCGGAGCGGCGCCGGAGCCGGTGCCGCCGCCCATGCCGGCGGTGATGAACACCATGTCCGACCCGGCGAGCGCCTCGGCGATCTTGTCTGCGTCCTCTTCCGCCGCGCGCTGACCGATCGCCGCGTCCCCGCCGGCGCCGAGGCCACGGGTGAGCTTGTCGCCGATCCGGATCTTGTGCGGGGCGTCGCTCTGCAGGAGGGCCTGGGCATCCGTGTTGCAGGCGATGAACTCGACGCCCATCATCTCGGCCCGGATCATCCGGTTGACGGCGTTGCTCCCGCCCCCGCCGACACCGATGACACGGATGAGCGCGAAGTTCTCTGAGTCGGACCGCAGCGGCATCGCCGTCTCCTCCGGTGCTCGTGCCGGTGATGGATCGCGTCAGGTGGCGCGGATGGTCGCAGTGGTGACCCCTCGACGGCCTCGCGTCGGCGGAGCGTCCGGGGAGTATACCGCCGCCGTCCCCACTCGGGGCGTCCCGGTTCGCCGCGCCGCGGACCTTACGGGAAGATGCTCCGCAGCGCGTCGCGGATGCGCCCGAGTCCGCCGAGTGCGGGGGCCGACTCGTACCGCATCGGCTCACCCGCCGTGAGCTGGCGGGCGCCCCAGAGGAGGAGCCCGACCGCGTTGGAGCTGGCCGGCGTGAGGAGCCCGTCCACGAGCCCCTCGATCCCCGTCGGCGCCGCGATCCGGACCGTCATCTGGAGGACCTCCCGACCGAGCTCCGCGACCCCGCCGAGCTGCGCGCCGCCGCCGGTGAGGACGATCCCCGCCGGGAGCATCCCGTGGCCGGACCGCCGGAGCTGATCGCGGACGAGCTCGAAGGTCTCGCGCATGCGGGCCTCGATGATCTGGCACACCTCGAGGCGGCTCACCTCCCGGCCGGCGTCCTCGCCGAGGACCGAGACACTGATCCGCTCGTCCGGATCGATCATGCGCAGGTCGCACGTCCCGTGATGGACCTTCAGCTCCTCGGCGACCTGGAGGCTCGTCTTGAGGCCGATCGCGATGTCGTTCGTCACGTTGTTGCCGCCGACCGGGAGAACCGCGCAGTAGAGCGGCGCTCCATCGGTGAAGAGGGCGAGGTCGATCGTCCCGGCACCGATGTCGGCGACCGCTACGCCAAGCTCGCGCTCGGTCTCCAGGGCGACCGTCTCGGCCGAGGCGTACGAGCCCGCGACGAGCTCGTCGATCTTGACGCCGCTCGCGACGACGCATTTGGTGAGGTTCTGGACGGCGGTCGCCGAGGCGGTGACGATGTGGACCTCGACGCCGAGACGGATGGCGCTCATCCCGACCGGGTCCTTCACTCCCTCCTGGTCGTCGACACTGAAGTCGCGGGGGATGACGTGGAGGACCTCGCGATTCGACGGGATCTGCACGGCCCGGGCGACTTCGGTCGCACGGTTCACGTCCTCGCGAGTGACCTCGCGGTCGTGGCCGCTGACGGCCACCGTGCCCGGCGAGTTCTGGCTCTCGACGTGCTGCCCGCCGACCGAGACGAACGCCCGGTCGATCTTCATCCCCGACAGCCGTTCCGCCTGCTCGACGGCGCCGCTGATCGCGTGGACGGTCTGGTCGATGTTGACGACCTGGCCGCGCTTGATGCCGGTGACCGGCATGAGCCCCTTGCCGATGATCGTCAGGCTCCCGTCGCGGTGGACCTCGCCGATGAGCGCGGTCACCTTGCTCGTCCCGACATCGACCCCGACGAGGATCGCTTCTCGTTCCACTCCCGTGCCGCCTCGTTCCTGTCTAGAGGAAGTGACGCCTGATGAGCGCCACGTTATTGAAGATCCGCGGCCCGAACGTGATGAGGGCCACGAGGTAGAGATCCACGCCCAGCCGGTCGCCGATGAAGGTGAGGATCACGGCGATGACCACGTTCGTCACGAAGCCGCTGATGAAGATCCGATTGTCGTAGACGCCGTCGAGTTCCGCCCGCACCGAGCCGAGGACCGAATCGAGTGCGACCACGATCGCCACCGCGCTGTAGCGGGCGAACTCGAAGCTGACATTGACTTTGAGGACGAGCCCCAGCAGGACGCCGGCGACGAGGCCTGCCAGGGGGAGCAACACGGGTGATCGTCCTCGAACGATGGGGTTTCGCCAAGGCTACCCGACGCAGCGGAGGCGCGGCAACCCGAGATCCGCACGGACGACCCGGCTCGCGGATGCCGCGATGGCGATTCACTGGCCGTTCTTCAGGGTGTACGTGCCGCTCGTGGGATCGGCGAGCACGATCCTCGCGATCCTCGACTCCGCGATCCGGCGGAGCAGGCTCCGCAGGAACCGCACCTGCCCGGGGATGATGTCGGGGGTCCGGAGGGTGGGGGTATAGAACCCGAACGTGGCCGACCAGCCCGTCGGACCGCTGCTCAGGACGAACCCATCGGTGTCGTCGATGGTGAGAGCGAGGGATGGCGCCGCGCTCCCGACGTCCGCCGGGGTGAGCGACCCGAGGCGCCTCGCGGCGTCGAGGACGACGGGATCCAGGCTCGCCCCGACGGCGAGGACCGCGGCGGTCGATCGGGCATCGGTGACGGACCGCAGGCCGGCCGTCGCGGAGGCCGGCGCGGCGTCCGCGGACGCGAAGAGGACGCCGTCGCGATCGACGAGGAAACGACCGCTCGCGGTCGTCCAGATGAAGATCGGCTCGCGTTCGGCGAGGTGGACCAGGAGCGTGCCCGGCAGCGCCACGGACACGGTCGCGTCGCGGACGGTCGGCAGGGTTCGGATCGCGGCCGCCAGGGCGTCCGTGCGGAGCGTGACGACGTTCGTTCCGTGGTCCACCCGGAGCGCATCCGAGATCGCGGTCTCGGAGGTGAAGCGGGCTCCGTCGAGGGTCATCCCGACATAGCCGAAGACGGACGTCGCGGCGACGCCGTAGATCGCCCCGATGCAGAGGAGCATGACGAGGAGCGCACCGGCGCGGAGCGGCGAGAAGCCGGCCGATGCGCGCCGGATCCGGCTGCGCCTCGGCGAGCCTGCGGTCCGCCGGCCGGCCGGCCGTCTCATCGCGGAAGATCGTCCGCGGCGAGACGGCGCGAGGGTCGGCGATCGTGCCGCTCGACCGCGAGCTCGACGACCCGTTCGCAGACGGCCGCGAAATCGAGCCCGCCCTCGGCCGGAAGCGTGGGGAAGAGGCTGATGGGCGTGAAGCCCGGGATCGTGTTGATCTCACTCACGACGAGCGTGTCGCCGGCGAGCAGGAAGTCGACCCGGGCGAATCCCTCGGCGCCGATCGCCCGGTACGCATCGCGGGCGAGCTTGAGGACCGTCGCCCGCGTGGCGGCCGGGAGCTCCGCGCGGAGGGACGTCTCCGACAGGCCGGCCGTGTACTTCGAGGCGTAGTCGTAGAACTCGTGGCCGGCGATGATCTCACCCGGGCCATACAGCCGGAGCCCGGCGGCGGCGTCGCCGATGACGCTCACCTCGAGGTCGCGGGCGCCGGCGACGTACGCCTCGGCGAGCGCGAGCGTGTCGTAGCGGAACGCGGTCTCGAGGGCCGGGCCGCGCTCGTCCGGGCCGTGAGCGAGGGTCATCCCGACACTCGAGCCGAGGCGGGCCGGCTTGATCATGAGGCGCGGATCGTCGATCCCGAGGGCGAACGCCTCGAGCTCGGCGAGGACGGCCGTCGGATCGTCGTGCCAGCGCGCGGCCGGGATCTCCCGCCAGTCGACGAGCGGGAGGCCGAGGCCGCGGATGAGGCGCTTGAAGATCGCCTTGTCCATCCCGATCGCCGACGCGGCGACGCCGGAGCCCGTGTACGCCACGCCCCCCGCCTCGAGGAGCGCCTGGACCGTACCATCCTCGCCGAACGGACCGTGGAGCGCGATGAAGACGACGGGCGCCGGCTCCGCCGCCGCGATCCGGTCGATCGCGGCCCCGGCCGAGCGCGGGCCGTCCGCCCCGAGCGCGGCCGGATCGTCGTACGCCGCCGCCGGTCGATCGGCGCGGCGATGATCGGGCGGCAGCCACCACCACCCGCCATCGAGGTCGATGAGGACCCGCTCGACCCGGTGGCGGCCCTCGAGCGCATCGGCGACAGCGTGCCCGGAGACGATCGAGACGTCGTGCTCCGCCGAGGGACCGCCGAGGAGGACGACGATCGGGCGGTCGGCGGCGGTCACTCCGACCCTCCCTCGGACGACCAGTCCCCCCACGCGCCGATGAAGGCGATCTCGAATTCGAGTCGCACGCCCGTCTGCCCCTCCACCTCGGCCCGGACGCGGTCGGCGAGACGCCGGACGTCCGCCGCACTGCCCCGCCGGTCGTTGACGATGAAGTTCGCATGTTTCGGGCTCACCGTCGCGCCGCCCTCGGTCGCGCCCTTGAGACCGGCGCCGTCGATGAGCGCGCCGGCGCTCGGACCGCCCGACGGGTTCCGGAACACCGAGCCGGCGCTCGGGATCCCGAGCGGCTGGTGCGCCTGCCGCCAGCGACGGATCTCGTCGAGCCGGGTCCGGATGGTCGCCTGGTCGGCCGGCTCGAGGGCGAACGTCGCGGCGACGACGAGTTCGTCGGCTCCGACCGGGGCGGGTGCGATCGACCCGCCCGTCACGTCCGACCGCCGGTCGCGATCCTTGAACCGGCTCGTCCGGTAGCCGAGGGCGAGCTCGTCCGCCGCGAGTCGTCGTTCGGTCCCGTCCGCGAGCAGGACGGTCGCCGACTCGACGACGCCCCCCATGTCCGTGCCATGGGCGCCGGCGTTGGCCCAGACGGCGCCACCGACCGTGCCCGGGATGGCGAGGCCGAATTCGAGACCGGACAGCCCGGCGTCCGCGGTGACCGTCGCGGCACGCGCCATGGGCACGCCGGCCTCCGCGACGAGCCGCCCGTCCGCGACCTGTACGCCCTCCGCCCGGACCTGGATCACGAGACCACGGATCCCGGCGTCGGCGATGACGACGTCGCTCCCGCGACCGAGGACCGTGTGCTCGATGCCTCGGTTCCGGGCGAATTTCACGAGTCCGCGGAGCTCGAACGCGTTGTGGGCGACCGCGAAGAGGTCCGCCGGACCGCCGACGCGCATCGTCGTGAAGCGCGCCAGCGGTTCGTCTCGCGACGTCTTGACGCCGAGCCGGCGCTGGATCTCCGAACCCACGGCGAGCGGATCGAAGGTCGTGCCCGTCACGCTACACCCGCCCGGGCGATCCGCTCGATCGTCGCCGCATCCGGGAGCGGTGCGCGGCGGGCGACTGCGAGGAGGAGCGTGCCCACCGCTTCGGCGGCCCCGGGCCGTCCCAGCGCCCTCGCCGCCGCCGCCATCCGGACGTGAGTCGCCGGGTCGGCGAGAATGCCCGCCGCGTCGATGAGCGCTGCCGCATCGAACGCCTCGTCCTCGACGAGCCGGGCCGCGCCGGCCTCGACGAGGACCCGGGCATTGGCGCGCTGGTGCCCCGCGGCATGGGGGTACGGGACGACCACCATCGGAGTCCCGAGTGCGACGACCTCGGCGAGGGTCGATGAGCCGGCGCGGCCCACGATGAGGTCGGCGGCCGCGAGGGCGGGCAGCATCTGCTCGCGAAGGAACGGATACGGAAGGTACCGTGCGCGACGCTCCAGCGGGAGCCGCTCTCGCCCGTCGAGGGCGCCGGCATAGCCGTCCTCCCCGGTGACGTGGATGACGTACATCCGTTCGACGAGCGCCGGCAGCGCGGCGGCGACGGCGGCATTGAACCGCAGCACGGCCTGTGAGCCGCCGAAGACGAGGAGGACCCGCGCTCCCGGCGGCACGCCGAACCCGGTCCGGGCCGCCCCCGGATCGACGCCGCGGATGTCGCGGATCGGCGTCCCGGTGACATAGCACGGCGCCGGTGACCGGAGCGCCGCAGCCGTCGCCGCGAAGCTGACCGCGAGCACCCGGGCGAGGCGGGCGGTCGCCCGGACGCTCCGCCCGGGGACCACGTTCCCCTCCCACATCACGACGGGGATCCGGAGCGGCGCCGCCGCGAGGAGGACGGGGATCGCGACGTATCCGCCCGTCGTGAAGATCGCCGCCGGCCGCTCCCGAAGCAGGATGGCCGCGGCCTGCGGGACGGACAGCCCGAGACGGACCGGATCGAGGACGAGGTGCATGTCCCGTTCGACCGTGCGGAGCGAACGGAGCGCGAGACGCTCGAGCGGGATCCCCGCCTCCGCGACGAGGTTCGCCTCAAGCCCGCGATGGCCGCCGACCCAGACGAGGTCAGGCGGGTCGGGTCGAGCGCGGAGCGATCGAGCGACGGCCAGGGCCGGGTAGATGTGCCCGCCCGTTCCCCCGCCCGCGATCAGCAGACGCATCGTTCCATGTCCCCTTCTCCACCGTCTCCCGCGAGACCGACAGGAGGATCCCGACGGCCGCCAGGGTGATGGCGAGCGACGACCCGCCGGCACTGACGAACGGCAGGGTGATGCCCGTGACGGGCACGAGCACGACGACCACCCCGATGTTGATGAACGCCTGGATGCAGATCCAGGCGGTGATGCCACCGGCGAGGAGGGCCCCGAACGTGTCGGGTGCGCTCAGCGCAATCCGGATGCCCTGGTAGCCGATGACGAGGAAGAGGCCGATGACGATCGCCCCACCGATGAGCCCGAACTCCTCGCCGATGATGGCGAAGATGAAGTCGTTGTAGGCGTTCGGCAGGAACAGCCCGCCTGCAAGCCGGCTCTGGCCGAGGCCGGCCCCCACCACGCCCCCGAGGGCGAGCGCCATGAGACCCTGGATCGTGTGGAAGCCGGCGCCGGCCGGATCGCTCCACGGGTCGAGGAAGGCCCGGATGCGGTCGAGCTGGTACGGATGGGTCGCGATGACGGCGCCGAGGCCGACGGTCGCCGCCGACACCATCGCGACGAGATGGAAGAGGTTCGCCCCGGCGACGAAGAACATCGCGAACGCCGTGAGGGCGAGGACCGCGGACGTCCCGAGATCCGGCTCGCGGATGACGAGGAGGACGATCGGGCCGACGATGACGAGGAACGTCAGCGTCCCGCGCCAGAACTCGCGGACCCTGCCGCCGCGCCGGGCGAACCAGTGGGCGAGGTAGATGACGAGGGCGAGCTTCGCGAACTCGGCCGGGTGGAAGAGCGGCAGCGGACCGATCCGCAGGAATCGCGCCGAGCCACCGACCACGTAGTTGAGCGAAGGGACGAAGACGACCACGATGAGGAGTCCGAGGGCCACGAGATAGAGGGGGACGGAGACCAGGCGCCAGTAGCGGTAGTCGATCCGGCTCGCGACGAGCAGCCCGATCAGCCCGACCGCGGCCCACACGACCTGCGGGCCGACGACCTTGAACGTGTCGTCCGACGCCAGGTACGACGACATCGCCGACGAGGAATAGACCATGAGCACGCCGATCGCGACGAGGGCAAAGACGGCGACGAGGATCACGTAGTCGGGTTGATGGTGCTCACGTTGCAGCGTTCCGGTCCGCGGACGACGCGTGGGGATGGCCCGGGCGATCGTCATCGGTCCTCCTTCTCGTCGGGGCGGTCGGCGACGTCGAGCTCGCCGCGGGCGGCAGCGATGCGGGCGGCGACGACGGCCTTGAACGCGCGGCCGCGCGCCGCGTAGTCCTCGAACATGTCGAACGATGCGGCGGCCGGGCTGAGGAGGACCGTCGCGACCGCTCCGCGCGGCGCCGTCCCGAGGGCCTCGAGCGCCAGGCCGTGGGCTCGGTCCACTGCCTCGTCGAGCGATGCGGCTCGCTCCGTCCGCTCGAGGCCGGCCGTTCGGAACAGGCGCTCGAGCCGCGTCCCGCTCTCGCCGATCAGCACGGCCGCCACGGCCCGCTCCGCGACGACAGGGGCGAGCGATGCGAGGTCGATCTCCTTGTCCCGCCCGCCGGCGATGAGGACGATCGGCCGCGCAAAGGCGCGCAGCGCCGCGACGACGGCGTCCGGCTGGGTGCCCATCGAGTCGTTGACGAAGCGGACGGCGCCGATGCGGCCGACCGCTTCGAGGCGGTGCTCGACGCCGGGGAACGCCGCGGCCGCCCGGCGGATCGCATCCGGAGCGACGCCGAACAGGAGGCCGACGGCGATCGCCGCCATCGCATTGCTCGCGTTGTGCCGACCGGGAAGGACGAGCTCGTCGATCGGCATGATCCGTCCGCCGGGTCCGGTCGCGGCGGGCCCGCCCCCGGCCATCGGGAGCCGATCGACGCCGGCGGCGACGATCCAGCCGTCGACGAGGCCGATCCCGCCCGGCATCGGCGCGGCCGTGCGGTAGAGGACGGCCGGCGCGCCGCCGAGCCCGGCGTAGGCCGTGACGACCGGGTCCTCGGCATTGAGGATGAGTGCGCCGTCCGGATCGACCAGCTCGGCCAGCCGGCGCTTCACCCGGCGATATGACTCGAGCGTCCCGTGACGGTCGAGATGGTCGGCGGTCACGTTCGTGTAGACGGCCACCGTCGTGCCACGGGAGAGGGTCGGGAGCTGCAGCTCGGACAGCTCGATCACGACCCGATGGCGGGGGCCGAGCTCCGGCAGGACCTCGACGAGCGGGCGCCCGATGTTGCCGCCGACCTCGACCGGATGGCCGGGATCCGCGGCGAGGATCGCGGCGGCGAGCGAGGACGTCGTCGTCTTCCCCTTCGTCCCGGTGACGCCGATCGTCGGCGCCGGACAGAGCCGCAGGAACAGATCCGCCTCCGAGACGAGCGCCGGGGCCATCGCGTCGCCCGCTCGGCGAGCCTCGACCATCGCCCGCAGCGCGGCCCGGAGTCGCGGCTCGGTCGTCGGGAAGTCCGGGTTGATCGAGGGCGATGTCGTCACGAGCGCGGCGCCGGCAAGCACCCGCGCCGGGTCGATCTCCGGCCCGGCGACGATGCGGACGGATCCGCCGCGCTGCCCGGGCACCTCGGCGACCGGGTCGAGCTCCGCCGCTGGTCGCCCGTCGTAGAGCGTCACGGCCGCCCCGATGCCGGCAAGGAACCGGGCCAGCGCACGGCCGCTGCGGGCCGCGCCGAGGACCGTGACCGGACGGCCGTCGAGCGCGCCATCCGCGATCGCGGCGAGGGTGAGGGCATCGAGGTCGATCGGCCGGAGGTTCGTCATCGTCGTCATCGCCCGCTCACGCCAGCGCCCGGATCGAGGCGAGGAAGAACGTCACCCCGAGCATCCCGGCGAGTATCGAGACGATCCAGAACCGGAGGGTGATCTTCTCCTCGTCCCAGCCGCCGAGCTCGAAGTGATGGTGCAGCGGCGCCATCCGGAAGAGGCGGCGGCCGCCGGTCGCCCGGTAATAGGCGAACTGGAGGAGGTCGGACCCGGTCTCCGCGACGAAGATGATCCCGATCAGGGGCAGCACGAGGATCTGGCCCGTGATGAGGGCGGTGACCGCGAGCGTCGCACCGAGCGACAGGGCGCCCGAATCCCCCATGAAGATCTGGGCTGGATGGACGTTGAACCAGAGGAAGCCGAGCGTTCCCCCGATGATGATCGCGCAGAGCAGGGCGAGGTTCGGCTGCTGGGGTACGTTGAGGAGGGCGATGATGAGGTACGCCACGAAGGCGAAGATCGCCGTCCCGCCGGCGAGTCCGTCGAGTCCGTCCGTGATGTTGACGCCGTTGCTCGCGGCGACGATGGCGAAGGCGGCGAACACGACATAGAGCAACGGCCCGATCGTCACGTCGCCGACGAACGGGACCCGGATGTCCGTGATCGCGAAGTGCCGCTGGATGTAGATCGCGGCGAGGATCGCCACGACGATCTGCCAGAGCAGCTTCTGGCGAACCCGGATCCCGTTGCCGGTCTTCGCGTTGAGGTAGTCGTCGAAGGCACCGAGAAGCCCGACCCCGACCAGGGTCGCGACCGGCGAGTACGTCGAGGCGTCCAGGGCACCGAGGAAGTACGCGCAGAGGGCGACGACGACGACGATGAGGAGCCCGCCCATCGTGGGGGTCCCCTGCTTGACCAGATGGGTGTGCGGACCTTCCTCGCGGATCTGCTTGCCGATCCCGATGGCGCGAAGGAGCCGGATGTAGCCCGGCATGAGGATGACGACGATGGCGAAGGCGAGGAACAGGCCCTGGATGAGCTCGACGACGCCGCCTCTCACGCGCCCGCCTCGGCAGCGAGCGTATCGACGATTGCCTCGAGGGCAATCCCGCGGGATCCCTTGACGAGCACCACGTCGCCGGCCTCGAGGAGCGGCCGGAGGAGCGCGAGTGCGGCGAGCGCGTCGCTCGCCTGGAGGACGCGCCCGGCGAGTCGAGGGTGCTCGCGGGCGGCCTCGGCGAGGGGTGTCGCGCCGGCGCCGACGACGACGAGCAGATCGACGATGCGGGCCGCCACGGCGCCGACGGCTCGGTGCCCCGCCTCGTGGGTGTCGCCGAGCTCGAGCATCTCGCCGAGGACGGCGATCCGTCGCCTCCCCGGCAGCGTCGCGAGGAGGTCGAGCGCCGCCGTCATCGACGCCGGCGAGGCGTTGTAGCTGTCGTCGAGGATCGTCACCGACCCCACCCGCACGAGGCGATCCCGATGCGGAGCGGACCAACCGCCTGCCAGGCCCGCCGCGATCTCGTCGAGGTCCACGCCGGCGGCGAGGCCGACCGCGGCGGCGGCGAGGGCGTTGTGGACACCGTGGCGGCCGAGCGCCGCGGTGAGGACCGGCCGGCTCCCCGCCGGGGTCCGGAGGACGAACCGCATGCCGTCCGCGGCCCGGCTCACGACGGTCTCCGCCCTGACGTCGGCGGCGGCCGAGAACCCGTAGGTGACGGCCCGGGCGACCGTCCGCCCGGCCATCCGGACGACCCGCGGGTCGTCCGCGTTGAGGACCGCCGCGCCGTCCGGCGGGAGCGCTTCCACGAGCTCGCCCTTCGCGCGCTCGACCGCCTCGAGCGTCCCGATCCGGCTCAGGTGAACCGGCTCGACCGCCGTCACGACCCCGATCGACGGTCGTGCCATGGCCGCCAGGTCGGCGATCTCGCCGCCGACGTACATGCCCATCTCGAGGACCGCCGCCTCGTGCTCGGGGCCCAGGTCGAGGAGCGTCAGCGGCAAACCGATCTCGTTGTTCCGGTTGCCCTCGCTGCGGAGGGTCGAGAACCGTCGGTCGAGGACCGTCGCGATCGCCTCCTTCGTGGATGTCTTGGCGATGCTCCCGGTCACCCCGACGACGAGCGGCGCGAACCGTGCGCGCCAGTCGGCGGCGAGTGCCCCGAGCGCGCGGACACCATCGGGGACCTCGATGACCGTCACGTCGCCGAGCCGCTCGAGCACGTCGTCGTCCGGCCGGCGGGTGACGAGGATCGCCGCCGCGCCGGCCGCCGCGGCGTCCGCGACGTGGGCGTGACCGTCTGTCCGCTCGCCGGGCAGGGCCACGAACAGGCAGCCCGGGGTGACCGACCGGGAGTCGACCGCGGCGCGGCGGATCGGTCGGGCGCCGGCGCGGAGGAGGCGTCCACCGGTCAGGCTGACGAGCTCGGCGGCGGTGAAGGCCGGCTCGGTCGCCCCTCTCCACGACCGCGGCAGGGCGTCGGTCACGGGTGGGAGTGTCGCACACGCGAAGCTCACGGGTGGGCGACGGACGCGGTCGGGTTCGCCGACAGGTCGAGGGTCCCCATGGCGTCCGTCGCAACGCGGCGGAACAGCTCGTAACTTTCCACCCGGAGCGGCAGGTATCCCTGGGCGACCACCATCGGCTGAGCCTCGCGGATCGTGATCGCGATGACGAGCTGCGGCCGGTCTCGGCCGACGTAGCCGATGAATGAGTAGTCGTACGTCGTCTTCCACGCCCCGCGTCCATGGTCGGCCTTGGGATCCCAGATCTGGGCCGTTCCGGTCTTGCCCCCCACGACGTACCCCGGGATGAGCGTGTTATCGCGATACCAGGGGACGGCGTGGACGACATGGCTCATGAGTGCCACGAGCTCGTTCGACATCTCGGTCGTCATGACCCGACCCCGCGACGGCACGGTCACGGGGTTCCCTCCGATGGACACGACGACGTGCGGCGTGATGAGCGTCCCGCCGTTGACCATCGCGCTGTAGGCGGTCGCGAGCTGGATGGGCGTCACGGCCACGCCCTGGCCGAACGCGCCGTTCGCGAGGTCGATCTGGCGCCACGGCGAGATCGTCGGGTCGCGGACGATCCCGGCCACCTCGCCGGCGAGGTCGATCCCGGTCGGCTGGCCGAAGCCCATCCTGAGCCAGGTCGACTCGAGGATCGCCGCGGCCTGGTCGGTCGTCTTCGCCAGGCCGAGGGCGACCCGCGCCGCCCCGACGTTCCGTGAGTACGCCACGACGTCCTGGAACGGGATCCAGCCCATCGGGCGGAGGTCCGAATCCCAGACCTTGGCCGTCCCGCCGTCGAGCGCGAGCGACCCGCTGTCATCGATCTTCGTGGCGGGATTCACCGTCCCGTTCGTGAAGGCGGCGAGCGCGGTGAAGAGCTTGAAGACGGAGCCGGGCTCGTAGACGGAGCTGACGACCGGATCGACGAACCGCGCCGGATCGGTCGCCGCGATCGTCGCGTAGTCGTTGGCGTTGTAGGAGGGATAGGTCGCCTCGCCGTAGATCTGGCCCGTGGTCGGGTCCATGACGACGCCGGAGACGCTGACGGCCCGATCGGCGACCCCCGCGGCGAGGAGCTCCTGCTCGAGCTGGAGCTGGAAGCCGGCGTCGATGGAGAGTCGGATGTCGGAGCCCGGAACGCCTGGCGACTGGACGGATATCGTCGACGGCACCGGGTCGCCGTTCGTGTCGCGCTGGGCGACCTCGATGAGCGGCTGGCCGGCCAGCTGCGCCTGGTAGTACTCCTCGAGGCCGTACTGACCGGCGCCGTCGCGGTTGACGAAGCCGAGGATCTGGGCGCCGAGGGTGGAACCCGGCGAGCCGCCGGCGAGCGGGTAGAGCCGCGTGGGCTCGGACTCGAGGGACAGTCCGGCGAGCGCCCCGCTCGCGAGCCCGTCACGGATCTTCCGGGCGGTCGCCTCGTCGATCCCGTGGGTGAGGACGACGTACCCCCGGTCGGAGATCATCTTCGTCGTCAGGTCGAGAGCATCCGCCGCATTCAGGCCGAGCAGCGCGATGATGGCCTGGGCGGTGCGCTGACGCGCGTCGAGGCTGAGGATCCCGGGCGTGCCGATGAGCCGGTAGCGATCGACTGACGTGGCGAGGACGACCGTCCCGCTCCGATCGTAGATCGTCCCCCGTCGCGATGGATCCTGGATCGTCACGGTCGTCTGCGCGCGGGCGTCGGCCGCGAGGCTCGCGCCACGGACGACCTGCCACCAGGCGAGCCGGGCGCCGAGCGCGGTCGCCACGATCGCGAGGACGAGGAGGATCAGGAGGTGGCGGCGGTGCGAGTCGGTCCGACCGAGCATCGTTCGATCGAGCGCGTCAGCGGGCCGCGACGACGAGCGGCGCGGCGAGCTGACTCAGCCCGGCGTCGATCGCCTGCTTCCGGATCGCCGGCGCGCTCCCGAGCCGGTTGATGTTCGTCGCCAGGTCCTGGAGGGTCGCCTCCATCCGCTGTCGATCCGTCTGGAGCGAGGCGAGATCGTAGCTTCTCGCGGACACCCGGACGCTCTGGGCGAGCGAGAAGAACGCGAGGAGGAAGGCGACGACGATGCCCCCGAGGACGAACCCGATGCGGGCGGGGCGGGTGCCGGCCCGCACCGCCGAGCGGGTCCTTCGCCGCGGGAGGGCGGTCGGCGGTGCGATGGACGCCGCCGGAGCGACCGCGTCGCGCCGGATGCCGATGCGGGTACCGGCGAAGCCGGTCCGGGGGCGCGCGCCGTGATAGACCGCCACCGGTCAGTCGCCGACCGCGACGCCGAACCGGCGCGCGCCGAGGTCGAGGTCGAAGAAGGGGAAGCCGTCACGCTCATCGGCGTCACGTCCGAGGTCGAACTCGACGAGATCGCGCGGATGGGTCTGCTCGAGGCGCTCCCGCAGCTCGTGCTGACGACGGCCGTAGGCCCGGCGACGACTCGACTGATGGCGCTTGCTCACGGGGGCTCCTCCTCCCTTCATGAGCCGTTCGGCTCGGCGGGTTGTCCGCCGCGTCACGTCCGGCTCAGGCGGCGATCCGTTCAGCGGCCCGGAGCCGAGCGCTCCGGGAGCGGGGATTGGCGGCGACCTCTTCCGGTCGGGGGGTGCGTGACGGTCCGAGCGGGCGCAGGCGCGGTTCGCGTCCGCACACGCAGATGGGCAGCTCGGGCGGGCAGACGCATCCCTTCCGCTCCGCGGCGATGAAGCGCTTGACGATCCGATCCTCGAGCGAGTGATAGCTGAGGACGACGAGCCGGCCGCCCGGCCGGAGGAGCTCGACGGCGGCGGCGAGGGCCGCCTCGAGTGCCTCGAGCTCCGCGTTGACCGCGATCCGCAGTGCCTGGAAGACACGGGTCGCGGGGTGGCGACGGCGCGGACGGCGCGGGTCGACCGGCACGACGCGCTCGGCGAGAGCCGCCAGCGCCTCCGCGGTCTCGATCGGCGCGCTCCGCCGTTGCTCGACGATCGCCCGCGCGATTCTTCGGGCGTTCGGCTCTTCTCCGTAGCGACGGAACAGCGCGGCGAGGGCCTCCGCGTCGAGGGTCGCGATGAGGTACGCCGCCGGAACGCCCGCGGAGGGATCGAAGCGCATGTCGAGCGGGCCGCCGGCCCGGAACCCGAACCCGCGGTCCGTGCCGGCAAGCTGCTGGCTCGAGAGCCCGAGGTCGAACAGGAGACCGTCGATGCGGCCGAATCCCGCGGCCGGTGCGGCCGTGGCCAGCTCGCGGAAGTTCACCTGGCGGAGGACGAGTCGGTCGCCGAAGCGGGCCAGACGCCGGCCGACCCTCGCGATGGCCGCCCCATCGGCATCGAGACCGAGGAGACGGCCATCGGGATCGGTCGCCTCCAGGATCCGCTCGGTGTGCCCACCGCCGCCGACCGTGGCGTCGACCTGGAGGCTGCCGGGAGCGGGCGCGAGCATCTCGACGACCTCCTCCACCAGCACCGGCAGGTGCTCCTCCTCCACGTCGTCATCCTCGGTCGTCGAACGGATCCCGAGCAGATCCTGGAAGCGCATGTGGTGGGCCATCAGATCCCGAGCCCGTCGAGGTGTGCCGCGAGCGTCTGCGGGTCCTCGAGGCTCCGTCGGATCTCGTCCCAGCGGGCGGGTGCCCAGATCTCGGCGTGGTCCCGCGCCCCGACGATGACGACGTCACCCTCGAGGGCTGCGAACGCACGAAGGTAGGCCGGCAGGACGACTCGACCCTGGCGATCGAGCTCCACCTCGACCGCGCCGCCGAAGATGTGGCGCTGGAACGCACGTGACGCCGCGTTCGCGAGCGGCAGTGTCGCGGTCTTCGCGGCGAGGGTCTCCCACCCGCCGCGGGTGTGGATGGCGAGGCAGTCGTCGAGCCACTTCGAGATGAAGGCGCCATCCTCGAGCTGGGCGCGGAAGCGCGCAGGCACGGCGAGCCGTCCCTTGTCGTCCACCGAGTGCCGGTACTCGCCGGTGAACACGTGCCTCGCTACCCCTGTCGTCTGTGGTCCGGGCGATGCGTGCCGTTCGGCGGCGCCGGCGGTGCCCCGCTCCCGGGGATTTGTGGGACTGCTCCCCACTTCTCACCACTATGCGCCACTTGCCCGGCATTCTACACGGCGACGGGCTCCCGTCAATGTGGAAACATCGGAAGGCGGGCGTTCGAGGCCGAACGGTCGCGCGAGGGCCGAACGGTCGCGCGAAACCGCGCGCGGGCTCAGTGCGGGATCGGGACCGTGACGAGCTGCCCGACGTGGATGAGGGACGGGTTCGCGATCCCCGGGTTCGCCGCGAGCATCGCCTGGTACGCGACACCGAAGAGGGTTGCGACGCCGCTCAGCGTGTCACCGCTCCGGATCCGGTACTGCGAGCATCCGGAGCCATCCGGGCACGGGATGAGGAGCGCGACGAGATCCGGCGGGAGCGAGGAGCCTGGGAACGAGGGCGTGGCGACGGCGACCGCGGTCGGCGGTGCGGCGCTCGGCGGCGAGACGACGGCAGAGGGCGGTGCGGCGGTCGGCGATGGACCGACGGAAGCGAACGGCGAGGCGGTGGGCGGGGCGGCCGACGGCGCGGGCGCGACGACGGACGGGGACGTCCTGGCCGGCAGGAGGGCGAGCCCGCCTCGAGCGTCGAGGAAGGCGATCGCTGCGGCCAGGGTGACGACGAACGTCAGTGCCGCCGCGATCGTTGCCGGGCGGGCGACGATCGATCGGGTCGTCGGCAGCGCACCGCGGATGCGCCGGTCCGGTGCTTCGCGCGGGGCGGCGACGGGTTCGGACTCCCCCGTCGCGAGAGCCGTCGACGACCCGACCGCGGCGGCGAGGATCACCGGCTCGATGACCGGTGGCGCGGCAGCGGCAGCGGCAGCGGTAGCGGCAGCGGTAGCGGCAGCGGCAGCGGCAGCGGCAGCGGTAGCGGCAGCGGTAGCGGCAGCGGTAGCGGCAGCGGCAGCGGCGGCCGCCGCCGGCAGGTTCGCGCGGTCCGCGACCGGCGGAGGCGGACTCACGGCCGCGCGGCCGCGGGCGAACCTCGGACATGTCGCGTGGGTCGATCCGGCGCACACGAGGTCGACCTGCCGCGGTCCGAGGTGGATCGCCGGGGCGATGGCGAGACAGGCCGGGTCCCCCGTCGCCGCGTGCAGGTATCGGCAGCCGCCCGATGGGTCCGCGACGGGCCGACCGTCGGCTCGCGCCGAGCGCGCCTCGCCAGGTCGCCCGCGTCGACGGGCCCGCTCGGCCAGCTTGGTGCGTCCCTCGTCGTCCACCCGTCCTCCGCGTTCGCGTCGCGTCGCGTCGCCCGGCCGACTGCGGCGGGAGTCTAGTACCTTTCTCCGGTTGCCGTCGATCGACGGACGATGCTAGGCTGGCCACGGGGAGCCGGGTGCGCACGTGGCGTCCCGGAGGCCGAACTCACGCTAGGTGCGCAGATCCACCCGATGGCACTCGAGCTTCCCGTCATCCCGCAGGCGCCGGAGCAGTACCACCTCGCGGAAGCGCGGATCCGTCGCTGCACCTATCGGCGCCTCATGCACGTCGCAAGCGTCCCGGACCGGGTCTACGATGTCGAGTGCCTGTACCCGGAACGACGGCTGCCGATCCCGCTCGGCGATCTCGAGACCGCGACACCCATCTGCAACGCCTGCACGGCCTCGCACATCTTCCGCCCGGACGAAGACTGACAGCGCCTTCCTTCGGACGGACGCCCCGGGGCCCTTCACCGCGGACGGCACGGGCGCGCGGGAACGGCGCCGGCATGCTGCGCGCCGGGAGAGGGCCGGGAGAGCGTCAGGAGAAGAGCGCCAGCGAGGCGACCTCTAAGCCGAGTTCTGTCCCTCGGACCTCGCGATCCGAGGGGATGGCCATCCATCTCGTCCGGCGGTCACCCGCCGGCTCCAGCGGCCGACCCGAGGGTTGGGCAGCGCGCCCCTCCCCCCGGCGAACCGGGGTTGCACCCTCCTATTTGGCCTTGCTCCAGGTAGAGTTTGCCGCGTTTCACTCCGGTCGCCGGCTCGCGCCGGCCTCCGGCATCGTCACTGTGGCACTGGTCCTCGCCTCACGGCGGACGGGCGTTACCCGCTACCCTGCGCTGAGGAGCTCGGACTTTCCTCGAACCGGTCCCGCACGGGCGGTGCCGGTGCGCGGCCATCCGGCCGCCTCGCTGACCGGACGATTGTAGTCGGCCGCCGAGACTCCTCGAGGAGCCGTCGCCCGGACTCGCGGAGCCCTCCCCGGATCGGTCGCGAGGATCACCGGCCCGACGCGAGGCGCCCAGGTCGCGATCCTGCCATACGGTCCTCAGGCGGGCGCTCGTCGCCCGGATCGTGGCGGATGGTCAGCGGGTGAACCATCTGGCAGGCCCGGACCCGGTGCGGCGACGGCGCGCCACACAACGTGAGCGCGACCCGCCGCGATCGGCTCGATCGCCGCCGACGCGTGCCCGCCTGGAGGTCGTTTTGACGGTTTCCGAGCCGGGAAGTCGGGAACGTCGGTGGCCGTCACCCGCCGGGCAGCTGCGGACGGCGGACGACCGAGACGGGCCCGCCGGCGAGGGCTCGATCGATCGCCTCGTTGCAGAGCGCGTCGGCGGCGTGGTTCTCCGCCCGCCGGACATGCCGGGCGGACCACCGATCGAAGGCTTCGAGGTGCTGCCGCGCCGCCGCGTGGAGCGGCGCGAGCTTCGCGTCCCTGACCCGCCAGCGACCGTTGACCTGTTCGACGATGAGCATCGAATCGAGCAGGAGACGGACCTCCCGCGCACCGAGCTCCCGGGCGAGCGCGAGCGCCCGTACGACGGCGGTGTACTCGGCGACGTTGTTCGTCTGGATGCCGAGGTAGTCGGAGATCGTCGCATCGGGCGCGGCCGCCGGGTCGAATGCGTCCGGCCGGGCGAGGGCGATGAGGACCGCACCCGCGGACGCGTGACCCGGATTCGCGCGCGAGGCGCCGTCGGTCCGGATGACGAACCCGGGCCCGGGTTCAGGCGACGCTGCGCGACCGGACAGGAGCGGTGCGTTCAGGCCTGTCGCTCCACGATCGCCGAGGAGACCTCGAGGATCGCCCGGGTGATGTTGATCCCCCGCGGACACGCGTCGACGCAGTTGAAGATCGTCCGGCAGCGCCACACGCCATCCTTGTCGGCGAGGATCTCGAGCCGCTCCTCGGCACCCTCATCTCGCGAATCGAAGATGAACCGATGGGCGTTCACGATCGCCGCCGGCCCGACATAGCCGGGCTGGGCCCAGAACGAGGGGCACGATGAGGTGCACGCGGCACAGAGGATGCACTTCGTCGTGTCGTCGTAGCGATGGCGGTCCTCGGGACTCTGGATCCGTTCCCGCTCGGGGGCTGGGCCCTCCGTCATGAGGTACGGCTGCACGCTCCGGAACTTGCCGAAGAACCCGTCCATATCGACGACGAGATCCTTGATCACGGGCAGGCCCGGGAGGGGCGCGACGGTGATCCGACGCCGCCCGAGCTGATCGACCCGGATCTTGCAGGCGAGCCGGTTGCGGCCGTTGATGAGCATCGCGTCCGAGCCGCACACGCCGTGGGCGCACGAGCGACGGAAGGTCAACGTCCCGTCCTCGTCGTACTTCACCCGATGGAGGAGATCGAGGACGCGGTCCATGGGCTCGGCGACGACGTCGTACGACTCCCAGTGCGGGGCGGCGTCGCGCTCCGGGTCGTAGCGGAGAATCCGGAGGTCCACCTGCATCAGTACGTCCTCGGCTTCGGCTCGAATCGAGTGATCGAGACCGGCTTGTAGCGGAGGCGCGGCCCGGCGGGGGCCCGGAAGGCGAGGCTGTGGGCGAGGAAGTTCACGTCGTCGCGCTCCGGGAAGTCCTCACGGGCGTGCGCGCCGCGGCTCTCCGTGCGCGCGAGCGCCGCGGTCGCCGTCGTCTCGGCACAGTCGAGGAGGTAACCCACCTCGCGCGCCTCGAGGAGATCCGTGTTGAACGTCCGACCGCGGTCGTCGATCCGCACCCGGGCGTAGCGCTCCTTGAGCTCCCGGATCGCCGGGACGGCCTCCCCGAGGACGGCGGCGTCCCGGTAGACGCCGACCTTGTCCATCATCATCGCCGCGAGATCCTGCCGGATGCGGGCGGCATTCTCGCCGCTGACCCGGGTCCGGATCGCGTCGAGCTCGGCCACGACCGGCTCCGCCGCGTCCGGCGCCACCTCCGGCAGGTCGCCGCCGCGGACGTCGCGGGCCATGCGCCGGCCGGCCCGCCTGCCGAACACGAGGAGATCCACGAGCGAGTTCGTCCCGAGCCGATTCGCTCCGTGGACGCTCACGCAGGCGCACTCCCCCGCCGCGTAGAGGCCGGGAACGATCGTGTTCCGCTCATCCCTGGTCACCTGGGTCTCGGTCGTCGTGGGGATGCCCCCCATCGCGTAGTGCGCCGTCGGCTGGACCGGAACGGGCTCGCTGATCGGCTCCACGCCCTGGTACACCCGGGCGAAGTCCGCGATGTCCGGGAGCTTCTCCTCGATCACCGCCCGACCGAGATGGGTGACGTCGAGGTGGACGAAGTCCCTGCCGCCGATCCCGCGACCCTCCCGGATCTCCATGTAGATCGCGCGACTCACCATGTCCCGCGGAGCGAGCTCCATGAGCCGCGGCGCGTAGCGCTCCATGAATCGCTCGCCCGAGTCGTTGCGCAGGTACCCACCTTCCCCGCGGGCCGCCTCGGACAGGAGGATCCCGATGCCGACGATCCCCGTCGGGTGGAACTGGTAGAACTCCATGTCCTGCATCGGGATGCCGTGACGATACGCGAGCGCGACGCCGTCGCCGGTGAGTGACCAGGCGTTCGAGGTGACGCGGAACATCCGCCCGAAGCCGCCCGTCGCGAGCATGACCGCCTTCGCCCGAAAGGTGTGGATCTCGCCGTCGGCGATCCGGTAGGCGACGACGCCTGTGCAGCGACCGCCGTCGCCGAGCTCCGTCCCGTCGGTGAGCAGGTCCACGACATGGTACTCGTCGAAGAACGTCACGCCGGCCTTGATGCACTGCTGATAGAGCGTCTGGAGGATCATGTGGCCGGTCCGGTCGGCCGCGAAGCAGGATCGCCGGACGGGGCCCTCGCCGAAGTTGCGGGTATGGCCGCCGAAGCGCCGCTGGTCGATCTTCCCCTCCGTGGTCCGATTGAACGGCAGTCCCATGTGCTCGAGCTCGATGACCGTCTCGATCGCCTCCCGGGCGAGAATCTCGGCGGCGTCCTGGTCCGTCAGATAGTCCCCGCCCTTGATGGTGTCGAACATGTGCCACTCCCAGTGGTCCTCCTCCAGGTTGCCCAGGGCGGCGCAAACCCCGCCCTGGGCGGCGCCGGTGTGGGAGCGCGTCGGGTAGAGCTTCGTCAGGACGGCCGAGCGGACACCCGCCTTCGCGAGCTCGAGCGCGGCCCACAGGCCCGCCCCGCCGGCGCCGACGATGATCGCCTCGAATCGGTGCTCCATCGCTCGTCAGGCCGGCGGCACGATGCCCGGCAGGGTGAGCACGACGCTCGTCCCCGCGACGAAGAGGGCGAAGCCGAGGAGGTAGAGGGCCGTGAGCAGGAACATCCGGGTCCCGCCCTTCGCATAGTCCCCGATCACCGTTCGGACACCGAGGAAGGCGTGGAACAGGACGAGCATGAGGAGGCTCCAGTCCATCACCCGCCAGAAGAGGCTGCTCCAGCGGACGTGGGCGATGAACGTGGCGTTCTCCTGGGACGGATCGTAGAGGACGTGGAGGATGAGGAAGTGGGCGAGGGCGAGGACGAAGAGCCCGAGCCCGGTGATGCGCATGAGATACCAGGCGAACAGCTCGAAGCCGCCACCGGACGGGCGGCGGCGTCCAGAACGAGAGTAGATCGCCATGCCGCCTACGCCCCGAAGATCGGCTTGAGGATGATGATCGCGACCGGCAGGCCGACGACCGTGAAGATCACCCAGTTCGCATACCAGAGAAGCTTGTGATAGCGGGTGAACACGGGCCAGAAGTCCATGATGATGATCCGCAGCCCGTTGAGGGCGTGATAGAGGAGCGCGGCACCAAGGAGCGTCTCCATGATCCGGCCGGGCGGGCTCGCATACACCTGCAGGATCGTGTCGTAGGCCTTCGGGTCCCCGCCGACGAGGTAGATGTCGATGACGTGCAGCACGACGAACGCCCAGATGGCGACGCCTGAGATGCGGTGGAACGCCCAGGCGAGCATCCCCTCGCTGCCGCGATAGGACCCGTACCGGCGCAGCATCGTGCCGCCTGTGCCGCCTGGACCGCGGCCGATCAGACGGCCGCGAGGGAGAGCCGGTCGGCGACCGCTTCCCCGAACGCCTGGGTCCCGCTCGTCCCGCCGAGGTCGTAGGTGACCGTGCGGCCTTCCGCGATCACCGCCCGGACGGCCGCCTCCACCCGCGTCGCCGCCGCCGGCTCGCCGAGGTGCCGGAGCATGAGCGCGGCGGACAGGATGAGCGCCGTCGGATTCGAGCGATCGAGGCCGGCGTAGCGCGGCGCCGACCCGTGGACCGGCTCGAAGACCGCCGCCTCGGTCCCGATGTTCGCTCCGGGCGCCACGCCGAGCCCGCCGACGAGGCCGGCGGCGAGGTCGCTGACGATGTCGCCGTAGAGGTTCGGCAGGACGAGGACGTCGTACAGCTCGGGCTTCTGCACAAGTTGCATGCACATGTTGTCGACGATCCGGTCCTCGAACTCCACCCGGCCCTCGTACGCCGCCGCGATCGTCCGGCAGCTCTCGAGGAAGAGACCATCCGAGAGCTTCATGATGTTCGCCTTGTGGACCGCGGTCACCTTCCGCCGACCGTTCGCCACGGCGTACTCGAACGCGTAGCGCGCGATCCGCTCGGACGCCGCACGGGTGATGATCTTGATGCTCTCCGCCGCGTCCGGGCCGACCATGTGCTCGATCCCGCCGTAGAGGTCCTCGGTGTTCTCGCGGACGATGACCAAGTCGACGTTCTCGTAGCGGGTGTCGAGTCCCTTCATGCTCCGCGCCGGGCGGACGTTGGCGTACAGGCCGAGCGCCTGGCGGAGCGTGACGTTGGCGCTCCGGAAACCGTGCCCGACCGGCGTCGTGATCGGGCCCTTGAGCGCGACCCGGTTCCGCCTGATCGACTCGAGGACGTGCTCGGGAAGCGGCGTCCCATACCGTTCGATCACCGACTCGCCCGCCTCGACGACCTCCCACTCGATCCTGACGTCCGTCGCGGCAAGGACCCGTCGCGTCGCCTCGGCGAGCTCAGGTCCGATGCCGTCGCCGGGGATGAGCGTGATCCGGTGGGTCATGGAGGCCATTCTAGTCGCGCCCGGCCGGTGCGCGCCGCGATGTCGCGGTACCATCCGTGTCGCTCGGACTCCCCGGCGCCAGGGTCGCCGATGAGTGAGCGCGTCGGTCGCATGGCCCGCCGAGCCGATCGGCGCCTGAGGGGTCCAGCCCGCGGTGAAGATCCAGGAAGCAGACGCGAAGTCGCTCCTCGCCGCGCAGGGCCTGCCGGTCCCGGCCTGGGAGGTCGCCCGAACCCCGGCCGAGGCTCGGTCAGCCGCGGAACGAGCGTTCGCCGCGGGCGCTGAACGCGTCGTGGTCAAGGCCCAGGTCCTCGTCGGCGGGCGCGGCAAGGCCGGCGGCGTGCAGCTCGCCGCCTCACCGGCGGAGGCGGCGGAGGTCGCCCGTCGGATCCTCGGCATGGAGATCAAGGGGATCGTCGTCCGCAGGGTCCTCGTCACCGCTGGCGCGGACATCGTCCGCGAGCTCTACCTCGGCGCGGTCCTCGATCGCGCGGCCCGCCGCATCCTCCTCATGGGTTCGGCAGAGGGCGGCGTCGAGATCGAACAGGTCGCCGCGGAGCGCTCCGAGGCGATCGTCCGGATCCACGCACACCCGCATCTCGGCCTCCTCGAGTGGCAGGCCCGCCGGATGGCGTTCGCCCTGGGCCTCGGCGGGCAGCTCGCTGCGGCAGTCGCGATCGCGCGGGGCCTCGTGCGGACGATGCTCGCCTGCGATGCCGACCTCGTCGAGGTGAACCCGCTCGCGGTGGTCCGCGAACGGGAGGTGGACGGGACCGAACGCCTCGAGCTCCGCTGCCTCGACGCGAAGATCACCCTCGACGACTCCGCCCTGTCCCGCCACCCCGGCCTGGAGGACCTCCGCGACCTCGACGAGGAGGACCCGGCCGACGTCGCCGCGAGGGCCGAGGGCATCAGCTTCATCAAGCTCGACGGCTCGATCGGCTGCATGGTCAACGGCGCCGGCCTGGCGATGACGACGATGGACCTCGTCAAGCGGGCCGGCGGCGAGCCGGCGAATTTCCTCGACATCGGCGGCGGTGCCCGGGCGGACAAGGTCGCGGCGGCGATGCGGCTCATCCTCGCCGATCCGAAAGTCGAGGCGATCCTCGTCAACATCTTCGGCGGCATCACCCGGGGCGACGAGGTCGCCCGCGGACTGATCGAGGCGCGTGCCCTCCAGGTGCGGGAGGTGCCGATGGTCGTCCGCATCGTGGGCACGAACGCGGACGAGGCCGCCCGCCTCCTCACCGAGGCCCGCTTCGAGACGGCCCGGAGCCTCGATGAGGCGGCGGCCAAGGCGGTCGCGGCGGCCAAGGCGGTCGCGGCGGCCAAGGCGGTCGCGGCGGCCGCGGCGGGTCGCGGCGGTCCGGCTGTCGACGGCGCGACGCGATGAGCATCCTCGTTGGGCGGGAGACCCGCCTCCTCGTCCAGGGAATCACCGGCCGCGAGGGGGAATTCCACTCGCGGGCGATGCTCGAGTACGGGACCGCCGTCGTCGCCGGCGTGACTCCGGGCAAGGGCGGCCGGCGCGCGCTCGACGGCAGGGTCCCGGTCTTCGACACGGTGGCCGAGGCGGTCGAGTCCACCGGCGCGGACACGTCGTGCATCTACGTCCCCGCGGCCGCAGCTCCCGACGCGATCCTCGAGGCGGTCGGGGCGGGGATCCGCACCGTCTTCTGCATCACCGAGGGGATCCCCGCCCTCGACATGCTCACCACGGTGGAGGCCGTCCGGCAGGCCGGCGCCCGCCTCGTCGGACCCAACTGCCCGGGAGCGACGTCGCCCGGCCGGGCGAAGGTCGGCATCATCCCGGGCTCGATCCATCGCGAGGGACGCGTCGGGGTCGTGTCGCGATCCGGCACGCTCACCTACGAGGCGGTCCAGGCGATGTCGGACGCGGGCATCGGCCAGAGCACGTGCGTCGGGATCGGCGGCGACCCGATCGTCGGCACCCGGTTCGTCGACATCCTCCGCCTCTTCCGCGACGACCCGGAGACGGACGCGATCGTCCTCATCGGCGAGATCGGCGGTGCGGCCGAGGAGGAGGCCGCGGCCTACGCGGCAGAGCACCTGCGCGGTGTACCGATGGCGGCGTTCATCGCCGGACGCACGGCGCCCGAAGGTCGACGGATGGGTCATGCCGGGGCCATTGTCAGCGGCGGCGCGGGAACGGCCGCCGGCAAGGTCGCCGCCCTCGAGGCCGCGGGCATCCGGGTCGCCGCGTCGCCCACGGAGATCCCGGCCCTGCTCCGCGCTGCCGGCGTCCGCTAGGCCCGGCCGATGCGCCTCGCGTCCGGCGAGGTGGAGCGCGTGCTCCGCCTCGAGCGGGTCGGGGTCCGGCGCGACGGTCGCTGGATCCTCGACGACGTCGACTGGACCGTCCACCGCGGGCAGCGGTGGGTCGTGGTCGGCCCGAACGGAGCCGGCAAGACGACGCTCGCCTCGATTGTCGCCACGTACCTCTGGCCCACGAGGGGCACGATCGAGGTCCTCGGTGCCCAGATCGGTCGGGTCGACGCCCGCGAGCTGCGCCGGAGGATCGGGCTCGTGAGCGCGGCGCTGGCGGCCCGCCTCGAGGATCGGCTGACCGCGTTCGACGCCGTGGTCGCCGCGCGGGACGCGGCCCTCGCGCCATGGTGGAGCTCGTTCGACGACGACGACCGGGCGCTCGCCCTCGCAGCGCTCACCCGGATGGGGTGCCGGCACCTCGCCGAGCGGACGATGGGCAGCCTCTCATCCGGCGAGCGCCAGCGGGTCCAGATCGCCCGGACGCTCATGGCGGACCCCGACCTGCTCGTCCTCGATGAGCCGGCGGCCGGCCTCGACCTCGGCGCCCGTGAGGAGCTCGTCGAGCGCATCGAGGGACTCGCGGACGCTCCGTCGCCCGCGGCGATCGTCCTCGTCACCCATCATCTCGAGGAGATCCCGAGCGGCATGACCCACGCTCTCATCCTCGCGGCGGGTCGTGTCGTGGCGGCGGGACCGCTCGAGACGACGATCACCTCGGACTTCCTGTCCGCGGCCTATGGGACGCCCCTTCGCGTCGAACGGAGCGACGGTCGCTTCCACGCCCGCCGAGCCGCGGGCAGCGCGGATGGACCGGCCGGGGTGACGTCAGGTGGGCGGGAAGCCGAGTGACGTCCAGGAGGGGCCTCCGGACGCCTCGATGAGCTCGACGAGGACGCCGTGGCACGCTCGGGGATGGAGGAATGCGACCGGACCCTCGGCCCCGCGGCGCGGCGCGGCGTCGATGAGCTCGACGCCGTCGATGGCGAGCCGGGTGAGCGTCGCGGCGAGATCCGGGACCTCCAGGCACAGGTGGTGGAACCCCTCCCCCTTCGCCGCGAGGAAGCGGGCCACGCCGGTCGAGTCATCGGTGGGGCAGACGAGCTCGAGCCTGCTCTCGCCGATCGGGAGGAAGGCGATCCGGACCCGGTCCGTCGGGATGTCGGTGACGAGCTCGAGATCGAGCCCGAGCACGTCGCGGTAGAAGCCGAGCGAGGCCTCGAGGTCGCGGACGACGACCGCCACGTGGTGGATCCGCCCGAGGCGGCGCAGCAACGGCGGGACGGCGCCGGGATCGGGTCGCGGGACGGGACTCGTCATGGGGTCGACCTCAGATCGTGATGAGCTCTCGATGCTCGCCCCAGACGCTCCGGAGGCGGTCGCTCAGCTCGCCGACCGTCGCGTACGCCCGGACGGCCTCGATGAGCGGCGGCATGAGGTTCTCATCCCCGCGGGCGGCTTCCTCGAGGCGACGGAGGGTCGCTCGGTGCACGGCCGGGTCGCGCTCCGCCCGGACCCGTCGAAGACCGTCGATCTGGCGCTGCTCGGCCGCGGGATCGATGCGGTGGATGGCCGGCTGGACGGCCGGCTCATCGTCGACGAACCGGTTGACGCCGACGACGACGAGATCGCCGCGTTCGATCGCCTGCTGCGTTCGATAGGCGGACTCCTGGATCTGGCGCTGCTGGAACCCATGCTCGATCGCGGCGAGCGTCCCGCCCATCGCATCGATCTCCTCGAGGTAGGCCCACGCCGCCGCCTCGACCTCGTTCGTCAGGGTCTCGACGAAGTACGAGCCGGCGAGCGGATCCGGCGTCTCGGTCACGCCGCTCTCGTGGGCGAGGATCTGCTGCGTCCGGAGGGCGAGCCGGGCGGCCTCGGCGGTCGGCAGCGAGAGCGCCTCATCCCGCGAGTTGGTGTGCAGGCTCTGGGTCCCGCCGAGGACGGCGGCGAGCGCCTGGATCGTGGTCCGCACGACGTTGTTGTCGATCGAGCGCGCGGTGAGGCTCGAGCCGGCGGTCTGGGTGTGGAACCGACACAGCATCGAACGGATGTTCGACGAGCCGAACCGATCCCGGACGATCGTCGCCCACATCCGGCGGGCGGCCCGGAACTTCGCCACCTCCTCGAACAGCTCGCTCCAGGCGGCGAAGAAGAACGACAGTCGGCCGGCGAAGTCGTCGATGTCGAGCCCGCGCTCGACCGCCGCCTCGCAGTAGGCGATCGCGTCGGCGAGGGTGAAGGCGAGCTCCTGCGCCGCCGTCGCGCCGGCCTCCCGCATGTGATAGCCGGAGATGCTGATCGTGTTCCAGCGGGGCAGCTCCCGGGATGAGAACTCGACGATGTCCGTGACGAGCCGCATGGAGGCCCGGGTCGGGAAGATGTACGTGCCGCGGGCGATGTATTCCTTGAGGATGTCGTTCTGGGTCGTGCCGCTCACTTCAGCCCGGCCGACGCCCTGTCGCTCCGCGGCCACGACGTAGAGGGCGAGGAGGATGGCGGCCGTGGCGTTGATCGTCATCGACGTGCTCACCGTCCCGAGGGGGATGCCGGCGAAGAGCGTCTCCATGTCGGCGAGCGACGCGATCGGCACCCCGACCCGGCCGACCTCACCCTGCGCCTCGGGCGCGTCCGAGTCGTACCCCATCTGCGTCGGCAGGTCGAACGCGACGGAGAGGCCGGTCTGACCCTCGGACAGCAGATAGCGGAAGCGTTCGTTGGTCTCGGCCGCCGTGGCGAACCCGGCGTACTGGCGCATCGTCCAGAAGCGGGACCGATACATCGTCGGCTGGATGCCGCGAGTGAAGGGGAACTCGCCGGGTCGGCCGAGATCGCGCGCCTCGTCGAGTCCGGCGATGTCGGCAGGCGTGTACAGGTCGGCGATCTCGATCCCGGAGCTCGTCTCGAACCGCTCGCGACGCTCCGGCGCGCCGCGGAGCGCCTTCGCCCGGATCGTGGTCCGCCAGGCGTCGCGACCGGGATCGCCGGCCGCGGTGGTCCGAAGCCGGGTCACGAGACGATGAAGAGGAGGTCGCCCACTTCGACATTCTCGCCGACGACGGCAAGGACGCGCTCGACGGTCCCATCGCGTGGGGAGCGGAGCTCGTTCTGCATCTTCATCGCCTCGAGGACCGCGAGCTGGTCTCCGGCCACGACCCTGTCCCCCGGCGCCGCTGACACCTCCACGAGCCGCCCCGGGATGATGGTCCGAACCTCCGTCCGCCCAGCGGCCACCATGCTGCCGGGATCGCGACTCGCCCTGGCGCGGAGCGCTGCGCGGGTCGCCGCTTCGATCTCCACCTCGAACCGCCATCCGTCCACGACCACCACCCGGACGACGACCCCGTCCCGCGGACGGCGGCGGGCAGGCTCGAAGAGCACCTGCACGGTCCGCCCGGACTCGACGAGGAGGGCGTGCGCCTCGTCGAACCGGCGGAATGCGACGGGCATCGGGGCGCCGTCGACCCGCAGGACGCCATCGGCATCCGGTCCGACGAGCGTCAGCCCCCCGTCCGCCGGCCCGCCGGCCACCCGTGCGCGGACCCCATCGCGCAACCAGACGGAAGCCGCGTCACGACTCACCGCGGCCACCGGTCGATCGCGTCTGATCGACCGATCGCCCGCCAACCGGACGGCGACGCTCCCGGGCGCGGCGATCCGCCGGGCATGCCGACCGCGAATGCAGCCGGGGATTCGAGCACGTCCGACGCCGTGAGCGCTGCCGCGAGAAGCGCCGCGCGTTCGGTCCCGCCGCGATCGGCCGGGCCGTCCCATGCCTCGGCGACCCAGTCGGTCGAGAGATCGGCGTCGACGAACCTCGGGTGACGAACCGCCGCCCGGAGGAACGGGAGGGTCGTCTGGATCCCACCGATCTCCGTCTCGTCGAGTGCGCGTCGGAGCCGGGCGATCGCGGTGCCTCGATCCGGCCCATGGACGAGGATCTTCGCGATGAGCGGGTCGTACTCCGTTGGGATCCGGACGCCCGCCTCGATCGCGGCATCGACCCGGACCCCCGGCCCTCCCGGCGGGACCCACCGCGTGACCCATCCCGGATCCGGCGCGAAATCCCGCGCCGGATCCTCCGCGGACAGGCGGACCTCGATGGCGTGGCCGTCCGGCTCGGTCGCGGCGAGCGCGGCGGATCGCGCCTCGTCACTCAGCGGCTCCCCGGCCGCAATTCGGAACTGCTCGACCACGATGTCGATCCCGGCGACGAGCTCGGTCACGCCGTGCTCGACCTGGAGCCGGGTGTTGACCTCGAGGAACGAGAAGCGCCGCTCGGAGTCGAACAGGAATTCGGCCGTCGCCGCATTCGTCAGGCCGGCCGCGGCACCGAGCCGGACGGCTGCATCGTGGAGTTCGCGGCGTTCGTCGCTCGTGAGGCCGGGAGCCGGCGCCTCCTCGATGAGCTTCTGGTGGCGGCGCTGGGTCGAGCAGTCGCGCTCGCCGACGGCGACGACCGTGCCGGCCCGGTCGCCGAGCAGCTGGACCTCGATGTGTCGAGCGGGGCGGAGCTCCCGTTCGAGGTAGACGGTCCCGTCACCGAAGGCGGCTCGGGCTTCGTGGGAGCCGGCCGCGAGCGCCGCCGGAAGATCCTCTCGACGCTCCACCCGCCGCATCCCCCGTCCACCGCCACCCGCCGCGGCTTTCACGAGAAGCGGGAACCCGACCCGATCGGCCTCCGCGAGCACCGCCACGACCTGGTCCGCGCGCTCGACGGATACGGCCGAGAGGGTGCCGGGGACGACGCGCACGCCGACGGTCGCGGCGACCCGCCGAGCGGCGAGCTTGTCACCGAGTCGAGCGATCGCCGCAGGATCCGGACCGATCCATGCCAGCCCCGCCTCCACGACCGCCGTCGCGAAATCCGCGCGCTCGGCGAGGAACCCGTACCCCGGGTGGATCGCGTCCGCCCCGGTGGCCCGTGCGGCATCGAGGATCGCCTCTCTCCGGAGGTAGCTCTCCCCCGCCGGCGCCGGACCGAGCCGGATGGCGACATCGGCGGCCCGGACGTGGGCCGCGGTCGCATCCGCGTCGCTGTAGACCGCGACCGCTTCCATCCCGAGGTCCCGGCAGGCGCGGATGATACGGAGCGCGATCTCGCCCCGATTCGCCACCAGGACCCGACGGAATGGTGGCGGCGTCACCTGCGATCCCCGTCGCGTCTTTGCGTAAAGACGGACGGGCGGCGCGAAACCGCTCCGTCGTCAGAGCGGGATGTTGCCATGCTTCTTCCGCGGGTTCTCCACCCGCTTGTTCTCGAGCATCGAGAGCGCCCGGATGAGTCGGGGGCGGGTCTCCGACGGACGGATGACGTCGTCGACGTACCCGCGCGACGCGGCGATGTACGGATTGGCGAACTCGGCCTCATATTCGGCGACGAGGCGCTGCCGCTCGGCGGCCGGATCCGACGCGGCGGCGATGCGATCCTTGAAGATGATGCTCACCGCCCCCTCCGCCCCCATCACGGCGATCTCGGCCGTGGGCCAGGCGAAGTTCATGTCGCCCCGGACGTGCCGGCTGCTCATGACATCGTAGGCTCCGCCGTATGCCTTGCGGGTGATGACCGTGAGCTTGGGGACCGTCGCCTCGCAGTAGGCGAACAGGAGCTTGGCGCCGTGACGGATGATGCCGCCATGTTCCTGGCCGACGCCCGGCAGGAATCCCGGCACGTCGACGAGGGTGAGCAACGGGACATTGAAGCAGTCGCAGGTCCGAACGAAGCGGGCCGCCTTCGTCGAGGCGCCAATGTCGAGCGCGCCCGCGAGGACCGCCGGCTGCTGGGCGACGATGCCGACGCTCCGACCGCCGAGCCGCGCGAAACCGGTGAGGATGTTCGGGGCGTAGCCCGGCTGCGTCTCGAGGAAGACACGGTCGTCGACGATCGACTCGATGACGCGATGCATGTCATACGGTCGCTGCGGATCCTCCGGCACGATGCCGTCGAGTTCGGCGTCCCGACGATCGTCCGGGTCGGCGGTCGGCACGATCGGCGGATCGGCGAGGTTGTTCGCCGGCAGGTAGCCGAGGATGCGCCGGGCGAGATCGAGCGACTCGGCCTCGTCCCGTCCAGCGAGGTGGGCGACGCCGCTGATCGTCGTGTGCGTCACCGCACCACCGAGGCGTTCAGCATCGACATCCTCGTGGGTCACGGTCTTCACGACGTTCGGACCGGTCACGAACATGTAGCTCGTGCCCTCCACCATGATCGTGAAATCCGTGATTGCAGGCGAGTACACCGCTCCCCCGGCGCACGGTCCGAGCACGACCGAGAGCTGCGGAACGACGCCCGAGGCGAGCGTGTTCCGGAGGAAGATGTCGGCGTATCCACCGAGCGATGCGACACCTTCCTGGATCCGCGCTCCGCCGGAATCGTTGAGACCGACGATCGGCGCACCGACGCGCATTGCCAGGTCCATCACCTTGCAGATCTTCTCGGCGTACGCCTCCGAGAGCGACCCACCAAACACGGTGAAGTCCTGGCTGAACACGAACACCAGCCTGCCGTCGATCGTCCCGTGACCCGTCACGACCCCGTCACCGAGGACGATCTGTTCGTCGATGCCGAAGCCGGATGAGCGGTGGGTGACGAAGGCGTCGAGTTCCACGAACGATCCCGGGTCGAGGAGGAGATCGAGCCGCTCACGCGCCGTCAGCTTGCCCGCCACGTGCTGGCGTTCGATCCGGGCGGCGCCACCGCCGAGTCGCGACTCCTCGCGCATCCGCTCGAGACGCTCGATCCGCTCCCCGTTGGTCGGCACGGCCACCTCATCGTCGTCGATCGTCCCGGCCGGCTGTGTTTGCGTACGGACAGTCCCGGTGCGGACGCTGGCCATGATAGACGGACCCGAGTCGTCCCTCACCGACCCGGGTGAGCGTCGACTATCCACAGATTCGGTGAACAACTCGCCCTCCGTGTGGATAACCTCGTGTCCGTGCGGCGTCGCGGTGGGGTAGCATGGTTCGACTCCGAGCCGCCGCCCCGCCGGCGTCCCATCCACCGCTTCGCCCGCACGAGGTCCACCCAGTGACGAATGTGATCGCGATCGCGAATCAGAAAGGCGGCGTCGGCAAGACGACGACCGCGATCAACCTCGCGGGCGCGCTCGCCGAAGAAGGGTTCCGCGTCCTCTGCATCGACATGGATCCCCAGGCGAATCTCACGGCCGGCCTCGGCATCAACCTCAACACCGTGGAGCGATCCATGGCCGACGTCCTCGCCGACGGACGCGCCACGATCGACGAGGTGATCATCCCGACAGAGACGCCGGGGATCGACGTCGCGCCGGCGAACATCGACCTGGCAGCGACCGAGGGTGAGCTGTTCACCGCCTTCGGCCGCGAGCAGACGCTTCGCGAAGCGCTCGAGGGACGGCTGGAGGCGCGATACGACTTCGCGCTCATCGATTGCCCACCGAACCTGGGCCTCCTCACGGTCAACGGCCTCGTTGCCGCGAACAGCGTCATCATCCCGGTCCAGACCCAGTACTACGCGATGAAGGGCCTGACGAATCTCGTCAAGGTCATCAACACAATCCGGGCGCGCCTCAATCGCGATCTCCGGATCCTGGGCCTTCTGCCGACCTTCTACGATGGGCGGACGATCCTCGCTCGCGACATGCTCGATGAGCTTCGCGTCGTCGGCGATCACCACGTCTTCAACAGCATCATCCGCAACACCGTGAAGCTCGGCGAGGCGCCGCTCGCGGGGCGGCCGATTACCGTATACGCGACCAGCTCGGAAGCCGCACGGACATATCGCGAATTCGCCCGGGAGGTGATCGACCTTGGCTAGACCAGATTTCCGAGCGACGGCCGCACGTCGCCTCTCGGAGGAGCGCGACCTCTCCCCCGCCATCGTCAGCCTGCTCACGTCGGACGGCCCGCGCAAGGCAGGGTCGGTGCGACACCTGCCTCTCGATCGCGTCGAGCCGAACCCGGTGCAACCGCGGGTGACCTTCGTCCAGGAGACGATCGACGAGCTCGCCGCATCGATACGGGAACGCGGCGTCCTCCAGCCGATCCTCGTCCGGCCGATCGGCCCGAGCCGCTTCCAGATCGTCGCCGGAGAACGCCGCTGGCGCGCGTCGCGCCAGGCCGGCCTCGACACGATCCCCGCCCTCGTCGAGGAGATCGACGACGAGACCGCCCTCGAGATCGCGATCATCGAGAATCTGCAGCGTGAGGATCTCTCACCGCTCGACGAGGCGGCGATGTACGACCGGATGATCCGCGAGCACGGCTACAGCATCCGCAAGCTCGCCGAGAAACTCGGCAAGGACAAGGGGTATCTCGAGAACCGGCTCCGGCTCGCGGACGCGCCGGATGAGGTCCGCGCGCTCGTGTCCGTGCGCAAAGACACTCTGTCGCACGCGTACGAGCTCCTCAAGGTCGCCGATCCACGGAAGCGTCGACGATTGGCCGAACAGGTCGCCCGTGGTGAACTCTCGCTCGTGAAGCTCCGCGAGAAGGTCGATGGCCGGCCTCCGCGGATGACGGATCCCGAGCCCGACGAAGGCGTCTCCACCCGCCACAGCTCAGATGCCGCGACGAGCCGCGTCGGAGGCCGGCCGCCGGATGAGGACCCCGACTGGACGCACGACCGGCCGAGCGCGCCACTCACCGACGAGTCGCTCGTTTCGGCGAAGCGACAGCTGGCGGACGCGGTCGAGGAGCTCGTCGAGGTACTTCGCGCCCCGACGGTGATGGAGTCGATCGGTCCGGTTGACCGCGCGAACCTGGCCAAGTACCTGACGATCGCGAAGCTCCGACTCGAGAACGCGATCGCCCTCGTCCGGAGCGGAGAACCGCGCGACTGATCGGCGGCCAGCGCCCTCAGAGCCGACCGGCGGCCGCGAGCCCGCCAAGCCAGGCTGCGCCAAGGAGTCCCGTCGCGACCGCCTGCAGCTCCCAGCCACGCTGACGACGGCCGCGCCGCCGGTCGCCGCTCAGCCCAACGCCGGCGGCAAGGAGCGCGACGGACCCGGCGACGGCGAGCCATACGGGCGGTGCGAGACGCGCGCCGGCCACGACCGCCAACGCCACGATCGCGACGACCACGACGCCGACCTGGAACGCCGCGTCGAGTCGCCATGCTCGCTCTCGCCCGAGGACCGTCGCCACGGTTCGGACGCCGGATCGCTCGTCGCCCTCGATGTCCGGCAGGGCGTTCGCCACGGCGATGGCAGCACCCGCTGGCACGGCGATCCCCGCCGCGATGGCGACCGGGATCGGGATCCATCCGGTGGTCCCGATCCAGGCGAAGACCGGGATGAGTGGCACCCCGAGCGCGAAGGGAAGCCATGACAGGACGGTCCCCTTGAGTCGCAGATCATAGGCGACACCGATGGCCGCACCGAGCGCCGCGACCGCGGCGGCCGCGGCCGAGGCGGATGCGGCGATGAGGATGCCGCCCGTGATTCCCACACCGGCCACGATGATCGCGATGGGTCGCGTCACTCCCCCGGTCACGAGGGGCTTCCACGGCTTGGACCGGCGATCCGCATCCAGGTCGGCAAGGTCGTTGGTCGCGCCGATCGCGACCTGGATCGCGAGCATCGCCATCCCGAGGCGGGTCGACGACGCCAACGATCCGCCGGCGACGACCCCGAGAGCGGCGGCCGTCAGCGCATCGAGGGTGGACGGGAAGGGATGAAGGAGCCGGAGGTGGGCGATTACCCGGTCGCGCGCCCGCCACTCGCGCGCCCGCCACTCGCGTCCCCGGCGACCGGGACCCTGACCGCGGTCTCCCGACGGACCGTCCGAGTCCGCCGCATCAGACGTAGACGAGGTCCTCGAAGTTCTCGACGAGGTACTCGATGAGCCGTTCGCGTCCGTCCGTGGTCTCCGCCCGGATCCCCGGGACGAGCGCGTAGAGGGCGATCGCCGGAACGAGGAGTCGACCCTCCCGGTCGCGCCCCACGACGGCCGGTGGCCCTCCACCAGCGGCGAAGACCCGATCGAACGAGGGCTCGTCGATCCGCGCCGCAGCAAGAAAATCGACGATGACCTTCCGGACACCCCGGCGTATCGCGACGTCCCGCATGAGCTCCGCCGCCCAGGCATCGATCTGATCGTCCGTCTGCTCGCTGAGCCGCGCCCGGTACTCCGTCGGGTCCGCGGCGAGTCCGGTCGCGCCCACCGATGTCTCCTCCGTCTCGTCGGCCGCGAGTATGCCAGAACTCATCGTTGCGGGGGTGAGTGAACGCCCGTTCTACTGAGGCCTCACGTCGGCCGCGCGACGCAGCGGGGCGACGGGCCCTCGCGTGAGCACCGCGATCGATGGGATGAGGATGTCGGCCATCGCGCGGAGCTCGTCGGCCGTCCCGGAGCCGGACAGGACCCCGACGCACGTCCGGACGCCCGCGGCGCGCCCCATCCGCAAATCGGCGATCGTGTCGCCGACGATCGCCGTCTCGGTCGCCGGGACGCCGACCACGCGACAGAGCTCGACGATCATGTCCGGGGCGGGCTTCACGGCGACGCCGTCGTCGGCGCAGACAATGGCGTCGACGAGGCCGGCGATCCCGAGCGCGTCGAGGGTTCGGAGCGTCGGTCCGCGATCGTCCGAGGTGGCGATGCCGATCCTGGCTCCGGCGCTTCTGAGCGCTTCGAACAGCGCGCCGAGATCCGCGAGCGGGCGGGCGAGCGCGACCGGATCGGGCGGGCGCCATGCCTCCTCGAGCACGGCCGTCGCGCGCGACCTGGTCGTTCCGCCGACCTCGAGGAGGTCGAGCGCGACCCCGCGGAGGACCGCCATCGACGTCGCGGCGAGGAGACCGTGCGGGAGGATCTGGCCGGACACGCCGTCGATCCCGAACGCCTCGTAGAGGGGCCCACGTATCGGTCGGTCGGTCGCCGCCTCGAGGCGGTCGGCGAGCCCGATGGCCCAGCCGCCCCACATCGCGGTGAAGTCGATGAGCGTGCCGTCCTTGTCGAAGACGACGAGCCGGTGTCCGGCGAGCGGACCGAGCTCGACGCTCACCGTTCGGCGATGAGCTCTTCCACGCTCACCACGGGCGGCGCGTCGAGGACGAGGATCGCATTCGGCGGGAAGGTCACCGTCGTCACGGACCCGCGCTCGGGGATCGTGAGACTCGGATCGTTGAACGTGTCCGCCGCGACGAGCGGACCGCCATCCCCGATCCGGACGCGGACGCGGACGATGGAGCCGAGGAACGTGACGTCGTCGACGGTCCCGGTCAGGACGTTCGCCCCGCCCTCGCCACCGATCGAGAGCATCTCGGGCCGGAGCGCGATCGGAAGGGTTGCGCCGGGCGCACCCGCGCCGACGAGCGGACGACCGGTCGCGACAGGCTGGCCGACGACCGTGAGCTGGCCCGCGGCAGCGTCCACCACCGCCGCGTCGAAAACATTGAGTGTCCCGACGAACGAGGCGACGAAGGCGGTCGACGGGAAGTTGTAGATCTGGAACGGCGTACCGATCTGCTCGATTCGGCCCTCGCTCATGACGACGATGCGGTCGGACAGCGAGAGCGCCTCCTCCTGGTCGTGGGTCACGTAGACGGTCGTGATCCCGAGCTCGCGCTGGATCGACCGGATCTCGTTGCGGAGGACGACCCGGATCTTCGCGTCCAGTGCCGACAGCGGCTCGTCGAGGAGTAGCACCTGTGGCTCGATCGCGAGCGCCCGGGCGAGCGCCACCCGCTGTTGCTGGCCGCCGGACAGCTGCCACGGATAGCGGTCCGCCTTGTCGGGCAGATGGATGAGGTCGAGAAGCTCGCCGACGCGACGACGGATCTCGACCTTCGGGCGCCTTCGGACGCGGAGGCCGAATCCCACGTTGTCGGCGACGGTCATGTTCGGGAAGAGGGCGTACGACTGGAAGACCATCCCGACGTTCCGCTGGTTCGGCGCCTGGTGGGTGATGTCGACCCCGTTGACGACGATCGCGCCGGCCGTCGGCCGCTCGAAGCCGGCGATCATCCGCAGGGTCGTCGTCTTGCCGCACCCGGACGGGCCGAGGAACGAGACGAACTCGCCGCGCTGGGCCTGGAGGTTGAAGTCGCGCACGGCCGCGATCTCACCGAACCGCTTCTGGATGCCCGTGAGTTCGAGGAACGGCATCGTCTCGTCGTCTCCTGCTCGCGTCAGCGGACCGCGGTGAACCGGCCGCGGCTTCGACCGCCGCGACCGAGGAAGGCGATCGCGACCATCGCGATCCAGGTGATGGCGAAGCTCACGAGCGCGAGTGCCGCCTGTTCGTACGGGCGCTCGTCGCCGACGATGCCGAGGTATGGCGCGAACGCCGGTCGGGCGAGGAACGTGGCGATGGTGAACTCGCCGACGACGATCGCGAGGGTGAGGAACGCGCCGCTCAGCAGGGAGGTCCGGAGGTTCGGGAAGATGACCTGCCAGAGGATCCGGAACCAGCCGGCGCCAAGACTCTGGGATGCCTCCGTCAGGCTCTGGATGTCGATCGCCCGCAGCCCCGTGTCCACCGCCCGGTACATGTACGGGAAGGACAGGACGACATAGGCAGCGACGAGGAGGGCATTGCTCCCCGTCTCTGAGTTCGTCAGCGCGAACGGCTGCTTGCTGTAGGTGTTGATGAGGCCGAAGACGAGGATGATCGGCGGGATGACGAACGGGAGGAGGGTGATGAACTCGATGATCGGGCGGAGTCGCGGGAGTTTCAATCGCACCCAGAAGGCCGTTGGCACGATGATGACGAGGCTCACGACGATCGTCAGCACGCCGGCGATGAACGAGTAGAGGAGCGTCGCCGTGAACTGCTTGTCCTCGAGGATCGCCGTGTACGCGGAGAGGAACGGCTTTGACTTGAGCGAGAAGTCGAGCGTCCCGTAGAGCGGCAGGAAGAAGTAGAGGAATCCGGCGACGAAGACGAGCCACCAGCCGAACCGGGCGGGCCGCCTCACCTGAGCCACCGTTCCGCGCGCCGCTGGAGCAGCGAGTACCCGGCGATCGAGAGACCCATGATGACGACCATCCCCATCGCGAGCGCATAGCCGAGGTTCGGGTCGAACAGGACGTCGCCGCGCATCTGGCGCGAGATCGCGATCGTCACGATGTCGATGAAGCCGCCGGTCAGCTGATAGGCCGTGGCCTGGGCACCGAACGAGTTCCCGAACAGGAGGATCATCGTGCCGAGGAGCGACGGCATGAGGATCGGCAGGGCGACGTGCCGCCAGTACTGGTATGACGACGCCCCCATGTTCTCCGACGCCTCGCGCCACTCCTTCTTCAGGCCGTCGATGGCCGGGGCGATGATGAGGACCATGAGGGGGAACTGGAAGTAGAGGTAGACGATCTCGAGACCGACCTTCGAATAGAGCGTGAATCCGTCGGCATACGGATCGATCCCGAGACCCTTGATGAAGACCGTCAGGAGCCCGACCCGCCCGAGCGTGAAGACGAAGGCGAGGGCGAGGGGGACGCCGGCGAAGTTCGAGGCGACGCCGGAAAACGTCATGAGGGCCGATCGGAACGGTCCCGGCAGCCCTCCGGCGACGACCGAATAGGCGAGGAGGAAGCCGAAGATCCCGCCGACGACCGCGGTGACGAGGCTGATCTCGATGCTGTTGAGGTAGGTCCTGACGATGGACGGCTCGAAGAGGTTGGCGTAGTTCGCGAGGGTGAACCCGCCCTGGCCGGTCTCGAAGCTCCCGAACACGAGGTAGAGGGTCGGGGCGATGAGGAAGGCGAGGGCGAAGAGGAGGAACGGGGCGACCCCCACCCAGCCCCAGTCGAAACGACGACGCACCGGGCGCGCCGTCGGCGCTCCCGGTGCGTCAAGCGGAACGGCGACGTTGGTCACCGTTCCACCGCTGCGATGCCTGTCTGGTCTACTTGACGACAGCACCCACCGTCGTCGCCCAGCCCTTGGTGATCAAGGTGGAGGCCGCCGTGATCTGGGCGAGCGTCGGGAGGACGGTCCCGGAGGTGTCCGGAAGCTTGGCCTGGGCGGCCGGATCCACCACGCCCCGCTTGACCATGTCGTCATAGCGGATCGGGGTGCAGTAGCCCTTGAGCCAGATGTTCTGGCCCGCGTCGGAGTACAGGTACTCCTCCCAGAGCTTGGCCGCGTTCGGATGGGGCGCATAGGCGCTGATGGCCTGGATGTACATGCCGCCGAAGCGACCGGACTTCGGGACGACGACCGTGATCGGCGGATTGCCGGCGAGCGAGTCCTTGTCCGAGAGCGCGTTGTACGTCCACGCGATGCGGATCGGCGTCTCGCCGGAGGCGACGGTGGCCGTCTTGCCGATGACCGGGACGAAGTTCCCGCCGGCATTGAGCTGCTTGAAGTAGTCGAGGCCCGGCTGGGCGTTGTCGAGCGAGCCGCCGTTGGCGATGGCCGCAGCCCAGACCGCCGAGATGGCCTGGTTCGAGACAGTCGGGTCACCGGCGAGGGCGACCTGACCCTTGTACTCTGGCTTGAGCAGGTCAGACCAGTCCTGCGGGACATTCTTGACGACCGCGGTGTTCACCTCGAAGGCGAGCACGCCGTAGTAGTCGCCGTACCAGTAGCCGTTCGGGTCCTTGGCACTGGCCGGGATGCTGTCCCACGTCGAGACCTTGTACGGCGCGATGAGGCCGTCGGTGACGGCCTGGGGGCCGAACGAAAGGCCGACGTCGATGACGTCCGGGGCCTGCGGGCCGGTGCTGCCCTTGTTCGCCTTGATGGCGTTGATCTCGTCACCCGAGCCGCCATCCGGGTTGAGCTCGTTGATCTTGATGCCGTACTTCGCCGTGAAGCCGGTGAGGAGATCGCCATAGTCGCACCAGTTGTGCGGCAGGGCGATCGTCGTGAGGGTCCCTTCCTTCTGGGCGGCGGCGATGAGCGCGGCCATGGAAGCTGACGGCGCGCTGCTCGCGGCCGGCGCGCTGCTCGCGGCAGCGCTGCCTGCGGCAGCGCTCGGTGCCGTGCTCGCAGCTGGGGATGGCGTGGCCGCCGAGCTGCAGGCGGCGAAGAGGAGCGGGATGGCCGCTGCGGCGGCAAGCGACCGGGGCATGCGTTTCGTCGACAAGTGAGTCTCCATTGCTGCGGGCTTGTTGCGATGCCAGCGGACCACCGACGCGATACCTCCTCCGAGGCCCACGCATGGACGCCTGTCCCGGTCCTGCGACGGGAGAGAGCCAGTGCGGTGCGCTGAGGCGCATTTGACAGCGGCCGCCACTCCCGAGTCAAGACGGTGACCGAGGAATGTTAACGGGTCGTGACCGATACCATACGGCGTCGCGTCGGCCGGTAGGCCGCACGGGCCGACGATGGGTACACTCACGGCGGTATCCGGGCGTGCACCCGGATCGCATCGGGAAGATGACCATGCCGCAGGAGTCCATAGCTCGCGAGAGCCGCCATCTCGTCGTGGTCGGCGCGTCGGCCGGCGGCGTCGAGGCCATCTCCGCGCTCCTCGCGTCGCTGCCGCCCGACCTCGCCGCGCCGGTCGTCGTCGCCCAGCACCTCAATCCGGGGCGACCGAGCCATCTGCATGACATCCTGGGCCGTCGGTCGACACTGCCACTCCGTGCCGTCGGTGCACGCGAGCCGCTCGAGGACGGGGTGGTGTTCGTCATCCCGGCCAACCACGACGCGGAGATCGAGGGAACGTCGATCGTCCTGCACGAGGCCACGCCGAGGCGGGCCGCGCCGTCGATCGACCGGCTCATGCGGTCCGCCGCCGCATCGGTAGGCGCGGGGACGATCGCCGTCGTCCTCAGCGGCAGTGGGTCCGACGGTGCCGTCGGGGCGCACGAGGTGGCGGCGGCCGGAGGCACCGTGCTCATCCAGGATCCCGTGAACGCCGGCTTCCCGTCCATGCCCCTTGCCGTGGCCGCGGGCAGCGTGGACATCGTGGCCCAGCCGGCGGCGATGGGTCCGCTGCTCGAGCGACTCATCTCGGGCCCACTCACCGAAGCGGACCCGGCCAACGATCGCCAACTCCGCCTCCTGCTCGCGCGGCTGGGCGAGCGCAGCGGGATCGATTTCGCGGCCTACAAGCGGCCGACCATCCTGCGACGCCTCCAGGGTCGGATGGCTGCCACGCACCAGGCAACGCTCGCCGACTACGTCGGCTTCCTCGAGAAGGAGCCCGACGAATACGAGCGCCTGACGGGCAGCCTGCTCATCAAGGTGACCGAGTTCTTCCGCGATCCGAAGGTGATGGACCACCTCCGCCGCCGCGTGCTGCCCGATCTCGTCGCACAGGCCCAGGCGACCCGGGAGCTGCGGGTCTGGTGCGCCGGCTGCGCGACCGGCGAGGAGGCCTACACGATCGCCATGCTCGTCGCGGACGCGCTCGGGGATCAGCGCGAGCGCATCGACGTGCGCATCTTCGCGACGGACGTCGACGCGGCGGCACTCGCGTTCGCGCGTCGCGGGGTGTACGACGCCAGGACCGTGCGGAATGTGCCGCCCGGTCTCCTCACCCGGCACTTCGTGGCGGCTGGTGACGAGTATTCGGTCACCAGGGAGGTGCGCGAGCTGGTCGTGTTCGGCGAGCACGACCTGGGCGCCCGGCCACCGTTCCCCCGGATCGATCTCGTCCTGTGTCGGAACGTCCTCATCTATTTCCTGCCCGAGCTCCAGCAACGCGTCCTGCGCGTCTTCGCATTCGCCCTGCGCGAGGGGGGCTGGCTCGTGCTCGGCAGCTCGGAGAGCGCCGCGTCTCTGGGCCACAGCTTCACCCCTGTGCCGGGGCCCCTGAAGATCTACCGGCGGGACGGCCCGGCGCCGGCTCCTCCACTCATGACGCTCACGCGAGCTCCGGCCCAGGTTCCGCGGCCGGCGCGCGCCGTCCCGGGTGCGGTCAGCGGTCACGCTGGCTCCCGGAAGGTGGGGCGCTCCGGCGAGGCCCACGCCGAGCGTATCCTGCTCGAGATGCCCGTCGGCGTGGTCACCGTCGGCCGGCGCTGGGAGACGCTGCGGATCAACCCGGCCGCACGGCGGCTGCTCGGCATCCACGGCTCGGCCCTGGGCGACGACTTCACCCACCTCGCGGAGACGCTTCCCGCTTCGACGCTGCGAACCGCGCTGCGCGGCGCGCTCCAGGGAGAGTCGAGCACGACGTGGTGCGAGACCCCCACGCCCGACCTCCTCACCGGCAGGCCGCGCTATCTGGACGTCAGCTGCGCACCGTTCCGCGAGCGGCCCGGAGACCCGATCGTGGGCGCCGTCATCCTCATCAGCGACGCGAGTCCGGTGGCGGAGGACCGGGCGGCCGTGCCCATCCTGCGCCAGCGCCTGCAGCAGGCGATCGACGAAACGCAGCGGCTCCTCACGGTGAACGAGGAGGTGACCTCCGCCAACGACCAGCTGCGGGTGGCGAACGAGGAACTCCTCATCGGCGCCGAGGACGCCCAGGCGTCCACCGAGGAGGCCGAGACCCTGACCGAGGAGCTGCAGGCTTCCAACGAGGAACTCGAGACCCTCAACGAGGAGCTCCAGGCGAGCGTCGAAGAGCTGAATGTCGCCAACGAGGACCTCGCCGCCCGGACCGATGAGCTCGCCGCCCAGGCCGCCGTCCTGACGGTACAGACGCAGGAGCTGGCCCAGGAGCGCGACCGGATGAAGTCGATCCTGCACGGGATGACCGACGCTGTCCTCGCCGTGGATGCCGATGGCCGGGCCGTCATGTGGAACGAGACCTACGAGGCGATCTTCGGCGACCCCGCGGTGCCATTCGTCCCCGAGGACGAGGCGAGCCAGCCGCTCGCCGCGGAGGCGTGGCCGCAGCAGCGCGCGCGGCGCGGGGAGTCCTTCAGCGTGAGCTTCACGATGCGTGGCCCGGATGGCGCCCGGCGGTGGTTCGAGGCCAAAGGCTCGAGTCTGCGGCTGCCGATCCCCGGCTGGGCCGGCATCGTCGTGATCCGCGAGGTGACCGAGCGGAGCCTGCGGGCGCTCCAGGAGCAGTTCCTGATCGCGGCAAGCCACGAGCTCCGCACGCCCATCGCGGCTCTCCATGGGTACGTCCAGCTGCTCGCCCGGCGCCTCGACCCGGCTGCCGACGAGGCAGCCGCCGGGTATGCAGCCAGCGCTCTCGCTCAGACGCGGCGACTCGGCGAGTTGACCGACCGGCTCTTCGACCTGAGCCTCTTCGCGATGAAGCGGATGACGCTCGAGCGCAGGCGGGTCGATCTCGTGGCCCTGGCACGGCGCGTCGCGGAGGTGACCGCCGTCCTGGCGGGCGGCACGCAGATCTCGGTCCACGAGGCGCCAGCGCGGCTGACGGTCGACGGCGACCCCGGGCGCCTCGAGCAGGTCGTCACCAACCTGATCACCAACGCCCTTGTGCACGGGGCAGCCCGGAACGTGGACATGAAACTGCAGCGCGTCGGGCCGTGGGCCGAGATCGTCGTCGCCGACGATGGAGGCGGGATCCCCGCCGACGAGATGCCCGGCCTGTTCGATCGCTTCGCCCGCGCGGGCGAGCCCCGCCGCGGGGTGCGGGTCGGCCTCGGCCTCGGCCTCTTCCTCGCCCGCGAGATCGTGGTCGCCCATGGCGGATCCATCGAGGCCGCCTCGGAGGTGGGGCACGGCACGACGATCACCGTCCGCCTGCCGATGCCGGCGCCGCGGAGCCACGGATGATCGACCTCGTCATCGTCGAGGATCATCCGGCGATCGCCGAGGGGCTCGCCGCCCTGCTCAGAAGCGAGGCGGACGTGAACCTCGTCGGGACTGCCCATGATCGAGGGAGCGCCCGGGAGCTGATCGAGCGGGCCCACCCGGACGTGGTGCTCTGCGACGTCATGCAGGGGGGGCTCGACAGCGGACTCGACCTGCTCGGCGACTTCGCGGGCCGCGGACCCGCATTCGTCATGTACAGCGCGTACAGCAAGTCGAGCTTCATGTCCAAGGCGATCTCCCGCGGCGCCGCTGCCTACGTCTCGAAGCTCGAGCCCGTCGATGAGATCCTCCGCGTCATCCGCGAGGCCGCGCGAGGACGCCGCACCTTCTCCCCGGACGCCCTGCGAGCCGCCCGCGGCGGGCTCCGAGTGCCCACCCCGCGCGAACTCGAAACGATCGGACTGGTCGCCCAGGGTCGCACGAACCTGGAGATCGCCGCCTCCCTCTCGATCCGCGTCAAGACGGTGGAGAGCCAGCTGCGCCGCCTGTTCGATCGGTACGGCGTCCCGAACCGCACCGGCCTCGTCCACCTCGCGCGGCAGGAAGGCTGGCTGCTGGACGAGGCCTGAGAGCCCTGCAGGGTTTTCATCCTCGCGGGTTCACGTCCGGCCGGCTACGGTGCGGCCTGCATCGCGGATCGCGGCGTTTGCCCGCGGTCTTCGACCCGTCGATCGTTCATTCCTGACACCCCGCTGTTCGGTTCCTGGGGGAACCGAGCCGGGGTGTCTCCTCGTCCGGGCGAGCGACTCGGTGCTACAGTCGGTGCGTCCACATGCCGCTCGACCTGGTGGGGACCATGATCGACCGGGCCGGGCCAAGCCATTCCCGTGAGGAGGGGAGAGGTCGATGGCCGCCGAGCGATCGGATGCGTTCGTGTTCTTCGGGGCAACGGGCGACCTGGCCTTCAAGCAGATCTTCCCGGCCCTCCTTGCCCTCATCCGGGACGAGGGCTTCGACCTGCCGATCATCGGCGTCGCCCGTTCGGGTGACGTGGTCTCCCTCCGCGAGCGGGCCCGGCAGAGCCTCGCCGCGGCCGGGATCGTGGACGGTGCGGCGATCGAGGCGCTCAGCGGGCGATTGCGCTACGTGAAGGGCTCGGACGACGACATCGAGACATTCCGGGCATTGCGCGCCGAGCTCGGCGACGCCCGGCATCCACTCCACTACCTCGCGATCCCGCCGGCCCTGTTCAGCGAGGTCATCACCAACCTCGAAGGGTCGCGGTGTGCCGAGGGCGCGAGGGTCATCCTCGAGAAGCCGTTCGGGCGCGACCTGGCGAGCGCCGTCGCCCTCAACGCGACGGTCCATGGCGTCTTCGCCGAGCCCGCGATCTTCCGGATCGACCACTACCTCGGCAAGGAGGCGGTCCAGAACCTGCTCTACTTCCGCTTCGCCAACTCGTTCCTGGAGCCGCTGTGGAACCGCGAGCACGTCGCGAGTGTCCAGGTCACGATGGCCGAGTCCTTCGACGTCGCGGACCGCGGCGCCTTCTACGACCAGGCGGGGGCGATCCGCGACGTGATGCAGAACCACCTCCTCCAGGTGGTCAGCCTGCTCGGCATGGAGCCACCGTCCGGGCAGACCGGGGAGTCGGTGCGTGATGGGCAGTTCAAGGTGCTCGACTCGATCCGGGCGATCGCGCCGAACGACGTCGTGCGCGGCCAGTACCGCGGATATCGCGACGTCGAGGGAGTCGCCCCGGGCTCGACCGTGGAGACGTTCGCCGCGCTGCGCCTGCACGTCGACACCTGGCGTTGGGGCGGGGTCCCGTTCTACCTCCGGGCCGGCAAGTGCCTGCCGGTGACGGCCACGGAGGTCCTCGTGGCATTGAAGCGTCCACCCCAGTCCGTGTTCCCGGAGCGCGAGCCGCCGGACGCCGACTACTTCCGCTTCCGCCTCGCGCCGGACATGTCGATCTCGCTCGGAGCGCGCGCCAAGAAGCCCGGGGAGGCCCTCGTCGGCGAGGCGGTGGAGCTCTACGCCTCCCACCAGAGCGGTACCGAGCGCCCGCCGTACCAGCGCCTGATCGGCGATGCCACGAGGGGCGACCAGACGCTCTTCGCCCGCGAGGACGCCGTGGAGGCGGCCTGGCGCGTGGTCGACGGCACCCTCGGTGCCGCGACGCCGCTGCACGACTACGAGCCGGGCACCTGGGGTCCGCCCGAGGCGTCCCGGATCCTGGCCCACGGCGACCACTGGCACGACCCGGCCATGGCCGATCCGGCGGCGCAGCGGGTGCCCATGGGTTGAGCCCTACGTGGGGTCGGCGGCCGGATCGCCCGATTCCGAAACGTGCCTGGTCGAGTCGGGCAGACGCACCACCACCTGGAGCTCGACCGCGACCCGAGGTGCTTCCTTGCCGCCCCCCGCACCCGCAAGGAGCGGGCGGAGTTCGTCGATGGCGGCCATGGACTCGGGCACGAAGACGATGTGAGCCCCCTGGGCGGCGGCGTACGCCGCCAGCGCCTCGATCCCCTTGTCCTTCGGCAGCGAGGCCGACGCCTTCGCTCCCACGCGACGACTTTCGCGCACCTGGCGGGCGATGGCCGACCGGCCAAGGAGTTCGAGATCCTTCGGGCTCAGGCGGTCGCCGAACCGTTCCGCCTCACCCTCTGAAGCCCACTGGTTCGGCATCGGTTCGGACCACAGGGATGCCACGTCGGCGGCATACAGGATCAGGGAGCAGCCGTGCGCCTTCGCGTGGACCCCCGCCGCGTGGCGAACCTCGGCGTGATGATCGTCCTCGGTGGTGAACGCGACCACGGACGGGCCATCCAGGCTCGGGCGCCGACGGTCGCGCGCGGGGACCCGCCCGTCATCCGATGCGCGCGACACTCACCCATTCCTCCGCCGACCCACGAACCGAGCCGCCGATCGTGGAGCCCGGCGCCGCAGATGGCGAGCGCCGGGCTCGATCGGCCCGGGCCTACCAGCGCCGTTCTTCTCGCTTGACGACGACCTCGTCGCCCTTGCTCTCGTTGTTGATCAGGCCGACCGTGGCGCCCGAGGCCGCGCCGATCGCGCCTCCGACGACCGCGCCGATGGGCCCGCCGACGACCGCGCCGGCGACGGCGCCGACGGCGCCTCCGGCGACCGCTCCCCCGGCCTCGGCATCCCCGCCACGCGGGCCGCTCGAAAGGTGCTCTGTCTCGATGGTCTCGGTCCGCGCGACGCCGCCGTCGGTGACGTTTTCGCGCTCGAAGATTCGCTGGTCAGTCATGACTGGATCTCCTGTGATGGTTCGCGCCTGTCAGCGCTCCCTTCCTCGCATGATGGCCAGCGGTATCCGGCAGGACAAGGATGGAAACCCTGTTGGATGAACGCGGCCGGCTGCGGCCCGGCCACCTGTCCCGGACGATCGTCGGTCAGCTCGAGCGCCTTCCCCGCCGCGTCGCCCAGGGCCGCCTTGCCCAGGTTCGGGGGATCGTCTCGAAGGCGAGGGCGACGACGATCAACCAGGCGACACCGGCGGTGAACCCGCCGATGACATCGCTCAGGTAGTGGTACCCGAGATAGATCCGGCTGAAGCCGATGGCGAAGGCGATGGCCACCGCGCCCACGACAGCGATGGTCCCCGCTCGTCGCCCCGACCAGGTCCAGGCGATGACAGCGAGGGCGAGGTAGAAGACGACCGAATTCATGGAGTGGCCGCTCGGGAAGCTCGGGTCGGGCAGGACGTGCGCCCACGGCAGCACCGGGCGCGGCCGGCCCACGAGCAGCTTGAGGGCGCCGTTCAACGCCACGCTGCCAGCGATCGCGACCACGAGGAAGAGCGCTTCAGCGCGACGATGCCACACGACGAGGAAGCCCAGGGCGAGGACGACGAGGATGCCGAGGACCGGATCCGAGCCGAGGGCGGTGATGGCGTTCATGATCGCGTCCAGGGTGGGCGACGAGATCCCGTGCAGGAACGGGTTCGCGACGGTGTCGAGGACGAGGGCCTCCTGGCCGCGGATCTGATCCGCCAGGAAAGCGAAGCCGAACATCGCCACCAGCGCCGCGGCGAACCCAATCGCGAGCTCCCTGACCCCGCGCTCATCGGGGGTCACGGGCGGTTCGATCGGTGGCACCGCGTCGCCGATCGCCGTGTCCGCATCGGTGGCGGCGCCACAGCGGTCAGTCATGGTTCGTTCCTGTCGATCGGGATGGCGGGCGGCCGTGCGGGCGCGCCCATGATGCGCCTTACCCGCGCCGTCGTCGCCAGGGGCCGCCCGTCAGCCAGTCCACGGTCACGCCCAGGAGCCAGACCACCAGTCGCAGGATCCAGTAGACGATCGCCAGCGGCCACGCCACGATGAGGAGCAGGATCGTGATGAGGCAACCGTGGTCGCCTCCCTGGCGGATGACGACGATCTGCGGGCGCTCTCTGCTCACCGATCCCGCCGACGGGTGTCTCCGACCTGGGGATCAGGCGACTCGGGACGGCCTTCGATCGATCCGCCCTCGTCCGCCCGGTCGGCGGACGGCACATCGATCGGCATCAGTCCCCCGAGGTCGGCGCCGATCGATCCGGACGTCGCCGGATCCCTGAGCCACGCGCTGCCGACCTTGCCTTCGACGACGTCCGTCGCGTCCGACGGACCGTCCGTAGCGGACGAACGATCCTGTGTCACGAGATCCTCCTGTTCCTGCAGCAGACCCTGGGGGGCGGAGATGACGGGGCGCGGCGCCACGGGAGTTCGAAGGCGATCGCACGACCCTCGAGGCCCGGGCGATCGCCGCGTCAGATCGGCGGCGCCGTCCCGACCGTGACCGCGAGGACAAGGAGGATGCCGAGGATCCCAAGGAGGAGGCCCACGGCCTCGAGGTCATCCCGCCGGCGCACCCGTCGCTCTGCCGGAATGCTCTCGATCGCCGGCCAACTCTCCCGGTGCGGTCGCACTCCGATGGTCGTCAACGTCGGTCCCCCATGGTCCAGTGACTCGAGCCGGCGCAGCCGGTCCTCACATGCGCCGGGAGCG
>JADEYI010000522.1_pt1 | contig 51148 bp, 57 predicted proteins | sample 8542331 | NCBI WGS metagenome assembly JADEYI01 (sample SAMN16510988, study PRJNA670497) | mine drainage metagenome | isolation source: biofilm near Copperflume 1 | place: Germany: Marsberg coppermine Kilianstollen | collected 2018-02 | reverse complement strand
CAGCTTGTCTGCAGGACGCACCTTGCCTCTTGGCAGGAAAAGCGTGCAATAATAATAATATAATAATGGTTGGAATGTGAGGCATGGCAGAAAGCACAACTGGCTCGTTGCAATATGTTCTGCAGAGAAGCAATAGGAGACCTAGCTCCGCTTCGAGCAAGTGACACAATGTTGGAGTGTGCATGCATCCAGAACAATTCTGTATTTTTTTATTTTTAGGGTTTAGGGTTTTTATTAATATATATATATATATATATCTCTTTAGGATAAGTAGGGTCTGTGTCTGCACACAGCCGGTGGACCCGGCGATTGCAATATCCATCATGTGCGGCTATCAACAGGAGAAACGGGGGGTGGCTAAAGGTGCGCACTCTTCGACATCAAGGGCATATCCTTATTCTAGCTTCAAGCCCGTAACACTCCTCAAAGAGAGATTACCGGAGTGAGAAAAGAATACTTCCTGGCACCTGCTGCACCTCTTGGATGTCAACATGTTGCTACAAATTCTGTACGTGCTGTGTCATCTCATCGATGTTTATATTTCTCTGAATGCCTCTTTGTACGTGTTGATCCCTTATCTTCTGTAGATAATATTGATGCATGCAGGAATCCCCTCCCTGGTGGTGGCTGCAGCCAGCTTCGACGACCTCGTGGCAATCACCCTCTACACCATCTTTATCTCCCTCGCCGTGACCAAATCCGACGGCAACCTTGCATGGAGCATCGCCTCCGGTCCGCTCAACGTTGTCTTCGGCCTCGCGCTCGGCGGCGCAGGTGCGCGCACTGTAGTAACCGATCACATACTTGCTTAGTAACGACGGCCACAGATCACTTGCGACGGCCAGGCCATGCATATTTCTTAGGGAGCACAACCGCCTCCTACTCACCATGTCATGTGATCAAATTACTGATGTGCGACAATAGAAGCATGCAAACTGCATGCATACAAGGGGTTTTAAAACGTACCCTCTTCTGGGCAGGACTTTGCAATTAGTGGACTTTCAGCAGGTGTACCTTTGGGCCCGGCTAGCGGGGGGGGCGGTAAATTTGTGAGCACCGTGCCCACGGATGATTGTGTCTTGCTTGGGTCTGGCAAAACCATTAAGGGGTAGGATGTATGGCGGCCTTTAGCTGCAGTTTGCTGCAGAAGCACCTTGCCTTATGGCAGTGAAGCATGGATTTACTCATGATTACTGATCATCCGCGAGGGCAAGGCCATGCTGGACGCATGCTGGTCTTTGAGGAGCACAGCCGCTCAATTTGACACCCACTGCTCACCATGATCTGTGTAACCAAATTACTGATGAGCGACGATAGAAGCATGCAAACTGCATGCATGCAAGGGTTGTGAAAAGTGACAACTTTCTGGGCAGGACTTTGCGTGTAATGGGTCTCTGAGCAAGTGGAATCTGAGAAAGTGTTTCTACGAGTGCTCAGTAGAGGCTTAGAGGGGTGTGCGTTGATGTAGGTGCACTGATCTGCTCTGCCACTATCATTTGGAACAGCCATGTCAAGCGTACACTGGCCGTCCTGCTCATCACTCTTCTGCAGATGTACTTCATGGTGCGTGCTATCAAAAAAATTCAGAGTTTCTTTTTGCCACAGAATGATTGCAGTCAAGACTGCAGTGGCTGCCAATCTGCCTTACACAGGACAAATTGGAAAGCCTGAGACAAGAGCCACTGCGTATTTATAGTTACTCACACACACCAAAAGAACAGGTCTTTTGCTTTGTGGGGGCATGCATGCCTGATTGCCAGCCATGCGTTGCCGCACATGTCATAACAACAAAATGGGCGCATTTTTTCAGCATGCTTGATTGTGCATGCTGTGCTTCTCTGCAGACTATGCACGATCTCCTTACCGTAACCCATCCTGTCGGTGTATTGTGTCTGGTGTACGGTGCATCGATGAATGCCTGACGAAGAAGAGATCAAGTAGAGATGGGAGTTCAACCCCCACAATTCGCCCGCATGTTTTAGACAGCTAAGCTCGCACGCATGCAGGTGGCGTTTGACTTCTCGGGTGCGGGCATTCTGGCGGCGATTGTGCTCGGGGTGACAACATCCACGCTGTGGAGCAAAGGGTGGCCCAAAATGCTATCAAGCGGTGTGCTCCCCCCTTTCGATGAAGTTTTGAATTGCAGGGGAGCACAGCCTGCAATCCGCACTTCAGGTCCAAGTCTTCATGCTGATGCCAACATCAGTCATGCATCACAAGCTGCAATTGATCTGCACAGTCTGCCATTTTTTCACGTTTGACGTGACCACAATCGCCAAGAAGTCTTGATGAGAGGCCAGCCTGCTTCTTGATGTATGTTTCCATTGTAGTCTAGATGAGAGGCCAGCCTGCTTCGTGATCTATGTTTCAGAGTAGTACCAAGGACCTCTTGGGAATCGACAGTGACCCCCTGCAATAGCTGACCAGAGGACGCATTGGCGCTTCCGGTGATAACGCATATCCGTATTTTCCTTATCTTATCTCTTCTTATCTTCTTCTTATCTCCTTCTTACTCATCTGGTGGCTACTTTTTGCATCATTTCTGGGCAGCTTATGCCGCGCACAGGTGCCAGCGACAACCACTCTACGATAGTGGAGCACTATGTGGCGCTGTTCTGGCGGTGGGTGGCGCAGCCGCTGCTGTTTGGAATTGTGGGGACTGCCATCAACTTCAGGAAGATCCAGGCGTCTACGATCCCCCTCAGCGTGATTGTCATCCTCTCAGGTGAGCGCCTCTGTTCTTTTTCATTAAATCACATTCACAGTTTTTAAACCACTTTTTTTGCAGATCAATCCAGCTGGCCCCGGCTGGCGGGGGCGGTGTGAAAACTGAGCAGCGTGCCCACGGTTGATTGGGTCTTGCCTGGATCTGGCAAGTCCAACAAATTGTAGGATTTTGGCAGCCTTTAGTTGCAGCTTGCCTGCAGACGCACCTTGCCGCTTGGCAGGAAAAGCGTGTGATAGGAATAACGAAAATTTTTACCCAGCTGAGAAAGTGTAGGAATGTATTGTGCTGAGGAGGGATCTGCGCTGGCTCCTGGCCTCAAATTGTTGGCAATTGGCAGGTCGATGTGCAATTACACCAGTCTCAGTTTCATTACTGCAAGCTGCAGCATATTTGTTGACATTAATGAATATACCTAGAGGGAGACCAAAGCCACAGAGCTGTGAGTTGCCTGACATGACCGAATTGACAGTTATGTGTTGTCCGCAAATACCTCAATTGCGCTGAGTTGCATGTTGTTGCTTGTTTTGATCACTAACATATAAGATATATCGTTTAGGGTTTATATATCTTTAAAGTTAGACCCCTGAACCCTGATCAGAAGGGATCTGCCTCGTAGGCTGGCTGGCGCGCATGCCAACTGCGGTGCTGAGCGTGAGTTGTGCGGGGCTGACTCTGCGAGAGAAAGCCTTTATCATGTTTGCATGGCTGCCCAAAGCCACTGTGCAGGCAGCGCTGGCATCAGCCCCCCTCGACAGAATCCTGGTGAGACCGGAGGCTGCCTTGAACACTTCACATGATCTCAAGACACACGGATCCTCTCAAGAGTGTTCAGCGTCACTTTTGCGCTGTCCAATGAGGTCATCTGGATAAGCCGAGAAGAAGAGGAAGTTGAGGTTGACAGCCAAGATCATGAGTTCTATTGACATCAACATTATCAGTATGTTTTTTCGATTTAGGAAGATCCCCCAATTCCCTAGTAAGAATACAATCATCGACAGCCGTTTGATCTATACTTATTTTCTTTCGGGTTGGGCACATCAAAAGTTCACTTCAAGCAGTGACTTGTTTGTGTGTTGGCCTTTGCATGCAGCAGCCCTCACTGATCCACTGGCTTTATTCTCAAGGCCGTGTGTGATGCAGATAGAAAAGGACATGCAGCATTGATTGGGCTCATTGTAGTGCATCGTCCTTCTTTGACCGCATGGGAAAGCTTTGCGCTCTGGGCAAAGCGAATGCTGGCATCGCATTGTATGTGTGTCCACCTGTTCTTTTCAAAGAGGGCAAGATGCACGGGAGCTAAAAGGAAAGTAAACTGCATTTATTTTTGGTCTTTACTGTGAATTTTCCCATGCCCTTGCTCTCGCAGGATGAGGGAAAGGGGCAGGAGTATGTCGACTGGGGCGACCAGATTCTGGTCACTGCCCTGTTTTCCGTTATTATCTGCGCTCCCCTGGGCGTTGTCCTTATATCCCTTGCTGGACCACACCTTCTGAAAAAGGTGAGCTTTGATGGATATCCCAATTGATCTGAAGGGGAGGAAGTATACAAGTACCCACCGTATTCTTTGCTTGTCAATTGTTGAATGATGTAATGATCTGCAATACATTTGAATTTGTTGTTCACAAGGCTGTCATGTGTAACCTGCCGTTTGGAGTCTGCTATGGGTTGGGAGTCTGCTGGTGCAAAACTGCACTGCCTGTGTTATTGCATTGCCCGTGTTGATGTCATGCCTTGAGTCAGTGCATGCAGTGAATTACGCAAACCAGAGAAAAGATGTGCTTGCAAGGCAGATTAGCTGCTGTGGAAGCCATGATGCCATAATTGCACCATTCGGTCAGAACACCTTTTGGGGACCGTATATACAGCCAAATATACGGTTATACGGTATTATAATATACGGAGTATGGTCAAAAACGGCCTATTTTGGCCCAGAACACCGAATATACGACCGAATATTCACCGTATGCCGAATGGCCGAATGCGTATGGTGCAACTATGCATGATGCTGAGAGCAGAACATTGCAGGACAAAAACACAGCGAAGACTGCAGATCTCGAGGCGCCACGGGTGGGGTCGAAACCGCCGCCCATCGTTCCAAAGCCATCAGTGGAGCTCTTTGACCGCACCAACTCGCTGCCGGCCATTCTGCCCTCGCTTCTGCATGATGTGGGCCTGCATCTGGCCCCACCTGCAGAGCCTGACACGTCTCCAGATAGAGGTGGGCCTAATTCCCAACTTTTCTCTGTCACTTCAATAGAATCTTGATGCTAGTGGTCATGCCTGTGACTGGTCCAGAAGATACAAGAACCTTCATCAATTGCCTGACGAGCTGAGCTCTAGGTAGAGGGAGCAGATTGGCAGCATTGCCGCAAAACCATTTAAAACCCATTCTGCTCACAGTTCAAAGGTTTTATAATAGCAGGATTGGCACGGGATTACTCTGATCATTGCATGCACTCTTTATTAGTGATATAGCTACATGTTTTCCAGGCCTAAGGACCACAAGCAACACCTTGATTATTGCTTTTTTCACTCTTCCACCAAAAGGAATGGCGTTCACAGCTCTGCCTGCTTATATACAGCATTGCCCTTGAGCTGCATGCAGGGGACTCTAAATCAGTTAATTTTAGAGGTGAAACCAGTTGATTTAACGTCCCCTGCTGCATGCTGAACCGGGGGATTATATATTCTCGGGTTATCTCACAGGGGCTTCAACGCATGTGGAGGGCATAGTCACTCCTTTCGCCACAGTGTCAGACGCCGCTGAGGACGACAGATTCGAAGATGGAACGCCTCGCTATGCAGCATCTGATGACAGGTGTGCCTTCCTGGGTGCCAAAGAAACCTTGAAGTCATAGTTGCACCATTCTGTCAGAACACTTTTTGGGACCGTAAATACGGCCGAATATACGGTCATACGGTATTAAAATGTATGGAATATGGTCAAAAACGGCCTATTTTGGCCCAAAACACCGAATATACGACCGAATATTCACCGTATGCCGAATGGCCGAATCTGTATGGTGCAACTATGCTTGAAGTGCTCTGGACTGCTCAGCTCTGCTTGGGAGGCAGCCTGCAAGCTAAAGTACGCACTGAGGGCAACAACTAAGAGACTGTTACAATCCGAGGTATGTGGGTTTCGATGGCGCTGCTCGACTTGGCATTCTGCAAGATTTCAACTATTATTATGATTATTATTACACGCCTATCCAAGCCAGATTAGGCTTAGATGTCAATTGCTGCCCTGGAATCCAGGTGACTTTGGTGATGTTCTGTGAGACAACCTGCAGGCAAGGCTGCCAAATTCCTGCCCCTTGTCGAACTCGCCCGATCCCAGTGAGAGCTAATCAAGCGTGGGCACGGTGCTGAGTGGTTTTATTTTGCTACCCGCCAGTCGGGGTCATAATGATTCAACGCACCAGCAAATTTCTGTGATGTGTCTGCGCAGTGAGGACGCCCTTGAGGAGGAGCTGCTTGCAGACCTGGACCATGACATCCACAGGTGAGTCATGTTCCTATACAGCCTTAACTAACCACCCACTGAAGCTCAGTATTCACGGAAAATGGAAATGAAAATTACAACCATGTGCAGCGTCCATACAGGTCCATTTGTGTCTTGCAAAGTGCGAGCGCTTCGTACGCTCTGTAAGCTTTCCATTGCGGAGAGCTTGGCGCAGCATTGTGCATGCATGATTTGGCTTCCTCATGATTGTCTTGAGTGTCCGCAGTGCGGTGTCAGACCCCTCTGCTGCAGGAGTGCAGGCCTGGGATGCTGACAAGCTGTGCCAGATCTGGGCTGCAATTTTTGAAAATAGGAGTGACCATTTTCCAGTCCTAAGAACGAAGGTACGTCAGTGGCTCCAAAAGGCAGGTTTTAAGAGAGGTCTGTGCGGCGCGTCAAACAGGAACCTGATGGCGATAGAGAGGGAGGCGTGGCTGCTGGAGGTGCAGCAGGTGGTGGGCGTGGCAGCTTCCAGGGCAGCTGCCCAGCGGCTGCATTCGGCGGTACGGGAACTACGGCACCAGAGCGTGAGCGGGAACGCCTCCGCGCTGATGCGCGTCGACGGCGCGCGCGGCTTCTTCCGGCGCAGCAGCCGGGGTGTATAGCATGCATCGCTTTTAGCTTTGAATTTTTTGGGTTTGGGGTTTATACTTGTGTATATAGGGTTAGGCATCAGAGAATTAGCGGCAACGTCTCCGCGCGGATGCGCGTTGACGGGGGCCGCAGGAGCAGAAGCCGGCGTGTATAGCAATCATCACCGCGCAGACAGGAGGTATTTGATCGAGGGGTGTATGCTAGCTGTTTTAATGCAAGTACATGTCCTATGGCCCTCTGGGCTTTGGCTTCGCCACTGGTAATTATTATTAATGTTATTAAGCATTTCCTGCCGAAGGCAAGGTGAGTGTGCAGATTCCCTGCAGGAATGGCTTTCACAAACCCCAACCCCTGGAGGTGACGAATTGGTGGGTGTGCATACGTGTGCTAGCAAATGCAATAGAGTACTTTCTTACGATTTGCAGTTGGGTTTTGGGCTTCAGCAAACAATCGCACTAAAGTAGCCACGAAGTAGCCACGATTGTCAGTGACAGACTCAGCCAGAGCGCGTTTGACTGCGCAACTTTCTGCTGCACTTAGCAATGCATGCAAGTGTGGTGCACCCTGGGCCGGTGCTGCGGTGCGCGCATTTGCAGTCTTCAGAACTTGTATTTGTATAGTAGCTATTTGCGAAGAATAACCATGACGCATACTGGAGTGAAAAGAGCATGACTGTCTAACATGCTCCTTGAAAGTGGAATCATTAGAACTCAAGAGCTGTAACATTGATTGGGAATCTTCCCAATCGATATGATTGCACAGTCCATTTACGGTACACTTGGCTACGGATCAAGGTGACGATGGAAACTTCAGAGAGATGTGGAATAATGCAAACCATTGCATCGACTGATGGGGTCTCTCTAGTGGCTTGCGAAAGATTTCTGTTGCTTGAAGGTTGCTGTCTGTAGGTTGTGGGCCCTTGCAGACGATCCTCGAAAATCACATCTGTTCTCTAGTGGAGATTGCTGTCCTGTTGGATACCAGTAAAATGATTGAAGTGATTTTGAACGATCGCTTGGGAAAGAAGGTCCGCGTCAAGTGCAAGTAAGTGTCCATCTTTACCAAATACATGGAAACTAGCACAGGGTGTTTGCACTGCACAAGCTTTGTACAATTCTTCTGTTGTACGCAATGTAATGTTCAATATGCTGGAATAGTGTGTACTTGCAAGTTTGAACGGCGCACCTCACATGTTGCCCCCTGCAGCGAGGACGATACCATTGGAGACCTGAAGAAGTTGGTGGCTGCACAAACGGGCACTCGCCCCGAGAAGATCCGCATCCAGAAGTGGTACAACATCTATAAGGTACCTCCGCGTGCTTGTCCCACACCTGTGTCCTGTGCACTGTTCCCATAACACAGGTGCTTCTTGCAGATGGAGAAATTCTTGAGGGGTGCTCATAGTCAGCTACCTGTCGCTTATGAAAGGGTGTTATGTGCGTCTATTGCTTGCAGGACCACATCACGCTGGCAGACTACGAGATCCACGACGGCATGGGCCTCGAGCTGTACTACAACTAGATCCCACTTCACATGGTGACATAAGCAAGGACCGCCAAAGCCATGGAGCACTCGCAGCAGTGGCTCCAGCCGAATGAAGCCGCCCACGCTCCTGCATCAGACACCAATGCTGCACCCATGACCGCCGACAGCAATGCTGGGCCTATCATGGACGACCATACCCCTGCTGGATTAGTACAGCAGCCCGAGCCAGTTTACAGCACTCCTCAACAACCAGCATTTGCTGCAGCGCCTCCTGCACAGACCACTGCGCCGTCAGACTTGCGGCAAGAAACAACCATTGACCGTTCAGCCGCTGCGGCTGCTTCACATGAACAGTCATTCCCAAATAAGCCACCTCCGCACGAGGCGGTGCAGGCAGCACCTGCAGGCAATGCAGCAGCTGACGCAAGTGGTGGTGACTCGCCAATGCCTGATCACATTGCAGAGAGCAGCACTCCTGCAGAAGAGCAGCAGGAAGCAGTGCAGCCGATGGAGGATGATCAAGCGGCATCAGAGAGCATACCAGCAGAGGCTGCCACATGGGTGGAGGAGCACAGGAGCGATGACCATGGCATGCCTCTAGCAGAAGGCAGGAGTGATCAGCACACAGATGCAGGAGTGGGAGCTGCTTTGGTTGGAGCTCCTGAACAGCCTAAGGAGCAGCCGATGGATGCACAGATGGATGCAGATGAGTCAGCAAAGGAGCACGAAGCTGCAGGTAGCTTCCAGCAGGGCACAGCTGCACCTGCCGGTGGCAATGGTGGGGCGCAGGCAGCAGGGGCACATGGAGAGGCGATGGAGGTTCCACAGAGTGTGGGCCAGGGGTCACAGGAATTAGGAGATCATCCTCGAGAGGCACATGGGGTGGCAGAGGAGGGGCTGGGAGGGAATGAGGGTGACAAGCATGAAGATATACCCGAAGCCACCTTCGCCAGCCCTGCAGCAGCAGTGGCAACACCTCGGGTGGGCCTCTTTGATTATATGCCAAGGAATAGCCTGTTGGTAGCTTAGCGTGGCAAGTTATGCAAATTGGCTCCTAGGTGGCAATTGACGGTGATCTCCACAGCAGCCACACATTTCCCGGACATGAAACTTTCTGTTCTTCATGGGAGTGTGGCTGCTGATGTGGATACCTTACAATTGGTGCTTGGGGTGAGTTCAGCCATTGGATGTTGCTGAGCCACCATGTATTGGAAGGGCGCAATTTGAAACTGTCAAGCAATGCAGTTTACTCTCTGTTAGCTAATCATTTTTCTGAACATTATGCTAGTCGAGTGAGAGCTGGAGTCAGAGCAAATGTAGGTGAGGCATCTGGCTGAGCGGACTGGATGCTGACTGGACAGGGGGTCGCGTCGGGCGGCCGGCGCCACGCGGAGATAAAGCCGGAGACCGACGCAAACGCGGTGGTGTGGGCCAAGTCGCCGCGTTACCCCTGGTGGCCTGCGCAGGTGCGGGGTCAACCCTCTCAAAACCCTAGCTATTTAAAGTCTACGTATTGAGATGGTGGCCTAGAGCGGAAGATGGTGCACTCCTATCACAGAATACATTGCAAGAAACCCAATACCACACCCAAGCTACGTGACAGCTGGCTCGTCATGTTTTAACAATAACCAGCCTGAGCACGTGCCATTAAGGGTGGATCAGCAGTGAAACCAAAGCCTCGGCAATCACTCAGTCCTGCTGCGACTGTGGCAGCAGCGCATGCCTAGCAGATGATGGAGAATTATGCGTGGCCTTTTTGAGAATCTGCAGCTCTCTTGACAAGGCCGTGTTTGGAAGGTGCTTGTCCAAGCTACTGCCTGGAGAGTCATAGCAGAGTGTTCAAGTGTGGCTCTCGCCCTCGTATTCTTCCTGAGATGTCCTTGAGCCACCGGCCGCATGCATGCGTGCGCTGCAGCCCTTTCCCTGCAGCTTGTCAGCAGGCACACCTTGGCACACCTATAGCAGGAATTTCAAAGCACTAAAACCTGTTCGGTTCTGCACACCCTTATTTCCATACATTTCTGGCCCAGAAGAGAGTTAGGATTGCCCAAATTCTTGACGGCATGCAGGCACATGAGAGTCTCTGATGTAATAAGGGCAAAAATGTGATAATAATACTAATGTAATTGCTGCATGCGTGCGCAGGTGCTATCGCTCGCAGACCCCTGGATCCCTGCTGACATGGACGCCCCCCGCCGCGGCGCCGTGCCGGTGCGATTCTTCGCAACGTACAATTTCGCGTGGATCGAATCGCAGCGCGCGCTCGGGCCCTGGGGCGACGGCACGGCCGACGAGCGCGCCACCAAGGGGAAAGTCAAGGTGCTCTTGGATTGTTTTGATATTCTCTGCCTCTGAGGATCTCTCTGTCTGTCTTGGTTTGACTGTGCACTCGAGCTTCATGTTGTCTGCTTTGGGATGCCTCTGTCTCTGTATTTTGAGTTTGCAGCCGATGGAGGTGCCCTTGTTGCGAGTCTGCTTTAGGACATGGCATTTGGTCTGAGGGCTTCATGCAATCCTAGCTGGGTGTGAATCTTGTTATGTTTTCTTCAGATAGACAGTCTTATCTGCCCTGAATCATGAGTTGTCTTCCATCCGCCACTGGGCGCTTGCTTCAAACGGTCGTGAGACTTGGCAGGTCATATTTCCTGGGAGTGGGATGCCGAGACTGGCAAACTTGCATGCAGGCGTTTCAGGCCGCGCTGGACGAGGCGATGCACTTTTTGGGGACGGGGGAACTGCCCCAGGGGTTTGACAGGGCCCTGCTGGCGGAGGGAGGGGACGCCGCCGAAGACGCGGCCGACGGCTACGGCGGCAGCGGTGGCAAGCCCCGGCCCAAGCCGCGCGATGGCAAAGGCGTCGCCAAGAAGGACGGTGCGCGCCTGACTTTTAGTCTTTTTCCTTTTGCACTACAGTCGATAATAGGGATGCTTGAAATATCGATCTCGCCAGGGTATAGGGATGTCACCAGGAAGAACGGTACATGAAAAGCTCTTATTTGCAATCCGGTCGCAAAAAAGGATGGTTTTCTCAAGAATATCTCGCTAGGGATAGGTTTACAGTGGCCATTCCCAAAGAAAGCGCAAGCAGAGGGCAGGCAACCTGGTACCTCGTAAGGCTCTACGCACAACACCCTGGACAGTTTCAATTACTTTTTTTGTGTATGTTGTGCAATCTCCTGTCGCGTGACATGATGCCCAATTGCTGCAGGCAAGAGGGCGGATGTGAAGAGGCGAGAGACGGACAAGGCAGCGGCGGCCGCTCGCGCCAGTGCTCGGCGGAAGCTCAAGGTTTGTACCTATGTCACAACGCCAGAACCCCCACTTCTCTAACATCTTGCTACTGATAATTGGGGGTGGCATACGCCGCCGGCAGACGCCTGTGCCAAAGCTGGGTTGCAACTTCAAATGCACAATCCCAGCTTTTGCCTTGGGAGAACGTAGGCACATGCCTCCATTCCTCCCTTGTAAGTCGCCACATGCTTCATTATGAGATCAGGGGTACATGATGTGGCTTCTGCGCCCTTGTGCTTTGTTGGCTGCATGTCATGTCGGCGATGGCATTCCCCGGAGGAACAGGAGCTCCTGAACTGCCTCAGTATGTTCTCCACGATATAGAGCTGTGACAAAGCCAGGCCTGGCCATGCATCCCTGCTTTTCCTACCAGGTGCATTCATGTTTGGCAGGTCCAGCCGGCACCTTGGGGTCCAGGGGATTACATGTATTCGGTGGGTCCAGCTGGCATCTTAGGGTCCAAGGGATTACATGTATACAACAAATTAGTCACAGAGTCAATCCTTCATGCGCACAGGCGATGCGGAAGCTGGGCCTGGCGGCCCCGAGGGGCTCTCCGTACGCGGGCGCGCCGTGCCTGGACGTGGCACGCGCATGGCTGGACGTGCTGCAGCGCCAGCTGGCAGAGCAGGCACAGCGCGCAGAACAGCGCGCGGCGGCAGCTGCCATGCAGATGCGCGCGCACGAGCAGCAGGCTCTCCAGCATCAGCTGCTGCAGGTGCGATAGCGGGAAAGCCTTGTGATTTATGCTACATGTGATTTTTGCGACATGAGCATTCAAAATGATATGTACTTGGGCTGAGAGTTGTTGCGTATGACTGGTGTGTGCAGCGCAAGCTCCAGGAGCAGGCGGCGCATCGGATGTACGTGGAGGCGCAGCTGCGGCAGCACCACCAGCAGCAGGAGCAGTTCCGCCAGCTGCAGGCGCAAGCGCGGCCGAGCGCCGCCGCCGCCGCCGCACAGACACACTCCCTGGCTGCTGTGGCCGGCCGGCCCGAGCCGCCGCGCTACCCGGTCGTGCGGCCGCAGCCTCTGTCGCCCGCGCAGCTCGCGCAGCTGCAGCAGTTCCCCGTGTCGGCTCTGCCGGTCCCCGGCGTGGCGGCCGCGGCGGGGCCGGGGCCCGCGGCTCTGCCGATGTCAGGTCAGGCGGTGCACGTGGGCCACAACCCTGACTTTGTGCAGCAGCAGTTGCAGCAGAAGGCGGCCCTTGCGCAGCAGCAACGTAGCCTGGCGCGGCCGGCCGCGGCTGCGCCGGGACTGGGGCCGGAGGTGCATGTGGGCCACAACCCCGATTTTGTGGAGCAGCATTTGCAGCGTAAGGCGGCACTTGCGCAGCAGCAAGGGAGCCTGGCGCTGCCGGCTGCGGCGGTGGGTGCCATGCAGCCGGTGCAGACGCAGGCTCTGCAGCCGGGGTCTCAGTCGGCGCCTGCTGCGTACCCGCATGCTGGTGACCAGTAAGAATGGCGTGGTGGAGAGCGGGCAGGAACTGGGTCGAATTTGATGGGAGCACCATGATGGCTTACAAGGAATGTACATCAGGCAAAACAGATCTAAAGAGAAAATTGGAAGTGTGAGCAGAATGTGGGGCCAACAACCTTGGCAAAAACAGCAGATGTTTTGCTGCCACAGCCACCGGCCCGGGGGCGTGAATGCACTAGTGAATGCACAGTACTGTTCAAAAGCATTGGACAATTATATAGCTATATTATGGTGGAAATGTTTATGTGATCACAGGAGTGGGTAGTCTTGTAACACTTCTTTCAATTCATCAAGTCCTATGGTGTCTTTTTGGATGGATCAGAAAAAGAAATCGAGACGGGGACACCTGTTCGAAGGCCCACCAATGGAGGGTACTGGTCCATTACCCTCCATTACTAATGGGGGACACATAAAGAGTTGCAGACCCAAGTTTGGCAACGCGTCTCTTCGACGCTGCCATACATTGCTGATGTCAGACAGATGCTCTCCAACATCTCAGAGCCTTCGGAAGGCCGTGCAGGAGGTGCATCAGAGTGGATCTGCGGGGCACTCTGCACTGACAACTTCTTTAAACAGAAGACCCGACAAAGACAAGGTTGGAACAGTCCGGGTTGTACGAAGAGAGATTGCCGTCAGAGCGCCAGGGTCTAGCGCCGTCAATTAGTACGTGAGCAACAGATGCCTCCTCTATCCCATGATTTCGCTAGAGCTCCAAAAGTATAAGTGCCAACATTTGAGACATTTTCGTATCTTACCTGTCGCTCCCTTGTGATGCGCTGTTGCACTGGTTGCCTGCCAAGCCGCTCTACTTTTACAGCAGCCAGCGTCTAGTTATCTTATGATCTATTGTTTAGCATTTGGAACCTCCTGGTTGCGTTGGCGTGCATCCGTCCGACCACCGGACTCGCGTATACCCTTTCATCTTTATGCCTGGAGCAGTACATTTCTAGATGATTGTTCTGCGTAGGAGTGCTCCAAGGTTAGCATACAAGCTAACATCATGTTTTGCACAGGTGACAGCCACTATCAGGCTCGTACCGTATGCTCCAGCTGCCTATTCGTGAGGGCGTCATCGACCACGTTGGTGTGGTCTCAGGTGTTCTGTGATCAGCTCTCATGGCATCGGCAGGTGGACAGACCACTGCAGCATGTGGCGCGTCTCTCACATTGAGGTACAGACCCCCGGACGCCGTCCCACCTGAGCTGTGACAGAAAAGATCGTCCCTCTCCATCCACAAAGGCCGCGGCAGATCTTTGCCAGCCAGAGTCCAGCCTCTGGGCAGCAAGCCCACGCACGTGTTGCAGCCAAGCCTTGGCAGCTATCCAGCCGAGCGGGGACAGACTTTGAGCTTGATCACCAGAGCCGCCCAGGCACCCAGCAGGCCTCTTTGGCCGGGTGATGCCAATTTGCTGTCATTGCCCTTATCTGTCAGTTTGCCTGCGGCTGCAGTGGAGCCGCCCCATGCTATAAGCTCTGCCAGGGGCAGTTTGGCCGGTCACCATCTGGGCTGCATCATGACAGTCATTAATAACAATGACTCATTATGTGTCAACTCATGCAGAAAGCCTGCAGCCTCGGTCATGCACAGTCTCGTGACGGATTTCTTGCATGTTATCCAGGTGGCAGGACATAATGTGGCCGCGCCACGGCGCATTAGCTTTCAGAGACATCCATGCAGAGGCGGATTTCAGGCATTACTGGGAGATTCTGTCGCACCCAGTCAGCGTGCTAGCGTCGCTGTTACTAATGCTACGCTACATGGCGCTAGCGCAGAGCGGCCAGGAGACTTGCCAGATGCCTGCAGCCATCTGCGCCCTCAGGTACACAGATCTACCAGGGGTTCACCGAAAAAGCCATTCCTTCTGCCGCACCAGTCCCAGCCAAGCGGGGCATGTTCTGTTGCTTACAAAGGGCCCCTGTGAGGGCTTCAAGAGTAACTGTGCGACCCTTGAAAGCCTGGGGGGGATGGCTGCTGTGGTACTTTCGCCACGGCCTGCCAAAAGGCTTCCAAAAGGCTTCCATGCTTAACCTCTGCATGAGGACAACATGGAAGTCTCTGCTGATTGTTGGGCCGCTTGTGCATCATGCTCTTGCCGCAGGCTTTTCAGGCCGGCTTGAGACCGTTAGATTAGAATGAGCATGCAACCCTCAGCTATCCAACAATGCACACAACACAGCCCTCTCAGCCTTTCTTCTCACCTGCACACAGGGCGGGAATATGCTTAGCGGCAGCAACCTTGCATGGTTACTACCAGTTCCTGTTCTGGCGGCCGGGGAGTAAACGCGTGCGATGCGCTCCTGAGCGCGCAAAGGCGATGGCGGCTGTCGGCGAGATTGTTGCCTGCCTGTTGACCGCCATGCTGGCGAAAGATTTTGGCGAGAGCCTCGGGGCCGACCCGGCTGTGGCCTATGCGTACACTGGCTGGGGCATCCTTCTGCTGCAGGTAAGGGCCGATGCATTAAAATAAGATCGTATGAGTGAGGGTTGCCAAAGGGTCATAAATTAATCAGTCCCCAAGCGGCTTCTGCGGATCTATGCCTGTATCCTAAATCACAGATCCTACTATCAGTTGAAGGGCAGGAAAAGAATTATTGAACCACATTGAGTATGCTCTGCCATGCTGTGCTTCCTTGTGCTGCAAGTGAGGCGCCTTCCTGACTGCCTGACAAGTAATTTAAGCTGAATTGCTGTCATATCGAGCATCATTCTGGCATGCGCTGTGTTGGTATTGGATTCCGCGAGATTGAGCTTACAATTGACACTGGCCATGCATGCTACGTCCCAGAGTCCCTGTTGTGCATAAGCTGCAGCGCTTGACAGCCGGTTGGTTCACCTTGCAAAGGAGCTCCCGTCCTGGCCTGAAGCCATAGACATGAACACTTCCTTGTGCATCTTTCCTGCAGGTTTCCATACTGAGCTGCTATCACCTGCACGCGCTGAGCCTGCTGAGCTACCTGCTGATGGAAGCAAATGCTGCGATCAACATGGGTCCGGGGCACGGCTTCAGGGGCGGCTTGCTGGGGATGACGCAGCGGTTCACGCTGTGCACGCTGGCGCCGTATGCTGCCAGCGTGGCGTGCGAGGCCTGTCTTCGGAGGGCGTTCCTGCGACGTTGCCAGGCTGTGCAGGTGTATGTCTTATCGTTTGGTAGCTTCAATAACCAGATCTTCAAATCATCGCCCTATTGACACTGAAGTGAAACATGTGCAGCTATGCTCTGGCGCGAGAGCAAATGCAACTTGGCTTTCAATAATCCTGCAATGGTTTGTGACGAGTCCCAACACAGCTCCAGATATTCGCACAAGAGCAGGTGCTAGTGTGGTTTCCTATCATGAATGTTTAAGTGTGCATCAATTGAAGGAGTGGGGGTGTACACATGACAAAGGGACTGTGAACATGCGTGTTGCAAGGGAATGAGAATAAGTATGAGAAGCATTGGCGGTGTGTGACGGTGGCCGTGCGTTCATGCGACAGGCGGAGCAGCGGCAGGGAGCATCGACTTCAACTCGCTGGGTTTCTTCGCGCGCGGCCCCCGGGGTCGCACCCCTTGCCGAGAAGGCGTCGGAAGCTACCCGCGGCGTAGTCACCCGTAGCCATGCGCGCCAGCTGGTGAGGCTGGCGTGCGGCTGCGTCGGAACCTGCACCTGCGCCGTCGTCGCCTAGGAAGCTTCCTCGGCAGCTTTTCGGCGCCGCAGCCACTCAAATTTAAGCTCTTCTGAGCGGTCGTGCTGAGGTGGACAAGATGCAGCTCAGCACTGCTATCAAGTGCAAGATGCCCGAAATTTGTTCAGCCCAATGCAATTGTCACTCTTTTTGCTTTGCTGCCTCAATAGATTGGGCCAAAATATTTGTAGCTGTTTTTGCACTTGCAAATTAGCGCCAGCCTTTCACGCTACCAACGACCCCCAGTAGCAGGGAGCGTTGAGAGCAGCCAATCAGGCAAGAAGGAAAAGTTTTCACAGATGGCTACAGAACAAACGCAAAATTTGGGGGACTCTCACTGAGCAACAGTATTTCAACTGTCAAGAGGGAAGGTGGGTACATTCTAAAACGCAAGTGTTCTTATCTGTTTTTTTGGGCTGGGGATATAGCTGCATGCTGCATTAGTTGATGGGGGTTGGGTAAATTTGCACAGATATGAAGCTCTTTGATGCAATCAAGGCGCACTCAGAATATGTTTTGCTTCTTTAAGAGCGATTTTGGCTAGGAACTAGCTGCCTGCAATGAGGTCCCAGCTGTGTGGCAATATGGGTAAGTTCTCAACAGTAAAAGGTAGGGAGGTTGATGCATTATGATACCTGCTGTGGGAAGAAAGCAGGCGTGACTGCAGCAGTTGATGCACAAGCATGGTTGATGAACCTCGAGGAAGGGGGAAGCACACTCATGTTAATCTTTGAATCAGCGCGGTCTTGGATATGTCCTCATTCGCAATGAGGATTACGTCAATTTTCCAATCTGTGCTTCTTGTGCTGCTGTTGGCAATGGCTTGTGAAGTGCAGCCGAAGCAAAACTTGCATGAACTTCCTTTTTTGTCATCATTGTGTATTTAGCTTTTGTTGGGGAAGTGTGGTGGGGAGGGTTTGCTTTTGGGTGGTTGGCCGGGGGCCGATCTTGCATTTTCAAATTTTAGCTTCTATTGTGTTGGTGTGCAGTGCGGTATCGGTTGTTCTGATGAGTCGTTATACGGGTTCACTGGGGAAATTTTATTTTCTTGGGTGCATGCATGGGCAAAAGTATATATATATATATTGCAATATAAGTATTGCAAGGCCACGGCGGCTGTGTGTGTACAAGAACATTGCTCAGGCCAAGTGTTTGTTTCCACTGCTGGTCTGATGCACAAGCTTTTGACCTGCTCTTGTTGCGGCGACTGTGCAAGAGAAAGTGCGTGTTGCTTAGCATGCATGCACGTACACATGCATGGCATGTCATGAAGTGCGCTTCAGGGATCATAAGTCCCGTGTGGAGGCGGTGAACTTGTTTCAGTATGAGATGGCTTAAGAGTTTTTCGAAGGCCTGAGGATGGGCACGGCTGTGAATGGCAGCTCGGCAAGTCCTTTATTTAAAAGTCATCTTTCTCAATATTGTAGCTCATGCGACGCTCCTGATCCTCACGGATTGGAAACGCATGTAATAAAACAGCTCCATTTATTTTTCTGGGGGGAGATGATGATAAGTATTAATACATGTGACGATCTGTTGACGTCATCATGATCATGGTCCGGAAGGTTACATGTGCAGTACAGTACAGTGGGTGGAAAGCTGTTTGAAAGGCGTGCATTCTTTGCATGTGCTTCAATACGATGCATGCATCATGTCACTGGTGTATACATCGTCGTAAAAATAGCCTCTCTGCTTGAGTTTTCCCCAAAAAAAATCACCAGAGTACACTGCTGCTGAGAACAAGCGTCCAAAGCAGGCTCTCAGAGATTATGAGAAGGCAAGGGCTTAAACATAGAGTACGTACATGCATATACGCATTCATGCCATGAATTGCATGGGCTGGCCTGCAGGCTGGAAGGAAACTTTTTGGTAACTTGCAAGTCACCGCAGTCAATTGAAGTCACCGCAGTCAGGCCTAGCGTTATTGTATATTTGAGGCATTAAATTCTCAAATATATCATATACACTAAGTGCTAGCCAGCCAGAACTTTTACCATATGCACTGTTCATTTTCTGTGTTTGCACCGAAGGCAAGTAAGGATCATGGCATGTATTCTCAATCCATGTGCACTCCACGTGTCTGCAATTTGCCTGACGTCAGCGCTGAAAGTTTTCAATGGGCTCGTACACATTTCTCACTTGAATATTTCCATTGCCCGCATTCAGCATGTCGATTCCAGCATTCAACCAAGTGATGAACAATGCTGAAAGCCATCTCAAGCACCATCCTCGGATCAAGCCTGAAGTTCGATGTTCTCTCAATCTTGTTATATGGACACCTTTAACAGCGTTCGTGCTCGCAAATCGAGGCACAGATCTGTAATATAGACTACCAAAAATAGAAGAGAACATGGAGAAACACTGGACATGGATGAAAATGCTTGTTTTTCTGTCCGGAGCCTTTCTATCGTGCGCGGCAAATGGCTGCAAAGACGGGTCAGCAGGTAAGATGGAACTTGAAATCCATGAGAGCATATCATCGATTTTGAAGTAAAAGCCATAGGATTTGCTGCATATCACTGACGTGTGATATTGCTCCCTGACCCTTTGCTGTACTTGAAGGTGCCAGGAGGCTCAACGCCGCTGGCAGTGCGTCCGAGATAGACAAAGCTGCCAGAGAATTCTGCGAAAAATACTCCCTCTCATATCGGACGCAGCCTGTGAGGGTATATGACATCTTCATGTTCAACGATGAGCTGGACATGCTGGAGGTGAGCGCAGACGTTCCTCAGTGTGCTTCTTGTGCTGCATCTGTGCACGCAACGATTTGGCGTGCATCAATGCTTTGGTAACCTGGAGCAACAGGAACCCTGCACTGGCCTATTTGCCACTCTGTATCTCGACGCCAGACACATCTTTTCATCTTTTTGAGCACAGACGCTCCTTATGGACACGTGATGATGTCACAGATACGTTTGACGACCCTGTACAAAGTGGTGGACTACTTTGTGCTGGTGGAGAGCCGAGTGAGCCACCAAGACAGGCCCAAGGCACTCAACTATGCAGACAACAAACGCCGCTTCGCAAAATTTGCCGACAAGATTGTCCACGTTGTGCTGGACAGCCTGATAGGACACAGCTCCTACTACAAGTGAGTTTGTGAACATGTCCCCTCCGCTGAACAACACTCAGCGGAAAGCAACACACGCTCAAATTTGAGTTAGAAATGCAGATCTGAGCTCTTGCTGCATCTTGTAAAATTCAATGTGCAGAGGAAGCACTGGCCAAATCATGATTCCGTTGCCAGATGGGGACGCTACTTTTTGCTGAGGGGCCTTGCAGATCTGCTTCGTATTCTGGGATATTCATGCAGCTGTTCTTTACTCCGCCCAATCTAGAGGAGCACCTGAGAAAATGGGGCCAAAGAGATATGGCCTGCCCAAATCCAAATCGAGCTGCAAACGCAGGGCTGGGGAGCTCGAAACAACACCAAATTCACCGACATATCTATTTGAAGGGTGGAGACTAATATTTCTTCGAGCAAGTGCCTATGTGCGGACCACTCCAGTTCAAATTCATTGTAACAGTAACAGGTGACTCATCATGCATGTGCAGGGAGTGGTACCACAGGGAGATGCTGTTCGAGAAAGGGTTGGCGGTGAAAGGGAGTGAGGCGAAGGAAGGGGATTTAATAATCTCGGGGGATTTAGACGAAATACCCCGGCCGGCCGCCGTTCAGGCGCTGCGCAGATGCGAATGGCGGGTGCACCCGGGAGCTCATGACTGCGCGGTGCTGGAGGGGTCTTTCTTCTACTACAGCTTCTCCTGGTATGCAGGTGCGCTCTGGCAACAAGCAGCACGTCCTGGGTGCCTGTATGTCAGGGGTTGTCCTGTTTGGGCATCTGCAGCTTCTCCTGGTATGCAGGTGGGGTGCAGAGAAAAGCCGCAGCTGCATCATGAAGCATGTCTTGCATGTCTTGTCATAATGAGCCCCACTTAGAGGTCATTCGAGGCCTTCCGGTCCCAGAGAAGTGACTGAAGATGACTAGAGTTGCCTAGCACAAGATCTGCAGGGGAATGGATTTGGACTGGGCCTCAGCGGGCTCCAGACTGCACCCATGCCTTGAATACAGAGTGTGGGTGTTTCCAGGGTGCTTTGCCTGCTGCTTCAGATGAGCGCAGATTTCCCTGATCTGTAATGACCCTTGGTCGCGCATGCATGCAGGGGAATGGAACCCCGGCCCGAAGGTTTTCCGCCACGACGTGATCACCACGATGGGGGGCATGAACAAAAACGACATGCGGTACAATTCCAACTGCACGCTGCAGATGAAGCGCGCGTCCTGGCACTGCACCGACTGCTTTTCGAGCATTCGCGCCGTCAAGAACAAGATCTCCGCCTTCTGCCACGCGTGCGCCTCTGCCCTGCTGCTGGTCCAATTTCAAATTCGAATTTTGAAAATTGGCTTTTTTTGGCAGTAGGACTTGGATTGCAAAATCTGCATGCATGCATCCGGAGCAGTGACCAGGGCATCCAGAGGAATTTCTAGCTGTGCAAGGCAGAGCAGCTTGCGCAAAAGAAGGATCATCCTGTTTCTCCTGTGCAGCACGGGATTGTCACAGCAATGTTCGTCAGGCTTTTGAACGCACCACAGTAACCTCTTCTGCGGGAGTTTGCGCACACTCTCAAGCACCTACGTTGTGAGATTCCTGTTCTGGCTGTCAGGCTTTTGGAAGTGGTCTAGTGATACGACTCTATATACATGGATCCGGCTGGCCGGGGGCGGTGTAAGTACTTAGCACCATGCCCACGGTTGATTGGGTCTTGCTTGGATCTGGCGAGTCGAACAAAGGTTAGGATTGTGGCAGCCTTCGCATGTAACCTGTCTGCAGGCGCGCCTTGCCCTTTGGCAGGAAAGCCTGTATAATACTTAGATAATGCCAAACCTGAAATATGGTTGCTTGTGCATGTGCAGGGAGAAGGATCAATTCCCCTACAACGAGACGGAGTGGATAGTGGACCGAGTTGTGCGGGGACTGGCGCTCTTTGAGCCCAAGGAGGACAAGGCACGCCTGAAACGGGTGCCCTACTGCACCAACGCGCCCCCCGCCGTGCTGGCAAACCCGGGGAAGTGAGAAACCTACTCTTCACTTGGAAAAAGTGGCATTTTCGTTTTCATCAATGTTGGCAGAGCAGCGCGCACGAAAGAAAGATCATTGCAGGCTGTATCTCATGTGCAAGCCACGTTTTTTGCAGTGTTGCTTTTCGACCTGTTTTTCCCCACCATGAACGAAGCAACTCCCGCAGCTCTGCATGCATGTCTGGAGATCAGAGCCTGTCTCTCAGACATGACACGAGGGAAATTTATGTGAGCGTTCTTGATTGCTTGCTCGGTTCCTAGCCTGTTGAATGGCTGAAATGTAAAGGTCTTTATGTGTGTTCTAGAAGGCGCAAATAATAACGTAACGCACTGAAGTAATGCAGATGCGCGCACAGAGCACAACAGGCCTTGAGCTGATGGAAGTGCATGTGCATGCGCAGGTACCATTACATGCTGGCAAGAGATCCAGTGACCGGCAGCTTTTCTGACTACGCCGAGTGGCTGGGAAACCGGACAGATGTGGTTGGGAACTTTCACGCGCAGTGGATAGATCCAGTCACCCAGGAGCTTGAGACAGTCTAGAGAACTTGAGACAGCTTAAAGATCCCAGGAACAGAATCAAGCCACCAAAATTGAACGAATTCTTTGAGTGAGAGGTTGTGAGGTGGTGGGAAATGCCTGCAAAGTTTGAATGTGGCCCAGGCTGTCAGGACGAATTTTTCCTTGTTAGTCAGTTATTGACAAGCATTGGACAGCCACTCAGCTCTCTGTGCAAAAGAATTTTTCAGGAGTCGTTACAGATTTAAACTGTACTAATGCTTCATGATGACCAGTGACAGGCAGTTCATCCTCCTACTGATGTTCATGTTACTTGAGGCCCAGAGACAACGCGATCTGTTCCTTGCAGCTTACTTGCAAGCTCGTAACGCCTGTTATATAAGCGACAGCGAAAACCTCTCAGACGCTGAGTCACAGATGTCGGAATCCTTGTAGCTTTGTACTTCTGAAGCTTCAAAACCCAGTTTTGGATCTGGGCAAGAAGATCCAAATCCATAGTTGCAACCGAAAAAATGGAGTGTATTGTGTAATGGGAGATGGGAGATGATACGGATGACCACCTTCTGAGACAGCATCCGTCGGGTGTAGAAACAGATGTTGGCACACCGATTACCCAAGGCCCATACAGCCCTGCTCGGGTCAGGGAAGCCACCAGGGCATTGCAGGTCCGCCTTGTCACACTTTTATCTGCCCTCGAACATGGGAAGTGGGTCTGCGCGGTATCATGACTCAATTTGCATTCTTAATCGCTCATCATCACACTATATACATAGCTGCAACTGCCCCTGCTTCTTCAGCAGCGACCTATCCCTGATCGCAATATGCCTTAATCAGGAGGACAAAAGAGCTCAGCTTCGTGAAGTGGGCCGGAGGAAGTTCGAGGAGTTTCGCGCAAGGCGACAGAGCAGAGCATCCCTTCCACCAACTCCCACATCGGGTAGTGCATCTTGTGTGATAGACCTGTCCACCACGTCCTGATCCACTTCTCTTAAGTTAGTCGATGTCTAGCTGGAGGCGTAGCTGACGTCTCAAGAATATCAGACACTTGAGGTTGCTCTGTCCATGCAGATGGGAAGCCCACTCTGGCACAGCTAGTCTTTAAGGACCAGCCAGCTGGCAGCACAGCCGCTGAGGCGCAGCCTGAGTCTGGTCCCCTGGTGGACATGCTGCTCCAACAAGTCAACGAACTCATGCAGGTGCTGAATTTTTCATCCTCGGTGCAGTTGCACTCAGGGACAGACACTGATGCTGCCACGTTGCATCTTTTCGCAGCATCTTACCGATCTTCGTAGAGAGAGAGGAATGCAGACATCAAAGCAGGCATGGAATGAGAAGGGAGGGCTCTTCGCAGTGCAATTGAAGTGCGCGTAACATACAATACACCTCCGGCCCAGGAGCACGATTGATTACATTGCATGCATGCAGTCAAATGTGGCCAGGTGAGGGTGGGGGTACAATTTGTGTCACTAAAGAGGGAGAGCAAGCTGGACAAACTCCAGAGCGGGACCTTCTTGCACTGATGGATGGATCTTGAGAGTGTTGGATGGTCCTAGAGAACTTTCCTTGAGGGCAGAATGGCATGTCTGTGGCAGGAAAAACGGGCGCTGACTCGTGCGAACGAGCAGCTGCAGAGGGAGAACCAACAGCTGCAGGAGCTGGTGGGCTACCTGTCCTACGAGGACACCAACAATGACAGCGAGCAAGCGTGAGGCGCAATTGAGGGCGGCTGCACTTTTTTAACATGTTTCATAGAAGCAGCTTATCTGGATGCCAGCAGAACGCATTCCATGGCGACTGCTGGATACTGCAGGCTGTCACAGTGTTGACCTGGTGAAGAACCACATCCTAAGGTGCAAACATAAGGACGGTTGAGATTGGCGAGTCACTCATTGTATATTGGATTTGGACCTCATGAGTAGATGGCAAGCCCCATGCAGATTGTAAAGGTCACCGCATGGTTTGTACTAGCTAGTCGCAACATGATGGTTCCGGTTCCCGTAGATGCGTCGGCCGGCCGTCACGGCGCAGCCGGCCGCGACCGCCCCGCTTGCCCGGCCCGCGGCCGCGCCCCCAAAATGCTAAAATTGTTATTATTATTATTAATATTACATGCTTTTGCTGCCAAGAGGCAAGGTGCGTCCTGCAGACAAGCTGCAGTTGAAGGCTGCCATAATCCTACCCCTTGTTGGACTCGCCAGATCCAAGCAAGACACAATCAACCTTGGGCACGGTGCTCAGTATTTATATCGCCCCCCGCCAGCCGGGGCCAATTGGTGAAATATGTACAAGTAACTTGCAAACCTTCACGCAGCACATGGGCTGTTCACACAGTCCACTTGTGGACGCAGCTATGGCCTGACTGATGCTGGTCGCGACAAAAAAAAGACTGACATACCCTCTGCATGCACAACCAGCTGGGGACCAAATCTGTACACAGGCAAGTGGACGAATGTACAATTGCAGTCCACTCAGGATCCCTGAAATTTCTCAAAGAGCTCCTTTCACTCATGAACGCTATAAGGACTGAGCCAACATAAGTTTTTAGCTGCTCAGGCTTTGTAATCCTTCTCTTCTCTTTTGGCAAGGTGCACTCACAATGGCAAGATTGCATGCCTCTGCGCAAAATTCTTCGGTGCGTGTAGAATTGGTATGCCAAGAGCACAGAGACACACTGCCTGATCAACACTGAGCCCTGCCAAGCACTTTTGCTTGCCATTCACAATAAGTGCAGTATTTATTACACGCTTCTCCTGCTAGGGCAAGATGTGTCTGCAGACAGGCTGCATGTAAAGGCTGCCACAATCCTACCCCTTGACTGATTCGCCAGCTCCACGCAACGCCCAATCAACCGAGGGCACGGTGCTCAGTAATTATACCGCCCCTCGCCAGCCGGGGCCATGGGCAGTGATGGTGTAGTAATAGTGTTGTCAGTTCAGGTCTCCAGCAGGATATCAGCTTCTCTGTCCAGATGCTGTGCCATGAGAGCCGTGATGAGCGCAGAGCGGCCGTGCAGCTTCTGCCCCTTGCCGAGCGCCTTTTTTGCCCACTTCGCCTCTTTCTGCACGCTCTTTTCATCTCCCAGCAGCAGCCACTGCAAGCACACTTAATAGGCTGTGTCAATGAAGCATATGGCTCAGCTTGCTCCTAGATGCAATTTGATGTAGTAAGGATTAACCGTTTAAACAGGACAACAGCCCACAAGCGAAGTAGGCACGACAAAGACTGCCCAGTCGCTGTGCAATGACGAGAAAATAGGATTGTAGACAGAATGAGATTCTCGATTCTCAAAGCCACCAAGATCCAGCAAGGCAGCGTTGTTCTGCTCAAATTACCAACCTATCTAAAGAGGCATGAAGTTGATCTTTACTCTATGGTTATGATGCTGGAATCCCCGATACCGAGCCACGCTTGCCTCTTGCAACCCTGATATTGCCACAGATATACCATTCGTCTGGATGCCAAGATCTAAAGGTATCGAAACTGCAGCAAGAGGTGCATGACGCACCTGTGCAGCGTCAGCTTCCGGCAGCTTCTTGGGCACGGTTTTGGCGATGTTCCCTCCCGCTCTCTGCACCAGCATGCGCAGCCCCTCGCCCTTGTCCGCCTCGGCCGCCAGCAACCCTGCAAATTCGATTTCAAGAAAACCTTAGGGTTCAATTTGAATTTTCAACAAGTCAAACATGAACACCCAGCGAAGCACATCAAGCACAGACCATTCAACCCATCTCAAAATACCCATTTGAGGCACTAAACACCCACAGCAGAGAACCACATACCTAGCTGGCATGTCTGACAATCAAATTCCACACATGATCATAGAGTAGCCCAATTCTCCCGAAGAGGCCTAGCATCAAGCATCATCTGAGGGAAAAGCCAAACCCAAGTTCAAAAAAAATTGTCCTGTTTTGGTGAGGTTTGAAAGAAATAGCTGACCTGGCGTCAGGAACACATGCACCCCATGGAGCAGCAGTGACTGCTGCGCAGCTTCCCAGGCAGCTGCCAGGCTGAACCCGAACTTCTTCTCGGCTGCCGGATCCTTCAGCAGAAACTCTCTCGCGCCCACAAACGCGTCGCTGCGTGCGCAGGCATCCACCCACTTCTCCGACACGATCGGCGACCCTATTTTGTGTGAATCATCATCAGTCAACAGCTGGGTAGCGCTCTGCCACAGTGAAACCACTGCAGGTGTGCTGCAAAATTGCTTATGGCCATTTTCAAGCAAGAAAGTAAATACGACTGATAGACCTTGAGCTCCGCGCCTCTTCACAGTGGGCTTGTTCCTCCTTTTCATGCATTCAGAATGCACTACTGTGTTTCATTAGAACGGTGCGTTAGGTTTGCCTGTTTAGCAGAAAAGGATGACACAACCCTAGAGAATTGCAGGAAAAAGTCTCCAGTGCTGCAAGCTAAAACTACATAGGATGAGTCACCTGAGGCGAGCGCAGAGAGGGCGTTGAGGGATTTGGTGAAACCCCGATCCTTATCTCCCCTGGCGGCGTCAAGGGTGACAAAGACGCTGAAGTCGGCGGGCGATGATGTCACGGTCCCCCCCAGCCGCTCCACCGTCCTCGTTATGACCTGCCGCAGCTTGGCGTCCACGCAGGTCGAAATCAGCACGCTCGGCGGCCTGAACAGGCAAGCACACCATGCACATCAAAAGTGCATGATAAGGTGTGCACGTACTTCCCTGAAAGAAGTGGTGTCGTTCCAGACTTAAAGACTGAAGCAATACGCGATAGTATCTGCACTGCTGTGGGCGTCAGAGCGGGTGATTTGAGTCAAAATGCCCGCAGCCGGCCCTTACAAGGTAACTCAGACGATAAATTGTCACAGGATGTCTTGGTATGAGATGTTGTGGTGAGGTTGCAAGAAGGGCTCACTTTGCATCAGCTCCGCGCAGCTGCATTGATGGCCCAGCTTCCGTCGCTTGGGAAGCCGCCGCCGGCTTCCGGCCGCGATTAGACGCCTGCCCATCCCCCGCCTGACTCTCAGGCTTGGCTGCAGATTTCCTTTTCTGGCCACGCTTCGTTATTTGCTCCGGCTCTGCCACTTCCGCTGGAGCAGCCTCCTCTGCCGCGGCAGTGCTCTTCCGCCCACGCTTCACCGCAGCTTGCTTCTTACCCTTTCCCTTCTCACTTTCCTTAGCTTCCTCCGCAGCTGGGGTCTGGGAGGCGGCAGCCGCTCGGCTCGACTTTGCCGGGGGCGGCAGCTTCACCGCAGCTTCCTCTGCCGGGCTCCCAGCGGCGGCGGCAGCCGCCGCTCCTCGGCCACGCCGCACGGCCGTCCCGGCAGCCGCCGCCGGCTCTGCTGCCTGCCCAGCTGCGACCGTCTCCAGAGCCGCTCCCGCAGACTTCCTTCCACCGCGCTTGGCCACTGCCGGCGCAGCTGCCAGCTCCTCGGCAGCCGCCGCATCGGCCGGGGACGCTGCCTCGGTGTTGGCCACGGCTGCGCCAGCTAACAACTTTTTCCTGCCGCTGCGCTTTGCTGCGGGCGGCGCAGTAGCAATGACGTCCGTGGCAGCTGCAGACGCTGCTTCTGCATCCTCCTTTGCAGCAACAGCTGCCGGCGCGCGGCTCTTGCGTGTCGCTGCACCTTTCTTCAGGCCAGCCTCCTCCTGAGCCTGGGATCCCTTCACAGCCGCTGCAGACTTCCTGCCGCGCTTTGCTAGCGGCGCCGCTGCTGCCACGTCAGCCTCCAAATCATCTGTTATGTCAGCGCCGGCCTCGATCGCCTGTTCTGGATTTATGCTCGCCCCGCGCTTCCGGCCGCGGCCCAGTTTTGCGGCAGCCGCCGCCTTTGCACCTCCAGCCGTATCCTGGGACTCAGCCTGCTTTCTGCGCCGCTTTGCCGGTGCCCCAGCTTCCTCTGTTTCCACTGCCTCTTCTGGCTCCATTGCTGCTGCGGCTTCTGTAGCAAGCCTCTCGGAGGCCCCCCCGTTCTTCCCTGGGCCGGGGGGTCCACGCCGTCCCGCACCAGCACCTGCAAGTGCACAACCAACGCCTGATATCTTAAATTTCCATAGGACAACTCATATGGTAGAATTGCCCCACCATGTACAGACACACAAGTACTTCAATTTTAATACGGTGCGATGGTCAGCCGCACGTTTTGCCCCAGCTGGCGCAGCGGCGGCCCCCTCCCTGGGTGTCTTCTCACCCGCGCCGGCTCTGCCGCGCTTGGCCGCCCGGGTCGTGGCCGGGGCCGGTACCGAGGCGTTCCCTTTTCCGCGCGTCCCACCGGCCGCGGAGACCGCGGCGTCCTCGGGCACCGGGGAGACGCGCGGCTCTTGGCCGTGAGCCGTGCGCACCTGCCACGAGTGAGGCACATTTTATTTTTTTGGGCAAGCACCACAATCTCTTGACTTTGGGTCCATACAAATTGTGTTGGCCACGGCAGGAATGCAAGGCGCGCCAGCACAGCTTTTGACGGAGGCAATAGGGAATTGCAACAATAGATGGTAGGGCATGCAAATACAATCAGTCTGGGGAAGAGAGGAGCATTGGCGTCAATGTGTCCAGTATAGCTATAGAGAAATTGCACGGGAGGCACCTGCGCCAGGGTGTGTGCTGCTGTCTGTGACTCAGTCAGGGGCGCCTTGCTCTTGCCAGGGGCTGTAGCTTCCTTGTCAGCCCCCTGCGCAGCTTCCTGGGGACTTCCAGCAGCTTCCTCCGCCGCGGCAGATGCGGAGCTCCTGCGCCCGCGGCGGCTGAACACCTTATGCACCAAGCCGCTCGGCGGCGCATTCTTCTTTGTTTCTCCCCAAATAGAGCGTCCAACTTGCCGGTCAGAGTCGCAGCTGACTGGTCTGCATCTGTCGGTGCTCGGCTTTCTGCAGCAGCCGCTTGCTCTGGCGCCTTGGCCAGCCTACGGCCCCTCTTTGGCGCCTTCTTTTTGGCAGCTTCCTTCGGTGCAGCAGCCGCCTCTCCAGCCGCGCCCCTGGCATTTTCCTGTGCTGCATCCGCCGCACTTCCCTCCTGGACCTCTGTCTCTGTCCCTGCAGCCGGCTCCGGCGCAATCGCAGCCGGTATCGGCAGATCTGTGCCAGGCGCCTGTTCTGGCGCGGCCGCCGTGGCCTCTTCTGGCACAGCAGCAGCCTGGGGCTTTGTCTTTTGTCGCACCGGCGCCATCGCCTGTTCTGGGGCTGGCTCAGCTGCAAGTGCCTGTTCTGGAGCGGCGGCTGTGGCAGCCTCCGCCACGCGTGGGCCCCGGCCCCGGCCGCGCCTGGCCGCCGCGGCGCCGCGGCCGCTCCTCGGCCGGGGCGGCGGCTCCCCGGCAGCTTCCGCCTCAGTGCCAGCTGCTGCAAGACACAAATGCAGTCCTGTGTCAAGCTTACATCATCTGAAAATTTCCTCAGAGAGAGACTTTGCCCAAGAAATACTAAGCACAGGTGAAGCATTCCAACCATCTGAAGCTACCTTTGAGGAGGAGCTTTGACAAAATAACTGGGGAAAGACCAGCCTAGTCAGACGAGTTTGGTTGGCACCTGCGGGTGAATCCAGGGCAGCAGCTTCAGCAATGACGGGTCCACGCTCTTCTGGAATTGGTGAGTGCCGCGCGGCTCTCACAGAAGCGGGCAGACGCCGACCACCCCTTCTGGCGACGCCGCTTGCATCTGCCCCTTTTGCACAAAACAACTGTCAACATCGCTGTACGGTACTGTAGTGATTGGTCTAAACCCCGCAACAAAATTAACTTTGGCCAAAAAAGGGTTGATAATTAAGATCTTATCTCTCATAATATAAACCCTATGTCTGTTTTGAGACCAGATTCGGAAAACTCTCGACAAGCCCGATCCATTGGACTGGACACTGGGATGGTCATCAGATGACCATCCCAATTGCACTATAAAGAGAAGAGAGATGCAACTACTATTGTACAACTCAACCCTGATACAGGCTTGGTACTGTGCACAGGCAAGGCAGCTGACCTCTCCATTCGAATGCGAGGGCTGCATTGATATTCACGACAAAGCCAAAGTTATTGTAAGATTGGGGAGTTTTGGACAGGCAGAGTCACTCGTTAGCCCCGGCTGGCGGGGGGCGGTACAAATTCTGACCACCGTGCCCACGGTTGATTGGGTCTTGCTTGGATCTGGCGAGTTCACCAAGGGGTAGGAATTTGGCAGCCTTTACATGCAGCTTGTCTGCAGACGCACCTGGCCTTTGCCAGGGAAAGCATGTAATAGTAATAGTAATAGAGTCACTCACCCGATCGTGCAGCTGCAGCGGTGTCAGGGGCTTGCGTGTCAGGGAAGCAAGCAGCCAGGTCTCCAACGTTGGCAAGTGCAGAGCTGACAAACTGCGTGTTCAGCGGCTCACTCTCTGGTGCGGCCCCGAGCCTCTTTCCTGCTCCTGACCCCTCTTCCGCGCCTGAAGGCATACCAGCAGTGCTTCAGGCTTTGCATCTAAGCAGAGACTTGAAGCCAATTCACCTCGTACCTGAAACTCCAATGAGAAACACTGATCCAGCACCGCTTGGGTTGATGTCAGTTTAGAGCGCACGTTTGTGAGGGTCGATATTGTACATAATCGGCAGGGCAAGGAAACTCAAACGCCATAACGTGTTGAATTGAACAGCGAACCCCTATCCTCATGTGATGACTGCAGAGGGAGTGAATGTGTCTACAGCAATATGGATCAGGGGATTACCAGCTGCGGGCGCATTGTCTGGCGTGCGTGCCCTCTCATTGGCCCGATCAGGCTCAGCTGGTCCTGCATTATTGACTGCCGGAGGCTCAAGTCTTGCGCTGTCACTGCCCTGACCAGTATTTCCTCCCTCTGCCCCTGGCAGAACGTCCGAAAGAAGATCCTGCCACAGCGGCCGCACTGTTGTTTGATCTGCCGTTGTGACACGACGCGGTATTACTGTCACCTGAGACAAGAGAGCAGACAATCATTACAAATTATAAAGCTGGTGACATGTCTTGTGTTTTCCGGCAGCGCCGCAGACCGCACAGAAAAGGGTGAGCGCACTCGTCAGCCTCAATTCCCAGCAAATCATCTTAATGCCTATCTTGTCAGGCCTGCAATGCATCTCAACCCGTATCAAATATTCCTGACAGGCTTAATTTCCTGACATGCAAATTTTCCCCTGAACTGCACTTGGTTCACGTGAGCAAATGGAATGAGGCTGTCTTGCCAGGCAGACAACCACATGATGATAGAGGGATTGTGACTCAAAATAAGCACATCCGATTATCATGCACATGACCTGATCTGGCAATGTTACCTGATCCGGCACAGCTGCCTGTTTTGGCGTTGTCGCCCACTCCGGCGGTGTTCCCTGATTCGGCGACGTCGCCTGGTTTGGCACGGACAACGCAGTTGCCTGATCTGGCGCTCGTTCTTGGGAGGAGGGAACGCCCGCAGCCGGGGGCGAGGCAGGCGCCAGAACAGGCGCGGTGTCTGAAGTCTGACTGGGGTTCTGTGATACGCTAGTGAGGCCCTTGCGCATCCAGCCGCCACTCGAAGCCTGCAGCTGCGCCTGTTCATAACAGTATTTGCTTCATAATTCTGAGTACCATATTTCAGATAGACACCTAATCTTTGTGGCTGGCAATGATATGATTTTTTCTTCTCTCACTTCCTCACAATATGAACACATGATTTATAGGCAGCTTAGGGAGGTGTGACAATATATCTCAGTAGACGTGAAGCCTACGCTTGGAGCACTAGTGTACTGCTGCTTCCCAACAAGCTGTAAGAAGCACTTTGGCTGGCCTGCTGAGGAAATAAATAATAATGCAGAGTTCAAAGTGCACGATTACATGGAGATATTGAAAATTAAACAATCTATCTTTCGATGAGTACGCACCTGCTCTGCTGGCGGCACGTACTCCAGGCGAGGGCTGGTCAATACTTTCTTGGCCACCTGAGCCCCAAAGTCCACCTCCGCAGCCTTCCCCTTCCGAACTTTCCCAGCTTTGTCAGCCTCAGTCGCGCCTGCCCCACCAGGAAGAACAGTACAGAAAATGGCAATGCTTGACACATGGCACAAATGCCACAGGCGATATATTAATAAGCCTGACAGGACCCAAATGCAAGGAACTCACGCAAGGAACCCCACGATGCCTGTATCATGAGTGTCTCAACTCATGAGACTTACCCTGCAGATGCAGTAAGGAATTTTTGCAGTAAGGAATACTGTAGTAGTCATTCTAAAACCCGAATAAATAATTATTTCTGGCCAAAAAGGTCGACAAAATAAGACCACATCTCCCAAAATAGAAAACCTATGATATTATTGAGACCAGATTCGGAAAGCCCTTAATAAGCGCAATCCAATGGAGCATGACCCTGGTGTATTTGAAGTCAGGGAGACCCCTTAAAAATTTGCTTTAAATAATTTCAGGCTCCGCCGCGTGTGCGGGTTTTAGCATGAGCACTAAAGTAACAGTAAAGCAGCAGTGTCTGGACAAATTGCCGCACCCTGTTGCACTGGTATGGGAGCATCATCTGCATGGGCTGTCTCCTGCGCAGGAGCAGCCTTCTTCTTGACGCGCCAGCCGCCGAAAGAGGCTGATGCCGGTGCAGCCGCCGGTGTTGCCGCCTGTTCTGGCACCGCCGCCTGCATTGCAATGCAAATTTGCCAATCACTGAATATCTGCTCGGCAGCACAGCACAGTCACCGCACATGGTTGGTGGAAGTTAAAGCCTGGGGTGTTTATATTGTCTCTACTCCTCACAACAGGCGAACAAGCACATTCAGGCCCAAAGACGTGCCATGTGCAATCTGGTGCATGAATTCAGCAAGTCAGATTCCCATGACCCTTATGCTGCCCAAGAACAGTAGTTCCACAAGCAGAAAAGAAGTATACCCCTTCAGGCACCGGTGCAGTTGCCTCTTCTGGCGCGGCTGCAGTCTGAGGCGTTGCCTCTTCCGGCACTGCCGCTGTTGCCTGTTCTGGCATGGCGGCAGGAGGCATTCCCCCTTCTGAAGTGAAAGCGGGCTGCTGTGGCGTTGCCTCCGCCTTTGCTGCTGACAGGTCAGGACCTGCGGGCTGCGTGCCTTCCAGCTGTGTGTGCTGCAGCTCTGTGGCGGCAGGGACAGGAGCTGCCTCCTGCACATGATAAAATCAAGAATTTTGCCGGGCTCAAAAGAATCTCCCTGCCTCTCGGAAGGGTGGGCAACCTGAGCATTCAATGGCTCAAGTGTATCGCTACTTCCAATGCAGTGTGCATATGATGCAGCGTGCCTGCAGCTGACCCAGATTCGTGCATACGTTGGGACATAATTCTCTAGACTCCAACGCTGGCCATCAAAACAAAAAGCGCCCGCAGCGCCCGCGAGGCTAATCTACCCTGATGGGTTTGTTGCTCATCACCCCTAGTTTCTTTCGTCTCCCCACCCCTCGGGAGCGTTGATCATATATATTCAATCGAGCCAAGTGATCACTAAGGCAAACCGACTTGAAATTGATTGGCCAAATGGTGCGAGAGTGGACGCACCTGCGGAGCGCCGATCCCCAGGGAGTCATCCTGAGTGTCAGCAAGGATGAACCTGGCGAAGGCAGGACGCCTGGACAGGTCGACGCGCGACGGCGGTGCCTCCTCCTCGCTGTCCGAACTGATATCCGGCATTCCCTCCGCCAAACCGGCCTCCAGCGTTCCCTCTCCCGACACGGCTGGTAGCGTTCCCTCCGCTGACGCGGCCGGTGCCGTTCTTCCCGCCGGCCTGTTTAGTGACGTTCCCTCTGCTGGATCCTCACTGCGCGGCGTTCCCTCTGCTGCGTCCGGACCGATCCGCGGTGTCTCCTCTGCCGATGTGATCTGTGGCGCTCCCGCTTCAGTGATGGGACCAATCCGCGGCGTTCCCTCTGACGGCACGGCCGGCGGCGGCGGCCGCAGCGAGAAGCCGCTGCCGCTCGGCCCCGCCTCGGCGCCGCCGCTCGCAGGATTCCCTCCAGCCAGAAGTTGATCGCCCAATGACGGCTCTGCCAGCTGTGTTGCAACTGCAGATGTGCCACGCTCACATCAGCTCTGCTCTTCCGTGAAATCTTTTTGGAAATCCTTTCTTGTTTTCCCCCCTTCACAGATACATATCGCCTGTGATGCAGGCACCAAAACCTCTGCAACTCAAATGTGTTTGGTGTGCATTTCGCTCTGCCTTCTGCTTACCACAGAACCCACATCTGGGCTTGAGCCAATCAAGCGCTGCATTTAAAACCCAGCTGCAGTGTTTGATAACATAGAGGCCTGAGCATGACAGAGCAGGGTGAAAGCTGAAGCTGCAAAAAAGACAGTACTGCCGCAGATAAGAAAGACAATCACACAATCCAATTAGTATCTCGTGAAGCTGCATTTGATGCCATCTGAAGACTGTGACCGACCTGTTCCTTTAGGTCCAGCTCAGACTCACGCTACAGCTGCAAAGAGGTAGAGAAACATGACCCACCTTGCAAGGCGGTTTGGGGCGATTCCTCGATTGGCTGCAGCGGCATCTGCAGTGGCGCGCTTGGGGCGAGGGAGGGAATGCCGGTGTTTGCCGGCAGCCTTACTACGGATGAGTCATCCTTCGGCGGACTCATCACCTCCTGCTGCGACGCCGCCGTGGCACCTGCTTCACCCCAGTGTATGAATTCAAATATGAAGAGCTGGAAAGTCAATCTTTGCCCGGAGCAGAGGTCAATTTGCCTCAAACAAGCCAGTGCACGCAAAACTCAGTGCAAGGACTCCACTGAAGAAGTGCCATCTGCTGATTGTCCCTCACCAGCAATCAGGACATCAATGGTTAGAACCACATATGAGACTCCAGGTGGCAAACACTTCAGCGCATGGCGGACTCAGGTGCAAGCCTGGCGTTTCTTGCTGAGGACGCCATTACACGCAAAACTATTCACTGCAAAGATTTGCCGACACAAAAAATGAGCACCTGTGAGTGGGGGCAGCCAGATGCTGTCGCCTTCATCGTAGTCAAGGCCCAGGTCCCCCGTGGTTCTGGAGCGCGTGGGGGACCGGCTGGGGGGACCGCCGCGACCGTGCCCTGTAGTCGCGGACCGTGTGGGGGACCTTCCCGGGGGACCCGCCGCCAAACCAGGACCGCCTGCTGGCCACAAAATCCATTGATGCCCCTTCACAATTCTTGCATTCAGCCTCAATATATTCAAACTTCTGATATATGAGCAGGACATAGGAGGGCCGCAGCATAAGATCCCTACTGGGGGACAGAGAACAGGAAAGAACAGGGAGGTACATGAGACCAGCATGGGAGCAAAAAGCTTCCAGGCAGCAGACAGGTAGCCTGTTCTCACTTGAATGCTTAGTGAGATAGCAGAAGAGAGACTCTCGCAGTGTCTGTCAAGGTGAAAAGACACACATGGCATGGCTAATGTCAGATTCTATAAAAACATGCGCAAGTGCTCACCGTAGATGGCTTCAGGACTTACGGCTGCAGCTTCTGCGGTGCCGGTGAGTCCTGCCTCCGGCGCTGGCAGTTCCACTTGGGTTGGCAGAAACATCGCCGGCTGCAGTGCAATCACATTCTTCAATTCTAATTTGTAAAAACACCACCTCGGACTTTCAAAATTTTGGTGGTGCTCATGAGCATGCGCAGGACAACACGTGGAAGGACGATCTATGCGCTGGTTGTTAGATATTTGAATGATGAGCATGTAAGTGGGTTGTTGAAGTACCGCAGTTGTTAAATTTGTATTTAAAGACCACACAGCAAAGTCCAAGTATGCGAATGAAGGAACATGCCTCAAGACTTGGGGTCAAGAGGAGCTTTGGTTTGATTGGAGCGGCGAGACTTGAAAGACTGCCAAGAGCAGTATGTTCAGATATCTGGCAATTGCTACCAGCAGAATTGGATGGTGCCTCGGCAGAGGTTACCAAAGAGTGCTGAGCAGTATTTAGCAGTCTTTAGTAACCCCTGTTAGGCAAGGGCTGAAATCGGACTGCAAGGGACCAAGCAGTTGACCTTATTTCCACATTTTCCAGAAGCACACAATATAAAGGCGATCAATGATCGCAAAGTTGACTTGCACATGTCACTTGCAATAGCGTCAAGATTATTCCCACTGTACATAGAAGCCTTTAGGACACCCCCTTTGCTTTGAAAACACCGTACAAGCCCTATCATGCAAACAGAAGACACAGGGTTTGACCCATTAGGCCGAACGGCTTGTATTGGTGCTTTCAACTACAACCCTTATTTCAATTCAGAAACCCATAGGGATATATATCTACGGAAGGAGGTTGGCCTACAGAGCGCGAGACTTGGTATATCAGTACTGGGATATAAGTACAATCAACCTAGCCCTCATAGTCAAGCAGAATATACATTCCACATTCTTGCCAGTTCTTTGCTTCACAGGCAAGTCCTAGTTGAGAGAGGACAAAATCTAAATATAGTTTAGCGCCCTTCTTCTATCGAGAGCACAGTTGCAATCGAGGTCTACATGCCAGAAAGCAGGTGACTGCTGACAGCAGCATGTAACTTGGACATTAAAGTACCTAAAAAGCCCACAGCACAGCATCCGCTAGCCGCTCTGATCATTGCAGCGAGCTTCCCACAACGAGACTACAGTTCTCTGCTTGTGCAGCTGATTGACGAGGTGAGGACTGGTAAGGATCCCACACAACACCCAGCAAACGCTGCAACAGATGCCACTGTGCAAGACAGTGGAGAACTTTCTCCCCAGATCTGAACACTGTGTGATGTTGATGATACCTGAAATGTGCCGACCTGAAACTTCCCCAGAGACAATACTCCCAACCCCCATGAAACAACAAGTGCAATTGCGTTCCATGTCATCGTGAAAACTAAATAAACCAGAACTGCTTTTCAAGCAGCTAGGGTGAGAAAGCATTGCAAAGTGGCTGTGAGCACGGTGAACATGCCCTGCCCAAAATGGAGCCACGTAGGGCTGCCCTGTCATGAAAGCACTGTTGGGCATTTATGCGCCCTCAGCAGAGTTGATCTGCAAAACTCATGTTTCTTTTTACCCTCGACAACGTCGTAGCGCCCTAAATGATGCCATTGCAGTGCTTGAGGTCCGACCTGAAAAGTAGGCTCGGTAGTTTTTGTTCCTTGTTTTAAGCCTCTGCAGGCTGAGTTTTGCAGTACACAGCAGGAAATCATGTCGAGGGCTGGAATCAGCCCACGGGCGTGCTCTCAGGTTGCACCCCCTTGTTGCCCCAGAGCGAGTCCATCACGGCGTGGAAATCCGCAAAGCCGGGGCCGGCATCGGTCTCGCCGCGAGACGGCGAGCCAGCGCGCGCCACCGGCAGCTGCCGGCAGAGCCGGGGGGATTTCGGCGGCTGCGCCTCGTCGTCAAAGGAGCCGACGAAGATACCCTCCGACTCCTCAGAGCTGCGCACGCGCTTGGGCGAGGCCGAGACGGCGCGGCCGGCGCCGGCCGGCGGCGAGCGTGCTGCGTGCTGGGGCCGGCCGGCCTCGCTGCGCGCCGGCGACCGCGGCGCGCGCAACCGCCACGCCGGGCCCAGCGACGCGCCCGGCACCGACAACTCGTCGGCGCTGCTCTCATTGTTAGGCATTAGATTTGTGCGGTGCAGCGGGTGGCGGCTCGGGGGAATGCCCTTGGGCCGGCTGAGCGCGAGCTTGGGCTGCGGCAGGGCCTCGGAGCAGAAGAGGCTCGAGCCGAGCGCGGCGTCGGTCGGCACGAATGCCTCCGGGATCGGCGCATCGAAGGGGAGGGAACAGCGTTGGGAGACTGGGCTGGACCCGAGATTCGGCATGATCCAGTCCTGCAGGCTTGGCAGCCGCTCGGCCGAGCTGCGACGGAAGGCGGCCCAGTCGTGGAGCGAACCAACTTTCTGTATTGATCCCGCGCGCTGCATCGACGGCTGCCGCGCAGCAGCGGCGCCAAAGGGCGAGGGAGTCAATGCCGCGAGGCCGGGGCGCGGCTGCGGCCAGTTTTGGCTCGGGTCGTCCCCGGGGGCGTCCCCTCCCGCGAAGGCCGAAAACGGCGACACCGAGTCGATTGATACCCCTTTATTCGCCGGGCGCACGGGGCGAGGAATGCCCTCTGACAGCGCGCTGACAGGGGGGATTAATGCGCTGTGGGAACGCTGAGGGACGGCGGCTGCGCTGTCTTGGAAGGCGGTCCAGGCTTGGGTGGGGGACTGGCGGTAGAGATCAGGGGAACTGCGGTGGTGGGCGGTGGTGGGAGCGGGGGGTATGGAGGGGGGCCGCGGGGCGGCATGCGGGGGCAGCGGGCGGGAGGGGCGCCGCACCTGCTCGGCAGCTACGCCGCGGCTTCCTGCGGCTTCCTCGCCGGCCGCCGCCGCCGCCCCGGCCTCCGCCGCCGCTGCCCCCTCCCCGCCCTCTTCTTCCATCGCATCCCCGATGCTCATGTACGCCTGATCAGGCAACCAGACATCCAGTCAGCACCTGACACATGTGTCACTTTGAAGGACATTTCCAATCTGCATGCTTTCTGCCCTCATTGTATAGCAACTTCTTTTTTATTTATGTTAGGCACAAGCTGAAATCATGAAAAGAAACTGCAGCGGATGTCAAGAAATGTTTCTAAAAAATGGCAGTGCGCACTCATGCAGTCTGGCACAGCTGGTAATAGAACACACCTGAGTCGCATCTTGGGCAGGCAATCCCATGCTTGGCCCCTGAGCTGGCTCTTCCTGTGCCTGACCCTGCAGAACATGATCCATACAAGATCTCAGACGGCTGATCTAACTGATTCAAGTGACAATCTATTGTGCATGAGCAGCTTTCAAGCACAGCAAGAGGTATTTGCTGCTTCTGCTGTACATGTCTCTAGTTTGGGCATCAGAAGCAAGCAAGAGATCACATTAGGGACACATTTCAATGAAGGGAGGAGTGTGAAGGCTGCCAGGTGTCACACCTCGGCATTCTGCGCAGCAGCAGCTTGGTCCACATCCACTTGGCATCCGACATTGCCAAATCTGAGCGTGTCCCCGTTGTTGATGGAATATCGGTCCCCCGCTTGCAGCCTTAACAGGCTGCTCCCCCGCTCTAGGAACGTCTGCATCACAATTGAAGGTGACGAGAACTGAACAATGGTGCAGTTTTATGAGGAGTTATTTGAGCGGCCATAGCAGACCTGACAAAGGGGGATGGCTTTCAGATGAGGTTTTGAAAACAGCAAAAATCATCATTCGCACAGCACAAGTAATAGATTGCCATGCATGTACAAAGAGACCCAGCCGGGGATGGGACATCGATGCCTCACCTTATTTTTGCTGTTCATGTCCTTGACAAAACACAGCTCCCCTCCCTTCTCGACATCTGCGCGCGATGGCATCTTTAGAAACTGGCATGTAGATTTAACTAAGTCTCAGTCAACGTTTCTCGATCAAGATAGTTCGCTGCAGTTGCTGTGTGGCACAGAATATAGAATCGTAACGACAGTGAAGCTGGGAAATCTTACAAATGATGGCATGTGGAGACGATATCAAATTGCTGTCCAGAAAAAGTCCTGCAAATCAGCAGTGAACGATTAGCTGGCGATGGAAGGATCGATCATGAAAAGGAGAAAGGACGGTGTGTCCCAGCATCAGGAAGTCGGGATGCCGTCTCACCGCTCACAGTGCCATTTCTACTGTATTCCCCGCGCCACCGTCCAAGCCGCTCATCGTCCTTTTGGGGCTGACTGCCGCGACGTCCCACAATGTTTTGCCCTGTGATATGCAGAGAAAGTCAACAGTAGTAACACTACGCCGGAGCAGCACGCGATCATCACCAACCCTATGCTAGCGCAACGCTCAATCTCGAAACAGTCAAAGACACGGAAAACCTCTTGCTGCAAATTCCAATAAATACGGGTGGACCAGGAAGGAAGGATCGGGGATCGCATCGATCCATAATCACGTTCCCGCCAAGACCAAACATAGGCAGTCGTTGCCATCCCATCTGTATAAATGTAAGCTTGCAGAGGGCCCTACCTGTGTGAAGTGGATGCAGCTCTGACTGCCCTTCGGGATACGATATTCTGAGGCTCCCAACCTGCAACTTATGGCAACAAGAAGGTCAAAACAAGATCTACTGAGTGCCATGGCTGTAAAGTCGGAGTAGACCCCTGCATGACACTGAAATGGGCATGCAAATTGCCGTTTGGAGATCTAGGCACTGTGGTGCTCGCCAGGAGCCTGGCATTGGACCATCATTAAAGAAGACATTACAAGTCCAACGCCCGCCTGGTTCCATGCTGAGAGTTCCATAGTAGGACCGACCTGGATAGCTTCTTCTTGTTCATCGTCGGCAATGTCCTCGGGGCCCCAGTCTAGGGCCTGTGTAGTGTCCATCCCTCGATCGTCACCAGACCTTCTACTACCTCAGTCAAGGTCTACTACCTCTCTCACCATAACAAATCTCTGTTCAGCACAACTGCAAGCTTGGTCCGGAATCTCACGCAACTATCGGAGGTGTGTGGCGTCATACACTTTTTGTCAATCACGAAGATTGATCGCATCATGACACGAGAAAAAGTGAAAAACCTGTCACCCGGCGTTCCCTTTTAATAGCGGGAATCACAAGTTTTACACAATATTACTTGATTTGGAGGGATTCAGGACTTGAAGGACAGCTGTAGATGAATGTTTGTTTTCGTGATCGTTGTCATGTCATGTCCGTGCGGGCCAGCGTCGCGACGAGTGGCTGCTTTTGAATTTACTTCTTAAATTTTGTGGCCAAGGCGCCCTAGCAGCTGACCTCCTGCGTGAATGCTGTGGCAATTAACCGCTTGTGTCGCAGTAAATGGCCTGGATCGATTAGTACTAGCTCAAATTACAGCCATAGTCCCGCATCAGCATCTCCTTATGTCTCGATGGCTCAGATCGGCCCCTCGCCTCTGACTGACGCAAGGTGCGATGTATACTACATACATTCCAGCATTTATACGGTTCTCATTATGTGGCTCACATGATTCTGTTTCTTCTCACAGGTTGGAGCACCAGACCCTCAGAGATGTGCCACCGAAGGCAAGATCCCTGCTGAACCAGGACTGATGTTCCTGCATGCAACTGCCTTTGCTCACTTAAGAACATCCTGCAAGAGCGGAACAATCAAGGTAATCGACCCTGAACACAAAGTTGCCAAAGCAGCGGCATATGTACTGCTTGTACTGCTGAGGCTGCGCAAGATGTTTGTCTGTGCTGTGTCACAGGATGTCTTGAAGGCAGCTAGGGGATGGAGGGCATGCGGCATTGATCGCTCAGTATGGATCTTTATTCTTGCCCATGGCTGCCTCTTGGCCCTTCTCCTCCTCTCAGACTCTGACTTGGCACGGCATGCAACAGGTATTCAACCACCCCTATGCCACACCCATTCACTCCTCCCCAAGGATGCAGTTGGAGGTCCCTCTCTCAGAGACCTTCGTGATTAAAAATCCTGAATTAGAATTCTCCAGAAGGCAAGGGCTCTATGTGTTCCAGCGCGAGTTGCCGCTGCATGAACTTTGATGCTTCATGCAGACATACATAGTGGGAATATCAAGGGCAGAAGATTGAATAGAATTTACAATATATATGCAGGGGCGTTGGCGCCTGGCAGCACACTTATAACATGGGACCGTGCCTACGTGGCGTTAGTCACCGCCAGCCTGGCGCTGCATGCGTTCCTGTTCAGGGGCCTGTACCGCTCTGACCCCGGCTGGGTTAAACCCGGGGATGGCCCTGGGGTGGAGGAGGGAATGCCGCGGCACAAGTGCCCCCACTGCGGCGCATACCCCCCTGAGCGCTCCAGGCATGACTTCAACACGGGTGCGTCCCCATTTGCTAATCACCAGTTTTGCAGTCAAAGAAGAAAAGAGCATGAATGGGTTGTCGTAACCTGTCAGTGGAGCCTTAAAAGAAGGTGCATGTGAAATTTTGTGAAAGCACACAAGCATCTGTCACCGCCACTTGTGATAAGCATAGATCAGCTCTGAAGCGTTGCAATCCCGACTCTATTTTTTGCCTGCATTTCTGCGCACAGAGTTCTCATTGCATTTGATGAGTGTGCAATCCTTAGACATTAAAAAGTATTGCATACGTGTCAGCAGAAGATTCAGGTAGGGGGATGGGATAGTTGGTTGACACAGAGTTGAGGTGCACATGCTGTTGTGCAGGTCAATGCGTTGCCAAGTTTGATCACTTCTGCCCGCTGATTGCCACCTCTGTAGGAGACCTCAACCACAGCCTGTTCTGGTGTGTGCGAATTCCTGGTGTCCACTTGGCAAATTGCACACTCTAAGCCTGATCAGCTGCCACGCATGTATCTCACCTCTGCCTTGACCCATCTCTGGTAGCATTACAGCCAAGGACACTCATGCGTGCATCTGGTCATGCCAGCATCGCTTCCTCTTATTAATATTGGACTATACTTCACCTCTGGCTTTATTCATTTCTGCCGGCATGGGTGTCAGTCCTGGGAACGCCTACAAGCATCTGATCATGTCAGCATTGGTTTGCCCCGGATACACAGAGGCGCAGCCGAGAGGGCTGTGCATGTCATGCTCTGTTGCAGGCATTGAGAGGTATCAATCTGGACGTCTTTTATCAGCTGTGAGATTGCCTTGTTGGGCTTGCGCAGGTTCTTCTGTGCCTTCCAGGCTTTTCTGATAGCGTGGGCCTGGTTCCTAGCTCTGGATGCAGCCATACCATGCCTCTATGGCAGCACACCTGAGACGGTGAGCCCTATTCCCCTTCACCGTCTCAAAATCAAAATCACCGTCATTGCCTGACATTATAAATGGTTGTAAGGAAAACACGGTCCGGGACGGGTATTTGGCAGAGAAAATCAATAGGGAAAGTGCAAGGAGGTGCTTTTTGCGCTATTTGGAATGAAAGCTCGTCGTGGCCGCCAAAATTACTGCAGGAGGTCTTGAGAAAGATGCCAAGAGTCGATCACTGCTCGGAGGGATTTTGAGCCGTGAATGGCTAGAACATGTGTGTGACAAAATTCCACTTAAAAAACCTCATTCTTCTTAAAGGATCTGTTCATATTGTTCGTTTCGTTCCTTGATTTCACTAGTATTGGTTCGTTGGCCTCTTTGCCATACAGCCCTGCTGTGATGGGCTGTCTCCTTAGATTTTTATATGTTCATTTTTGACCTCGTTTCGCTTGAACTGTGGCAAGCTGTCCATCTCTTTTGGGTTAGGGTGAAGGGTATGAGTAATTCTAAGCCCAAAGAAGCCTAGGAGTGATCTTTCTACGTGTCAGTTTCTGACCTTTGCAATCAGATGACCTCCAGGTGGGGTTCCTATTACAGTATGTAGAGCAGGTAAGTGCACTTACCTGCGCAAAAGGCAAGCCTGGCTCGGTAAATGAGGCACCGCAGTCATTTGAGTAGTGAAAAGAAGGACGTGGTACCATCCACCTGCACTTGAGCAGGAGAGTCGGAAATGCGGTAGGGCATCTCCTGTGCTGTGTGCAGGCTGCTTGCTGGCTGCTGGTGGCAGCGGCTCTGGGGCTGGTGCCGCTGTTCAACTTTTTTGCCGGGCTGGCTTTGCTGCATGGCTATCTGGCCGCCAGCGGACGCACCAGCTTTGAGATCTGCAAGGGAGCCAAGGTGCGCCCCACTTGGTGCATAGAGGCCACTCAAAGTTGACAGGCAGGGAGTAATATCGGTAAGAATAGTTATTACAATTTAGAGACCTTTTGGGAGCCACCTGAGGCTCGTTGGTCTTGTAGGCAGGCTGTCACTGCCCCTCTTCATATCACAACCTTTTCATGTGTCTACATTCCGTCAAACTTTGGCAATCCAAATACTGCTCTGGCCCAAAAGTAGCATGCAAACATGGTGGTGCAGGACCAAATTGCTCCGAGTACTTTCTTTTTTTTCTTTTCCTGATTGACATTCATAAGGCACTCAATACCTAGCTGCATGGCTCTGTCTGCGTATAATCTCTTAGTGCACCTTCAAACATTTTGCCGCACTGGCATGATAGAAGTATCCCGCGAAAGAGAACAGAGAGTTTGCAGCCGGCACTGCTGTCTCTGCTGGACGTACTAATGTGTGTCACGCCTCAAGGAAATGATCAGAGGCACTTGAGTTTGATAGTAACGCGTGTCATCCTCAAATGATCACTGTCGCTCAGAATTCAGGAAGTCATTGCAGGAGTTGAGTGCTTGCAGAAAGAGCGCAGCTTTTGGGTGAGAAAAACCCATGTACACAAGAGCTAATTTGGAGTTGCATGCATGCGGCCGCAGGTGGAATATTTGAAGCCTTACTATGACAGCTACAAGGGCCCGGCGCAGTTTGGTCTGACTGCCAAGGGGCTTGGATCGCTGCTAAGGGAGTTGAGAAAAGGGAACGCCCCGCCAGCCCCCTACAGCCTGGGAGCTGCCGAGAACCTGAACATTTTTTTCTTCGCAAAAAAACCCCATTTGTACAAAAGGACTCACTCTGATCAGGCTGCTGTCTGATGGCACTGTTTTTGTATGCCACTAGCAATCCAGATTGTAAATATTTACTGCTAGGCATTTGCAGGTTTTTGAACCGATTCGTTGGATTTCTTGCCTATAGCTGGCAGCCTGCTTGCTAGTAAAAACTCAGATGCTGCAGGGCTTTCATTTATTCTTGGTCTCTTGTCTGGTACATTTTTTTTCATTTAAGTAAGGGGGTTGTCAGACACTTGCTGGCTTGGCTGCAATGCTGAGAAAGGGCGCCCACAACGAGGAAGGGTTCTGCTTGTATGCTTGTGCATGCCTCCAAAGTACAACGTACTGCCTTGCAACTAAGTAAGAAACAAGGTGAATGTTTACAGTTGTCAGAAGCTGCCTCTCTCAGCTTGAGCTGCTTCTCTTTGCACCAGTACTCGACAGCATATAACATCTTGCCAATAAACCATGTTGACGAGTGTCCATTCGTGCCCTTCTGACACTTCCACCCAAATGCCATGCGAGCAACTCAGGCAGAGTCTGTCTGCTCGCAGGAATGCCCCCTTCAACTTGATGTGCCCATTCCTACAGTCCTCTTTGAACCTCCTCCCCTTGAACGTCTGCTTGATCTATGTTAGAGATTCTGCCCTCCCATGGGTATCAGCTGCCTACAAATTACTGCATGCCAACATGGCAGAAAGCATTTATTCCGAGTCTGAACAAGCATTCAATTGTACTCCCAAAAGTAGCCGCAGGAGCAAACTCTCTCCCCTCCAAGTTGGTAGTTGTCAAGGCGGCAACAAATTCGGCACGCACCGCATTTGCAAGATCTTGCGTTGGCCTCATGCAGAATATCAGCTTCTCTTCCTGCTCTGAAATCACAAAGCTCTCCCCAGTGGTTGAGATTAAAATCTATGCCGCTCTTTGCCAAGTAAGAAGCCAGCCTACTCAAATCAATGCCCTCTAAGGACTGTTACCTGATGACAAGTGCTGGGCATGATGCAAATCTGGCAATATTTCCAAGGCGCACAAACATTCGCTTGTCAGAGATTGGGTTCACCAGCCTCCACTGGTGCTCTTCTGGAACGTCCACATAGAGGCCTTCACTGCAATCTAGGCAGAATTTGTCTGCCAGCAAAAGTGCACCTCTGAGCCGGATAAGTCCATCATCAAAGCCATCTTCATTATCATTCCCCATTCCAAAGCTTTTTGATGACAGCACCAGCCTGTCCAACTTGACAGGCTCCAGCATCCAACCTGGAATGTCCTCTTCCATTTTCATATGTTCACCCGTTTCTAGAACAAATGATTTCAGGGCCCCAAACACAGTAGGCCACAATGCGTCCCGAGCGTCCTCAAGGCAACATGCAACCGCATGCAGGGCAGTGCCCTCAGGAAGGAGCAGCGAGGCAGGCACGACTCCGTCCAGCATCACTCTCTCCAGCTGAGTCAGGGCCTGCAAGTCCAAGTGAGCCGGGGCCGCAGCTGGCTCCTGCATCTCTGAGCCATCAAGGTAGAGTGTCTGCAGGGTTACCAGCTTTGCTAACACAGGGGCCAACCTCGAGAAGGTTTCAACGGAGACAGCCAACTGCAATTGCCGGATGTGTGCCAGGGATGGCAGGTGCGGCGGGCTCACTCGATCAATGCTCAGAAATACCAGCCCCTTGGGTTGTCCTACGAGCCACGACACAGCCATGATGACGGACTCTTGAGCTCACTCATATCGGTAAGGAGCCCTAAATGCGAGGGAAGTCAGGCTAGTGAAGCCAGCAGGGACCTCCATGAGAGCTTTGAGGGTGGCCTGCAGCTCAGCATTGTCACCGGGAAGATCCAGCAAGAGTTCTCGTGCCAGCTGGGCCATCTTCAGCAGCCATGCAGCGCCTGCACGCATAGGACAGATATCAGACATCAAAGGGCGGAGGGTGGATCTGGCACTAGCTGCCACAATCTGAGTAAAAGAATCCGGGCGCTCACTGAAGTCGAAAGTGTCTGGGATTCACAAAAGGTTGGTTCAGGGGTTTCGAGGCATGTGGAGATTGACCTCGCTCAATGCAAGAATATAGTCCATCAGGACATGATGGAATAACTTTGGCAACGTACTTCGTTCTGCTTGATGCGCACTTTCAGCAGTTGAAGCTGCCAGGTAGTTTTGCACACGCCTGCCACTTTGGCCCAGTCTCGACTGCTCAGGTACCGAGCGATGGCTTGCCAGATCTCTGGAGGGAGACTGGTGTGGTAAGGCATCTGTGACCTGAAAGGGCCACATGGCAGGTTATCTATCACAATTAACATGTCCTAAATCATGTGATAAAACACAAGAGCACCAATGCAATGTTACAGGGCTATCTCCTGGAAAAGCACTTGTTGAACTGCCAATCTGTCACGGCCAAATCAAATAAAAACGGATTGCGTACCTGGGATAGTTGACAAATTCTCCCATTTTCTGTGCCTACTCAGAATCGAGCGTACAGTCAACTTGCTGGACTAGCTCTATGCAGTGGTCGATCATGAAGCCATCTATCCGTACCCGGTCCATAGCCAGAGATATAAAGGACACTCTATTGTCCCATTTGCAGTCGAATCGGTGCACTGATAACCTTTGAAGGGATTCTACTTCCATGAATGCTCTAAATTCTCGGCCATCTCGGCCATTGGCGTTTTTGTGGCCTGCCCCCGAGGTTCCCAGCTTCTGCCAGCTTCTGGTATCGCATGCCTCCTGTGACTGGCCTTCTCAGAGGCAGGACTGGAAAGCTCTTTCTAGAAGAGAACAACGAGTGATTATGTTCCGTGATCTATTGCATACAAGGAAAGCCTTTGCTTGGGTGCTTTTCTGGCATATAGTCAGGGAGGTTAAAGCCAAGCGTTGCTGGAGACCATCACATATTTTTTTGCTGAGAACGGGTTGCTTTTCCAAGGCTGGTAGTGCCAGCACTTTTGCAAAGGGATTCGCTGACAGTATCTCTCGAATCGACCCACAGATATTCATTACAATTACTGCACATGCGGGACTTCCGGGTGGGATGCAAGTATACTCACATGCATTTGCCAAAAGCAGTGCTTCAATATGCATTTGCTTCCTGTTCTAGTCTAGGTCATCGTCAGGAACTCGAGGTCCAGTATAGGTCATCGTCAGGAACTCGAGGTCCATGAAAGTTATCCAGTCGGCAGCAATTAAGGCATGCTCCACATCTGCATAAGCAAGAGTAAAAACCTGCATGGCCATGCAGGTCCATATACCATGGATCCAGTCCATGATGATCAGCACTGAGATGGCCACCGTAAAATTTGCACTGCATATATGAGGCTTCAGGCTGCTCTGCTTCAAATGTGATCCCGTTTTTCGTCAAGCAAGATGCCAGACAAATCAGATCCACCCCATTCAAATGGCCATACCTTATGGAGAATGCTGGGCAGGATGCCACAAATTGGGCAGGATACATCATCTCAAGATGAAGTCTGCCATCGGAATGGAAGTTGACCAGTTTCCACTCGTGCTTTCTTTGCACGCTCACAAAGAGGCCTTCCTTACAATCGAAGCACATGCGCTCGGTGAGCATAAACGCACCTTGCAGCTCGATATGTCCAGACTCCAACACTCCCTCTACATTACCCCTCCCAAAGCTGTACAAGGCCAGCACAAGCGTTTCAAGACGGATAGGCTCCAGCATCCAAGGTGGGATCTCATCCTCAGAGGCTATACTCTCGCGCTCGGCTTGCAGGGTGAAGGACCTCAGTGCCCTCCCAGCACTCAACCAGAGTCCATTGCAAGCATCTTTTATGGAATACACAGTCACATGCAGGGAAGTGCCCTCGGCCAGAGTCAGGGCGGAAGGCACGGCTCCATCCAGCATGACACTCTCCAATTCAGTCAAGGTCTGCAAGTCCAGGTCCGTAGCCTCTTCCTGCGCGCCCTGTGTCTCTATTGATTCAAGGTAGAGCGTTCGTAGAGTGACCAGTGTTGTGAGCACAGGTGCCAGCCTTGGAAGGATCCACCTGACACATCTAGCTGCAGGTGCTGGATGTGGGACAGGTGAGGCAGATATGGCAGGCCCACCAGGTCGAGGCTGACGAAGACAAGCTCCTTGGCCTGCTCCAGAAGCCATGCCACAGCCATTTTGTGGTGTTCCTTGTCCTCCTCCCTTTGTGGGCTTGCCCGGAAAGACAGTCCGGTCAGCCTGCTGAAGCCGCCGGGGACCTGCATGAGGGCACTGAGTGTTGGTTGAAGACTGGTGCCATCAAGAGGCAGATCCAGCTCCAATCGCTGTGTCAGCTGTGCCCTTTTCAGCATCCATGCAGCTCCTGCACCCAGAAAGGCTGGGCCTCACTATGACTGCCACATCAATCTCAAGGGTCAGCATTGGTGCCAGCCATGACAAGCTTATCTCGAATACAATGACTTCTCACTGATCCCAGGCATCCACGAAGTGCGAGTATTGTTTCTGTGGAGATATCTGGCAATGTATGGGCTCCCGGCAAGCCCCACTGGATGATGCTTTGGTAGAAATAGGCATGCTGAGCTCACCTCTATCGCAAAGCTCATTCCTGTATGTACACTGACGTATTTGCACTGGGTCCAGCTGAAGCCGCCAAGTGGTCCTGCACAGGCCTGACACTTTTGCCCATTCCTTCGGAGTCATAAACCGCGCTATGACCTGCCAGATCTCGGGTGGGAGGTCAAGGCTGGTGCGGTGATGGTCCTTCTGCCTGCATTGCACGCATAAATTAAGCAATAATCAACGATATATTCATCTAAGTACCAAAACGGTAACAAATAACAAGAAACCTGTACGTTGTGTAGAGGTGTGATCTAAAGCAAGGACTCCAGCTACCAGGAAGGGAGATAGGAAAATACATATTAGGTGTGGTATCGTGCATGAAGCCCTTCGTAATGATTCTAGAAGTGTCTTATTCGATGTAAGCGTCTTATCGCCTGTGCAAAGCTTTCCATCGCATAGCTCAGAAGTTCACTTCCCAAGGGCGAAGACATTGATCCCCTCCGCCATTCCATAACAGCCACATGAAGATGATCCTTACCATTTTTTCTTGCTTTTAATGTGACAACTGTTCGATAGAGATGGATATTTAGAGGAGCTTGAAAGGAGTGATTGTTTATGGACTGCCCATTTCCATGCACATTATGGGATGGAAACCCATTGCCTCCTTCAGTGAAGGACCTTCACACAATTTTCTTGATCAACATTCATGTGGAGGTCCCGTAGCCCTGCCCTTTGGGAATCAGGACCTCGCAACCAGTGCCGGTGACCGTGTGTGCATTGCCGCACACCGTTGTGACAAAGCGCACCATGGGCCAGGCCTGGCCAGGCCGAGCCTCAGGGACGGCTGCTGGAACATGGACGGGAAGTCCAGGTTGGACATTTTGTCCATATGAGCTGCCGCAACATCTGCAGACATGCACGGGATGCATGTTGGCATATGCTTCAATTTCCTTAGTACCTGCTAGCAGTGACATGATCGCATGTGGATGCAGGCGACGGTCTACAGCAACTTACTGTTCACAGAGGCGAAGGGCTGAGATGTAAGGAGCTTCCCGGAGTCCACGTCGGCGCTCATCTTGATCGCCAGCGCCTCTGTGCATCGGACCAGCAGCCGTGCAGCAATGATGCTCTGCAGGTGCTCTCCAAACGCCTTGTTTTCCTCTTCCAGCTCCTCTTCTGTGATGCTTATAAGGCGCTGCCTCTCTCGCTGCTGTCCGCCCTTCTTGTCGTTCATCATCCTGATGCACTGCCTCAGCCGCTGGCAGTGTGCCTGAGCATGAGTGCAGATACCATATTCAACAACGGCAACAGCTCTTGCAGCATAGCATGCCTTAAAAGCGCATTTTTAAGCTTAAATCAGACTTCAGAGCAGAAGATCGGGCAGACTTGAGCACCCAGTCGGCCATTGGTTTCCATGCAAAGCATCAGAAATGCGCACCGTGAGCTCCCTCTGCCTTTGCATATGCTCGACGCATGTGGCACATGCAATGTGGTCAGCCCGGGTGCGGACCAGTCCAGCATCGAGCCGGGTAGTGACGAAATTCATTAGCGTCCTCCTGCAGATCTTCTGGCAGAAGGCGGCTTCCAAATTATTATTGATTGCTCGGAGCAGCCCTCCCTTGCTTTTGATGCCAGGCATGATCTGCAGCTCCTTCTTCTCAGGGTCCGTACGCGTGTGGGCTGCGATGGTGTCAAGCAGGATGTCGCTATCTTCCTCACTGAGCTTGTTTGCAGGTGGCTGGGCGGCCAGCATGCCCATGGACCCGGCGGAAAGCTGCTGTGTGGTCCCTATTCTCCTCCTCCAACAGTGCGGCACAGCGGCGAAAGGTATGACTGCTGAGCTGGCAGTGCACCACCAAGCGCCCTTTCCAGTGTAGTCGCAAAGAACCAGCATTTCAAGGTCACGACGAGAATTATAATGATAATAACAATACTCATAAAAGTTGGCCCCGGCTGGCAGGGGGCGGTATAAATACTGAGCACCGTGCCCACGGTTGATTGGGT
>JADEYI010000521.1_pt1 | contig 51164 bp, 66 predicted proteins | sample 8542331 | NCBI WGS metagenome assembly JADEYI01 (sample SAMN16510988, study PRJNA670497) | mine drainage metagenome | isolation source: biofilm near Copperflume 1 | place: Germany: Marsberg coppermine Kilianstollen | collected 2018-02 | reverse complement strand
CAACCGTGGGCACGGTGCTCAGTATTTATACCGCCCCCCGCCAGCCGGGGCCATAGGGCGCAAACAATGCCCATCTTAATATTGCAGGAGATATGTAAGGGATGAATTTTTGTACTCGCCGTAAGACAGCCTTCTGCCAGATGCATGCGCACCCCTGATTCATCGGTCTCCGAAACCCCATGTACCCCTACCAAGCCGTCCAGACAATAGAATGTCCTCTATTGCTAGACAAGAAATGGTCTCAAAAGGGGCAAATTGGACTTTGAACAGGGCCTGATTGCTCACCAGAGAAATTGCCATGTTGGCAGGAGAGAACCAGTACAGGACGATCCCTCCCAGGGCAAACAGCACCCCTCCCCAGAAGTACGACCACAGGCCCCACCACTTGAGGGAGGACAAATAACTCCTTGAAGACGGCACCAAGATCCCTGCAAAGTTGAGTATCTGTCATCAAGACCCCTCTGGTAATTCAGCAACCCTGAAGCACTGAAGCTCATTTGAAGTCTGTCTTGAACATTCAGCGCAGCTGGACAATTCACAGCGCACACAACTACCTTCGGAAATTGGCAGAACAAAATGATCTGCTCCAATATCACAGCTGTGGTTAGGGCCGCTCAGCATTGCAGCACTTCTCGCACCGCAAGACTAGTTTTGCGCGATTGCTTCCACATAGTTGATGCTACAGCAATCCATGCATTTATGTTTCCACTTGAATCCGGCAAAATACGGGGCAGTGAGATCAGTAATCTACAGTATGTCACTGACATGAGCCATTGAAGCAGCGGGACGCACCGGGTATGAGCCAGGGTGAGATCTCCTGCATCTCGTACAGGGTCCCTGAAATGGTGAAGAAGAGGCCGGCCACCAGGTACATGTACGTGACTAAGCCCAGCTGCAATTGACAGCACACAGCCTCAAACAAAAAGAACGCCTGCGCTTTGTCTGCAAAACAGCAGGAATTGCCTGTTGTCACCTTCAGCCGCCCAAAACATTTTAATCTAGATTTGGTGATTCAGATCCGCGCTGCAGAGTCGAGTGCACAAAACATGCTCTATCAGTGCAGGTGTACCTTCCGCAGCCTTCACGCTTGATGCCACAACCTTACATTCTTTCAACAACTGTATGCATGTGTGAATTGTGCATTCGCGCCAATGCAGGGCATTTCCAACCAAGACCAGAATCTAGAGAAATTCCCAAGATCCTGTGCAGTGCAAGCTACGGGCAATAACTTAGTCTGCAAAGGGGCTCACATATGCGTCGACGCTCAGGAGTCTATTGGGGCAGTCGTTGATGATCGAGGCGATGGCGGCAATTTGATACATTCCGACCCCCAGCGTGTAGCTTATCGCCCCCCACCAATCCAGGTTGCATGGCTGCAGCCCAAACCACTCGTACCTGCGGCTGGTACACAGAGACTCAGGGCTGGACACCATCAAATATTCTTTATAAATATCTTGCAAGGCACAGCAGTATTTGCCACCCCCAGCCCTGCCACTTAGGGCTAGGCACACAAGTTCTTCAATTTTTTTTTCCGACACTTGCCTTTGCAGCGGCTGTAGCTAATTGCTACAGGCAACAGCCATCGTGGTGTACTACACAAGGCCACATGGCACAGCGCAACCCCCAACAGCTTCCAGCTTAAAGCTCTGCACCTTCCAGCATTTGCAGACCTGAATTTGACCCCGACAGGCAGTTGTCCGTACACAAACGGATAACGGGCACCGTTCCCGCGGATGATTGGGCCTTGCTTGGATCTGGCGAGTTGATCTAGGGGTGGGATATGTGGCAGCATCTGCAGCTTGCCTGCTGACGCATCTTGCCTCTTGGCAGGAAGAAAGTGAAACAATAGGATCGATTCCCACTCATCATACTTCTACATTTTAGAAGATTGTCAGGAACAAGGACAGGACGCACTTAGGCATGGGGCCTCGCATGCCGTTGAATTCAAACTGCAGCATCTGGAGGTCGTGGTCGAGGTTCAGGGCCTCAACAATCTGCAGCGAGGTGGCCGTGAACCAGAGGGCGTTCCCGCACAGGTAGCTAAAATCGCCAAAATACACTGCCCAATCATAGGAGTCGCCCATGCAGTTCCCCACCACCTGGCTCACCACTATCTGCGCACAGTCACCCAATTCGTCATTGCTATTTCGTCATTGTAAATTGTGTATATATGGTATGTAATTTGTACCTGGTCTGATAGCATGCAACAAGCAGTTGTTGTAGCAGTCGCGTTGCACCAGTGAAGCATGGTGTGCACATTTGCTCACCAACACTTGAACATATCGCTCAGCGATGCGCAGTGCAAAGTCTATCGAGAAGGAGTCATGTCTGACAATGGGACACACCACAACAGGTGACTGCTGGTGCGCTCACCCCCATGTCAACAGAAGTGAATGTGCCCACAATGAAGAAGATTGCTCCGAAGAACACTCCAGCGCTGGCCATCCATGACACGCTGCAGCCAGGAAAGGGAGAACAGTTACAAAGGACATTTTACACCACTTCTCGCTTTTTACCGTTCTCCAGATCCCACTGCTACTTATCTATGGCTATGCTCATGCTCGGATCTTTAACAAATCAGCACTCTGAAATGCGGGTCTGTGTTGAGGTGCACGTTCTCAGCAGATTTGTTGTGATTCTGGCAGCTGTGGAACTCTCCTAGGAGCTGTCCAGGAAGTATCTGTATGGCATGGAGCATTGACAGGTGCCCCACCTGTGGGCAGGGGTGTCGAAGTAGATCCAGAATCGTAAGATCCAGTCGAAGTATAGTAGAACTGGAAATTTCCTGCACCGATGGCACACGTCCTGATCTCCAGGAGGTGAACATCGTCCTTGATGGTCAATCCATGCTGCAACTGTAGGTTTCTTCGTGCAGGGCTCTCACGGCCCTTGAAGTGCTTTGACATGTTGTTAAGAGATATCGTTCAAACCATTGATGTTGAAAATGCGATTTCGGCGCCCTGGATGTCACTGAAGTGCTGTCCAAGGAAACTTGCTAGGGTTACCCAGACAAGGTGAGTGGGCGCTCTTCTCAGTGTTACGAGGTCTCCGAGAATCTGACACTTAAGGATGTTACCTGTAGCGCGGGATAGTCTTTTCTATCCCATCGAATCCCGATCCGGGCTCGGCTTCAACGTGCACCGATCTGTTCACCCGATCTTTCGAGTCGCGGACGTCCAATGCAGAGATGCGCTGCAGAGAAAGCGTTGAGACTCTCTGCAGCGCTTTGAAGTGATCGTGCTGTTCCATATCACCGGACGTTTCAGATGAAAATGACACTTGTGACGCGTTTTTTAATGCAGGGGAGCCATGCATCAGGTTTATCAGGTTTTTGCATGCAAGTCCATCATATTAGAAACATTTTGGGTCACTGTTGTATCGAAATTGCCTTGCATTTAGCTTTGAGCGCGCCTCAACGTCATCAAACCATTCCAATATATGTTGTAATTGCAAGCTAGTGTCTTCCGTGAGGCGATCGCATTTTCAAACAGGTGGCGCGTCCTGAAGCTCAGAAGATAAGTTTCAGCACCCATGCTGCTGTCCCAAGAGTGCAGATCGTCAGTACTTCATAGATACGAGAGCACCTCTAAGGGAATTACTGCACATCTCCTGCAAAGTTGCAGATTTCGTGGATCCCAGACGCCCTTCACAGTCCGCTCAAAACTGAGAAGGACACAAAAGCACATCTGTGCTCCTCCTAGAGCAGCCCTCCAATTCTCAGCTGTGCCACTGGATGCCATTGTAGCTGGTGCAACAGGTACAACTATACTCAATGACTGAACATGAGCTTCTGAAAGGGAATCGGACGACCTGACCAAACAAGTTGATCTGCTTTATTTTAGACTGCTTGAAGGCAAGACGAAAGCAGTTATGTCGTGACGGAGCCCTTCAATTGACACTTTGCTGTTATCTACTGCTTGCTTGCAGTTTTGACTGGAGGCCTGGCAGCGCTCATTTGGGGAATCAAGCAGGGACAGCCGGGGAACGGCGCAGACTCTCAGCAGGAGACTGCAGGAAAGTCTGGAGCCATGCAGGCGCCAAGAGAGAATGCAGTGCTTGTCTTTGGTTCCACTGGCAAGCTGGGCCGCCAGATTGTGACACAGGTGAGCCTAATTACATGCATGCTCAGCTCATCTCAGTGACTCCAAAAGCAGTATCTCTTGCATGAGGCGCTTTAGTGAGCAAAGGCACGACTAACCACAAAAGAGGCGTGCACCACAGTATCTGCCCAGTCTCACTGAGGCATGATGGTGTAATTTTGGCAAGTGCTATGGATGCACCGAGCTGTATGCCAGGGTTTTGTGCGCAACTATTAGCGCACGCTGCATCAAGACCATGCCTCTTGAAGATCGTAGCTTTCCTAGTGGGGCATTGAATGACAGCATAGAACAGAAGGAGACTTACTGTCATGGCCTGTTGACTGTATTTTGGTGATGCTGGGTGCAGTTACTGGAGGAGGGACGGACGGTGGTGGCATCTGCGCGGGATGCACAGAAAGCGGACACAATTTTTGAGGAGCTTGGTCTGCGCGTGGGCTACCAGGCCGACAAGTCCAAGGTCAGTAAAGATGACACCGGTATGAAATGCACGTGCGATGGATGTTGCCTGAGTGTATTGGGGCAGCGATGCAAGGTCGGTACAGAAGATGCCATCCTCTCAAGGCTGTTGTGAGGGACTTCTGTGACGTACTCTAGGGAGCAATTATGCTCTGGTTGTTGGGCACAATACAGTAGCACCGGGATCAGATTGCGCCCTTGCTTCTGACATTTTGCGCCCTTGGGGCGGCTTTCCAATGCTTGTATTCGGTCTTCACTTGAGGATGCACTCTCACTTGTGCTGTGCCCTTGCATGTCAGTATCTCTCTGCCGTGCTTTGGCTGTGTGACCAAGCATATTCAATTTCTTACGTGAAGAGCGAAAAAAGGGAGAGGCAAACAATCGAACGGGGAGGAGAGGATTGCGCAAATCTTTTTCGGGGCTGGAAGCTGTGTTTGTTGTGCAGGGAATTCTGGCGGTTGACGGTGACGTGGACATAACTAACCTAGAGAGCCTGAACAGGCCGGAGCTGTGGGCGGGCGTGTCTCAGGTGGCGTGCGCTGTCGGGCCGATTTTCGGCCGCCTGCCTGACGGAAAGATGGGGTGCGCGGGTCATCCCTGCTCTCCTTAACATCTCCACATCATAATGTGTTGTACCAGAGCACTTTGAATCTCTCTTCCGACTGTTAGTCCGAGGGCCGCTGGATATAAACAGTGTGCTGTGCTGTTCCAGCAGTAATCTCACAGTGCAGCCCTTCTTGTCTGCCTCTCAGGCAGACTTGTGTGAGTCACGGTGAAAATTTGAGGTTGAAGCGTTGTGTGTGAATGTCGTGGCAGCTATCTGGATGACATGACATCGGAGAGGGTGGATGCCCAAGGGGTGGCCAACATTGCGAGTGCACTGCAGAGTGTCTTCAAGGACAAGGTGTGTGTGGCTATCTGGACCTACTGTGAAGTCACTGCTCTGGAGCTCCGCTGGCATTAGACTTCATCCACTTTGTGCTTTATAGTTCTTTCGACCCTTCATCGACCCTGAAACCTAAATCCACCAATGCATTCCCCGTGAAATTATTACTAAGAAGGCCCCTCCCCCAGACCCTAAACCCTAAATCCTTTTTATCTAAATCCTAAGCTAAAGTGGATGAAGAATAAGGTCGGGGAGCCCCACAGAATGAGTGCTCAAAAACCCTTATTGCTGTTAGTCATGTTGTGCAGCCAGTGCTGTAAGTTGGCTTCAGGTGGCACATGTACGCATGCGAGGACAGACACGCATGCGTGTGACCCCTGATTCCATATTCCATATTCAAGCACTTGTGAATGAGTGCAGTTGAATGAAAGCGTGACACCCATGCATGCAATCTGCATGACCAAAATCATGATGACATCAGCATACCCTGAGTGTTTGACATGAGTACAAGAGGCAACTTCAGCCGCGGGGTGGCACAAAGCATGACCCAGGCCCAGTGAATTGGGGCATTCAAACCGCGTGCCTTCTGCATTTAAACAGAGGGAAACAGCAATGTGTACTGCATGACCAACTGCACGATGAAGTTGGCACAAATGCCATGCACGCAATCATTATGGAAACATTGTGTGCTGTCGCTGCAGGCGAAATCGAAGGAGACGGCTACGGTGCTGCCGATGACTAGCGAGGCTGACCTGGCGAAGTGGCAGCGGCTGGATGACGTCATCATGGGCGGTCAGTCATCCAGCGCGCTTACTTTGGCGGCAGACGGCTCCGGCGCTGTCTTTAGTGGTGACCTCATCATTGAGGGCGGCGGATTCTGTGGCGCGCGTACTAAGGTGCGCCTATCAAGGCGTAATGTGCATGCATGCTCATATGATGTGACGATGTATTTGTGGCTGGGGATTGTCTCAGGCCAGTATTCTGCTATCAAATTTTTTTGTCTTCTTTGGCCTTAGAAGACTCAATCCTTGCCCAGAAAGGTATCCGTCTCAAAATATCTAGCCCCAACATCCATTACAGGCTGGTGATGAATGGTGACATACTGTACCATTGATCACCAGGCAAAAGAATCCTCGCTCATAATATCCTGCAATGACAATGCAGGCGCTGGACCTGAATTTGGGGGACTTTGATGGAGTGGCGCTGGAGGTGGAGGGAGATGGGCAGACCTTCAAGCTCAACCTAAAGACTGCAGATCAGGAGGACCTGCCTGAGTGCACCTTCCAGGCCACTTTTGACACACTGCCAGGTGAGCGTCGCTCCTTATTTCATATGCTTTTGCAACCTGAAGCAGTTCAAGAAATCTTGAGGGCGCATGCCAAAGCTTTTCAGGCATCGGGGTGGCCACTGCTATGCACAGCACTGCCACCAACGCATTCACCCGCCTGATCTGCCAAGGATACGGGGCACACATGTGAAGTAACCCTCCAAATAAAGCCCTCACTAGCCTCAAAACAGTTATCAATACATGGACAATGTTCTTTGAATCCAATCGGCCCAGAGGTTGTGCATCCCTGGTAAGTTGCCCCCTGGGAAAGAATTAAGCGCAGGCCGTGCTGATCAATTGGTCAAATTCCATTTACTTGCGCCCAAACAATCGGAGTTCTGCCCGCCTTTCAATAGAATGGCAGCAATATTTCTAGAGGTCCTTCCATCTGTATTTTTAGATCGATAGGCAGTTTGGTGAACAGCATGCGCACATGTGATCCCTTGCGCTGCCAATAGACATAATTTACTCCCTTGACTGCCTGTCATACAATTTCACGGACGCCGTGCATGCATGCAGACCGCAGTACAACGGTGTACATCCCCTGGAGGGAGTTTGTGGCTGTGAAGCGCGCGCGCGTGGACCCTGCCGCGCCAAAATTGGATCCCTCCTCAGTCCGCCAGCTGGGATTGGTTCTCAGCAGATTCGAGTTCAACGGCCTCGCAAATCCCAACTATTGGGCCGGAAAATTCTCCCTGAAGGTGCATTACTGTGTGCAAACACTCCACCCATGCTGCAGAAATCCCACCAAAATTGATGGTTGTCGTCTCGACGCTTCCAAGGTCTGTGCTGACAATGCAGTGCCCACAGCTGCGTGGCACTGCAGGCATAGACTACAGGTCTTGCATTCCGAAATCTTGTGGACATTTGTCGTTCAGCCGGGGCCTTTGCTAATGTGGACCAGGCCGTGGATGTCCTTCCGAGGAAGTTATTCTAATTTGCAGATTGCTCTAGCAGCTGGCTGATCATACTAACTTCACACCCTGTACCCTTTAATGGACTCGTCAGATCCAAACAGCACCCAATGAGCTGTGGGCACAGTGCTCGATTTTTTCTATTTTTTAAATGCCCCCCGCCAGCCGGCCATCAAATCGAATTCAAATACCTATGTTGTTGCTACACAGATCAAGGGGGGGATCCAGGGTTTCAGGGAGCCGCGCCCGGCGATAGTGTTTGTGACATCGGCGGGAGTGGAAAGGAATGCAAAGATCGGCAACGATGAGACGGCGCGCAAAGCCGACATCCCAATTGTGCAGCTCAACCCCGGTGAGCTGGATGCTCCCATCTTCAACGCGCTGCTTGCCGTGCACACAATTTTCAAAGTGGTTCTCACTTTGGCATTGACTGCTTGTCTGCATAGTTGACGCCCCTGCTGGCGGGGGGTGGTACAAATGCTGAACATCGTGCCCATTATTGATTGGGTCTTGCTTGGATCCGGCAAGCCAACAGGGGGTCTAGTGTGTGGCAAAATTTACTTCCAGCTTGTCTGCTGACGCACCGTGCCGTCAGGCAGCACCCGTGTATTAGTATGTGGATTAGTAACGCTCTTACTGATACCAACGGGTAACGCATATGGTGGGGTGCAGGTGGCGTGCTGAACCACAAGTATGCCGGCGAGTGGGCCGTCCGCAGCGCAGGCATCCCCTACTCCGTAGTGCGCTCCACTGGTGTGTGTTATGCGCTACCGCCCTTCTGATGTCAGAGGGTGGCCAGCTGTAGGCAGAAGGGATTGATATTGTACCAAGGGGTCTTCTTGGGGATTGTAGTGAGAAGGCAGCAGTGCTCATTCGTGGAATACCTGATGGGCAGAGACTCTGCAGTGGAAATAAGCAAGCTAGGAATTGAACGGTAAATTCCAATTGCTTTGATGCTACCAGCAGGAGTCAGGCATCGTGCAGGCTTCTGTCAAGGCAATGCATGGCTCAAGACGTCCAATCCCCGCAAAGAACAGAGCAGATACAGCATGCCAAATGGGTGCAGAGAGTGACTTGGTCTGGTATGTGCGGGTGCAGGTCTCACGTCCGAGGACGAGGACACAGATTTCGTGCTGGAGGCATTCCAGGGCGACCGCATCTCCGGCAAGATCAGCCGCAAGGAGGTCGCGCGAATCGCCGTGGCCGCGCTTGGGACTGCGGCCTCGGTCGGTGAGTGTTCTCTGAGAGAAATGAAAAGAGCATGCATGCATGAGATCCGTGCAGAAGGGAAGGGGTTGGCAGGCAAAATTTCTGGGATCAGACATACATGTCTGGCATGGACGCCTGGACACATAGAGCAGCAACCGAGTCCTGCGCACTGAGTAGCTTGTGATGTTTGCTGACACAGATCCTGTCTATTTCCCATGATGCCGGAAGTCGAGGATGGATATCTAATCAACATGTGTCAATGGGATGACCTGGATTCCATGGGATTGACATGCCATTGTTGGAGAAAATGCCAAGGCAGGGAAGGCTGGAAGGGAATTCTTGAGAGGTTGCTGCAACGCACCTAGCCCTGAGGGCTGGAATAAGCGTGTAATGATAATAATTATTAAAATATGTCAATGGTCAGTGTGATATTCTGGCGAGTTATGCGCACCACTCTGGAAAACTGCAAACCAATGACGTTGGGGATTCAGAGACCAGGGAGTGCATGGCACTTCTGAGCCCGAGTTGTTTGTAATCACAAGGAGAGGCTCTGAGATCTTCTCAAACCGTGCAGGCAAGACGGTGGAGATCCGCAGGAGCGAGGCGGCCGGGGACAGGGGCAAGGCGTCCAGTCAGCCGGACCTGGAACGCCTCTTCCTGACCGCCGTGCAGGACCGGCACCGCCCGAGCATCAACCTCGCTCCCCTGCCAGCGCCGGTCCCCCCGCCCAAACCCCCCACACCGTGCGTGTTATATCCCTCTACAGCCCCATACCAAGGGGTTGCAACTTAACATAGTCTAGTCGATTTGGAGTCCCCTGTCTATACACACCAGTGGGAGCCAATATATGTCCCAAGAACATCTCCCTTCTTCCTCGCCTGTACACATTCTCTGTGAGGAGCAGTGCTTTTATGCCCTTGCAATCTTTTCCGAAGACCCCCAGAGATGTCAATATTTGCAGATTTTGGGCTGTGACGGGCCGGCTGTTGAATCTGCTGTAATTGCAGAAGTGCAGGCTTGTGGCAAGCTTCTGTGACCCTGGGGATGGGATCTAAAAAGGTGGCAGCACTTTTGCTGGGTCATCTTTTCAAGTCTAGTCTTTGCTGTTTGTTACAGGGAGCGGACAGCGGAGATTCTTGTGTGACGATTGGGCGCAGACATTTAGCCCTAAGAATATTGCTTATAGAATCGTGGGACAACTTTCAGATCCATCAAATAACCTCTACATTCTTGGTGTGTTCCAGGGAGCGGACAGCGGAGATTCTGTCGGACGAGCGAGTGCAGGCGGCGCAGGCGGCCGGCCGCGGCGGCCGCGTGCGCAGCGAGGAGGAAACTTCCGCGGCAGCTTCCGTCACCATCGTCGGGGACAACCGCGCACAAGTCTCCGCCCCGGGCCAGAACGGCGCCCAGCCGCAGGTGTGCACCACTACTTTGCGTCCAACTATTTCTCCATTCAACACCGGCCAGCGGGCCGGTACAATAAGAGGGCACCGCGCCCACGATTGGATCTGGCAAAATCGAACACAAATTGGGTATTTGGCACCCTTTACATGCAGCGAGTCTCTAGTAGCGACAGCGTGTATTAGAAGGATCCGTTCAAGGGGGGCAGTGAGTTTCTAGCAGACTTATACTGAAAGGCACCCTGGGCAGAGGTGCTGCATCCCTTCTGGCGGCAACGGACCCGTCACTTTTGTTCCCAAGGACATAACAGCGCCCCGACCCCAGATCCTCTCTGCTCACTTGCTGTTTTCTTGATCCTTCCATTTGCCTTGTGTGTCCCAGTGATGCTGGGTGCCGGAAACTGACAGCCGGACTCTGCAGATTCACCCTTGGGACAGTGGTGTGATTGACAGAGTCTGGTGCGAGCGCCCCTGGCTCACAGCACAAGCACTTGAAGCAAACTTCCGAGGCGCGAATTGTTTTGATCATTTCCTTGACTCATCAGGGTGCTGCATTCAGTCTGGGCAAGCACAATGCCTGTGAATTTTTACCGCAATGTCTCACAGAAAGCACTGATGAGAAGGCGTTCAGAGCTTCAAACAGGCTCCATTTGGAAGGCATTTGCTGGGATGTTGTCTTCGCTCGAGCACCATTGCACTGGTAGGGATGGAGGGGTCCCGTTTGCTGAGTGTAGGTTTGCTCTGCAAAGTAGGCATCCGTCCAGCGGGAACGCCGAACTCGTCCGACGGAACGCCGAACCCGTCCTCTCTGCAACAATTTGGCAGTGCAGCAGCGTTTGACAATTCCTTTTTTAAGGCGTTCTGTGCTGGGTGGCTGAAACTACTGCTGCAGTTGAGTTATAAGTATATAATCGGTCGTTTGCTTGACGTTCTCATTGCAGGGAGATGCGGATGAGGATGTGCCGCAGAATGTCAAAGAGGCCAGAGACTGGATCAGGTCATGGAGGGCGAGTAATTTGGAGAGGAAGCTGCCACAGGAAGAGAAGGCGGGAGTGAAGTCTTGACAGATGGTTGCCATGGAAGAACACCAACCTATTTTATTCGAAGGCAAACTTGTGGAGGACAGTTCTGTTCAGTCGTGCTTTTGATAAGATGACGTGAAGCGGTGTGGTGAGAGATCTCTGGTGGTTTTCGATGTCTATTGCAAGAATGTTCAAGTGGCGCCGAGTGCTGGCAAAAATCTTGAGATATTTAGAACATGGCAGACTGCTTTCTATGCTTTCTTGGGATTTAGTCTGAAAGAGTCCCTGCCTGAGATGTTTGGTAATTGCAGCTGACTGTAGCCGCCTTGTGTGCGTGTTCTGATATCAACGAGATGGTCAGTCTTGGGCAAGTGAATATTCTGAACCAAAGTGCAAACAGATCAGAAGGATGGTTGTGAGGATGCATGCATGACTGGCTGACTGGACACTTTCTCGGCAATCGATCTGTGCTGACCTCGACACAGAGCACAAAAGCCAGCCAACAACCTTTCCACCTAATCTAATCCGTCTACTTCGGTATTTGTCGAGTTGGTCGATGCGTCAAAGCATGCAGACGAGCCTAGCGCTGGCGACTGTACTTCTTGTCCTTGCGGCTTCCGCAGACGGGCGTGCACCCAGGGATTCTACCGAATTTGCACAGGGCAAGGCCTCTTCTTCAGGTCAGCTCTTGATCGCGAGGCCCATAATTCACCGAACGTGACCAGATTGTCTCTAAGCCTCTCTGAACGTATGCTGACGAGGGTTTCTCGGCTTGCTATTTTTGGACACGAGGTGCCGATAATGCAGCAGCCTCGTTTTTGTCTGCAGTTCTTCTAAGTGCATGCAATCAAGTGTTTTGAAGGAGCGGAGAGATCTCCTGCATGTATGCAGGGCTAGGGCTGCCTCCCACGCCCCCTTCGCTGCCCCCTGTGCCCTGGGTAACGCCACCTCCACCCAACGCCAGCATCTCCTCTCCACCAGCACTCCCTGGCCAGGTGAGGGCGGAAGACAGCGGGGCATAAAAAACTTTAAGCTGCCCCATGGCTGGCAATTAAGATTTCCAAAGGCCTTGGAATACTGTTTTCTTGATGGCGCGGATGCATTTATGCAGCTTACAGCCAGAGATGCGCCGAATGGCGAGGAACGCAACACGCTGTTTGACGGGAGTGTTCGCTCTGTGATGTGTTCCTGAACTAGAATCCTAGCTAGGTATGACCACAGGTGCCTTTCACTGCCCTCTGGCATGCGCCACCCTCCAATGAGCTTGTCAGGCACAATTGTTACCAAGACAAGACATCTAAAGTAGTGGGTGGCAGGGGGGAGTCGCAGGCTTCCCTGATCATGCACAGCTGCTTGCAGATACTGATTTGACAGTCAAACACAAGCCCCGTCACAGGGGCCGTCGGTTGGGTAGTACCAACTTTGTACCGATTGCCGGTTGAGCTCTGCAACGAAAATTGCAGGCAGGTAGTGATGCATGAGGCGCCTTGCATGCAAATTGGTCACTAGATTCAAGTTTATTTTTATAATTATAAAGCTGCAGCATGGCAGCGCAGGCATGCCACTGCACAACATGTGCCAGTTTCAGGATGGGGGAAACTCACAGTGACAGTGCAGGATTGGGTAATCCATAGGAGATCGGAGGACAGCAGCACAGTGACCACCAGCGAGCCTGCATGTTATCAAGGCTTCATTTCGTGAGAAGATGCAGGACATCGAGCTTCTTTTGCAATGTTTTTCGCAGGAGCCGCCGTCCCCTCCCCCGGCAGTGCCGCACCCAGATCCCCCGGTCAGGCGGAGCCCCCCGCTGCCGCCGATAACTCCCTGGAACATGACTCGCTGGGGGGCCCCCTCACCACCACCGGGAACGCCCCCGGAGTACGCGTCACCCATCGACCCGGAAGCCGCCGCCAGCAACTCGCGTGGATGACGCAGCAGCGAGTCACGTCAGATGACTCATCAGCAAGGAAGGGCAGGTCTAGAGGCTGGTGCAAAGACAGAGTTGCGGGCAGAAAAGGTACAGAAAGCAAGCACGCAACGCCTGTCGGGGGCTCCCGCCAGCAATTCGTGCGGGTGACTCGCCAGTGAGTCATGGCTGATGCCTCATCAGCAAAGAGGCCTGAAGGGAAATTTGGTTGCAACTTGGGAACATTGATGTTCATATCACTGCCGGCAAGGCGCGTTTGATTGCCATGGGCGCTACAAGGCCCTTGATGCAGCTCATTCTTGAGTTAAGGCCCGGTGGCTGCTGCTGTGCATATTATTGTGGCATAAAAGGACAGGAAAATTTTAGATGAGAGATCTGAAATCCTCTTCAAAGGAAAGCTCCTCAGTGCAGGCTCAGCCTCCCGACAAGCTAGCTTTCTGTAGCACTTCACGCTTCTGGTGAATTGAAGTGCTCTCCGCTGGCCTGAGCCATCCAACTTACAAGGGTGAACCTGGAATATAACTGTTCTGGACAGGAAGGCTGTAGTAGGGTCTCTCTGATGTAGTAGGCCAGGTTCTGCTAGATCTGGCAGGTTCTTCTTTAAACTTTGAAATTTCCCTTTCTGAGTGCACGTGCCACTGCTGCGTCCTTAAATGGCCCCCATGCAGGGGAACATCTGAATTGTGCTGCAAATGTGTGTCTGAGTGTGCCCAATGAAGACCGGAATTAAGTTCCTGGTGCATTGAATGAGTGCACGGTATCAGTTGCTGGACGATAAGAGCTGCCTGACCAAGATTATGAAAAATGGGAAAGCTTGCACATCAGATATTGACTTCTCCCGATTTATAAAAATCCTCTTGCTGCTATTATCATGTAAACACCAGACCATGATGCAAATCAACCTCCTGCTGGCAGCTGGAAATGAGGCAGTGTAACTGATGTCAGCAGCAGATCAGCAGCCCAACGTGGCCCAATATGAGGACAGATGTTTTCTGAATACTCGTCTCTCAGTCACCGCTCTCTTCTGATGCTCACAAGTCCACAATGTCTTCAAGTCTCTCTGGAACCGTGCATCACTCAATCAAGTACCTGGCAGAAACGCTAGCTGTACTCACAACATGACTATGTCTCGACTAATCTTGATTATTAATTTCCGGGCATGCCCAATGACTACCAGTCATGCTCTACAGAGATATCCTCATTCTACATGTGAGCCAAAAATATAAACATGGTCAGAGTTGCCGCCTCAAGGTGCTTGCAACACCGGTATTGTTACCCATTTGTGCTGATGAATAGAACACCATTTTTCCCTTGCTCTACCTTTCCCACGACCTCAATCCTGGCTTGAAAATCCGGTGCTTCTGCCACTCACTGCTCTGGCAATCCACAGTCCAATACTCCTCTCAAGCCTGACGGAGCGGCAGTTCTGCAATTTGATGTAGCGCCACTTGTGCTCGTACACGAGACACCAATTGTCTCCCCTTGCTTTGCCATTTCCACTGCCTCACGTGAGTGCTCTGCAGATCATTGCTGTGACACTCTAAAATTTCTCACGTCATTCACATCAAGCCTGCTTGGGTGCAAGCTCAGCAAAGCGCTTCAGATCATTGCTCAAGATGGACTCCACTATCGGCGTCAGCGCTCCAGCAAAGGGTGCCAGCACATCGGGGACCTGGATCACATTGCAACTCATTAATGGCAGTCCCAGCACATCCCAGCTACTTAAGATGAAAGCTTGGCAGAGCCGACAGGCAGCAGCAGTTTTTTACGCAATCCATGCCTCATTCATACCAGTATGCAAGGAACACGCTGGCATCAGATCACAGGATTGCTAGCACCAGACTGAGAGACGACAAGCCAACATAGGAAAGCATTCACTGCTTGTGCAAAGGTAGAGATGTGCCATCCTTCACATGCACTAACAGTTGTACAGCCCAAGAATATTGGAGTCAGACTGGCTTTGTAGCAATTGATGGTGCATTGCAGGACCGCAGTTTCCGTTTGCCTCTCCGTTGTAGGGTGACATGGAACCAACCTCATAAGAGATGGTGAGCTTGACAGAGCAAGAAGTGGGCGTCTTTCTGTAGAATCGGATCTGGCCTCTGTTTGCAATATCAATGCCGCTGCCCAAGCTCCCACCAGTGGAGCCCTGCACGTTGCATGCTACCGGTCATCCACAGCAAGGCGAGGTGCGCACTGGAACTTTAGCTTGTAGCACACAACAAGCACCCACACAATCGAAGCTTTGGCGTGAGCATGGCTGCCTGGAGCGCTACTCAAGCTCATGAACACAAGTGTATGACTTCGGCTTAAAGAGAATGCCATGGGCCACTTGTCGCTGGATAGAGCTTATGACACCCACAAACAGCATGCACTCATGTAAGGACCAGGACCATCAAAGCTAGCCACAGACACACAGCACATCCATACACACCAACCAACCTCTCCTCTCCTCCCCTTTATTTCTTTCATTCATTCAACTGAACAGGGGAGCACCTGCACAGAGCGCCAGTGAATCTTCTGCAGCTTGGTGGGCGTCAGGTTCTGCGCGAGCCAGCTGAATTCCCAGCTGCGCCCAAACTGCTGCGTTGACAGCGTCCACCGTGACAACCTGGGATCTTCCGGCAATACCTGGTGCACCATAACAAGTAGTTTTGCAAATGTGAAGAGATCAAGGAGACACCCCTGTACAGGCGCAGTCAACGCATGAACATTGCCACACATGCAGCAGTCGGAAGGAGTCTCGCTTTGTGGGAGTACAGGAAAAAGTCGCAGAACAATGAAAAGGCATGCAAATTGAACTCGTGCAATTTGTCGTCCTGATGCATTGGCAACTCATTATGGATGAAGGGAGCACTGCAAAAACAGGTTTGCTGGTGTGATGTACAGGAGAGAAGTTTCAGGAACATACCTTCACGCTTGTGATCCAAGGCATCCATTGGGGGATCCGTTCCCTGTCCTCCCACATCTCAAAGGCCTTCTCGACAGGGATGGCAACCTCCTGCTCTGCGCTATTTTCCAGCCACTGCACTGCCCTCCACCTCGTGCCATTGCTGCAGGTCTGTCTCAGCTCTGTCCCTGCCCACCTCTGTCGAACATTGTAGCCTGCTCGCCATGTAAATGACGCCCTCTCAGCCTTAATTTCGCGAGCAAGTGAAGAGGGGTGAAGGTGTGGTCTTTGTCTTGATTGGTGCACATTTAGAGCATTGGTCCTACCTTGTTGATGTGGTGAGGTACGAAGCGATGCCTTCTTTAAAGAATGAACATGATAAGAATGAATTGTAAAACGGCAAGAAGAAGGGTCCATGCGCGCACGGAATATGGGCACGTTCGTTTGTGCAAAGGCTGGCATTGCCATGCCCTGCATTTAGCAAACGCAGAGTCTGAGCAAGTAGCGTCAATCTCATACTTATATGAACGGCGTTTTTCAATTAGAGCGTTTGGTAATCATCAAGGCACAGCTTGTGGCTGTCCGTGAAGCAAAATGAAAGACATCAGTGCAAGATTTCACCTTGTGTAATTGATCAGATCCAATATCTGGCGCTTTAGGGTGCGTTATAAAGGAATAATAGATGATAATGGATGGAGAATCTAGTCTTCAGCCTTCAGGCAGTCCAACAAAGCTGATCAACTGAATCTACTGCCACAAGCAAGCTGGTCTATTCGGAGTGGGTAAGTTTGTCACAGCAATCGAGGCGCTGGCACTCTGGCTCAATCAGCAATGTGAGAACAATATAATCACGTCTGTTTTGGGCTTGAGAGCGGTCAGCATTCCAACGTGGCCATCTTATGCTGTGCAATCACGTCACCCTCACTCATCGCAATTGTCGCTCAGACCTTCGCAGAAGAAGACAGGAATCAGTGCTCCCCAAGCGCGACCTCTTCACGATGTCGGGCTTCAATTGGGGAACATACGAAGTGTGGCGCAACCATCCAATGCTCAACAACAACCTCAAGTTTGCAGGTCAGCATCCCTAAACAATCTTTTTGCTTGTTATTTTTCCTTCGCCCTAGTCCTGTATACATTCTGCATGCTTTGAAGAATTGCATCCTGAGCTCTTGCATCTTGAAGATCCTGAATTGAGGCCCCATAAGTCTGCCTTGCTTCTCTCTCAACAAAGCGATTGTTTGCTGCAGTGCCTGGATTGAAGTGGGGAGCAGCTGCCTTCGCGGTGTATGTGGCGTACGATCAGTTCATTGGCGTAAGCAAGAAGGAGGCTCATCACTGAGAAGCGAGGCCTCAGCCAAGAAGCTTTGCCTTGTCTCCAAGATGTCTTAGTGCACAGCTAAACAGCCACAGGTTGCCATTTGGGCCACGTAAATTGAAAGTAGGGTGCAGATACGCCTGCTAGCTCCCCTTCAGAAGCCTGGCAATGGCAGTAGAGGCATAAGGGTGGCATCCTTGTAATGGGGAGGCCCATGGAGTGGCAAAGATCGCCAAGGACACACCAGAACTGGGAAGGCTTGAGAGGCTAAAACTGTGTATGCATCAGCATGTGTGCCCCCATCATGACTGGGGACAGCAGTGTTGGCAACGGAAGATTAAATATACCCGTCTTTTATGGAGGTCCTGCAAAGGAAGGATGATTGGGACAGCTCCAATGGTGTCAGGGGGTCAACAACATTGCCTGATACATTGGCGCATGCCACTGTCTGTAATGTCAAAGAGACATCACACCACCTGCCAATCTTCACACCCGATATGCCTCTCAGCCTTTATCTAGATGAGTAGGAATTATGCAATTCACGCTAGCAGTGCAAATCACAAAAGCAGTGCCAATGTCGCAGAGCCCTCAGGATGCAGCCAGTACAGTAGCAGTCTTTCAATAACCCAACCACCCATTACTATTGATCAGTCATGAATACTCCCTTTGATGCACGTGTCTAGACATATGCATGTGCATTAAAAGGCCAACACTAGATCGAAATTGACGTTCTGGCTTTGGGGGCATCCAAGCAAGGTTAACGCAAGCAGAACCGTCAGTCTAGTTGCACAGACACAATTGCAGTGTTGCGAACTTGCCCTGCTCTAGAGATCTCTCATTCGTAATAAAAGGAGCGCCCAGAGTACCACCCCGTCTTCACAACGGTGACCTTCCCATCTTTGAGGTCATATTTTGCAGCAACTACTTCCAACTCCTGGCAAATGGCCACATCCGTACTCCTCACAAGTCCTTTCAACACCGCCTTGGCGCTCAGCACTGTGTTTTGAGTGGCGACCTCCTCAACTCCCTGCACGCACAGAAGGTTACTAAGTCGATGACTTAGTCATGTGACTGATTCTATTAAAAGTTTGCAGACATCATGCAGCATGTGCAGACACACTGCCAACATGTGGTTAGGGCGCTGTCACATTGTGTCAGTCGCTATCTTTCTTTCCCTTTGCTAAAGGAAGATAGCGAGTCTTTTGCCAGGCTCGCTCGGCGCCGTGTAACTTCTGGCATTTAATAACAGAAAACAGGTTCTCAGATAAGAGAAGCAGTTTTCTTTTGAAGCTGTGAAGCAGCCAGCCATGGCATGCCAGAAGGTGCATCATGCCTCCATGCAGATCTGTCTAGACCGTTTGAAATGTTGAAAAGGCTGAAAGGGCGACATCGTTGCATCCCCTGCTCAAGCAGAGAGGCACTGACAACGAGGGACGTTGCAGGGTCTCTGACTGGCCTCTGCTTTGGGAAAGACTCCTCCCCAAAGCTCTTGGTCCCGCCTTGTCCTAAAGTCCGTTCCCTATTATACATCCAAGAATATGCAGGCATGGCATTGAGACCCTTTTTGCCTATGTATATGGAAACACATTCACATCAAAAATCACCGCACCTGCATGTCCTTGATCTGGTTGAGGAGTGTCAGGTTCTCGTTGAGGCGCTGCTTGGCCAGCCGCGCGCGAGTGATGCCCAGCGAGTCCTGCGTCTGCAGTCCTGTGCCCCCCAGCTCACTCAGCTCCTCGTTGCGGTGGATCCTGCGCGCAGCAGAGCATGAGCAACAGGCCAACGAAGACACTTGAAGGGGAAAGATGTTCGATTGACGTCAGTGCAGGCCTTCTCATGCGCACGGGTGTGATAAATTATGACCCCAATGACCCTTAAAAGACTGGCCCCAATCACTCAAATAAAAGTGCCAAGGGTAAAAAAGGCCGTGATCCAGTAAGTGTTGCGCCAGCAGCAGCATGCCAGAGCCTCGTAATGAGCGCAAGCTTTGACCCACGTGCCATTCTTAAGAGAGAAGAGCACCCACATGTGACACTTCTAACGATATCCATCGAGTGCAGTCTGAAGAGAAAGTGGGCAAAGGACAGATGATGCAGGAAGACTACATTCTGCAGGCTCGGCAAGAGAACAAGACATCTCAGCAAGTGCTTTCCTGGTCTAATGTCCAACACCCCTGAACGGTTGCAGGCATGCACATCTAAAGAAAGACAGGAACGCACTTGCTGACAATGTGGCTGAGGCCGTGATTGTTGTTTGCCACATGGTCTACCGCTGCCCCGATGCTGCCCACGATGGCGCCTATCGGGCTCAAGCTCAGGCGGTCTATTGTCAGCCGCCCCAAGCTTGTTCTCTGCATCGGCACATGGGTGATTATTATTACTACACGCTGTGCCTGCCAGAGGCAAGGTGGGTGTCAGTACAAGCTGCAGGTGAAGGCTGCCACAACTGCTACCCATTGATGGACTCGCCAAGTCCAAGCAAGGAACAACCAACTGTGGGCATGGTGCTCAGTATGTACATACAACCGCCCCCGCCAGCTGGGGCCATCAGCACATGTGCAACCCAGTAGAATGACACAGACGGCGCAGGGTTGAGACACCGCGTTCACAAAAGTCCAGGTTGTCCCAGACAGCACTTCTTTCAACAGTGTTATCATTACACAGATCTGTGGTCCTAAGGTCCAGGCATGTCAAGCACAAGACATGGTGTCCGTTTTCTACTCCTTGGACAGCAAGTTTTAGCACTTGCTTGTACCTGTGGGCACCCGCAGTTCCACGCAGGGCCCACAGGTACTCACATACACAATGCTTGCTACAACTGTTGCATCTCCCCCTGCCAGCCAATACAAATGGTTTTTTGTGGGGTTTGTTCCCTGGCGCCACTCTGGCTGGAACTGCTGGTGCTGGAGGCCAGGACTGCCCCAAATGCAGGGCCCAAGCAATCGCATAGACAATGTTTACTATAGTTATTGCACCTCCCCGCCCAGGCAATAAACGAGGGGGTTTAAAGCTGTCCGTACCCTGCCGCCGCCACTCTGGCTGGGGGAGGCCAGGGACTGCCCAGAGGCACTGGAGAGCCGTGCCTCATCGGCAGCCGACGCCGCCATTGGCGCATCGGCATCGCCGGCCGTTGCCGGGGCGCCGCCGCAGCCGCACAGCCGCGAGAAGGACCCCCCGCCCCGGTGGTGCTTCCCACCGCCGTTCTCCCTCTCCGCCGCAAAGGGGGTTGCGCCCCCCGCCGCCGGCAACGCCGCAGGCCGCGGGGTGGTTGCAGCCTGCAAATCGTCAAAGTGTCCCTTCTTATGAAGGACGCGAGAGTAACCCCGTCCATCGATGTGTCAGTTGCATGCATGCAGACATACAATTGTCGAAGGGATGAGAGAAAATCTCGAAATCTACCTCGGCAGCGCCCTGCGCGTCGCCGCCCTTCAGCTTCCTGGCCTCGTGCTTGGCCCAATTGTGCACAGCGCGCGCAACCATGCCACATTTGGTGTGCCCCATCACCATGACTAAGCGCACCCCCAGCAGCTGCACCGCGTTCACAATACTCCCCATGACAAAGTCGTTCACCACATTCCCTGCCACCCTGCACGCATGCAGCGCAGCAGGTTTAGACTTGCCTGATGGCATCAAAATAGAGCACCGGGGTTTGTGCTCATTATTACTATTACACGCTTTTCCTGCCAAAGGGCAGCGTGCGTCCTGCAGACAAGCTGATGTTAAAGGCTGCCACAATCCTTCCCCTTGTTGGACTCGCCAGATCCCAGCAACACCCAAGCAACCGTGGGCACGGTGTATAGAATTTATAACGCTCCCCCGCCAACTGGGGCCGAATGTCTTCATCTGCTCAACTGCTTCTGCTCTACTACGTGAAAAGTACTGTCTCTTCATATCCCAAGCGAACAGAAGCACGCAATCAGAGATATGGCACCAAAACTGGGATGCGTAAATATAGCGTGGCTCAAACAAATGTCCCCCAATCACATGTGGCAACATTAGAAGCACACTTATCATATGAGCAGAACCCCACATTACATATACAGATGAAGTCAACAACGCCAAGCAGGAGCATGGTGCCAAATGCAAGCACAGCGATTGGCACAGAAGGGTGAACTTTCTTATGAAGAAATTGTGCACCTGACAACCATCAGATCGCCGAGTCCTTGGTCGAAGACCATCTCTGGTGGGCAGCGGCTGTCCGAGCAAGCGAGCACCACCGCTATTGGAGTCTGCTCCTCATACAGCTGTCATGCAGAAAATAATTTTGTGAGGTCACATGCATCAGGCATCATGAGGTGCTCAACAGAGCAGTTCCTGATGAAAGGAGGCTCTGTCTTAAGGATGGCTCATGTCAGTGAGAGTGAGGCGCAAATGTGTGCTGAGACGTACATCTTCAAGTAACTCCAGGTCGGGCTTGCATCTCAGGAATTCACCCTGTCACAGACATACGAAACAAAAGTAAGAAGTCGCGCAAGACACACACAGATTGTATGCCCTTCCAGCCAAGGACACTGTCTGCCACAATCTGCTCGTAGCTTCAGGCTTGAAAGTATGATCTGCCATGCTTTGCACAGACAAATACTGACCTTGCGGAAGCGCGCATTGCCTTCCAAAAGGCTCTCCAGAGCCTGCCTGGCTTTCTGTCTGACTTCCGCGTCACTGCCCCTATGTGACTTCTCCTCCTCTTCGGTTAAATGACCTAGTTGTGCAGGTGCTGCACCCGGACTCTCCGGTGCTTCCAACTCAAATCGGACAATCTGGCCCAGCCTCTTTCCTGTTGTCTGCACCAGAAGCCCCATCTTGATTATTATTCACGGAATTATAGGAAATGAACTTATCCACATGCAACGCATAGGTTACAGCTTGATCGATCAGGCAGGAAGCTTGCTTTCAGGCAGATCAGGGGGGAACTGCCAGGCATCCCTTTACCTCAGGATACAAGCGCGCATCTTCCACGATCGAGTTCTGATTTTCATCCTCATTTGTGGTTGGTAGGTTTTCCCGCACAACTTCCATTGTATCAAGTCGTGAGCGACACCCTAGGTCTTTTGGTGGTTTTCAGACAAGGAGTCCAAGCCGTCCCGGAACCAGAACAGAGGATATATAGCAAGAAATTCGCAATTCAGAATGAGATACGCTCACATATGGTGTGTTTGGTCTGGGCACAAATGCTGAAAGTTTTAAAGATCCCGATTCACATGCTTGCCAGGTGGCCGAAAGGCCTGTGACGTCAAGGCATCAAGATAGAAAGTGCACTCCTCCGCAATCGCATCAATCTCATCAAAAGTGCTCGCTTGACCTTACAATTGCTTGAGAGAAGATAACAACCACTCCTCTCGTGTTCTGATCTGACTGGGGACGGGGTTATCGAGAAAAAGATCGTACAAGAATACTAGCATCTAAGCAAACTAAGATGATGGCCTCTACCAGTTCCTCTTCGCAAATAAGCCATGCACACATACAACCATCATCAAATTTGAGGGCAGTGATCCACGTGCCGTACATGCACAGACGTGCTCTGAAGTTGTCGAGGCAGAGCTGCACATGCAGAGCAGCCGTCGAAGAGCAGACGCAGGCTGCAGAGCAGAACCAGAGAGTAGCGCTTGGCAGCGTCGTCATTGAAAGCACAGAACGTTTCCCCGAACCACAGAAAGACTTTTGGGAGGGCGAGCAGTGGGAGGTGCAGTCCATCACTCAGTGCTCCAGTGCTAGCCTTTCCCAGTCTAAAATCCAAGAATTAATTTTTCTCTGGGAAAAATTGATATTGTATGGGCTACTGCAGTCATGCAAAAGTCTGCAAAATCTGATCAAATAGTTGAGGCAAGCGTGGCTGCTTGCAGTTTGTCGGCAAGCTTGCGATCACATTTGTGCCCCTCTTGATCGCGGCTGGCGTGGGGGTGGGAATCTTTGCTGCAGCAACGTACAACGAGGGCGTTGAGGGATTTGTCAAGCCGTGAGTTTCACCTTCCCCAGTTGCCCAGCGCTAAAGGTGCCCTTGCGCATGCATATTGGGTCGATCCCAATAAAAAGTATGTTTTGTGTGGTCTACATACTGTACTCCATTCGTGGGTGGACAGCTAAAACAGAGGAGAACACTTTGTGCGAATCGCCGGTGATGGGGCTAACAGCGCATGTGCACGAAGAGGGGGCCATTCAAGTGCATGGGAATCTGGTGCATGTGCACGAAATATACATGTCCTACTAGGCTGGCATGGAGGTAATTACAAGCATCATGTAAGCGGCCAGGATTGAGGCTCTCAATCTGAGGGGTGTCTGTGTTTCTGCATGCAGGGCGTCTGAGTCAGCTCCTGCTGAGATTGTGCCAGCCCAGCCAACTGCAGCTGCTGCACAGCAGGGCAGCACTCTGGAAGCCCCGCCGGTCTCTGCTGATGCCGAGTCCTGAACAGCTGCCGCAGCTGGAGGGTCATGAGCACTTGTGCAGCTTAAAGCGGAATTTGCCGTCCCAGAGGGATGGATGTGGGCTTCTGGGTTCTGGGACGAGATTATGCAGATTCTGGACGGACCAACTGGTCCGCCCGTTATTTTTTTGGCCACAGTGACTGCCATATTTACTAGGCAGGTCTTGAATCACCGTGATTGGCCCAGAAACTCCACTACTGCTGTCTGGGCAACCCAAGAACGTTGTTGAGGTCTTGTCAAACCAAGCTGGCTCTATGTAGCGTCTAACGCCTCCTGTGTGAGAGAAAAGTGCAGAGTTGCTACCTAAGTGCCACTGCAACAGTGTTTATTGCAATTGCATTGCAAGGCCACAGTGTGTACACATTACGATCGTTTAAAGCGGCTTGCATGTGCTCTTGAGATAATACCGTATCTTTGACTAGTTTATGCATTCTGATTTCCAGATTTTATTTTTGCAGGATATGCTAAATGCGCATTTGACATTGTCTACTTTTGGAATTTGCTGCTCTCCCATACCGATAACGAAAAGTCTTGAGCCAAGCATGTGAATTCTCACATATTTCTTGTCATGAGCAGGTTGTTTAAGCAGTGTGGTTCATTCAAGCACTCTGGTGCAGTTAGCCAAACATTTCCTGACCCTGCCGGCAATACTTCATTCATGAGTCTGGCGCTGAGCTGATCAATTCTCAGACTCTAACATCGTGTATTGTCATGCCATCATACATTGTCCCACTTGCACCGAGTCCTATTGTCTGCAGTTCTGTTCAGTGCCCAGGGCTGTGGTGACATTTTGGTCACTCAAAGAATCTGTTGTGGTGCTCCTTTCGATTTCACTGTCAGCAGGAACGCTACAGGAACTGCTCCCAGAATGCAGTCATGGCATAGAGCGCTGTCCAGTAGCCAGCCAGTATCAACAGCCCTGGAGGTGAGAGATCCCACAGGAGAGAGGCAACGCCCCAGACTGTCAGCACTGCTCCAAGATACTGCGGGTGGCTGACTGTGTTGAAGGGGAACCCCCGTACCCAGCCCACCTTCTTCCCAAGCTTGGTGCCATAGTATACCCCGTTCGTGCTCAGCGTGTTGTAGACTGAAATATTCAGCACCTGCATGCATTTTTCACAAGTCAGTCACCTCTGGCGCAACTCTGATGAATGTGCAAGACAGAACAAAAGGCTCAAAGATATGAATGGCGTCAACCAGGTAGCAAAGTGCATGTTTTGCAGCATGGAACCTATGAGGAAGGTGGTGTCTGGACCATAAGGCCGAGGATCCAGCTAAGAAGGGAAGCTGAGACATACCTGCCCAAGGAATACGAGGGCGAAGAAGGCAGTCCACTGCGGCCAGGTGACATTAAGCAGATCCAGCTTCAGCCCCTGCTCCTTGCTCTTCACCACGTACCATGCCACTATTGATCCGAACTGCAGCACTGCAGCCACCAGTACCCAAGGTGAGGGTGATAGAGAAAATTTGACGCTGTCCTACAGTGAGGTCACTGGGTGTTCCAATATAACTCGTACGGAGGTGGTCTGAGGCGTCAGCACGTCACTGAGGATGCTTCGTCAGCAAAGCGTTGACTTCAATACATAAAAGCGCTGCGGAGAGAAGCGATCGAGGCACGACCAGAATAATTGAATACGTCTCATGGGCTTCGCTATTAGTGCTTCAATGTAATCAAGCCATGCGGAGTCGGATGCAAACCTTTCCCAAGCGTTGCTGCAACTTGGAAGGCCTTCACTGGTTTCGAAAATCCTCGCCTCCACAATCCAGGCAGAAACCAAATGAAAGCATACAGCAGATGAGGCGCCGTCAGGCTAGCGACTGTTGTTGCATCTATCAAAGACATGTCGATTATCTGATCAGGCAACGGGGAAGTCGAGGTTCACGCCTACAGGTGTTTCCATTATCCGAATCATTTATCTTTTTGGTGACTTGGGAATTACAAGCATTTCCAAGGAAGTAGGCTGTGATTGGCATTTTGTGCTTTCCTCAGGAACGCCATCTGACAATGCAGTAGGCGGCAGGGTTTGACAGGGGTCCTAGAAAATGTCAGGCCAGCCCCTAAGTAGGGCAAGGGCGGTATTAGTAGCTGAAACTTCGGGGCATCCTTGAGGTTCCCCAGGGAGAATCAGGTTTTCACTTGAATCTGGCCTCCAAGTGGTTCATATGACCTGAGAAGTCAGGGGAGCCCCTGAGTCACAGCCACGTGGTCTCGGGTGTTGCCCTGATGCCATTTCATCAATCTGAATTTATCCCGGGGTCGCCCTGAAATCTTGCTCCTAGCCCTGGAGCAGGTTGGCCACTCCCATGGGGGGCCCTGGGGGGCTGGCAAACCCTACTATAGTAGCTAGACGGCCGCCGTTCAGAAAGGAGCTCCCAGGAATTCGAATTCTAGGGTGGGAACTTCTGATTGCCATGCGCTGTTGCAAGTACTATGCAGACAGTGATAACTGCTCTATTGGACCTACAGCTGTCTGGATGCGTTGAGCTTACTGGTGCAATTGCCGTTCATGTTGAAATTTCCTAGTCTGCAAAGTTTGCTGACTGCATTGCAAATTGAGCAATTGCTAGCACTAGATCATGCCGTCCGAGGGTCTATCTTCAAATTTGATCAATCAGTAGATGCATGCTACGCTGAAGTAATCTTCAAATCATCGTGCTGCTTCGTTACCATACCCACGTGGAGTGTGCACATGCCACACTTTCATCAGAGAGTGATTTACATTTCGCCAAAATTCCTGATCCACAACACTACTGGCCTGATAGAAAGTTTGCCGCACAGGCGGCCTGATCAGACTGTCACGACAGATGTGGCAGTCAGGACTGCTCACACCTTCAGCTGACAAGACACAACCGCACAAGTGAGCGTCAAGCGCTCACAACTCTTAAAACAGGCCACCTAAGCACCCTCGCTTGAAGAAAAGATGCCCACAAGGAATACACACGCACATCCATGGGTAAAGGAAGAGAAGTATATCTGTGCCCACATGCACATTGTGGAAGCAGGCCCCTGACTGTACACAACAATCCATCAAGCATTGCTTTCTATCGACCAAGATATCTTGAACCCCAGAGACCCCAGTACATCCCGGATATTCACCAGGACATTTCTCTAGACCAAGCATTGTCGCTTCAAGTCCACGCATGCATACAGCTGCGTGCTGCAAGCGACAAATGAGAAACGAGCTAGCGAATATTCCTGACAGATCCGAGAGAACACAACTTGCAGACGCTTCTGCAATCCCCAAATCCATAATTGAGGCAGTGGCAGGCACAAAAGTGTGACTGCGACACATCCTGCTGCAATAAACAGCGCTTGCAATCGTCTGTTTCATGCACCAATCATAAATTCCTTCCTCCAAAAGAAGCTCAGCCGTGTCAGGCAGAGTCTGCCTGACAAGCCCAGCAAAACAAAACGGCATGGATGTGCAAGACAAATGAAGAAATGTCAACTGCGCAACTCTTGCCTCAATGGGAATGCGCAATTTGACCTTGAGGAAACTCAAATCAAGATAAGTCTCGTTTTTGGCAGGTCCCATGGTCAAAGGGGACGATCTGGTCAATTTGAATCATGGTCAACTTGAATCATGAATATGAACTGTCTGCATTTGGTCTCATCTTGCAAAGTGGAGCATTCCCGTCTTTGACAGGACAGTCTCGTCTTTGACAGGACATTCAAGGCCCCAGATAATAAACAACCTACTTTATTGTGCCTCTTGAGTTGAGCAAAATAACGTGATGCCTTCAAACGGTATTTGGCCTGCGCTTTATCAGTCCCATAATACTTTTGCAATGTGAAGTCCGACAAAAGCAGTCTCAAAGACGATTAGATCGCCTGTTTTTCCTCTTCCCCATCTGACCACAAACCCCAATTACCCATTAGGGCAGTCCCCAATAAGATCAGCAAATTGTAATGCGTAATGGACCCCATTCAATAGGATGGCTCGAGCCTGTCTTGGCAAAGATTTTTTTGGCAAATCCCTTTTCCTCAGAGCCACTGAAATCAGACGAGAGAAGGCTTCTTATTGTGATTCAAACAATGCCCTCCCAATGAAAATCCAACCACCAGATTCAGTTTTTTGCAAGAAGAAGTCCAATGGTACACTTGTGTAGTGGGGCAAAAGAGAGCGCTCTGCAGATGGCCAATTCTGCAAGGGACTAGGCAGTACCGTGATCCAATGAAATGCATTCAAATCAGGCCTTGCGACAAAGCCGCACACAGGATTGAGCTTTGGCCTTTCAGTACACGAACAAGCTTCTGACAGCTGACAGCTGCAGAATTAGCTTCCCAGCGATGCGGCGATGCCGATCAGTGACTCAGCAGGATGACTCAGCCGGCAACTTCCGGCAGCTTCCCCCTGCTTCCAGTGGGGGGCGCACAGGCCTCCCCAATCCACCTTTCAGGACCGGGGCGGCAACGCTGCTTTCTGATAAGGGCCACGTGCCTAAATGTTGCCTTTCCTCCTGCCATCTCTCGACACAGTAGGAGCCCCATGCGTTGCTTGTGACGACTGCTTTTGGGCCATTAGTCACACATTACTGCTGTGTCCAGTCAGCGGCGCCGGGCTGCGAGGTCGACGGTGTGCCCTCCGCGGCGGCAGCTGCCAGGAAGGCGTCGCCGGGGCCAGCCGGGAAGACGCCAGAATAGGCGCTGCCGAACATCTGCGGGTTCTGTGCCCCGTAGGACCCGTACGCGGACCCGTACGGATCCGCGCCCGTAGCCGCCTCCGACGAATCCAGAAATGCCGGGGCTGATCCGGTACGAGGCGCGGCATAGCCCATCTCCTGTGAAAAGAGGAGCCATCAATTAGTCAAATATACCCGTTCGAATTCCATTTAAGAGCTACGTAGAGAAGGGTGCACAAATGCAAACATTTTAATGCGATTGGCAAAAAGTCCATGATCCTGCGTATTCTAAACATACAAATTGTTCCATCCGCATACCGTGCATGGCAGTTCATTATGAAATAAGATCCGGGCAGGGGGGACTGAGAGGGGGGGGCACACCCCCATGAATGATGCTCCGGACAGGTCTGGGTAATTGGAGGGTGCATAGGAGGCGCCATCTGAGAACAGCAAACCACGCGGGTTAATCCCCTCGAAGGACCCCCCGGCGAATCCTCCCATCTCCAGCTGCGGCTCGTAACCCGCGGCGCCGTACATCATCCCGTAATCCGCGCTCAGGGAACGCGCCTGCAGACATGCACAAGCAATAATTTAGGCCCCTCTTTTCCACCCATCGCATGCATGCACCCGCTCAATAAATCCCATATCCCATTTCGCAACCACACAAGTTTTGTAGTCTGAAAAAGGCTGCCTGACCATTGATGCAAGCAAAGGAATGGATTTGCAATTGGCACTGTCAGTCAAGCTTCCGCATGACATGTGATGCCACCCAGGGCCAACCTCGTCCCTCGAGTCCAGACCCCACCACCCACAATGTCATGAAGGATGGCAAAAACTTGAAGACTTCTGTGTTGAAGTCGTCCCAGGTGGCGCACCTGAGCATTGGTAGGGGGAGATCCCATGAGAGCGGAGATGTGCTGCAGCAGGCGCACGTCTCCGGTGCGGCTGTACTCCTCCAGAGCGCTCGCCGTGCTCTGAGGGGTGGAACGCCCCATGTTGACGTGACTCGGCAGGCTGCTGCCGGCACCGCCTGAGAACAAACAACCCAAGCGGGGTGGGTCCTCCTGTTGAGAAAATCGTTCTCTTGGACATGCTGATGTGCCCTGTCTGCTATTCTGGAGCCTGGGCTTGCAGTGTGGGATTAGCGAGCTCAGTACCAATCTCAGAAGCATGCATGGCGGAGGGACAGTCGAGTATAGCTGCTTTAGGAATGTTGCGGGTAGCTCTGATGCTCCAGAGACCCTTTTCAGGAGCTTGCAGACACGACCATGAGCAGCAAGGAGATTTGAGTGCCTGACACGAGCATAAGCAGTAGTGCAAATTGAGGTAGAAAAGGGAATGAGACGGCTGCGCACCTCGCTTGTAGAGACCCTGTGACAGCAGTGCAGCGCGGCGCTGCTGCAGCTGCTGGATCAGGCGCTGCTGCTGCTGCCTCTGTTGCACGGCCTGCTGCTTGTGCTGCTGCTGCTGCACGGCAGCAGCCTGCATGTGCGAGCTGCTGGCGGCAGCTGCGCGGCGGCTGCCCAGGTCCAGGACGCGTGACGGCTGGGGCAGCTGCGCGCAGCTTCCGTCCGTCGCCGTCGGACGCATCGGCCCCTGCGACCTGCGACACACCAATCGACACACACATGAGCCACAGCCCATGCCAACTCCAGCACAATTCCTCCTCTTACATCCTTTCGTCCAGGTGTCCGAGAAGCCATTCATTTTACCCTCTGCTAAAGGCCTACATCCTGGACTGAGCTTCTTGGCAGGACGACTACTCTCAAGCATGCCTGCAGACTTTGCAATATTAAGGGAATCATATCCTTAACTTGTGATCCGAACAAAGACTTCTAGAAGAGGTAGAAAGGGAATTATGTGCATAGGAAAAAAGGGGGAATGAAGCACCTGGCGGAGAGGAGGGCGTCGGGGGCGGAGCTCTGCCGGGGGGGCCCGGGGGCCTTGCCCAGGAGCCCCTCGCCCAGCGGAAGCTGCACGGAAGGCAGCCCTCCGCGCAGCAGCAGCGGGCCGCTGCGCGGCGGCTGCGCCGCAGCCGCGGCCGTCTCCAATGGCGCGCCCTCCACGGCGGCCGACACCGACATCTGCGCGCTGAACGCCGCGCTCAGCGCCGCGCTGATTGCGGCTGCCGAAGGCGCTTGACCGGCCACCTCCACCGCAGCCGCGTCCTCTGCGGGCCTGCGCAGAAATCAGCATAGTGTGTGAGACACTTAACAACCTCACGTCCAGGAGGCTGCAAGCCTGTGTGTTTCGACAGGACTCATGAAGCACCCAGACAATTGGGATCAGAAGTACTGTGTTGAGTGTGCGGCGACTAAACACTCAGAGTCAGCAGTGTCTGTGTCGGTAGGATACGGCAAATGCGCGAGTTTGGTGAACAACAGATGCAAGCCCTGCTATGAGAACTTGAATGAGCCCAGGGATGTGTAACACGTACCAGGGGGCGTCGAAAGAGCTCTTGGAAGCTGCCGTGAAGGGGTCGGCGGGGGTTGCATTGGGTGTGTCGCCCCCCGCGCTGGCCGCCAGACGCAGCGCGTCCAGAGCGCTGGCTCCTGGTGTATCCTGCACATTGACAATATCAAATTCAGGCCTTAGTGATTAGTGAAATTTTGATTTGATTTTGTGGGACTCGGGCTGGATGCAAACAGAGCTATCCCAGCTGACCGCTCTGCCTGCCAGCAGGCAGCTATGCTTGAGACAAGCTAGTATAAAGAATGGCAGACAATAGCAATATATGCATAGTCGTGAATTGGGCTCGACAGCGCAAAACAAGTCTAGCGTCAGTCAAGCAGGATTACAATCTTCCATACACTCCCCTAAGCGCAGCTGTTGCAGTTGTCACATGCACAAAGTCATGAGGTTTTGAGCGCTAAGTGAGAAAATCCTGAGTAACTCACCTGGAGTGTCTCGCGCAGCAGGTTAGTCAGCATGTCGATGACCTGGTAGCGGTCCGCTGCGCCGCTGCGGATCACCTTCTTCACGTTTGCCAGGCTGGCAGCCACGTCAGCAAGGGCCGCGCCAGAACTGGCGTCGGATGCGGAGGGAACAGCGCCGGAGACGGCCGCCGTTGCTTTGTCGCTGCGGTCCACGTCCATGAATCCCTCGGGCGGCGCGAAGCTCACAGTCTGCACAGCCTTTGCAGGCGTACCATTCACACTGTCAGTAAGCAGTGTGCACAATTCCCATGCATCTTGCCACGCCAGTGACCTTATGGTCCAAAGCCTTAGGGTATGCCGCTGCATTACACGTTCCCCTGTGTGCGTGCAGAAATATATATTCCGGTCAAAAATCTGTCAGGCGATGCTCCTCCCGTGAGTGATGCAGAATTGCCTTTCTTGCATCCAGTCCCAGATGCCAAAAACCACAAAGCAACCTTCTGGCCCTTTGCAAAACTGCTTTTGCTGCCTGCATTTATCAAAGACAAACAACAACCTTCTAGATCAGTTCACCATTCCCCACGGAGGTACAGAACATATACTGACACTTTTTCGCACCTGTTGCGCGCCGGCAAAAGTTGAGCTGCTGGCGGCTTCGGACTCCATGGAGGGCCGCGGCGGGAGCTCCAGAGATCCGGAGGTGCTCGCGGTCGACATGCTCATGTTGCGCACGGGCGGCTCGTGCGCGGTGGAGGGCGAGTGGACGTAGGGCGCATCCGCCGGCACAGGCGCGGCCGAGATCGGCTCCGACGGCAGCGGCAGCGTTCCCACCTCCATCTGCCCCGGCTGCGTGCGAACAATACCCAACTGTAAAGACCGCCGCTCCCATTACAAAGACCTCCGATAACGCCCCACTTCACCGTCCTAATCCACCGCAGTTCATCACCCATCTCAACCATTATTTATCTCCCGAAATGACCGCATCTGGGCAACGGCACAAAGTCCTGCATTTGAGCAATTAAGGAGACAAGCTCCTTTGCCAGATGAAAGCAGGAACTTTCTTGTCAGTCCCAGAAGGTCAGATTAGTCTGGTCTTTGGCGGGGTGGTTGCTGGTACCTGCAGATCGGGGGCATCGCCGGAGGAGATGGGTTTGGAAGAAGGTACGCGCAGCTGATCGATGGTGTGCGCAAAGAAACACACGCGGCGCCGGCACTTGGGGCCGTCATTGCAGAGCTGGCTGCGGTACCTGATCAGGCGCATACAAGATATCCATTAAGCCCCACGTCTGAGCCGATCCTCACGGCATCTCTATGTGCCTGCCTTGCTCCCAGCTGCTGACTCCCCACTCCTACTTTTTGCTAGAGGCACGGTGATTAATTGACGTATTTGTAGACAGAGTGGGTTCACTGGGTGGTCTGAAATTTAGAGGGGTGCAAGGGGGCATCGACACCAGGCCCATTAGAGAAAGGGGGAAGTGCAAAAGGGGCCCTGCAGCTCACCTGGTGGGGTGCAGCCAGTACTCGAAGACATTGTGGGCGTAGGGGCACCTGTCTCCCCTTGGGCACGAGCCAGTCTGTTCAGGGATCACAGCATCACGTCAGTTGCACTCGTGGTTTCAAGGAGAACCAGCACACATACACCCTTCAAGCCCTCCGACAATGTTGAATATCTCTTTCGGGAACCCTGGTGTCTCGCCACCAAAAGTACCCGCTTTATATTCTTAAGAAAGTCATACAGGCCTCTCAAACCGCCACGACAAGGTCAAAACGTCAGCACAGCTCACACGCTCGTAAACGGAGGAGCAGCCTCTACGACGCCCCTCCTAGCCAAAGCCTTTACATTGACCCAACAATAGCATGGCCAGCAGGTCTGAAAACGATTGTATTGCCCACAGGCGCCCAGATATTTGCTGTCTCGACCGGGAAGGCCAGTCCAGCTGCCCAGGACACAACGCAGGGACAGCTCCCGGCTTGCAGGCTGCCCAGAGGGTTCTCAAACGTGCTAACAAACGACCGCACATCCACGGAAACGCTCGTCCGAGCACCAGGGTCCTTCCGCCAAATAACGCGTCGTACGCGCTTGAGCAAATGTCCTGCCGTCCTTACCTTCTTCATGTCGGGGCATGCGATCCCAGTGTACTGGTGGACTTTTGGATCCCTCCTGCGCGCCTTCTCCCCCGGGTGCGAGAAGGGACAGTCCGACCAGTCGTGCACAAATCGCTTGCAGCAAGGCAGGACCTGTAATTGGCCAGGAAAAGCACTTCTTGCACAATTTCACTCCAAACAATACCTCAAATAAAGCCTTACAACGCCACATGTGCATTGCATTCAGACACATGCGAATTGGGGGGGATACGGGCTTGCCATACCGCAATAAACCTTGACATCAGAAAGTGCCCAGCAAGGATGTGGCCGTACCTTCATGAAGAGCATCCTAAAGCTGTCTGTCTGGTACCTCGGATTGTCGTTGTCATCCAGTGAAGCATTGATGGGCTCCTCTCCTTCCACCTGACGACACAAACCAGCATTACAGTGCAGCTAAGGTGGAGCTAGGTGTGGGGAGCTGCTTTCCATAGTGACCCATGCGCCGAGCCTCGGCAGCTCCTTAAGCACCGTCTCACCTCAAAGAGCACGCCAGCATCCGTCTTGATACCCTGCATCGTGGAAATTTCGCGTCGGCTGCTCGAATGCTTGGACGAGCTTTAACGCGCTCGAGCCGTCATAAGCGTCTCAGAATCCCCGGTGCGGGCTGCCCTGCTCGAGATTGTTGAAGCGAGCTGAAGGGTCTGGTCGCCGGAAACAAGAGACCTACCAAGTCTCATTCATAAGACGAGGAACTACGCAAGAACAATCGCCTCGCTGACCTCATTAACGCCATGACGATCACTGACGCGGCGCCTGATGTCAAGCCAAAACAGGCCTTTACCCCAGATTTGGTCCCTTTTCGGGCAGATTCGCCAGGATTTTGGCGAAATCTGGAGATTCGGACTCCCTGATCCACCCCTTCTTGGGACTCGCCCAGTGACTGACCCCATTGTGCCTTGCAACAATCTCGTCTGCTGTCGGAAACGAAACCGATCCCGGATATTCCCTTCTCATTCCCTGTTGTTACCGCGGGCTGTGACAACTCTTTCTGGTTGCATCAAATGAGAGCTGGAATATGATGAAGGCGAAAACTTTGTTACTGGGTGGCAGCAATGTCGACGCAGCCGCTGTTGATACCACGGCTGGTCGATGCAGACGACGATGCAGACAGGGGCTGCTCATACGAGGCTGTCCCTGCATCTGCTGATGAAGTCCTGCGCCAGAATGACAAAGGAAAGTCGGAAATCCGTGATATCATTGCAGACTGCGAGCCCTGGGAGGGTCTGATCGTGCTCAGGCGCACTGATGACCGGTGCAGCATCGTTGGTGACTCTCCCAGGTGTGCAAACAATACTGAGTGTCTTTTGCGCCATGGCTATCCATTCCCATGAATCGTGGTTGACCTAATGCATGCTGAGCAGGTCGGTTCAAACAGCTCGATCAGTGGCTGAGAGCTTCGGGTACAGCAAGGAGTTTGTTGTACCCTTGGAGGATACAAGAGACTCCGAGTTTCAGCCAGTCCCTGATGGCATCTTGCTGGCCAGCGTGCTCTGCCTGGGTGCCGTTGTGCTCCTCTTTGCAGCCACCACCAGCTATGTCATTCTGACGATGGTGGCCTGAGGACAACAGAGTAGGAGCTAGGCCTGTACATGAACAATCTGTGAAACTACCTTATTTTATTCAGAACTCGTTTTTCCCAAGTAGGGAGTGCCAGAGAAATCATTTGGCACCTCTGTAGTGTACAACATTTATGAAATCATCGATCCCCGTGGCTGGAAGCCCTCAAAACCCCAGCTTGAATGGGTCTGCAAATATTGGCCACGGTGATGGTGTGGGAACCATGAGCTCTTGGGGGAGACCCGTAGGCAACTAGACCTTGATTCCAGGCCAAGGGATCTTCACTTGCAGTACCGGTGCGTGATCATGATCTGAAAACTTACACAATCAGGTCTGCGATACAAGCACTGCAGTGCACTGTACATCACACTCCAGACTTGGGATCTTTTCCTTAAAGAAAATCAGAATCCACAACGCGCTTGCGAGTGCATGTGTACAAATGTAAGAATCATTCGCGCATGCAACTTTGCACTGCAACATGGCCAAATGACTTTAGGGTTTCTGCATGCAGCTTATGCCACCCTGCATTCTGGAATACGATTTCCTACTCTGGATCAAAAATTTCCACCATTCAATGAAGTCCTTGTGCCGAAGAAAGCAGCAGGTGGGGAAAGAGCTGCCTGTTCAGGGGACACCCTCTATGAGCAGCAACGGTGTAACAATCTGCAACGTGCAGAGGGTCACATACAGGTTCCAGGGTCAGCTATGACTGATCATGACCTGAGGACAGAAGGGACTGATCCTGCCTACCAGGTGGACAGCCATGTAGCCAATATAGGCTGCAGGCTGATCCTGACAACACCGACAGTAATGCCCAACCCCGTGTGATTTATACACGCCCATCCAAAGGCCATTTGTTACACAACCTGGCAAGATTGACTGCTTTGCCACAAAAGAACACGATGAATATTAGATTCATGAAAGCTTTCCGCTAGCGCCTTCTTGATTGCATCCTACTGTAGCACAAACACATGCCAGGCTCTATCAAGAATGATGTCTAAACTGATCTAGCAAGCTTTTTTCAAGTCACACTGCCACCCCTGACACATGCTCTCACCCCGATTGACTGACACCCAAAAAAGAATCGCCGAGGCAGAGAAATTCATATACCAGCATTTTTGTTGTTCGAAACATCCACAGAGGACCAATCCGATAACACTAAAACGTGCTGCAAGCAATGCTAGGCTGGTACAAGATATGGATTCAGTAAAAGAGTTTTGTCGGCGCAGCAAAAGGATCTCGGCCTTAGGTCCCAACATGTACACAAATGCCACAAGTAGAGCACGGCTTCATGTACGCAAGACCAGCAATTATCAGCTAAAATCAAAACACACATCCTCAGAGGGCATTTGGCAACACCTGTTCAACTCTTCTTTGCCAGCACGCCAGCACGCCAGCATGCAAGTGTTTCTTTTGTTATGTATTTTGTTACTCACGAGAACCCCCCCATGCCTCACGTAAGCCTTGCAGACTCTTCCAATGACATACACACGACTAAAAAAGAATTAAGGATAAGAAATACGCAAAAGAATGAGAGATAGCACGAGCACGCACATTGTGCAGTGTGGCAGCTCAGGTGAAATCCTGGACCCCTGCTTTGCAAAACCCTCAGGGGGCTTTGCGCTCGTGGGGCAGCCGGCGGGGAATTATATCAAACCCCTGGCCCCAGGAACCCTCAGGGGGCGTTGCGCTTGTGTGGCAGTCCCGGCCAAGGCAAGTATAGGTCATTTATTTTGTCGCTTGCAGCCTTGTCTTTCTGTTTGCTTGCGAGCTTATACAGGCACTGACGGTAGGTTGTGCTGCTGATCCCCTTTCTGCTGCACGTGTTCACCTAGCAGGCAGGCTATAAATTGGTTTTATATATAGGCCACATCCCTTCTCAACAAAAACCCTCAGGGGGCGTTGCGCTCGTGGGGCGGGCGGTAGGGGAGCCCCAGCAGCTCGAAGATGTCGGCCTCGGTCTCCACCATCCTGCCGGGTCCCCACCCCGGTGGCCAGCGGGGGGTCCCGTCCCTGTCCAGCGGGGGGCCCTCGTCCGGCACCACTATCGCTGTGTTCCCTACCCTGCGCATGATCCTGCACCGCACAGAAAATGGAGACGTGAGGTGATTGTACGCTGCATTATGCCTGCAGGTGACCACGTGCTCTGTGCTTGAGCCCATTTGCTAGCAACACTTGACTGCATGTATACAATGTGATCAATAATGCTCCCGGGCCAGAATGCTTGTATGGTTGATGCACCCGGTAACACGTGCAAGGCAGCCCTTCCTCCCTCCCTTGACGCTTGCTCTCTCTTGATACCTGCACCCTCTCTTGGCTGAAACACCTCAAAGCAGCACATGTATCCATGCAAGCAGGCTCGTCACCCACACTAGCCCGTGAGGTTTGCAGCTTTCTGAAGAGTACTGAGCTGTCGGTATGATTGGGCTTGACTTGCGCGCACCGATGAGAGTTGAGGTGCATGCCGCGGTCGGCCGCGTACTGGCGCAGGAATCGCAGGTACTGGCGGGACCCGGTCCAGCCCAATATGCACGCGGCGCGCTCCTGAGGCGGTGCTATGATCACGTCCAGCCGCCGCACCTTGCCGGCCTCCGTCAGGTAGTTGCCGAATATGTGATCGTGCCTGCAGGCGAATTCAGATGTCAGGCACCTTGTGTTCTGCAAGACAACGAGGATATTGTCGTCGATACGGTCGTGCCTGTACGGGAATCAAAATGTGAGGCATCTTTGCAAAGCTTCTTGCTGCAGATTGGACCACACAATCAGCAAGCTCCTCAGTCATCCAATTCCGAACTGCTGCATGTCTTGCTCCGCAGTGGGTGCCTGAGCACGCGCCGTTGAATCTTGCGCTGGCAATACCACATGTTTGGCAACTCTCTTTCTATGCACATTTCCTACCTCACATGTCATCACGACCAAGGGGGGTCAGTGCTAGGAAGACTTGGAGCACTGGAGAGCCGGTGGGAATTGCCCATAGTATTGCCCATGCAATACACTTGGTTGGACCCTCCAGCAGCTGGCATGCACATCTGGCCAAAAACTACTCAGAGCCCTACGCTGATGACACTTAGGCCCTTGACCACTGCCATGTTTCTACCCAGATCCCTAAAGAGCCCCCTGGGCACAGTACATTTCTCTGCCACACTAGCCTTGCTTGCCACATTTGGTGGCCGAAGATGGCTCGATAGGCAGTAGAGAGAATCGCACCGGTCTGCTGACAGGTTGTGCAGGGTGAAGAAGGAGGCTGTCTGCTTGCGCGACACCTCCTCTCGCATCGACTGCAGGTGGGTGGGCATGCGCGATGACTGCACATTGCACACAATTATTCTTCTTCTTATTCTACACAATTACACGCCTATCCAAGCCACAGTTGGCTTAGGTGCGTCGCAGCAGCGTTTCTATGACAGCCTTCCAGCTCGGCCTATCTTGGCACCTATTATTACACGCTTTTCCTGCCAAGAGGCAAGGTGCGTCCTGCAGACAAGCTGCAGTTAAGGCTGCCACAATCCTACCCCTTGTTGGACTCGCCAGATCCAAGCAAGACCCCATCAACCGTGGGCACGGTGCTCAGTATTTATACTGCACCCCGCCAGCCGGGGCCAATATTGCACAGTGCTGGTCAGAATTCCAAGGGAGAACCTGCCACCCACCCAAAAGCCAGCACTGCCAGCTGTCTGACAGCTGTCAACGATGCACAGGTCATGTAATCCCGGCGAGGCAAGAGTGCAGGGGCAGAAGGGGCTTGTGCATGAGACAGCAGGGTGAGGTATGGAGATATGATACTGCCTGGAAGCTGTTGCCCTACATTACAGCGCACAGAGCCAGCGCCAGCAATCCAAGGGAGGACACGACAAACATGAATCTCAAGAAAACAGCGATGCCTGATCGTGAGGCAGGAGTGGGTAACACCTGCGTCAGGCACATGGCCTCTGACTTGGGGAAGAGACGGCCCCGCGCGCACAGCTCGTCATACAGCAGATTTCCTATGCCCTCTGTCGACCTGCAATGCCACATCATAAGTGGTCGACTTTGACACTCTCCACTAGGTCCCGCATAGCATGAACTGAGGTTGGTGGCTTGGCAGTCATAACTGATGTTCCTGTGTCTTGAGGAAGTGGTCAAGTCTACTGGCTCGCAAAGATATGGTAGCAACACAGGATCCTGAACCATGCGCATGTGTTTTTTGCAGCATGAAACCTGCACAGCTGTCATGGCTCCACGTTTTGTAGGCAAAGAGCACCAGGGCCGACAGGAAAGTGGAGCGCACGTTTCCTTGTTCGAGACGACAAAGTCTGCGTCGTGCGAGGCGAGGCCCCTTGCTGCCCCGCCCACGACCTGTAGAACCCACCCGTTGCCTGTGCAGCATCAGCGACTGATGATTGTCATGACTCAAGCTGACTCAACAACTGACAGTCAAGTGATTCACTGCCAAAGGTGGCTCACTCCCACTGCTTGTGGGTTCTCCCAATGGGGGGGTACCCAATTACTAAGCGGGCAGGCCAAAAGAAGAATGAGAGTGACTGTGCACAATTGTCTCTCGCTGTTTTGCCAAGTCTGGTGGCTGCATGCATCGTGCGGCTGATGTTATTGAATCAGCATGACTTGTCAGCCACCGTGATCATTGCTTCTCTGATCACCTTTCACTTGCCCCGGTCAGGGGCAGCTAGATAACCCAGCACAGCATTCAATCATGCGTCATGAGGATGAATCACTATCTCAGCGAAGTGTGCTGTGGAAAAGTGTCAAAATGAGTCTTGGTGAAGAGTCAGCACGAGTCAGCATGACTGACCGGCGACAGTGGTGAGGGCGTCCAACACTTCGCGGCGCATTTCATCGACATCATCTTCGGTGCAGGTCTCCAGCAGGTCCCCCCGGTGCGCCACCGAGAACGCCTGCGCCACCGTCAGGGGGGCCACCCCCCCTATTGCCAGCGGGCCCCCCGGCTTTGCTGCCTCCGCCACGTCATCTAGCGTCCTAATTTGGCACAGAGATTTGGGCGTCAGGCTCACACTGACACTTGCCAGATGACTGATTTTTCGCCATGGAGCTTTATCCCAAAGTCAAGTACCTTCTGTGATCATTCATGCCAATGCACCTGGACCTTTCGCAGGTCCCTGCAGAAGTGGACATTCTGTGGAGGATATAGGTACATGGCAATGGAATCACAACATACTCACAATCTTGATTCTCATGTTTGATACTCCTCTCCCTGCCACATGTTTTCTGCCCGTTCACCTTAGCGCTGTTTTGGGAAACCCATATTTCTTGGCCCTCTTCACCTTAAGAGCGGTTCTTGTACAAACTAGCCAATGAGATCTGAACTTCTTTCCTGTCCTCAGCCATTTTCCTCGTTGGAACTCACACATGGGTTCTGTTGAACCGGTGTTTTCTTGCCTCAGAGGACAAGCATTTGCTGGACGACGTCCAGTCATCCAGGTATGGAATATGTTAAGAGTAACAAAGCGCTCACCTGAGCCCCAGGTCAAACCATCGTTTGGCAGTGGCCGATCCGACCCCCGGCAGCTTCTTGAACTGCCGCCGAGCCACGCTGCCCACAGCATGCTCGTACATTTTCCGCTGCCCATTCGCGTCCGGCGAGCTGTACACCTGCACGCCCGCCCTGCAAACCCCCAGAAATATTTCGGGAGGCATAGGGTAAAAGGGGATTGGCAGGGTTACATGCCAGCAATCAAGCCTGCCACGTCACCGGCAACTTCAAAATTGTAGTGATGTGAAAATTTTGCACAGGAAGTGCCCGCACTCGAGGCAGATAAATGGGGGCCCACTCGCTGTTTCAGGGAAAAATGGCTCGATAGTGCATGAACAAGGCACTGCACGCCTTGGACTACGCAATGTGCAGCACTTTTTACTTCAAGATGTGCCCTCAGATGGTTCCTAGTTTTCTGTCAATCCCAAAGGCTGATGCAGAGAGATCAGATTGATATTGGAGAGGGCGCTCACTGGTGCTGCCCGAGCTTTTAGAGTGGCCTGAGGTTGTGGTTATGTCGCAGACGTGGGCAGTTTATTGGCAAATACATGACTGCACCGTACTTGAGTGGCATCAGACACCTACAAATGTTCTCACACTACGCATGCAGCAAATGCAATCCAATGCTAAGCGTGCTCCTGCTGATCATCCTTCTGAATTTAATGTGAAATTTGCCTACGGCCTTCCAAGAGAGCCGTGCAAGCCACCAATGCAGCTTCCACATTCACTTCCTAGGGGATCCCTTTCATTGAGCAAGCACAGTAGTAACTCTTAGTATTCAGCTACTCACCGGTGCTGCTCGAGCTCCAGGGTGGTCCCGGTGGCGGCGATTTCGCAGATCTGCACCGCGCGCGCCCCGCCCACAAAGGGCAGCTGGTTCTTCAAGTCTTCCGGCCGCGTGCCCGGCTCAATCTTGAACGCGCATGCGCGCACAGCCGACGCCGCCCGTGCGAAGCCAAGGGACTGCACGCCAGGGCACATTGCATCAAACTCTATGTTGAAGTACTTTTGGATATGTCCCTTGAGATGGTCATTGAACTTACAAATCTTAAACCCACTTTCCCTGTTCCCTAAGCTCAAACTGGGTGACCTTTGATAGGCACACTGCACGACCTCTTTTTCACTACTCAAATGGCTGTGGTGCCCCTTTGACCAAGCCGGGCCTGCCTTCTGCACCTGCTGTGCATGCTGTAATACAATTGCCCCTCTTAGAGGTCATCTGGTTGCTAAAGGCCAAAGAATCACATGGCCCCTCTGCTGCATTGGCTCGGGAATGATCCTCTGTACAGAAGGGCACCCTCCTTATGCACTTGGGCAGCAAGGCTCCTGGAAGGGGCAGCAACACATGAGCAGCAATGACGGTGCTATTAGACACCATAAATTGTGACCCGGCATAAATTGGATATTATCTACAGGACGGACACTGCGCACATTGTGGCATGGCAGAAGCTTGCGCATGCCCACAATTGAGTATGTCTAAATTGATTCTGGCGAGCCTGTCAAGGGGTAGGATATGTGGCAGCCTTTACATGCAGCTTGTCTGCAGACACACCTTGCCTCTGGCAGGAAAAGCGTGTAATAATAAACGCATGCATTGTGATGCAAGTTCTGTTTCCTGCCACGCTCAGGGGCGCATGGCAGCTGTAAAGCTGCACAAACAGGCCAAAACAATGCTGAAAACCGTGAACAGCGCGCACTTTGTGGTTGACATTTTGCTGCGTGCGGGTGGGAGGCTCATCCGGACTAGGCTCTGCCACTTCGCGCACAAAGTCGCCCTGCAAAACATGCTTTGACTAATTAGTAATCATACTAAAGAGATCGGTGATCGTAAGGTAGTCAGCTAGACGCCAATGTGGCTGCATAAAATGTCTTCCAAAAATTTAATGGAAGCCACAAACGATTCTGCTGAATCACGGAGAATCATACACAATTTCACACTGATTGTTGTCTCGGTGAAAAGCAACTCGCAAAGGCGGAAACATGATTTGTGAGTACTTCTTTAGGAGCCAGTAGTACCACTCTCGAGTGATGCAAGCGCCACAAGAATTCCCTTCAAATTTGTGTATTGCCACAAGTATGCCACAGCAATGCTCCCTTATTTGTTGCTATCAAGATTGATTCCACAAAAAATCTACAAATGATGCCCCTTCGTTTATATAAACAAAGATGCCTTCAGAAAACCACGGAAAGACTCTTACCTCCAGAGCGTCCCAGTACTTCTCCATTTCCACCAGCGCTTTCACAATGGCGCCGTTGCCCAGTCGCTCGTCGTTCCTCTCATCGTACGCCGCCTGCGCGCATGCATGCATGCCACACGCTCATGACTAATATCTGACAACAGGCCTTCACCCAAGAAATGGAGGGAAAGAGAAATCCAAACCTCAGATGGGGATCCAGGAATTCTGTCAGATTCGCGTTTAGCTGCGAGCCAGCATGCAATGTCTCCAACATAATCTGCCAATGGGCTGGCACCACCTTGTGATGCAACTGCCATCACAGAGTAATGCCCTCTGGGGCCACGACTACACAGTTGCCCATTTGCATTGCTAATGAGTGCGTGGGGTCCTTGATACGCTTGCTTGATGCGCTTGCGCATCACAGCAAGGCCTTGCAAGGCAAACCCTGCTTGCAGCGCTTGCGGAGCACAAGCAAGAGGGGCGTTAACTTTATTCCCGTCCAAAGCTACATGATGTTGGCTAAAGTGTCTCAGCAAATTAGTTGCAGGCGCATGGGATGCTCACATCTTCTTGATGCGGCAGAACGTAGGGGTAATTCAGAACAATTGTTCTTCTTTAATCACCATTACAGAATGCAGATCCTTGTGCAGAGGTCACTTGCCGGCCACCGCACTAGCACTACTATTGCTCTTCATTTGACACTCTATATTCGGTTCCGTTGAATGCGTGAAAAGAGAAGCTCGGAGAGAACGAGGCGCACCATGAGCATGAGCTCGCTCTCAGTCTTGATGTGGTCGTACTCTGGCCGCCAGTGCCCCAGCCATTTCTTGTACTTGCGCATCGGCCCCCTCGCCTGATTCCTCTCCGCATCTTCTTCTGCGCACATGGCATGCATCCCCGTCAGCGCCCGATTGCACAGTGAGAGCACAGGATCCTAAAGTTGCTGCTCTATACTAGACAGCATCCAGCGCTAAGGCTGGTCAGACACTCGAGTCAGTAAGGAGTGAACCTCCAGCACCTTGCAGACTGATGGGGTGCACATGGTGGGGAGCAATGTGTGTGCTGAGACGTCAATGAGATACTTCCCACCAACGCTGACTTCAATGGGATGTCGGTCAGGCCACTCTGCGTCATCATGGGATGCAGACAGACAGGCAGGTGAAAGGGCTTTAGTTTTTTTGTCAGCATCAGTAGGTATGCTGCTCGCCTGCCATGTGGTGCGCAACGGCAGCGGAGACGTTGATCAGGTGAGATCCCTCCGGCAGCCGCTTCTGAAGAGACAAGCATTCCTCCAGCCAGGTGTTCTGAACATGCAAAACTTAAATTTCGCCCCTTCGCTACTTATGCTACTTAGTCAGGGGGCTCTAATCTAAACGCTACACAATTAATTCAGAGTCCCCTGACGCAGTTCTCAGCTGCAGCCACGATCTGAAAGTCAAAAGTGCATGACCTGACCATTTTTTACCCCACCAGATGCCATCCAACACCGCTTGCAAATAGCATACCAGGAAACTATATTCTGAAGAGACACACTCCCGGCTAGCGCTGGAACATCTGCTTCACATCCATGTGGACTAGGAGTGAGTGTCTTCCAGGGATGAACACTCTGCTGCAGGGCGTCAATACAGTTCTAAGAGAAGTGTGCATGATGATGACTCACCTGCACTATCTTGGCACGCTTGGGTGGCTGGAAGCCCTGGAGCCCCTCCAGCTTGTCCCCAACGATGACATGCGTCAGTCCTAGATCATTCAACGCCTGCGCAAATTGGCGCCTCTTCAGGTGCTAAATTATTGGTCTTTGGTCACAATGCAATGCGCAACAGCAGGTTCAAATGTGAAGGAGACATAGGTTTTTAGCTTTCATGATTGTCAAGTTGCCTAAATGTGCCCGTTCCATGCCAGCAAGCCTAAAATGGGAAGCCATGCTCATGCCTGCTCTTTGCAGCAGGCAGAATGGGATGTTCTGCTGCTCAATCCTAGAAGAGCAAACATGCATTCCACCATTGCCTGTTGCGCAGCAAATGTCCTGTAGCGCCAGAGACACGGACACTGAGGGTGTGTCTGGACATCCAACCCAGGCAGATTATGCACCTTGGAGACAGAGGCGCCAGCGGATTTGATCTTGGGCTCCCAGATCCTGGTGCGGGCCGAGGCATTTGGGATGGTGATGGTGAGAAAGTAGATCTGACACGGCCAAAACATTCACTTTGTCTGCAAGCATACCATGTATCTCCTTCTTGCAACGCTTTGAGGAAGCGAGGTGAAAGGAATGGTGACACAGCCCATACCTTGACACCAGCCAGGAAGCCATCTGATTTCTGCATAATTAAGGCATTCGCTCGAAGAACTTTTCGATCTCTCTTCGATGTCAACTATTACCATCTCATACAATCAAACATTGGTCTTAAAATGATCAATGTGACCTCAATATGGGACTCATTGGCCACATTTACGTCATTGCTGGTCTTGATCAGCACATGCGGGAAGGTGTGACAAGTGTCCTTTCCTATCTCTGTCATCACACAGTTCTATAATTACTTGCAGCCACCAGCCCTTTCCTACTGAATTGCATTCCGTGTCCTTTCTGTTGCAACAAGAGAGAAAAAGGGGAAGGATGCTGAGCACAAAAGCAGCTAAGTCCAGCCTTGCCAAAAGCCGACAGTACTAGTACCGCAAAATTATCTTGCTTATTTACACTATCACTTATTTATCAGATGTGCATTGGTAAATGTGATCGCAAGTGATACCTTGCACCGCACGACGATGCCAAGATCGTGCTCCAACGTTCGCGCGCCAAAGTTGGCAACGGAGCTGGCAATGCTTTTGTCACTGACAAATTGTCAGCCATGGTGCCTGAACATTTTGGCTCCAAGTGCTTGTGATCGTGTTCTACATGACCAGCACATTTATACAATCACCGTGCATAAGAAAGTCTGCATGGCCTAGCCATATTCACCTTCGCCAACCCGATGATCTGAGAAGAAAACGCGCATGCCTCGGTAGAGAGACAATTGAAAGGTTCGTTATCGCTGATAGAATGTATTTGGGATGCTTCTTCATGCAACAGCGCAGATGCTACGCCCCATTTCGCTGTTTGAAGACTTGTCGACATCACACATGCCACACAACTGAAATATAAGATTGCCTGAGCAAGCGTACATCGTGATGATCGCAGGTCAAGCCAGTCAAGGACCGATCCAATATGTGAACAGATCCGAAGCATGCTGATACCCCTCGGCAACTTTGTCTTCAGATCACCTTTCAGCAATTGGCTCTGGAACACCTCAGTGAGCCACTCATGGCATGTCATCCGGCTGGCCGGGATGCTCGTCATAGCAGTCATCCTGACCGCTCGATCGATCAGGCTCTACCTCAGGTCCTGCCACTTCACCTCTCTGGCTCGCCTTGCACAAAAGTCAGCACAGATGTGCTCCATGGGAGCCTCTTCGATACTGCTCCTGGCACTGAACGCACCTCAATCTCCTCATTGATGGATCCCTACACTTTTTCTAGGATTCCATACTGTGAACTCGTCTTACATTACAAAAAAAGTTCACTTGAAGATTGGCCATGCATGCAGGCTGACTCCAGGCAGTCTAGCGCTCTGTGGCGCGCTCCTCCTCGGAAGCAGTGTCTGGGGGCCGCTGCATGCACTGGGGGCAGGTGGCCTGGTTTGGCTGACTTACACTGGCTTCCAGCTGGCTAAACAGCCTGAGGAGAATGTGGGCCACCGTGCGGGGGCGCCTGGTTTTCTGGGTGAGTCATCTTTTGCACTTTCTAAATCGTCCTGGACAGAGTATGTGGTGACTGGACTGCATGCAGGAAATGCTTGAGATGTGGCACGGGCTGAAGTCACCTGTGGTGCATGCTGGTGAAGTCTGCATTACAGGGAGGTGCAAGTGTGCCAAATCTCAAAGAATTTCTAATATGTCTTCTGGCATACCAGTCAGCTTCTCTGAGAGCATCAATCTCAACTATTTCTATGGGTGAATGAAGCTGTGTCAACCACATTTGTTGGGGGATGAGAGCATGTGCTGTGCCCCAGGGACTCACTGTGAGAATACTCTGCCTGCGCTGGAGGATTTGATCAGGAGGGACAACGCTGGGGAGCTGCCCCAAGGAGCACTGTCATATGTGGAGTTTGACGTTCACGTGAGTATGCTCCTTCCACAATCCACCCCACGTTCCAGTCTCACCGCAGCTGCATATTATGAGGTTTGGACTTTGATAGAGTTATTGCACCAGATTTATGTAGAAGGGGGATGCGTCAGGAGTCACTGACCAATCTTCCATTGCAGCATGTCAAGACGCCATTCATACGCAGCCCTGACAATGCATTCCCTTTGCATTCCTGCATTCAACCTTGCTGGTGGGCAATATCAGGATTCCGGATACGAATGAGCTGTGAGCTGTGAGAGTTCTGGGCTCCTTGTGCCAAACAAATTTTGGCGAATTAGAGGTTTGACTGACGGGGTTGAGGATTATTCCCCCTGTTTTGACGGCTGCAAAGGGCAGTGTGCAGGAGACGAGGGACGGCGAGTTGGTAATTCTTCACGACCTGCAGTCGGTGCTGCGCGCGTCAGAAAAACACGAAGTCAACGCGGAAGCTGCCGCGCAGCTGCGCTCGGCGATGCCTGATCTTGACCGGGCCCAGGTGAAGGTGCGCGGCAGCTTTTTCTCCTTTCTCAATGGTTATCGTGAGCCACTGTGCTAAAGTGGCTGCCAAATTCACACTGCACTATCCTATAGTTTATTTTCTAGCGAGAATGTTGCACTGACACTGTGTTCACGTGGTAGTGAGGCTGCATTTGCCTGCAGACTTGAAGCTGACTTGCCATCGACTCATCACGCTACTTCATGGTTTGGCAGGATGTGGACTTTGCACAGCTGCAGCTGCTGCATGTCGGGGGGCGCAAAGGGCTGCGCATTCCCAGGCTGGCAGACTTTCTGGGGTGCGAAACAATTTTAACCCCTGCGACAGCCTTTGTTGCTGCAAACTTGCAAGTACAGCAAGTGTATTGGGTGTAATGAAAGTCTAGTCAGTGTAGTACTGTGAAAAGTGTAGTTAACAGAAGTGGGCTGTGTTGTCCTTCTACATATTTGGGTGACATTCAAAAAGCACGAATGGCTCGTGTGCTGTTCTGTCTCTTCTGTCGATATGGCAAGCAAGGAGGCTGCAACCAGGCAGAAAGCATTTCTCTGCTGGCAAGGGCATCACTGGAAGTTTACATCAATTGGCAGAATGACTGATTTGCAAAGCATTGCATCCCAGGTGCTGTCAGAGATTGGGCTTGAGGAGGACTGTGGCGGTCGAGGTCAAGTGCATACACAGCGACGCAGGGCGGGCGAGCTTCATACAGCTCCTCAGGTTAGTCAGCCTGCCGGCACTTGCAGCTTTAATCTTCTTGTTTCCTTCAGAAATCTAGAAGGAGAAATGCCATTTAGCCGAAGGCCTCTCCTCCATTGCGTTCGAGGTTTCAAGGGCAGCTATCGTTTGCCTGATGACCTTTTGACAATCCAGAAGCAGCTGATGCCATCCACTCTATGTCTCTCTCAGAGCACAAGGGGAGGTTACCTTCAGGATGCATTTGGGCTGATCTCGCTATCAGCATGCTGGCGGCAGACGTCAGATGAGCTATTGTATTATCAGTTGCACTCTCATTGTGTCACACCTTGGTTGGGATGAAGCTGGCTTCTTATCAGCGCTCCCAAGCAGGGTGTCAGGAACAGAGTACTATGGGTCTCGAAGTGTTGGGCTCTAGTCTGCTTGCTTGTACTTGAACTTTACGCAGTGCTAAGGTGGGCTCCGTAGACCCATCCAAGATAAGCAAAAAGGAGCTGCGCAGTTCATTGCATGCCGCAGTAATATCTCATGCGTAGCTAATGGTGTATTGCACAGGGCATACAAGGAGCAGCACTGTGCAAAACTGGAGCAAGAGTGTCCAGGGGGTGATTATGCACCATTTGGGTGGCTGGCAGCTATCTCATTCCCCTTCCTGTGGGCGCCCAGCTTCGGGGAATTTGGCACTGCCCAGTGGCGGCGATGGGGATTTGAATTCAAAAAGGCCGGGATCCCCGCGAGGAGCTGTGTTGTGCACCACATAGACCTCGTCTCTGGGGCTTGATGCAGTGATTGCAGAGATCAAAGCCACAAGAGACAACAGGGCCTTGGAGTATAATTTTGCCTAGTGAGGCCGCGAGTTTAGACAAGCTCTGCTGTAGGAGTTGTGTTGTGCACCACAATTACCTGGTCATTGGGCCTTCCTTAATTGTTTGCAACGATGAAAGACATAGTGACGAGACCAAAGCGCTCTGTATGACATCTGCATGTTTTTGTCCAACCGGTCTGTACCAAGGCAGCTGGGTGCGTCTGTAAACTTTAATCAGGTCCTGCTGGCATGGATTACAAATTCTCACAGTCGAAATTTTTGGTGTAGCACAGTCTTCAGTTGAGATGCGAGTGTGTTATCCTTGAAGGGTGTAGGCTGAGAGCCTTCGATCAGCTCGCCTCCTCGGACTGCCCAGGCGTCAGCCCGTTCGTGACTCGACGTGTGGGCGATTGATTTGATCATGTAGGAGTCCCCAGGCTGGTTAGCAGACCTTGCAAGACATAGTCATATCATTAAATCTCAAATCGCATGGTGCATTTCGACCCCACTGGCCCTCAAACCCGAGCAGACCGCCCCGATCTCAACCTTGGACTCTGCAACTAAACCGGATCCGCTCCGCTGTGCTCGTTATTAAAACCAATCAAAGGTCCACTTCTTGTCTGAGTGCCCTAGGATTGCAATTTGCAAGTAGCTTATGCAGCTCGAGCCGCCTTCTGATTCTGCCGACATTTTCTGGGACGGGTGTACGCCGACAGCCTCGGCACCGATCCTTGGACGGTGGATTGACTGCAATTGTATTCCCTGGCATATTGACTGATGCATCGCAATCGGTAGAAGATCTCAAGCGTCTCTATTCGGGTTGCGTTTAGAGATTGATCGAGCCTGATCGGCTCAAGCGGGACAGATACAGAAGAGGTCGGGCGGCATGAGGCTTGCACAGTCTTGTGCGCTGGCCTGGACAGGCCTGCTTGTAATCGGCCTTGCCTGCGGCCAGATCGACTCACAGCTCGGAGCTCTGCTTAGCACAGGCGCGTTGCCCTTCCATGCAGGATCCCTTGGCCCGAAGTTGTTCGCTTGTCTGCCCGTCTTACTTCTTTGGTGGCGCTGTATGTCGGATTTGCGTCCAAGACCTCGTGCTGGTCCCACCTATTCCTGTTGTCTCACGTGAAAATTATAGGAGAGGTCGATCATCGCTTAATGCACCGAGATCTCTAATGTATTCGAGAGAAAGGGCTGATTCCCTCAGCCCTGGTTTCACAGATCTTGACTGCACCTCTGAACTGCCTTCTTCGAGGGCCCATTTCTTGTGGGCTGGTAGACACCTTCAAAGGGACCTGCTGTCTCCAGTGGGAGCATAATTACTCAGACTACACAGCTACCCAGGCAGCAGCAGCCTTGAAAGGGCCTGAGATTTACTAATCTTGTAAGCAGCCCTGGAGAGCACATACTTGTTAGGGCAATCGTGCGAGCACATTTTAGGGCAATCGTGCGAGCACATTGAAGGTCACGGGGTTCGGTACATCATTCAGGCTCAGCTGAAAAATAGGCAGCTGCGTGCCCACTGTGTGGCACATCAGACAGCAGCAAGCATGGGCTTTTGCTAAAGCCAGTACTGCCTGCTGCAGTGCTCCCTCAGGGCTCGCAGCAGGTTTGCTCTGCTGCCAGCAGTGTGATGATGGATCAGCAAGCATCAGCACCCACTTATCTGTCAGGGCTGAACTGCACCGGCAGTCTGCTGTCAGAGCTTGCAGGATTTTGGCTCTGGTGTCTGCGCTGTGCAAAGGGCAGAAAGGGCCACTACAAAGCAGCAGCACTGGAGGCCTCCTGTCTGGCACAGGTTCAATTTTTGGGGGAAAAACAAAAAAGAGAAAGAAAAGGAAAAGAAACAAAGTCACTTCTGAGATTTTGACGGACCTTTTCTTTCCCTGGCTGGCGGGGATCGGTGTAACGGCACCGTGGCCATGGTCTATCGGGTCTTGCTTGGATCTGGTAAGTCCATCAAGGCATAGCATTTGTGGCAGCCTTGTCCTGTAGCCTGGCTGCAGACACACCTTGCCTCTGGCGGGGATAACAGTTACTAATATTAGTCATATTTACTTCGCAGGGGTCTCGCCAGCGGCGCTCCCGCTGCCGCCGCAGCCGGTGCAGCCGCCGCAGCCGGTGCCGGAGTCCCCCAAACCACCGGTCCCCTCAGCTGCGCCACAGCTGGTCCCCCCTCAACCCTCCCTGCCGCCACCGCCCATATCCCCTTCCCCACCGCCACCGCCCAATTCCCCCTCGCCACCGCCGTTTTCCCCCGGCCCCAAGCAGCCGCCTGTTATTC
>JADEYI010000520.1_pt1 | contig 51246 bp, 64 predicted proteins | sample 8542331 | NCBI WGS metagenome assembly JADEYI01 (sample SAMN16510988, study PRJNA670497) | mine drainage metagenome | isolation source: biofilm near Copperflume 1 | place: Germany: Marsberg coppermine Kilianstollen | collected 2018-02 | reverse complement strand
GGAATTTGGCAGCCTTTACATGCAGCTTGTCTGCAGACGCACCTTGCCTTCGGCATGGAAAAGCGTGTAATAATAATAATAATAATAATAATAATAATAATAATAAAAGCTCTGCTGCAGGTGTCAAACCCACGAGGTGTCCTGGACGAGGCGCATGCGGGGGCGCTGCAGACGGCAGCGTCACTGTTTTCACTGGAAGCCGGCGGCCCCGAGAGCGGATTCTCCCTGGAAGCTGCCGTGCCCATGCCTTTCGGTCACAGCGGCGGCCGCTTTTCAGCCCCTTACAATGCAAACCCCTACAGAGGCGGCGGCAGGTCAGTGTCTGTGGCTGTCAGGACATGTCCTCAGAGTGATCTAGCACATCTCAGCGAAAGTTCAAATAAACTTGCATACTAGCGTTTTCTTGCTTTAAGTTTCCCTGGAATCGATCTCATGATGCTCCAAGATGTGTGGAGATGACCAGGTCACTGGACTATGTTTTTCTCTACTTTTGGAACCTCAAAACCTGCCTTCCGGGAAGCAATGCCTGACGCACCTGTTGGGCATTGCAGGGGCGCTGGAAGGGTTGCAGGCCGACACCATGGCGGCGGCGGCGGCCACATCCCCCAGCACAGTATGCCCTCCAGGGGGCATGTGCCGGCAGCGCGCGGCCGGGGCCGGTCACATGAGCACATGCCGCGCGCGATGCCGGTGGCGGCCGCAGCCGGCGATGCGTACTTCGATGCTCCCCAGCTCAGCCACAGCCCGGGGGGCAGGGGACAGGTGATGCTCTGAAGCCTGAAGCTGCCTCCCAAGTTGCCACCCTTCCCCTGCATGGCCTCTGTACACGCAGCGTGAAAGCATTGTCTGTGCAAGGAGCATTATGTCTTAGCGCTTGTGCTTGCCCAGAAACCAGGCAACCTGTCTTCCAAATGTTTTTTAGCTGCACTTAGAAACTTTGGGGTGCGGAACAGGGAAAGACATATCGAGGTGGCAGGCACAGAGGGAGGGGCCGGGGCAGAGGGAGAGGGCCATGATCACTGATGCTGAATTTGCTACATGACATCTGGACCAGATAGAAAATGTTGCTAGTTTTACATGCTTATACTATCAAGCACTTAGAGCTTAAGCATCCTGTGAAATTCTCTGAATCTGTCACTGGAAGCCATCAAGAAAGAACATTCATACCGAACCGAAGGCTGTGCTCGCTGGAAAGGACTGATACCGAGTGGCCAGCGCAAATGTGTCTTGCCTCGAGGGCAGAATTGACATGATGACAAACTTCGCATCCATCTTTAAGACAATTAGTAGTATACAATAGAGCCATTAGATAAAAATATCTAGATATCTGTTGCGTTTCTGAAGAATCGCAAGCTCTATATAGCCAAGTAAACCTCAAACATGTTGCCAGTCAATTCCATGATGTTCAGAGCCACATATCGCAACCGATGAAACCACCTGCACCTACTGGACGATACTTCTAAGTGTCTTTATAGTACAAGATGAACAAGACACTTATCAATGGTATACATATACAGAGACAGCACTGCTACTTCTGTGTATAGGCAGAATGGATCTGCAATGTTCTACTTGGAACTCCCTAGTGAAGAATCATACAAGGTCTCCAAGGCATCTTTTATACAAGGTTGAGGTTGAGCGGCTGCCCCTTCATGCATGCGTTCCAGGTCAGACATGACCCGGTGTACAGTACGGCTGTCACTGCAAAGAGACCGGAGTAGCCCCAGCTAGATGCGGCCATGCCGCCTGTGACCACATTTCCTGCCATCCCCACAAGGGTGGATGCGCTGTTGCTCAGGCCCAACAGCTTGCCAGCGTCCGATGGTGCCACCTCCTGCACACAACCAACGAATTAAAAAATCGCATAAAAGAGTGCAGATGTGTCCATAATCCAATCCCCAAAATGTGCCAGCAATTGTAGATCTGTCCTCAGAATCAGTGCTGCAGCTTGTGTTGCTGCTCGTGGACGTTCAGTCTGCACAGTGTCGCGTTCACCAAGTTCAGACAAGGGATAAAGCTGGGTGAGAGATCAGCTAGGAGGGTCATGCCTGGACATAGGCATGGAAGCCAGAGTAGGCAAAGGCCTGGAGCCCCATGAACGCTGTCAGGCAAGCGACTGCCAAATGCAGCCCACAGGAATTCTTTGCCAAGATGAGCGGAATAAGGCTGACAGCCGGACCTGCAATAGCCAAGCACACACCCTTCACAAACCACACCATGTATGTAAGGCGGCATCAAACAGTGACACGAATTGTCTGTGCAAACATGATGAATAAATTTTTTGAAGGAGTCAGCCTGCAATCCTTGGAGGGTGCACCTATTGTGGCGACTGTTTGAATGAAAGCTCGCACACGAGCTGGCTTCCATTGATGGCTCTCCTGCAGGTGATCAGCCAGCCAGCCTGCCACCATTCCACCCACAGCCGACGCCTGCCAAACACAATAAACCCAAAATCTCTCTGTACCCCTCTTCTTTACACGACCTCAGCCAGCTCTTGCACACGGCATGCGTATTCGCCACTGTACCGAGAGCCTTGCGATGAATAAACGTGTTGCGTGGCTAAAAGCGGACTTGAAATCACCGCCCAGGGAAGAGCACTCAGGAGTCCCATGCTGGCAAGGTCTGCTGCACCCAAGCTGTGCAGATAGGTTGGCATCCAGAACTGGAAGATGAAGAACCCCCAGCCGATCACACAATGTGTCAAACACAGGATGACCACCTGCATGATATGAAGCTACAGCGGATGAACACCGAGAAAAGGACAGATGCAATTTGCTGCAAGAGGTTTATTTACTTCTGCAATGAGGTATCCAGAGCCCGGGATATTTTGGTAGCTTACCTGGAAGAGATTGCTTCCGCTGAGAGCTTTACGAGAAGCGTTTTGAGCCCTGGAACTGGCTTTTCTGCTCCTCTTTTTCGTCATTGTAGCTGACGGTGACATGCCTTCAGGAGGCAATGTCACTGCTCCATACACCTGACACATCAATGCCGTGATGAGTTGGCAGGATTGAACACTGTCGACCATGATCCTGAAGCAGTTTTGACGCTGTTTGAATTGGGGAGGACAGTGCTCACCCCCCAGGCGATGCCACCGGCGGCAAAAGCCACCAGTGCTGTCGGCCATCCAAATGGTGCTGCAACAGCTGGGAAGCAGACAAGGCCAGCCACCATGCCCAGGCTGAATGCAGCATAGACAAATGACATTGCTCTTGCCCTATACTGATGAGGCACCCACCTGTTGCAACACACATCCAATAAGTGCTCCTAATCATGCATGACAGACAGCTGATCCCAAAAATGCTGGTGAGGAATGACTTCTTAAGATTCAGGACTGCAGGGAAGACCAGATGCATCTTTCAACAGCAGTAATGCGTTCAGAGTCAAGGTATCTTCAAGGATATTGTGTGTGCAAGCCTTGGACTCACTTGGCGGCCATTGCGGATGTAGCAGGCATGATGCAAGACTGGCCGAGGCCGAGGGTGACACGGGCAATCAGCAGTGCGGGAAACTGCATTGACTGGGGTGCTCCGCGGACGAATGAGGTCAGCCCAGTGACGCATGACCAGAGGAAGATGCTCACATGCATCACTGGGGTGCCCCCAATCCTGTCCGCTACAATCCCAAGAGGTATCTGCAAGACCACATCCATGACAAGTCAGATGACAAATGCGTATATGTCACATGTTGAAGCATTGCATCTGCTTGACAAATGACGTACTTGCCTGTCCAAGGATGTAGCCAGCCAGCACGGCACTTTGCAGGATCCCCATCTGTGGCAAGCTGAGCCCCAATTCTTGCTGCAGGGGCACTGCCAGCACAGAGAAGGTCACTCTGTGTGCAGATGCCAGTGCCATGGCGCCAGCGAAGAAGATGACCGTGTTTACCCACTGCGCAAGCATTAAAAAATTGAGATGGTGAGTTGCAAGGTGACTGGAGTTGAGCGAGCATTTTCCAGAGGCCTCCTTGCATTGCTGATGGTGCATACAAATATTGCAGAGGACGCTGTGTCCCAAGGGTACGGCTTCAATATTCGGACATGGGCAATTGAACGTTAGCTTTCTGGTAACAAGAGGAGGAGACGCTCACTCGATCTTGGATTTCAGCGTGTGAATTTGCTTCCCCTGCAGAAGAAGAGGGTTGACACAGCGCAGCGTTGGTATGAAGATCCTGGATCCTGGAGCTGGTGTGACGTATAGTTCTGTGATGCCTCTGAAAAGATTTTCTTTGCTGATTTGTAAAGTGCCTCCCCCTCGTCAATATTCTGTCGAGCTTCCCCGGTGATGGGATGTACTGCCGAGAGGCAGGCAGTGTGCTAGTACCTTTGATCGGCACACTGCCGCTGATTAACATCTGCATGGTTATTATTATCAGTTAGAGATCATGAAGCAATATCCTGCACACTGTCCACTTGACAGCGTGCTTCAGAAACAACCCACTGCTGCAATTGAAACTGAGGTGGTCAAACCCCATTACCACTGAAACTTCCATGTGTACAGACCCCAAGTTTGAGGTGCAATATTTATACACATCGCAAGGATTGTATTGTGCGGCAAGACGTGAGTTTCGGAAATGCGACAGATGGCTTGAATATTAGGCACGTGGTCTTCGTCACCAACTTTTCCGGGACACTCCGTGAGTCAGGATCAGCTGCAACTTGCGGGGTCAATTGCTTCTCGAAGCTTGAATTCCACATAGCACAAAGTTTGTTCCTGTCGATCTCAGTCCTGGCAGACCTCTTCAGCTTCAGCAAGGAAGGCAAGCACCAACACGATCGTGGCGGACCGTGCTGTTCAGCTATCGTTTATTTGTGGTCGTAGATTTGTTTCCGGTGAGTGTACTGGTATTTATGTATTTTTGATCTTCGATCAGCCTAATTTTTAAAATACGGTATTTTGAACTGCAAGTCACCTGTCGGATTTTGTGCAAGATGTTTGAGAGATAAATCGGATCTTTTGTACAGCAATACATGGAAAGTTGTCCTTAGATAGCAGGTTTTGACGGTGATCAGAAGTTTCCTTCTGTCTCGCAGCAATGGTGACGGCAATTGCAGATCGCTTTCATGTGATGGATTTCCACAGCCGCAGATCCCCTGTGCTGGGCACCAGGGGCATGGTGGCATCCTCTCAGCCTCTCGCTTCAGAGGTAAATTCGATTTTGATGACTGCCTGGTGGTCAGAAAGAATGCAACACATCAGGACCCATACTTGAGCAGATCAAGGAGATGCAACACTTGTCCAGTCATTCTGGAATTCAAAATCACATTATATTGTTTTCACAGGCTGGCATGCGAATATTGCAACAAGGGGGCAATGCTGCAGGTGATCAAGACCTTCCTGCTTGAATGCTGCTATCCAGTTCCCTTCCCTCACCCCCCTGCATGCTGTGCACCGTTCTGATATTAAGTACTAACAGTCAGGCATGCTTATGTGTTGTGTGCGTGATGTCTGTGCAGATGCAGCAGTTGCCATGGCGGCAGCCCTGAATGTCACTGAGCCCTGCTCAACAGGTAGGGATGACCAATTCTATTGACAGCTGCTATCCCTTGCAGTGCAGCCCATAACTGACTACTTGACGTCCCTTACCTGCACAGTTCAAGGACACTGCCGTGCACAGGTATTGGAGGGGATGCATTTGGGCTGTTCTACAGCGCTGCAACCCGCGAGGTCACGGCCCTTCTAGGCAATGGACGATCCCCAGCCGGCCTCACAATGGAGGTCAGTGCTTTCTCCTAAATCCATGGTTTCAAGAACATTGCGCTCTCACCTCCCGGATATTTCCAAGATGTCCTGAGGTCGGCTTTCCATAATTTACATGCCCAACAGGCATTGGCCTGGCTGGTGTGGGGCGACACAAACAGTGAGCACCGTGCCCACGGGTGATTGGGTATTGCCTGGATCTGGCAGGTCCATCCATGGGCAGGATATGTGCCAGCCCTGACATGCAGCTTGTCTGCCGACGCACCTTGCCTCCTGGCAGGACACAGCATGTGATTAGTAAAAACTTGCCCAACAGTTATGGAGGTGTGGGGCAATGGGCAGGACGCAGCATGTGATAAGAAAAGACTGCCAACACTGATGGTGATGTGTGGCAATGGGCAGGCGGTGCGTGCGCAAGGCATCCAGGGGCACGAGCTGCCGGCGGACAGCGCGCTGTGCGTGACCGTGCCCGGCGCCGCCGCACTCTGGGAGGACACCGTCAAAAAGTTCGGCACGCTGAACCTCAAACAGGCACGGCTTCTCCTTCTCAAAATCACCCGACAACAATGCCGACTAACCTTCCCAGCCTTCATAGCAATACCAGCTCCTTATTCATTGCCTGCATGCGCAATGGCAGGCACTCGCCCTTGCCAAGAGTGCAACCTAGTAAGTACTCAAGTAACTCTCTGCAACTCCGCTGCTGACCTATGTAAAGGGATGGTATAAGGCAGCGTTGTTGTGCTGCGCAGGTGTTGCAGCCTGCCATCGAGCTGGCAGAGCAAGGCTTTCCCGTGTCACCGGTGACGGCGTACCACTGGAAAATAAGCACCCCGCAGCTGAGGGGCCCTGGTAAGGCGGCGTTCCTGACTCCCAACGGCCGCGCGCCAGCCGCCGGCGAGATTCAGCGCAACCCTGATCTGGGGCGTACCTTCCGCTCTATTGCTGAGCACGGCGCCCTCGAAGGTGAAATTTTGGCCCAATCCTGTTGTTTTGGAAACTAGATAATCCTACAGACAGCATGCGATTCTCACCAGTCACACTTGCCCAAGTCTTCTCCTCAAGAGGAGCAAAAGGAGCAGCCTCCTTCTTCTTGAACCTGGTCCCCTTCTTCATATTAGATGCTGCGCTTGCTATAGAGCATCCCTTGCATGAGCTCTCAACGGCTGATGGCCGATCATGATGGCCAATTGTGAAAAATTGTCCAGGCAAGATGGCCTGCAGAATGCATCATGCATTGGGAGTCAGGAGGCGCTGCAATTTGGCGCAGGGTTCTACAAGGGCAGGATAGCGGCGGCGATAGTGGATGTGCTGAGGCGGGAGAGGGGAGTTATGACGGCTGAGGACCTGGCTCATCACCGCAGCGTGACCACCCGGCCCATCCACACCTCATACCGCGGCTACACCATCTACGAAGTTCCCCCGCCAACCCAGGTGCTCACTTATTAATTTCCCTCAATCTTCACAGCACTGCGGCAACAACGTTGTGTGCGCGGTCAGCCTCTCAAGGTTGAGCAGGTGTCCAGATCTGGTAAAACCTCTGAGCTGCATGTTGACCTCGCAGCATGCAGATCTCCCCCATGATGCAAGAGGGGATTGCTGTCCTTCCAGAATCTCGTGTGCCGGCTCCGTGGCACTGGCAGTGGATTACACAGTGTCAGCACTCCGGCCGACGGTCCATTTGGCGACAAATGTCCTCTTTTCAATCGTTGCAATCGAGCACAGAGTTAAGCTTCCAGTCCCTTCGGCATGAGCAAGCAATGGGCCATGGCAGAGGTTTGAGTGGGTGCGTGAGCGGCAAGGACTGACGCGCAGGGAATTGCGGCGCTGATGGCCCTGAATTCTCTGGAGTTGGAGGAGGGCCTGGAGTCCGCAGGCTGGGGCGGCGCGGAACACATGCATGCAGCCATCGAGTCCATGCGCCTGAGCTTTGTGGACGCCCTACAATACAACGCTGACCCAGAGGTGATATTTGATCTGTCACACACGCCAGGTGGTTGAAAATTTCTGCTGCGGTTTCACAGGATGTTTTTTCGCCCCCATGTCTGTCGAAATATCAGGTTTTATATTGTGAAAATTCAAGGAAGTGAAGCTTGTTCTTCGCGACAGGTGGTGCCCGTCCCAACGGATGATCTGCTCAGCAAGGAATACGCCAAGAAGCGGAGAGCTGAGCTCTTCAGACCAACCAAGGCAAGCCCATATCTTAAATTACTAGCACACGCATGGCATCCTGTTGCTTACACCCCCGCAGCTTTCATGGTTGCATCCTAGGACAAGCATCGACTTGAGATTGACCATCCCTCATAGCAGGAACATTGGACACTTAAAAATTGAAAAAAGTCATGTCTGTGCAATTTATTTATTATCCCCCTGCGGGTTTTCAGGCGGCAAGGGTGACGCCGGGGAACCCTATCCCGGAAGCTTCCGTGGCGGCGGCTCCGAGCGAGGCACGGCGCTCGGGTGACACCGTCTATTTCTGCGTGGTGGACGGCCAGGGCAATGGGTGCTCCTTCATCAATTCCAATTACCTCGGCTTCGGCTCTGGTGCGCTGCCTGGCTTGCCTCTGTGAGTTTATAGTCTGCCGCCATTCATTGCAAAGCACATGCTTTGCAGATTGCTTGCGCACAACAGTCAGTGCTCGCAATGCTTTCAGAATGTCAGTGTCCCCGCATAGCTCATGACGGCAAACAGCACCAATCTGCTTGCTGCCGGGCACTCTGCACTGAATCCCTTGGGCAGCCCACCATTGCTCAAGGCTGAAGCACGCATATAGGCCTCGCATGATATAGCAAGAATGGGTCGGAGTAGCCATCCGCACAAGATATTCCTAAATTTACTGCGCAGTGCTGCTTTCTGTCAGTACCTCTATAGTTCATCTGCTTTCATTCGGTTTTGTCAACATGGCAAGGGCAGGGAGCCCGGGTGAGGATCTTCCTGCCAAGCATACAGAGCCTGCCAGAGGCTACACTAAAGTCCCCCGGCTTATTATAGGTCCGGGGCTGGTGCAGGCATCGTGCCGGAGGGGTGCGGGTTCACGCTGCAGAACAGGGGCCACGGCTTCATTCTGGACCCGAAGCACCCCAATTGCCTGGGCCCGCGCAAATGGCCCTACCACACCATCATTCCCGGGCTGGCCACCGACCCAGAGGGCAACCTGTTCTGCACCTTTGGAGTCATGGGCGCCTTCCAGCAACCCCAAGGCCACATGCAGGCGCGCTATCAACCCCCTGCAACGACCTCACTCACCCTCTGCTGCGCTGGATCAAACGAATATTGATGCAAGCCAATATTGGATCTACATCTTGACTATCGCTGAAGGGCAAGCCGATGTGATCTGCCATTCCGCACCGGTGCTCTGAATGTGATGCGGCAGATTGCCCAACGTACAAGTCAAGCTGGTGCCTTCAGTCCATTAAATTATACAAGGGGGTCACCGGGTCCATAGTAGACATGGTAGCCCCTGCTCAAGGAAGGGGGAGAATATAATTCATTTTCAGAGCCTTCTGCTTCAAGTGATTGCTCAAGTGCCATACTTTGAGCATAGATCTCATCTATGCATATTGTGTGTGTACTGGTGAGACGAGGACAGTAAGATGCCTTCCTTCTAAACTCAAATTCCCACAATGAAAATAATAGTACATGCTGGGCTGCCAGGTGATATCCAACATGCTGGACTTTGGCATGGAGCCACAGACAGCGCTGGATGCGCCGCGCTTCTCCCTCTACGGAGTGGACTCTGCCGAGGGCCCCTCCACCGTTCTTGACAGCGTGTAAGTTGCTCAACAGCCACATTTCACGTTGTTTTCATGTTTAAAGAGCAGGGTTGCACCAGTAGCAATTTTTCAAGGAAGAAAGTAACTCAGTACTCGTATTGGGATGACGTTTTACGTACTGGGCGCTAGCAATTAAGGTGCTTGCTTAAGGTTTTCAGAATTCAGAAGTCCACGTACGGGGGGGGAACATGGGCAACCATGCCAGAGGAGTGTTGCCTGTGGGAGGAGAGGGCATGCATGTGGATTCTTAGCATGGTGGCTTCATACCATTGTTGTGTTGTTGGGTGCAGCGTGCTCTTGGAAGAGGGGTACAGCAAGGAGACAGTGGAGGGGTTGCAAAATCGAGGGCACGTCATCTACCCCAATGTGAGGGGTCACGACAGGGCAGTGTTTGGGAGGGGGCAGATCATAAAGAGGGACCCCAAGACCGGAGTGCTCTGGGGTGGGTCTGAGCCCAGAGCCGATGGCCAAGTACTGGGGTGGTGAAGACATAAGTTGCTGATCTACGTTTTATTAGAGCAAGGTAGCCAGAAATATTGCTTGCCACAGACAGCGTGTTACCCGCGCACAAACAACGTGTTACCCGCGCATTGATATACAGTAATCTAGAGCAACTTTGCAACCCCAATCTGTCGCATGGTAACACATTGCATCTATATCTCATGGTGCAGACACTCAATCTGAACCGTACTTCATGCGTTTGGTCTCTACATAGCCTATGATAGATCCTCCACAATCACGACATCTGACCACGTCTTGATGAGCATGCTGCACTACACGCCACTCCCACCAATGCAAGTCAGATGAAGAATCGGCGTCGGTTCTGGTGCATCTTTGACTTGTAAATGAACTCAAACTCACCCTCCTTGGAGTCAAACGTCCCAGTCTGCAAGGCACAGCCAAGTTCAATCAGCCAAGCTTCCAGGCAGGAGTACCTTGAAATGAAACACCTGCAATGCAAACTTTCAGTCCCTCTCTTTGCAGTGGTGTGAAAATTTCAGTAACACATCCATTAGCATGCATATCAGGGACCAATTTCTAGAATGACACATACCTGCAGGCTTTGCAGTTTGAGGGTGAAGCGTGGCCCCAGTTCCTGCAGGCGGGCTACCACCTGGGGAGCATCCTCCTTCCCCTTCTTCTTCTCTTCGAAAATGTACCGGTGATGCCTGCAGAAATCCGAGCTCACGATCAGAATCATCTCATCTTGACAGAGGACGCTTCCACGAATGGCTTGTGCTTATGGCCCCTTGCGCTGCCGATAGATACAAATCCCCCTCACGGCAACCCTTTCTGAACAGCTGTCCTCTGACAGCTGACCAGTTGCAGAGGAGAGTGCCTGGCACCATCTTTTCCAACAAGTCTGTGCACACATGAGGCAGGATCCCGGTTAAATGGCGCTGATACTCAAGCATGAGCACAGAGTCCCGTCCAGTCACAGAAAGCATGAAGATGTTGATGCTTGTGCGCAGCATGTGGGTTAGAAGTCACCTGAAGAAGATGCAGTCGCGCTGATTGTGGAAGGTGGCCACCTGGCGGCTCTTGAAGTTGGGGTCCTGGTGGAAGAGCGAGGCCAGCATGCGGCCCAGCCGGTGGCCCAGCCGCGTGTCAAAATGGTTCAGGATCAGCTCCGGCTTCATGTGCGCCGCCCGCCCATGCCCCTGTTTTGCAGCACATCCTTTGTCAGACAGGAGCCACTCCATCCTATTTTGAAGCCCCCGACATTCTGCAACAGCGTGCCAACGTAGGGAGCCCCTTTCATGGCTTCCACGGCAATATTCTTGCCAGGTTACCAGCGCACTGCATTGGCAAGGACGTGCGAGACTCCCACAAATAACGTCATCCCATTGAGAGTCACTTGATCGCGATGTGGGAAGCGTACAACAGTGCATGCCATCAGTTCATGCTAGAAGAAATTTAGTGTTATTTGGATGAGGGATATGAACACGCCTTTATTTCCTTTGAGAGCTTGAGGCTGGATATCCGGAAGTGCGCGGTGGGGCCGCCAGGCAGGTGTATGAGCAGCAGGCCATTGACCTGCTTCCGGTCCTCGTTGAACACGGCCACATCCGTGAAGCCCTTTGCCGTCGCATACTTCACTATCTTCTTCAGAGCCAACCCCTGCGCACAAAACACCTCAGCTAACCTGCATAGAAGGGAATCTGCATGACAGCTTTGTCCAGGCATTCGAAGCATTGGAAGAAAGACAGACATGCATGGGTCATAGCAGGAAGCGCCAAATGAAGCTGCATGACATCCTTCCGTCACATGCATGCATGCATGGGAAGGAATCCAGAGCTCTGAGGGGCATCTACCTGGCGCTTGTAGAAGGTGGCACAGGGCAGCACCTCTAACATCTCTGCCAGGAATTGGAACATGAGCTTGCTGGGTCTGTAGCTGGTGGTGAGAAGCACATTGGGCGACTGTTCCCGATTGAAGTAGCCTGCACAGATTCATCGCTTCAGAGGCAAGTTCACGCTGCAGTGTTCCTGGCATGACCAGCATAGCAGCCCCCTAAGGGCATGTGTAAGATCTGCATAGATGAGTCAAGTCAGGAGGAAGAAACAAAAGCAGTGCGCACTTGCAAATTCGTCATCTGCATCATCTGCTTCCACGTCTGCATCCTCTGGTGCGATCATGGTCACATCCTTCTCCCTCGTGTTCTCAATTGTCTGCAGCCGGACGAAGAGAGGAGACATAAGTGTATGAGGCATTGTGATCGAAGCAGTGTGATCGGAGCATTGTGATACTGTAAGACCTATTGAAGAGCAACACTGGATGTGAATGTGATGTCTTCAGGTGCAGATTCAAACTCACCTTGGGAACCTTCTTCTTGGGCCCCTCAACTCCAAGCTCCTCAGCCCTCTGCACCTCCTCCTGCCGTTTTCTCCGCTCTGCTCCTTTGTCTTTCTGCGACAACATCAAACAATGTACAGCACTGCAAATGCTCCGCAAATGCTTTCACATGGGGTGGCAGCGAGGCTAGTAAAACAAACACTCACCTTTGCCTTGTGCTTGAGCTTTGCATATTGCTCAGATCGAACTTGCTTGTTGGTTATATGGCTTGTTAATTGTCCTACTGTTGGTCCATCAACACCCGTTTCCCTTTTGCGTTTCTTGCTATCTTTCTTGTGCTCGACCATTCTGTTTGTTTATCAAGCGCAGCTGACTCCTCTGTTTATTTGGCTAGTAGCGAAATTGAAGTTTCGCTCCAAGAAATTGTCAGCAATCTATTCAGCACCTCTACAGATCTGCAACAGTTGCGATTTCCAGAAAGGTGGGCCTTGAAACTGCAGCTTGTCAAACAACTCGACTCCTAAGGAGAAGATGACCACCGGAGATCTCCGAAGATCAGAAAAAAAATTCTTCGATCAATCAAGATGCAAATTACAATTGAAGAATTTTGCATGTCGGAAAGAGCCGTCCTGTGACCTGGAACGCCGGCGGACACTGATCCAATCCATGCATGATTCCTTGGACAACCTTGGAACAGATTGGGCTTCGTAATGTCGCCAATTGTGCAGGTGACCAAAGCATTCTATGTCTGAACATGAGTTGAATAGTTTCGGCAACGAATTCTCAATGATGCTCACGCGAGGACGAACGTTTTGATGACGGTTGTTCTGTTGACACTCTAGCACACGATCCTTGTACAGGGGTACCGAATATTTCAACACCTGGCTTATAGCGCCGATCGCCGACTTATAAAAGGCTTCTATAATGAGGTTCTAAAGTACACAAGTAAGTCTCGTTCCAAGTGAATTTTAGCGTGTCACACACCGTCCTCAGCATTACACCCACAACGGCCGCCAGTACGACAATTGCTTTGTATTGCTTGCAGTCGATGGAATTTTCAGTGAAATCGGGAGTGGTCACATTGTGCTTCTTATCATGGGCTTGTGCGGCCTCAGCTCAGAATGGTGTGGTCCTTGGTTTCTAGTACTTGACAAGCATCCCTAACAACATCAAAGCTTTCAGTGTCTTTGAACAGTTGCTTGATGTCCTATACGAATTCCGATGAAAAAGTGGCCGTGGCATTTTGACAAGTAATTATCTTGTGTCCAGGTACCATTGGGGGTCCAAATCCTGCACCACTGATGTTGCACCCAGAGGAGTGTACCTGGCAGAACTATAGATTACCTACCGGCATTCTCCCACAGGCCTACCGACTGACTCTCGAAGCCATACTAGTTGAAGGCTACAACGCTACAGGCTACCTGGAGATTGACATGTACAGTGCTGAGCCAACGCAGTGCATAGTGCTGCATGCCATGGGGATGACCATCGATTCTGCCACGGCCGTCTTTGCTGACGGCAGTCAGTACGAAGGTGGGTGCACCCATGTTGCTGCGTTTACATACAGAGCAGTTCCGGCAAGCTCCATGACATTTTCATCCTTGAAGACTGAACTGAGAATTCCAGTGGATGACTGAGCAATTGTGTGTTGCATCATGCAGGCACCCTTCTGCCAGACGACGCCATGCAGAGCAATGACCAGCTCGCAATCTTTTTGGAGCAGCCAGTCAGCGGCAATGCTACTCTGTTATTGGACTTCAGCTATCCATTGGCCCCTGGGGACACTGGTTTCCACCTGACCAACTATACAGCCACGGATGGATCAGAGCTCATGTTTGGCGCCACCCAGATGCAGGCACGCCCCTCATGTGCAAGCCACCATCTGCTGCTTCAACGGTATCTGTCTCAGCAGTGTTTGTAATCCTCTCGCCCCTAAGGCCTCAGATGACCTCTCTGTGGGGCAACTTACTACCTGACATATATAGCATGGATGCTTGAAGACAGTCCTGGCTCGTTCTATGGTACTTTCTTCGTGAGTCTGGTCTTGGCAGATGCCTTGCCGCAAGGTCACAAAGTACAGCATAAAAGAAATCTGAACCGGTCGGTCTGCATGTGCAGCCTGTGTATGCGAGGCAAGCATTCCCCTGTTTTGACGAACCCTGGATGAAGGCTACTTTCCAGCTGACACTCCTGCTGGAAGAGGAGGAAGTGGCCCTCTTCAACACACAACTGGCAAATGACACCAGTATTGACCCGGCCAGTGGGCTTCGCATCTGGGAGTTTGAGCCCACACCCGTAATGTCAACCTACATTGTGGCGTGGGCCATTGGTGAGTCTCCTTTGTCTTACTCTGTGAAGTATGCTTGCCCTCTGTTCCATCATAGCTGCTTGTCTGCTTCTTTTGCCCTGGCAGCCATTTCAGTCACATGGTGACGCATGCACCGAGGCTGTAGATGATACAATGCAGCACTGACAGGGGACTCTAAACTGACTTAAATATAGTCACTGTGGAGTCACCTGCCACTGATGAGCAGAGGGATCTGATGTAAAGTGAATTGTGGGCTGCAGGCAACTTGACGAGTATTACACAGACAGTGCCAGGCTCGCTGCCAGGCCAGGAGAACCGCACAGTCAGTGTCTGGTCCTCCCCAGACATCATCCAGAACTACCAGTGGGCCCTACAGTCAGCGAGCGCCATTTTGCCCAATTACGAGGCCCTCTTTGACTACCCGTACTTCCTGCCCAAGCTGGACATTGTAGCAATCCCAGACTTTGCCTTCGTGGCCATGGAAAACTGGGGGTTGCTCTACTATGACATCCATCGAATCGATATCGCCCCCGGCACATCACCCTTGTCTTACAGGTCTGAAATTTGTATCCTCTACCAGTGTTTCAGAGGAGTCCTGCATTATTCTCATTATTCGTCTTCCAGTTCCTGGGCATCTAGGATCAGGGTACGTCCAGCAACAGGTGTTTGAGTCCTGCATTTACAACTGCCAGACAGAGAAGGCTGGAGAGAAGTTATGAGAATTGCTGCAAAGCACCTAGCCCTGAGGGCTGGAACAAGCGTGTGATAATACAAAAATTTGACAACTGCATAGCTGCAGATCCCATGAAGTTTTCACAAAGGTACCAGTCAGCAGTGTGGCCGATATGTGGAACAGACTCATATTTTGGGAAGTTTGTGTGCAGGTACTTTTTGGTGGCTGACACAATTGCGCATGAGATGTCACATCTGTGGTGTGGGGATCTGGTCTCAATGGCTTGGTGGAACGATCTTTGGCTGAACGAGGCATCTGCGACCCTGTAAGGACATCTCCCAGCTCTGCTTGCCTCACACCGACAGTACTTTTGAGCTGCAGCATTCGCTGCAGTCCTCACAATCAACGCTGGAAGGTTGGGTTGACATTTTCACATGTGATGAAATGATCAGGTGGGAGTTCTATGGTGCCAGCTTTGCTCAGCCAGAGTTTGACGGCTTCTCAAGCTTCTTTTTTTCCACTGCCACCACCCTGCCTCTGGTTTCTGACATTGGCACAGCCACGCACCCTGTCATTGATCCATCGAGCTCAGGTGACATTTGGCAGCCTCTCTTCTTTCCTCCAATCGAAGCCAGAGCACCAGTACCATGAGACAACCGTTGACTTCAGCCGTTGCAAATGTATGCTTTGCATGCTATGCTTGAAATGCTTCTGTGGCGCGCTGTGTGCAGATGCAGAAAATGACACCGAGGTATCAGCAATTTTTGACAATGTGGAGTACAGAAAGGGCGGCTCAGTGCTGCGCATGCTTTGGAATTACATGACCAGCGATGACTACAAGAGCTCCAAGCTCCCGCCTGACTACCAGACTGCCCACTCACAAGACGTGCGCCATACCAACCCTTGCATGCACATTGGGCAGCATGTGTGTCATGCGCACCTCTAATGCTGTCTTGGAATGGTTGGGATTAGAAAGGGTCCAAAACACAGACACAGGAGACTGCACACTGATGAATTATGCGCCACACCAACACTTGCATGCACATGGGCAGCATCTATTTCCATGTGCACCTATCTTGTTGTTGTGGAGTGGCAGGGATTACAGAGGGTCCTAAATGCAGATGGAGACTGCAAATTGATATTGCCTGTGCAGCACAGATCCTTGCATGCGCATAGGCGATGTGCTTTTCATGTGCGCCTTGTTTCCTGTCATGGAGCAGTAGGGATTTCAGAGGGATTTGAATTTAAATGCAGAAGGAGTGGGTGTGCAGGAAGACAATGCCAATCTGGCAGCCTTGGAGGGGGACCCCTTCATTGAAGGCTACAGAGCATGGCTGCGTGTGAAGCAGTTCTCATCTGGCACTGGCGCAGACTTTCTCAGCAGCTTCACCCACTCCTCAGGCATGGCCTAAGATCCCCCTTTTCTAAACAACTCTGCAGGCATGTCTTAATGTACACAGACATCCACTAATAATGTGCTTACATGTGATTGGCTGTTTGTGCTGCTCAGGGAGCCCAGTAGACAAGTGGATGGAGACCTGGCTGTACAGGTACAAACCGTTAATTAACTCTTCTTGCACCAATTTCCAGAACATAAGCACATGTAAGTAGCCTTGTCACACTTGAGAAGGTGTCAAAAATAGATTCCCAGACTTCATCATCTGTTCTTCCAAAACAGGGACGGCTACCCAATCCTCAAAGTCCAGTCATCTCCAAATGGCACAGTGTACGCCAGCCAGGTCAGCATTGTGATAAGCTTTCATGCCGCAAAGCGTACTGTCAAAATCTGCTGGGGAGCTTCATGCAGACACACTGTGCCAATTACTGCAAGCCATTGGGGATGCTTGATTTTTTTTTGCATGCCACAGGCTGCGTTTGGTCCAGTTCAGCCTTGGACCTGTGGTGAGGGTGACTACAACAATACATGGTGAGTAATTATGCCCCAATCTTGAGTCAGCATTGTGGTCTGGTCAGCCTGCATTTCCGCCCTTCATTATGGAAAGGAATTGTCTAGTAAAAGTTCGTGTTGGTTTTGGCTGAGTACAGGTGGGTGCCTATGAGCTACATTACGGCCCAGGACGACAAAAGACACTGGAAAATCATTGACAGCTGCACGCCAGGTTGGAGTTTCAGCATTCGTATACCTGTGGAATGTGCAATTCAAGTGTCGCATATCAACAATTACTTGAGAGTGTCTTTCCACTCGTTCATGAGACGATGTTAGCTGCCTGCCAGTATACATTTTTTCATATTCTGAGCCTTCAATGTCTGAGCTCAGAGGATTGGACTCGCAGTTGAGGTCACAACACTACAGGGCGAGGATGACTTCATTGCAGCAAATGTCAACCAGAGCGGGTACTACCGAGTGCAGGTGTCTGCCCTAACTCAACCCCTTCTGCTGCAGGGTCTCATCACAATCTGAGGTATTGTCGTCGCAAGTTCTTAAAGTGATACATGAAAATTTATTTTGCGCTTGAAAATTGGGGTGTTGTGCAGTATTCTGATGATCTTTGGCGGGCAGCTGCGCGTGCTGCAGCCTTGCCCGACAGCAGGATTAGTCAGGCTGATCTGGCGGGCCTGCTGAGCGACTCATACACCCTCTTGCCCTTCCCCGGGGCGGTGAACATAACAGTCTGGTTGGACCTTCTCGGGTGACTATTTGTATGCCACTCTTATTTTTTCTTCTGGCAGCCCGGATTTGCAACCCAGAATAACTGTTGCCTGATCTGTGCTCAGAATGGAATTGTGTTCGATAAATTCTGTGGCTTCACAGAGCATTGGGAGCCCGAGCAAGGCTGGAGTATCAGCCCTGGAGCATTGCAGACCAACAGATCAATCAGGTACTAGTGTGAGAAATTTCTAAGCTCAAGGATTACAGAACGTACAGTAGCATGCCGCACATAAAGGGCAGAGTGTGAGCATGGTTTGCATGCAGGTGCACCATGTGCTGAGAGAGCTGTGCGGCAATGCCTTTGATTCTTTTCTGGCAGACGAGGTGACTGGCGGCTTCTCAGAACTGCCCCTCAATGGGTCCACCCTGACCGGGGTGAATGACAGAGCAGCAGGTAACCTCTCAAAATTTGACTTGCCTCCTTGACACATCTGAATCCTCTGGTCCATTGTCCAGAGCCTGAGTTGCAAATGGCCTTCATCCTGCTGCAAGCGGGTCTTCTGTGCATGCAGTCGAGTCCGTGCTGGACATTGCCAGCATGGGCGGCAACACTGGCCTGATCAGCAGTGCTACAATTCTGCCGAATGAGTCCTACTACGGGAGCGTCCTGCTTGACACTGACTATGATATGGGTGTGCTGAGCCTTGCGGTGTCTTCTGGCAAGGCTACCCCGTACAACTTTGCTGCCAATCTGTACGAGCAGGTGATGTTCTTATATATGTCTGGTGCATGTGTTCTGCCGACATGCCCAGTGAACAGACATAAACTTCTCAGTACCAGCCAGTAACACTGCATTTGAACTGCAAAAACAGCCTTTAACTGCACATGTTAAGTAAGTTTGATTGGCACCATGTCTGCGCAGGCTACTGACACCGACCAAAAGCATGGGTACTTGGTTATCCTGGCCGGCACGCCCACAGCTAGCTTCATAGAAGATGCAATGGTTGTAGCGCTACAGCTGAATGTCACCTTGGCAGACATGCAGTGAGCCGACCTACCATCCTGTATCACAAATGTCTCTCTGCACATCAACTGCCTTTATGACTGTCAATACCGCTGGCAAACCCGGTTCTGCTGAGCTGAGCAGACAGGGAACAACACCTGATCTGGTTGGTGTTTGCAGGGAGGTTTTCAACACATACGCAGGCGCCAGCCCTTTGGGGCGGGACATTGCATGGGACTATTTCACCAGGTGCAGCACCCTCACTTGCCTCCCAGTGCTAGGAGTCTCTGGTGATACTTAGTGACTTGTGAAGTCATCGAAGGAGCCCTGCCTGTGGAGTCTTGCATGTGTTCCTAGTAAAGTCCGTCACTTGCATTTCAAATGCTTCCGTATAAGAGTCATTCATGCATGGCGGTGATTGCATGCAGCAATCTTGATCGTACTCAAGTATCTCTGTCTTGAGCTCTCTGAGTTGCTGATGTCATGCAATTTCTCTGAAGGGCACCCTGTGTTGATTTTGGCATACTGCTAATAATCTCCATCATTTGAATCTAAAACTGCCTTTGTGGGAGAGTAATGTGTGGTGGTGTTTCCATGCAGCAACCTAAACACCATTCTGGAAAAGGGCGGGGGCGATATTGAGGCCAGCTTTGGGCCGCTCATTTCTGGCATCGGTTCGCAGTTCACAGACCCTGACGGAGCTCAGAAAGTGCGAGAGCTCTGGTCCAGCATACAGGTACGCCTTCAGGAGTTTTTTCTTCCTCAGTTGAGTGCATTTGCTCACTCTATCAGGATGAGCTACGCTGTTTTGGCAACACTCATTCAGAATTAAGAGAAGGAAAAATGCAGGCTTTGATAGGCTGTAGAGATGCTCAGATCTGAAAATTTGATTGTCTGAGCTCTTTCTCAAGCTAAGTTCCGTAGGGACCTCAGGGCATTGCGAGCGCCAAGGTAAGCCAGATTGCGCTGTGCTGTTTTGCGCAGGCATTGATGCCGAGTGAGGACTCCTTGAATGCTGCTGTTGCTGCCATCAACGCCACAATAAAATGGACGGATGCCCACAGTGAGGATGCATGCGCATGGCTGGAAGCTCGGCAGGGGACACGGCAGGTTGCTGCTGCTAGCTCAGTGCACCTGGAGGCCTCACCTTCTACATTGGGTTGAGGAGATTGACTACACATTAGGCGATTTTATTGGGCGTTAGCACCATCTCGTGCAGCGGTCTTCCACCATTGATCAGGGACTTGTTTATATCTGTGGCACAACTGCTTACATTTCAGTGGAATGATTCCACGCAGTTTCTATTAGAGACTTCTTGATCTGTAGCTACAGCATCTTCTTCCTACCGACTGCATTGTCAAGTTGTCCTATATTTAGCTCGCTTTGCTGTCCTTCATGCCTTTCTGGCACGGAAAGAATGTTCGGTCAAAAAAATTTGCATTTTTCACTTTGCTATGTTTCTAGCTACACGTCAGTTCTTTTTGAACAGATAGTGACTGACAAACCACTCCTCGCCGCCGTTGTAATTGAACAGCTCCGAGCAGGCCAGATAGAACAGACGCCAGTACACCCACCACCGCAGTCCCTGATCGTGTCCATATGTTTTCTGCATGGCATCACGAATACCCATCACGGAGTGTTCCTATGCCTTCAAATTCCACAAAATTATGTCATCTTTCCTCATGCTTGCATGTGCATGCAACACCATCCCCAGCGCAAAACAGCTCTACCCCACGCAGATATTCGTCCAATCTGAAAGCCCTTGTAAATTTCCAGGTCACCATGGATGTTGCGCCGGCATGGCAAATGGCATGAAGCATGAAAGCAACAGTACCACAAGACGCACCTTCATGATGGGCATGATCTGAGCGCGCTGCCTGTCTTGGCGTCTGAGCCAGTCCTCCAGGGTGCGCGAGTAGTGCGTCCCGTTTACGGCCCACTGCTGCTGCAGCGCCAGGTCATCCTGGAAGTGGTGGAGCAGATCTGCGCTCGGCATCGTTCCCCCGGTGAAGAAGTACTTGGCCATCCAGTCATCCTCCCCCTTCACCTGCACAGTTTGAACAACGCTCCACACTATGCCCATGATTCCTCTTTTTAAGACCCCTTGCTACCTACATTGTGTGCAATGTGAAGGGAGCATTATGTTCACTGCACCCAAAGAACACTTACAAAGGCACTTGTGAAATTGGGCATGAAATGGCAGAGATGACGGATGATAAATTTCTTAGTTGGGAACGCTCACCTCAAAGTGGTAAGCTAAGGTCTTGTGGGTGAAGATGTGCACAAACAGGTGACCCCCCGGTTTGAGCCATTTTGATATGTTTTTGAGCAGAGCCTGCACATGCGCAGATCCCACTTCATGCTTTGGTTGCTTTCACCAGCGTTGTGTAAGCTCACATAAAGGATGGAAGCAGCACGGGCAAAAAGAGGCTCAAGGTGCACCTGGTAGTTTTTCATGTGCTCGAACATCTCAATGGACACCACCCTGTCAAACTTCTGCTTGGTGTCAAAGTCGACAACATCTGCTGTGATGACCGTCTGCACCAAACACAAAACTCAGGCAACAAAAGCTTCCATGCCATAGCGGACTTGTGCAGCATTCCAATGTGTGTGCAGATATTGACCCAGCTCATGACTCTGCACATTTCTGATTCAGTCCCAGCTCTCAGCGTCAGCATGATTCAATCATCTAGAGGTGGAGAGAAGGCGGCATGCTCACCAAATTGCTCAGGCCGCGCTCTTTGGCGCGTTCATCTATGAGGGCTTTCTGCGTGCTGGAATTGGACACAGCAGTAATGGTGCTGTTGGGAAATTTCCCTGCCATGTAGAGGCACATGGAGCCCCAGCCACAGCCCAGCTCCAGAATGGTCTGCCCATCCGCCAGCTGTGCCCGCTCGCAGCACAGACCTGAACTCCAAATGCACTTCATTCTTCCAATTTCGCTTACAAAACTCAGTGCAAAAATTCAGTGCATTCATGAAATGGCTGGAAATGTTTTGGGCGCCTGAACATTCGGCGTCGTCATGAGAATTGCCTGATGGTGCAGGGGAAGGGCAGTACCTAGCATTGCCTCCTCTGCTTCGTCCAGTGTTGAGCTGGACGAGGGGTACAGGCAGCTGCTGTATTTCAGGTGCTTGCCAAGCACCAGCAAAAAATACTCTGACGGCACCTGCATCAATCGCGACAGCCATCTTTTGGCACTGACATTAGGCTGTGATTTGTCCCTAGTCAAGGGGATGCATGCATAGGGAGCAGTGGACCCCCCTGCCACTTGCCTCGTAATGTTGTTCATTCGCTATGCTGGTCTGCACAGCAATGGGAAGGCTTTTGAGCTCATCTACGAATGCCTGCTTCCTCCTCTCCTGCTCTTCCACCCCTCCCTCTCTCGCCTGCGAATGCCCAGACCAACACACGTTCAAATATTCTCTTGCTTTGACAACTCTTTCCACAGGTCTGAGGCGCTTGCATAGATTGTCAAGGATCGGTCCTCACATCTTGCACGCGCTGGCTGAGCAGGTAACGGATGCCTCTTCTGATGAGGAAGTCTGGCACTAGGTCCCGCTCCACTGCTTGCATGAAGAGCCTGAAAACTCCATCATATGCCGATCGAAATACGCTACTATCCGACATGACTGCCAGTACGTTATAGAATCAACAGGCTAGAAAGTTTGGGTCGTTGCGCAGCGATGATCTGCTTGATCCACTCAGGGTCTCCGTGAAACCGCCTTGGGAGGTCTAATAAGCGACCACCTCAACAATGTCTCACTTTTCAGCAGTCTAACATTACCGATGCTTCTTTAATGGGCAAACATTCCATGAAATGCTTTCAAAGACCAGCCATATCCCTTGCCCCAAACCCTGTCTGAGGGTCGGCGACAGAATCGGAACGTTTGTCGAACGCGATGCCAGCTTCCCCACGAGGCGTTCTAGATTGGCCCTTCTCCTTCTTGGACCATTGAATTTTGCAGCAGTCTATACATCGTCCGTCAAGGTTGCCCAAAGCCTCAATACTCAGGTGCGTCTATGGACCTTGAGGTTGCTGCAGCGTGCAGTCGGTGAGGGTCAATGCACCTTCAAACCAGCCAAGTTTCACCGAACATGTGACTATAATTGGAGTAAGAAGGCCAATTTCGGTGGGAATGGATTCTAAAATGACATTGTATGGAGCTAGTCTGTCTTATACGTTCAACTTATCTTGACGGCCTTGCATCGATCGCTGTATTCGAGTCGCAAGAGCCACCGTCGCCGATGCTTGTCTAATATCATGCATCTTGCCAATTGAAACCACTTCCAAAACTCGACGTGCGTATTTTGGGTGTCCCAGAAAACCCTGGGCTTGCCAACCATCACTCGATCTGGTCGTGGTTGTGACAGCTGGCGTGGGCTCTCGACAAAATTGTGACTAAAGGAGGTAAAATGACATGCAAATGACAGCTAGTATAAATACGACTTTCCAAGCTCAGCAAGTATGCTGTGCCTGCAGGATTCGCAGCAATGAAGGGAGTGATCGCGTTTGCTGCTTTGACTTTGCTGTTGGCAGCTAATTCTGCACACACTTTGACACCAACTCCAATTGATGCGCAGCCATATGGCCCGGTGAGATCTACCAAGCCGTCAAACAAAGATTTCTAGACTCAAAATGCAATGCTGACTGGAGAGCTCTGCAGGCCAGGTTTTGTCTCCCAAGTCTTTGTGCATGATGTTGTCGCCATAAAATAGAAGCTCTGCTGATTGCCTGCAATATGCACATGCAGGTGGCTGCCAGCGGTGTCCCGGCAGCTGCCGCCACCTGCAAGGCTGCCCTGGATGCTGCAGCAAAAGCCCTCACAGCTTCCAATGGAGACTTCACCACCGTAGCCCAGCCCGCCGGGGCCACAGCTGACAACAACGAGTGCGTGTTCTATCCTTCACTCATTATGCATGATTGGAAATTTAATCGCAGGACATGCAGGTAGACACGGCTCGCAACAATGCAAATTACAGTGCTTATGCATGCATGAACTCACAGCTGCTATAGAGATGCATGCAAGCGGCGAGCTGCGCTTAAGGCTTGCAGCCCAGGCAGCATCTGTAAAGTGCAGGCTCTGAGCCCTCATGTTGCATGCCCTTGAACACACTATGGCAGGAATCTGAAACACAATGTCACCAGTGGCTTCTCAGCTATTGGTTCAAGGAGGGCATTCAGATTTGTGCTGAGACAATGTGGGCATGCATGCGCAGGTACCTGTACTGCTACACTGTGCCGGACGCTGGTTTGGATGTGGGCAGTCAGACCCTCACAGTCTTCCCTGTCCCAGATCTGCAGGGCAAGAGGCTGACTCAGGTGAAATTCCCTTTTAAAAGTCCACCTCATAAAATGACTCATCCATACAAAATTGACACAGTGCAGAAGTGTCTAATTAGAGACCACCATCATCACGAGCCAGCTGCATACACCCCTCGCTTTCCATCAAATCCTTGCCAGAATGAGGTCACTGCGATCAGTCTTACCTAGGAGGCTGCTTTTCTTGATGTCTGCCTATTAACTCAGATTGCTGAGCGCTCACTTGTGGATGTTGCCATGCATGCCCTCTATATTTGCAACCATCCCTGACAAAGGCTGTCGGAGCATTCCGTACTCTTCTTTTGAGAGCTGGTACTGAGCATAATTGTGTGCTTGCTGCAGTTGCTGGACAGCACTGCCTACCCTCAGGTGCCTTCCTTCATGTCAATCGTGCTGGCCATTGCCCAGATGCTGACTGAGAATGGCCAGTACGCCGTCACCTACTACAACTGGGACCTAGCAAAAGCCACCACCAAGGTACTTATCCCTGCTTCCTAACAAACTCCCCAGTCTCTTCCTTCTCCAGACTAATGCTGTGCTGCTCCTTTGACTCTGTGGAAGGCCATTCGCTGTTTTCTCATTACCATCAGGCACTCCTCAAGTTCTCAACGAGGTCTGAGAAAGGTACCTTGAGCAGTCCCTTGTCATGCTGTCAGTGTAGATGTTGCTTGAATGTCTTACTTAATCTACCTGGTCCTCGGGACTGAGAAACGAATGTCCTCAACGATATCAACTCTCCATAGAGGCAGCAACTGACAAAATGGTGCTGCTGCTGCAGACTCCGACAACCATCAAGTACGACCTGATTGAGAAGATTGTGGTTGGTGCCAACAACTATGCATGCGGCTGCGGCTACAAAGTCGCCACCGTGGGCTCCTACGGAATCTGAAACTCCCTGTCTCCCCCGCTCCTGCTGTAGCCCTGTGCACCTGCCATGCGCATGCATGCGCACGCACATGAAGCATTCGCACAAGCTGCGCATGCGCAGTGCACAGCTCGTGCTGCGTTGAAGCAGAGAAGAGCGAGATTCTGCAATAAGGAAGTGCGCACACAAATTGCAATGCGCCAACAGATGCACTGCAATATGTTGTCTCGTGAAGTGAAGTACCTCCGTCCGTCAGCAAAATTCTGAAGTCATCAGCACTGCTCAAGTTGGTCTGGTCAGCTTGCTGGTCTTTGGCTTTGGTTGCAAAGCTGTTTTGAATGTTTTGCAGTGTCGTGCTGTGATTTACAGAAGCACTTGAAGTACAGAGGCAAGCCGTGCAGAGGCTGCCAGAATTTTGGGATGTCCATCACTGACTAGATGGAAATCTGAGGTAGTGTTATCACTTTCCACTGCAGGTCGAAAAATTGCAATTGTTTAGCGCATGTCTGTTGCATTGATTTGAGGAGTTATCCTCACTGTCTGTTGAGTCTCATATGTCGAGTGTGTCAGACTATTTAGTAAATATGCAGCTGCGGATGGAAGCATGCTGTGAGTTTTTGCTGATTTATGTTGGGTGAGGAAATTGATTTCTTTGAGTCGTCACGATCACGACAAGAAAAGCAATTTGATGCTATTATGGGCAGATTGGATCTACTTTATGTACTCCATTCACTCTGAAAAGAAATCTGACCCTGGCCTTCTAAAAGGTCATGCTGCAACACTGGTGAGAATCCATGGCGGCCTTGAAAAACCTGCCATCTCATTTTGCATGTGCAACATCAATTGTTTTACACAGCCGATGCCTCTGTGGCACTTGATAGTTACATTACACACCAAGTTTTTCTGCTTGCTTATCCATGTAGTGAAGTGAATGCTTCTGCTACAATTTGCTGGAAAAGCATACTTCAACCATTGAGAAGAATGAGCTTGACCAAAGGTGGACATTTATTCTTCAACAACTTGTTTTGCACGTTCTGCCCTCCAAACCACACTCAGCTGAACCCGGGGCATCACAGCACGCACCTACGCCTTTCTAATTTGCTGCTGTCAAGCACCTTTTCACACCACCCATCGCGACACACACCCCTCTAATAAAAAAGGACTGCACTTTGCAAGCCACACAAGCCACAGATCCTTTGCTGCAAACATAACACAGAGGTTGCCGGGCATGTCAGCTGGGCCCTCAGCGGCGCTGAGTCAGCGTGTGGTGGGCCGTGGAATAACGTGCATGTTGAGTCGTTCCTTAGGCTGTATCGTCACGAAATACACCTCGTTGTCGCGCACGCCTTGCGGACCTCCCATCTGCACAGCAAGCCAGCCCATTGTCACATGCTCCAAGTACAGAGCATGGACTTCTGTAATGGTCACAGTGGACTGCTGACTGGACTACACCTTTACCAGTGCTGTGTGTGGTGACTACGGTAAGCAGCAGGAGTACCCTGACTGTGGAGCCCAACCCGTGTTACCCTGGGAATCACTTTCACTCAATTTTCTGCCTCCAAAAATGCCAAGCAAATCAGCACACCCCCTCATGCAAGTCTCGTGGCACAGCATGTCATGTTGCTTGACAGCAGGGAGAAGACACATGCAATTGCATCCACCAAGGCTTCCTTCAGGCAAGGAATGAAGGTCTTATCAGCTGGACATCCTGGCTACATGCACTCCTAATGCCTGGATGATGGCTTCCTGAAAACATTGATGGTTTTCTAATAGACCACATTCTCAGGCCAGGAAGGGGTTGGTAGAGGAGGCACTCACATCATCGGCCAGGCGGAAGCTGAAATGGGACAGAAGCACGGCGACGGCTGTGGTGTAGTTGAGTTTGGCCAGTGACATGCCGATGCACTGCCTGTTGCCCTCCAGGAATGGCATGAACCGCTTCACCTGCACAACGCGCACAGACTTCTCACCACTCCATTCCTCGTGCGACTTCTCACCGGCAGGAATGAAATCATCTGCATGGGTGGGAACGTTTCCGAAGAGTGCTCTAAGACAGAAATCCACTGAAGTGCATTGAAAAAAGTATGTACTACCCATGGCAAAGCCGGCAAGCTGCACGGTTCTGCTAAAATTACCACAGTGCAAACGTGACTTCCTGCTATACCCATCTTGCTCATCAAGTTCGTACCTTGGCTTCCTGGTGATCTGGGAGCGCCTGTGGCGTGCCAGCATATTCACCAATGCTGGGTGTACACCTCCTAACGGGCTCCTCCGCGCAGCTGCTCCTTCCTACATCCTGCAAAGTCTCCGCGCCGGCCTCCCGCCTGCTGCTGCTTGTGCTGCACGCTGCAGTGCAGTCAACCTCTACACTGCTGACACGCGGGCCGCTGCTGTCTCTGCACCTCTGCGCTGCCTCCCCTCCCGGGACCACCCGCCGTGCCACCTCCGCATTCGGCTCCAGCCAACGCTCCTGCAATGGTTGTTCATTTAAACATCTAAGCCTGTCCTACGGAACCTCAAAGAGCTTTGCAAAGGGTGCAATCACAGAAGGCAACAACTGTTTGAGTACTGCTTTCACCACTGGCATCCGCTGCCTTTGGTAGTCTCAATCTCAAGAAGCGGCTCAATCTGTGAGCATGCAGAATGAATTGCGCCCAAGCCTGCACAATATTTAGACATGCAAAAGAGAAACTGCACCCCTTTGTTACAGCGTGTGGCATGTTCACCGAAATATGACTATGCTACCGGCAGAAATTGTTCTTGCAGAAAGCATTCAGCCTCTTACTTCTGAGACTTGACAAGGCAGGAATCACCGGCAAGAATTCTGCGTGTCGCTCGTAGTTGGCGGATGTGTTGTGCATGGCGAAGACGTGGATGAGTATGGCTGTGCCGGCCGGGATTGTGTACTGCCCAACCTTCACATCCGCCAGCGCCTTTCGCAGCACCAGAGGTGCCACGCTGTACATGCGCTGCGACTCCTGCATGCCAACACGCATTCTGCCTATTCAGTATGCCAAATCCTAGCATGAAGAGTCTGCTGTGGGATGCTGTATACCAAAGCAGCTCTGCAAGACGTAAAGCTGGGTATGGACTTTTCTTGGGGTTCGTCCTGCATGCCCTGCTGAGCTGAGATGTGGTTGCCTCAAATTCTGAAGAGTTCCTGCAACTGTGCTCTGCGGTCTGGAGCATTGAAGCTAGACATGGGTCGCCGATCTCATAATTTCAAGCAAAGCTGGCTCACCTGTGCTTTTCCTGAATCTCAGAAAGACCAAGTAAAATCAGCTGCATGGCTGCAAATGTGCAGCAGCGATACAGCAGATCGGAAGTGGGCAGTTTGAGATTCGGACGGGTGCAGGAACGGTGCAGCAGTTCAAAGTTGAAATTGAAGTATTTGTGCGCTGCACCTTGAGGACGCAGTTGAGGTAGGTGAGTCGTGACAGGTCAGCATGCATCAGTTCGCGCGGCTGCGGCCGCTCCGGGGTTACTAACAGCCCCGCCTCGTCCAGCTCAGCAGCCAGCCTGGCCTCCACCTCCGGGTGCTGACTAATCAAATACCTGCGCCACCATCAGCAGGCACACCAATTACTACTCCAATTCATGTCAAGATCTGACACTGCAATGCAGGCATGCAATGTTCCGGTTTCAAGATCCAACATTGAGACATTCAGTGTTCCTACGACTATCTGTTCCGCAATGATTGTCTTGCAGGAGCATCGAGGCGGTGCTAGAGTGCTGCTAGGACAAAATACACGTGGTGAGAAAGAAAAGCAATGCAAAGTGCCAGCATTTGATTTTTACCAAACCAGCTCTTTGCAGAGCTAGCAAATGCCTTGCAGCATCAAACAGCCGCTGCCATGCGCCAGGTATGGTATCATGTCTTTACAAACAAGTTTGCTTTATGTTGCAGAAGAGCATGCTGTCAGGACAAAGTGCAGGTGCGAAGGTAAGCAGCGCACAGGGCCCAGGTGATGGCGTGGGCGGTGGTCTCCATGCCGGCCATGAAGAAGATGCTCAGCTCGCTCCACAGACGCACAAACGGCAGCGGCTGGCCCGCGCCATCGCGCACCCGCATCAGATGCGCCCCTATCGAACAGTCCTCCTCTTCCGACCGCTCACCCCTACTCAAATGCACCGTTTGAATTCGAATTTAAATTTAAATTTAAATTTGAAATATGATATTGCACATGACGGTGCCTGATCATTAAAGAGCTATTGGCTTTGCCGCCTTCTGTTGCAGGGCAAACAGAGCAGCGCTGTGTATCGTGATGCTTCACAGCGGGATGAAATTTACATTGGGGGTGAGCAGTAGACGGTAGGATTGCTTGGCAGGGAACAGTGATGCCGTAACCTCTATAAACTAGAAAAGGAAATAAAATGGATGTGAATTTCTCGATGGGTCGGTGGTACTGTATATGGCGCACCTGCTCCTGACCTTCTCCACCAGGCTCCTCATCATGTGCAGCAGCCGGTACTGCACCCGGTGCACCGCTCTCCTGTTGTTCCATGCCTGCACATGCCACACAACCTTTTCAGCTACAAGCACTTACAACCTGCGCAGTGGCCTGTTTAGATGTAGACCTTGCTGCAGCATTTGTTTCAGCATTGGAGAGCTTGCACATGTGATGATATTTCTGAAGTGGCCCATCGAGTGAGCTTGTTGGTGGCACAGAGCGTCACCTCTGGCAGGAATGGGAGCGCCCTCAGCACAGGCCGCAGCGGGTTGCGCATGTCATTCACGCCAATCGCACAGCCTGCAATGCCAGACAGCTCTCACATACAGCACTTTGCACTGACCACAGACGCCTCTGATACAGTTGAAATGGTCTTGATCAACCACCCTTGACCAAACAACACCTTGACTGGGCATGTTCTCTGCTGCCAAGAGAAATACAATGCGTATCATCCATATCTTCAGACACAAGCTCCTCACAGATCACGAATCAGTCCATGCATCTGTAAATCTGTCACCAAATGGCAGCACGCGGTCTCTGTCAACTTTGTCCCGTGCAGCCATAGCAGATGATGCACACGACATGTCATGCCAAAATAATGTGAGCTCATTGGTACAATGCAGAGATTACGTCATGCATATGAAATTTCATTAACAGGTGGATGGCGCGCACCCTCTTTGATGGTGCGGCAGTCGGCCGCGCCGGGGCCGGCCAGGTCGGCAGTCGCGCGGAAGTCGTGCCCGAAGCCAACGCGTCCGATGACGTCGAATGACTCGCACTGCAGCGCTCCGTCGATGTCTATCGCGCGCTCGGCCCCGTGCTCCTTCAGCCGCTGCACCAGCCGGCCCGCCACCTCCAGCACCGTCCCAAACCCCTTCCTGCATTATAATTCAAGGGTTTTTGGCTTCACAGTTTTCAGGGTTGGGATCTACACTGCAAATCAACAATGCACATGCAAATCATGCGCATACTCAAGGACAGTGTGGCTTGTGAGTACTGTCCTAGCCACTGCAGATAATGACCACGCCCTTTGCCTGTTCCTAAGTTCCTAAGCCGTTGGGTTTCTTGAGAACAGCAAATTTCTGTCGCAGCACGAGTGGGACAGAAGTTGCACGCTCGCTGCTACACGTACCTGATGTTTGTGCTGTTGAAAGCTGGTGCCACTCCCTTGCGCACGATGCGCCAGTAGGGATCCGCAGTCGCCGTGGAAATCAGGCACGGCTGCGGCGGATCGCTCGTTCCCTGCGCAGCATGCACATCATGCATGTCTCAAGCCATTACTGAGATAGCACTCATGGCTCTCTGTCTGCCAGTGTCTTTGCCTGGCAGCACTCCACTCTAGAGCACCAGCCCTTGCTCCGCACTCCCAGCAGCCAGACAGTCCCAAAGAATGCCCCTCCTCCCAACCGGTAATTGTTGGCTAAATCATACAGGGGCAACGCTGTGCCCTTGTCCTTCGCTGCACTGCTGTTCTGAACTATCCATGACGGCACATGGAGAACTGTAAGCTGGAGAGGAAACGCACCCTGTCGAAGCAGTCATAAATGGGCAGCGGCCATCCGCGCGGCTTGTCTATGAGGTCCGGCCGCTTCGTGCCAATGTCCAGCACCGCCGATGCCAGCCAAGGATCGCTGATCTGCACACACTGCATCAGTGCACCAAATGCATCAGTGTTGTGCGCTCCCCATGACTGTGCAATTTCTTGTCCTTTACTACTGTGTAGCATCTGCCTCCGAATGCAGTCTCCTACTGCACTTTGCTGACCCTGTTCCAACGTCCCAGAAGCATGCCTCCTGCTGAATCTCCTCCTTTTCAAATCGCCTTTTTCCAATATTTTAGCTTGCTTTCCAAGACACCTCAAATTTACATGCATGCATGCAGGCGGGGATTGCTCAAGGCCACCCCAAAGCCCTCCGTGCCCATCAGAAGTCTGAAAATGTGTCAGGGCATGATGGAACAGAGGGTGAATCTGCGCGCACATTGAAGAACAGGATGCGAAAGTAGAAGATGCCTCCCAAGCGCTCACAGTCATCCTGGCCCAGCCGGTGCAGGTCCATGCGCTTCCAGGGGGCGTCGGCCGCCAGAGGATTCCCCGCTGACGACCTGGGGATGCCCTGAGCCTGCAGAGTCCTCGCTGCGCGCTCGAATGGCAGCAGGAAGGCGATCGCCTGCCCCACAAGCAATGACGTCTTGTTAATGCCCCTCATGCAGAGGCAGCTAAACAGTTATATCGATGGCGCTTCATGCCAGCTTGTAAAAGCAACCCAGCATACAAGACGGAGCCTGATTCATTAGACAGTAGAAGGCAAAGCTTCCTGTGTTTACGAGATTTATCTTAAAATGGGATTCTAGACCCAAACAACGTCAGCATTCGTTTTCAGAAATTGAGACAACATGTCTATGTGATGTCAACAAAAAGCTCTCGGTTATCTGTGCTGCACCAAGTCAGCAGAGGCAGCATCCACGTGAGCTAGAAAGTATGTTCAAACTTCGCAGATCTCCTTGGGAAAGGAGCTTCTGGAAAGGAGCTTCTAAATCCAATCTTGACGACGTAAAACATCGCAAGATCCAGTTGACAAGCTGATGCCCGAAATCGGGCGACTGATCCAATATTGTAGAGAAAGGGACCCCTGCCGTGGCACCACATTTAGAGACGTGTAAAGTCTTCGGGCTGCACCTTGATTATCAATACTGCGGCTATAAATGCAATCACGGAGGCCGTTAGAGCGTGCATTGAGACGCCCTCCGAAACCGGGCTGCTCGGCCATGCTTCCGTGCAACTGCGAAAGTCCTCCATCGCTGGGTGCGTCTCACCCGACTGCTCGCGCAGCTTGTTATGCTAATTCAATTCATACGATGACTTGTAGCAGACCGTGTGAGGCCCATAACCGGAAGCACGGCTGTACTGCAACAAGAAGGTCAAGTCAACGTGAATCCGGAACGGACAATTTCCGGAAGATTACATTTATTGTACCATGCCCATTCAGATTTTGAATTGGAAATCTTGAGCCGTTGACTGTAAGTGAATCTGCCCTAGCATAATGGGGAGTAGTGTAGTGTAGGGGAACAGTGTAAAGTTAACGTAGGGTTCTCTTCCCCTTGCTAGCATCGAGTTCTTGGGCTTTCAAAACCACAAGAGTGCCATTGTGTCTAACAAGCGAGCTGTACAGGTGCACGCGGCAAGACTGCATCACGCAAACAGCCCTGACAAAACTGCCCTGCAGCTACCAATATGGGCTGCAGGAGCAAAAATGCTGATTTCACACTACAGCTGATCGATCTCCATGGGTTCCACGGTCCCATCAGGCAGACCAAGCCTCCAGTCCGGCCCATACACCTCATACAGGCGCTGTGAAACAGCCCCAGTGTCCCCTTGTGGATGCAGTGGCAGCTGATCTCGAAGATAGGCCCAGCCCAGAGTGAAGTTGAGGCACTCCATCCGCCAGGCGTCAGGGTCATACCGCCACCCCTGCGCCAGATCTGTCTCCAGCCGCAGCAGCCATAGGGCCCACCTGCACGCCAGTGCAGCCTGTCTTTCAGACCCCACACACTTTTCTGCGATGTCCTGATCCCTTCTGGGGAAGAATATTGGAACCATGCTCCCCCTCTTGAGGGCTGCCATAGCGTTGATTGGCTGCATCGCGAGCAGCACTCAGGCCCGTAAATGGTGCCCACCGTCCCAAAAAATTGAGAGAATCTGCAGTGGTCTTCACTGCATGGCACCTGAACGATCAGAAGTATACCCCGGGGGGTATAACCCCTCCCCTGGCAGGGCATGTACAGTGCAGACTTGAACGTGAAACCTCGTACAAAAGGCATTGCGAAGGAGCAGTGGCATGCACCTGGGCTTATAGTAGCTAATGATGAGGCCGGCCCACTCGCGGTTGGCATAGTCCTCGATCTCGCTGCCGCCGGTGTCGCTGGTGCCCCACACAGTCAGCTGCTTGCGCAAATTCCACTCGTAAAGCCGCGCCTCCGCTTCTGTGTGGCCCGTGCTGCTGGCTTCCTCTAGCTTCGGCCCCAACAGGAACCCCCTGCAGATGGCGCCAGTCCTCAATGTCTGATTTCCTGTGCATGGCTGCTTGTGATGACACTGCATGGACGCTTGCGTTGAAGCCTGGTGCAATAGGCATCACAGAGAGAGAAGCATTACCATGTTTGCCAGTCCACAAGGCTGATAAAAAGTCACATGGCTGTACGCTTCACTGCAAAAGCAGAAAGCTCAAGACCAGACACTCCAGAGAGCCAGATATTGCTGCTGGTATCACAGCACCCAGGAGCATTGTCCAGATCAGCACAAAAAGGCATAATTCAAATTGAAGTCATCAGCAACTGTTGCAGCTGCCCCCACCTGTTGGTGGCCAGCAGCTCTTCCAAATCATCCAGAAGCTGCAGCAGCCGCGCGCCCTCTCTCCTCACCACGATGCTGCGGCCGTCCACGTATGCCTCTGCAACCGCCTTCCAGATGTCTGTGGCTCGCTTGCTGATGACCTGGCGGCCCACGTCCACCAGGTCATAGCGAAAGCCCTCCACTTGCTGCAGCTCACCCGCAGAGCGCAGAAGCAGTCCCCAGGCGTCCACCACCTGTGCAGACCAGGCCCTGCTCAGATCAGCAATACTAGGATGCTCTGCTGTGCAATAATGTCACCTACTTAAGCATGAAGCCGTGCATGTATACCAACGACCTGCAGTGACAATCACTGAAACAGCTTCCTTCCTATCCTGATCCTGTCCATGAAAGCAAAGGCTGCTATCTCCTGGTCTATCTAATCAAGCCGCAAGGATGAGCCATTGTCATTGCAAAGCTGGTTGGTAGTCTCATTGTGCATATGAACCTCAAATGCAGATCCGAAGCACTCTTGTCACTGCAATTTGCAGCTACAGCCATAGCAGGAAGCGTCACCTGCTGCTCATTGTACCACAGGTGTGGCTTGAGGCCCCACAGCCCGTCTTCGGCGGGCGACAGCCCCGGGCGGCTGGTGGGAACGTCACGGCTGTGGTCCGTGTGGCCGTCCGTGGCATTGTACACACTACGCAGCAGCAAATTCCACGCCACCAGCGCTGTCGGCGGAGTTGAATTCCCATATCGCCTCCGCGCGTAGGCCTCTATCCAGCCTTCCACCTCCAATGGCTGCCTCCTGCAAGCCCACGTCAACGTGTCTGTCATACATGTCAAAGAGTTCTGAATCATGCTCTGGGAGGGCCTTTTCAATCAGGCTAAAAGATGACCTTGTTAATGCCGCCCTTCAGCCTGCAAAGAAGAAGGAGATGAACTTGTGCAACCTGAGCAAGGGAGGCCAAGCATGCAAGCCACACTATCAATCTTGGACAAGTCTGACAAGGTTGGCCACCACAAGGTTTCATCCTGCCGCATCTGTTGACATATTCAGGCAATGCTGCACGAGCACTCTCACCTGAAAGCCCACTCGCTCATCAGCTCGTACACCACTGGGTTCTGCTCGATACCCTCTGGACACATCCCAATCCCAATCAGACCTGCAACACCATCAATCTGTCCCTTGCCATACTATCTTGTAGCTCTGTATCACTCATTATATCCAAAAGATTGGATCAGAAAGCAAGTGAGAATTACAGGTGTGCAGGAGGAGTGCCGCATGCCTGTCTGAGCCTCCATAGCCTCAGCTGGCCCCCGGGCAACAGCCTCCAATGCACCGTACATCTCAATGTTGCCGCCAAAGTTGTGGAGCATGCAGTAAATGAATGGCGCCCCAAAGAATGAGTTGGTGCTCTTCCAAAGAGGGAATACCTCTGCATATAGGTCCAGCATTATGAGCGCATCCCGCGGCACCCCAGACACAAGCGCCTGCATGGCAACATGCCCTGTCGGATCCCTGAGTCAATTTCTGCATATCAAAAGATCAGTGTCTGCATGGCAACATGCGCTGTCAAGTCCCTGAGTCAACTTATGCGCATCAAAATATACGTGCCTGCATAGCAACAAGCGCTACCAATCTCTGAGTAAACTTGTCTGCATATCAAAGAAAAAACTGCCACACAGTACGCTGACTATACATGTTGGAGTGCAGGGATGCCAATCTGAGTGCTGACCTGTATTTGAGGTGGCTGCCAGAACTTCTGGTTGTCATAGAACAGCCAGGCTTGCATCAGCCATCTGGCGCTGGGATCTGCAGCTGCCATAGCCTGCATCAAACCATTGCAAATCAGGCTGACAGGCATTCAAAATAAAGGTTGACATAGAGGCAGAATTGTCTTTGGAGAAAGGTTGCGCACGTTGTAGATAGCGCTGGTGACACTGGTGAGGTAGACTGGATCAGAGGAGGGCGGCGTCATCTCATTGAAGGTGTCCGCCGAGTAGAAGCCCACTTCATCACTGCCGTACTCCTCCCTCAGTACCTGCATGACATGGAACATCTGCCATTCGGTATCCTTTTTCCTGGGCAGATTTCATGCTTTTGACAAGCCTCTGCTAGCCAGAAGTTGGATTGCTCGTAGCCACACCTAGACTCCAAGGGTGCCTGGCGGTCTCAGGAGGTTACCACTGGTTTTTGATCTGAATAGGGAGGTGATCGTTGCCTTGACAAAGGCGCTGCCAATCTCCTGGAAGAGGGGCTCCAGGGGGTCCAGCAGGTGCACGCAGCAGTACCGCGCCGGGAAGCTGCACCAGTTGTCAGAGCGGCTGATGCGCGCGGCTGGCCGCTCCCGGGCCAGCGCCTCTGGCACAAAGCCGGCAAAGGCCGGGAACACCGGCGTCATCCCGAGCTCGCGCATGCGCCGCACTATCTTGCGCTGCAGCTCTGCGAGTAAATTCATTCCAGTCAGCTCCCGCATTGTTTTTCACTCAGGAATAAGAGCTAGTGAATCCTTTGATATATTGATATGAAAATAAGGAAATGGGATTTAGTAAAGTATCTGAATCAGCAATAAATCCATATCTAGTGGGCTGAGCTTCCCAAGGAGAGCTCCTGTGAAGGTGGTGCAGCCCCAGTCAAGCTCCTCCAAAGCAGCCATATACTACCAATAGATATGAAATGTAGGGAACGGCCGCTTGGAAAGCGCAAGTACAACAAAGCCTGGAGCACAGGGATAACTTTGGGTGCTGTTTGGTGATGTCAGCAGTGAGTCAAATGGTATGGTGGCTGAGACAGACCAACCTGCCTGGTCATCAATGTAGCTCTGAGGCAATGGGCCCCCATAGCCGCGCAGGTTGCCCATCCGCTGCCATGCCAGAAAGGCCGGCCCAGCAAAGAAGGGCTCCAGATCCTCAGCACTGATGTTAAACTGCGCCCACACCTTCTGCCAAACATATTCCTGCCCTGCACAGCCAACGCATGTGAGCATGCTGGCAATTCCATGTGCAATTGTTGTACCATGAATGTGACATCAAGCAGCTGCTGCTATTGCAGGGATGCTGTTGGCAGCATGCGCAGATGTCAGGATAATTTGGAAATGACAAAGCTGTGTAAGTCTGACCTGTAAACGCCAATGGTAAGTTTATTCCCTGCAGTGCCATCCAGTCAATCTCCTGCTCCCATCGTTCCCAGTCCCAGAATGCCATTGAGTAACTGTAGCCATGCAAGAGAATCTTTCCATTGGGACATGCATGTGAGTGACATTGTAAGTAATTGAAGCAAACATCTGCAATGCAGTACCTAGGCGTGACCACATTCTGGTAGTAGCTCCACGGGACACTGCGAGCTCCACGAAGGGGACCTGCCAAACTGATGCGCTCCAAGCTTTCTGGCTTGAAGCAGCTGCTGTCGATATTGTTTCCGCCGGTGAGGTGCCAGGATGTTGAGGAGTTGCATGCGTACTTCAGAAACCAGTGGATGCCAGATGCCATCTCGATGCCTGTCAACGCATAAACCAGTGCTACTCGTCTTTAAGCAAGTTTTTGGTCAGTAACAAAGGCTGGAACTTGCCCACCAGTAGCTGGAGCACCGTTGGCATTTAGTTGAACACAGCTGTAAGGAAAAGGTTGACATGATGGACGAGTCGTGGCGTGGAGTGGGGTGACATTGCAAGCGTAAAGCAAGCAGACTTTGCTGCTAGTGAAATGAGCCATACCTGATGCTCCCTTCACAAAGATGCGCTTTCCATCGGTGTGCACCTCGAAACAGGCTGATTGGATGCTGTCGCAATCAGGAAGAGCTCGCAACTCGAATAAATGCGAGTATTCAGGCAGTATGCGATCAAGAAGACCGCTGACAGCCTCGATTTGCTGCGACAGATCGCTTTGCAGGACCGAGATCGTTCTCGGCAGATCCATCGGCAAGGATTTCAACACACCAGAAGCGAACAAACCTGAGGATGTCACGAATAGAACTAAAAGGCGAGAAAATGTTTTCATCTTAAGTTTTCTATCTACAGCCTGAGTGGGAAGCAGTCCATGTCACTCGTGGGGACCTTTTTGTCTGGTGCTGGATTTCAGCCATTCAGTATGGTGCAGTACCAAGGTTCGGAGACCCCCTATCAACAAAATTCAGAATGTGCTGTAATCTACCGATGAATGGCTCTTCGCATTGGCCCGTCTCCCAATTTAGCTTGTCATTAGTAACAGAGCCCACGTGCGCCAAAGTGCCAGCAGAAGTCCAAGACGTGTGCATTCTTTCGGGATCACAGATCATGTGCGCAATGGCCGGTTGAGGGGACACTTTCGATGTCTAGCTTGAGGCGTCCACACGCCTTCGCATGGGCGGTCGCCCTCCTGCTGCCCATCGCCTGCCTCACACAGAGTCCCCGGTTCACCTTCAATCCATCAAACTATAACCCTCCTGCTGGAGAGGCCCCGCCGTCCCCTTCGCTGCTGAAAGTCATACAAGGTGAATCACAGAGATCTTGCCTATTTCGGTTCGAGATACTGAGCAGAGCATTCGTACTGGCACGAAACGGCACCATCCCGTATACTATGTAAACAGCTCAAACAAAGCAGTCTGTGTCACCGTTGTGCAAGGTTGCGCTGTAGAAGTGTTACTAATATCCTTCGATATCACGTCGTCCGCTCAGTGCAGCAGATTCGCAATCAACAGTACAATAGTACGACAATTGGCAATTTGAACTGATACTGTACCTTTCCTTTTGCAACGCATCTCTGCCAGGAGATCAGCCATTCCCTAGAAATATAGCAGCGTTTTCTTGGCTTAATACCTACTGTCGCGCAGCTAGCGTCTGCTCGGCTGCACCCTTTTGCCAAACCTGCAGTTAGCTCGATCCAGCTGGCAGACTCGGTCTTCACCATCAGACTGAGAAGGGTGTGTGCCCCATGCAGGCAACGAAACCCAGGTATCTGGTAGGTCCCTGGACACAACAGACCTCCACTTCAAGGGAGCTCCTCTCAGCCAGTTCCCTGGTGTCACCTTCAGAGGCAACAAGGCATGCTCGCCGCATGGCTACCAGGTAATTCGTTGGGACAGATAAACATTAGAATCCCAAGAAGCTTAATTTTTGACGCCTTGAAGCCCATGAAATGCACGACTTGTGACTAATCGAACGGAACCAAAGGACCAATCAAATGCGCTGTCTGCGGCATGCAGGACTCACTGGCCCTCCACAGCTTTGTCGTGCCAGACCTTGAAACGGATGGACCGGCCATCCGCACATGGCGCGGGACAGGAGACGGCTCCTACCCTCTCCCCAACAAGGTCATCTACCTTGACCTACAGGTGGGCTCGCCGAGGCAGTAAATCCATCAAATCTGATGTCTGTCCCTCATGCGGCATGGCAGTGCTGACAGACAGGATGCAGCAAGCTCCAGGCCCGCTGTTTGCCAGAATGGCGCACATGCGTCGCATAAATCTGGCAATGCCAGTCCGGCATGGCTTCATTTAACCAAGTTTTACTGGATGTATGCGAATCTGTGTGCATCCGCAACATAACCAGGTCTTCTGCACAGTCAAGGGGAAGCTTGACAAGGCTGCGTGCGGTGTGTCTCAGAGCGGCAACATCATCGTGGGGGACATGGCGTTCAATTGGACGCAGCAGGCGCGGAAGATTGACTACACGCTGATCACGCCAAATCTGGTGGATCTGGACCAGTACAGGGCAGCGCTGGGCGACCTGACTGAGATTGTGCAGGGACTGGCCACTGGGCTTCCCCCCTGGTTTTCTGCTGGCTCCCTGTGCAACGATCCCATCCCTGCCCTCAATGAGTGCGCTCTCAACGCTCTTTTCTTTGGCTGCTAGCGCTGTGCCTTCCGTCTATACCATGCTACTTCTGGAAATCGCATTGAACGTATGAATAATTGGGACCGTGCTATTCTGGAGTATGCCAGTTGGTGTTGGACAGTGCGCATGTTACACCTGAACAACCAGGTGAGGCACCTGACTGAATGCCAGGAATCAGGTTTGGGACAATGGGGGGTCCTCATTGGGGGGACACTGCCGCTTCGAATTCTTCGCCACCTAGATGAAGAAATGGCAATGTCTTTCCACTGACCCACCCCACCTTCCAAAAACGTGATGGCTGGCTTTCAGCCAGTTGTGCAGTCGACAACAAGGCCGCAGAAATTTTATGCTTGGAGGTATGGTGCGCCAGGACATGGAGGTACCTGCAGAGCATACAAGAGGAGATCAGCAACAGCTCAAACGTGAGCGGCGGGCTGCGGCCAACGGAGATCCGGTTGCGGTCGGGGTGCATTGAGGAAATTGAGACCAACTACAAGGGCGACGCCGTCTCTGATATCCTGCCCAATATCTCTGGCGGTGATGAGTGCTGCCAGAACTGCAGGTCAGTGGTCAGCTGCTGTTGTGCTCGCACGAGACCTATACCCTGTTTCATGCAAGTGCAGAATCCAGCACGCCTATGGGCAAAGACCATGACGCATACCCTATCCTGTATGCTTCTCGTTGAGCAAGAAAGAACACTCTGCACCTGAGATCACTTTGAAGTCCATCCTCAGGTCATTCATCATGTCCGCAAGCAAGGAACGGCTTCCTCAACAATGCAGCCAGGAAATGACAGCATGTGTGTGTTTTGAGACTCGCTAGCAGATACCAGCAATTGCAGTACTGCCACACCAATGCACACCTGACTGTTGTAGTAGATGGGGCCTGGCAAAGTTAAGTGCTGGCAAGGTCGTGTGCTGATTAAATTCTTATCACCATCACTGAGTGATACTCGAAGCAGGAGCCAAATGCACAAACATTTGAAATCACCAATCACTAAATGATCTGTCATGCTGGCGCGCGCAGGAACACGACGGGGTGCAATGTGTGGGTGTGGTGTCCGCTGACAAGCGGCTGCGCGACTGGCAGCGGCGTATTCCCCTACCTGGGCTGCCAGCTCAAGTTCCAGGCCAACGTCAGCACCTCTGCTGGCCCCCAGCCCCTGCCCCAGGCCTGGAGCCGCGGACCCCCTACCGGCTTTGTCTCAGGTGGGCGGGCCCCCCTATCAATTTCATGCCCATTGGCTTTGTCTCGAGTGGGCTCTTTTGATCCGCATGTTATTCTGATATAAAATGGGTCCACTGCATTATACCAGCGCAGAAGCGCACCTGACTGGCGACCTGAACTTCAAATTCTTTTCTTATTTTGTCACCAAAACCTTGAGTGATCGGTGCTTGGTGCTAAATTGTCCAGCTAATCTAGCCAAGGCATGTCTTAAGCTGTCTCAGATTGTAAGGCGAATCCTCGGCCTGTCACAGTGCCTGGAAATTGTCATGTGCATGATGTGGTGTTGTCTGCCGCGCAGGAAGGTTGGCGTACACATAGCAAAGCTACACCCTAGTGAACCGCAATGAGTGCGAACGGATGGAAGTGAAGCAAGAGCTGAGCGTTATGGAACCTTTATCGAATGCCACACCAACATGGCCAGTGAACATGCGTAAAGGTAATCAAGCTGCTTGCTTAGAAGGCCAGAACCTCTTGTCAAGAAGCCCATTGAACAGACAAATATCCAAGAGTGGAAGAATCAAGCGCTGCTGGCAGCACTGCTGCTGCGCTGACAGCCTGCTGAAAACTAGCGCTGTGCGTTTTACTGAACATTAATAAGCTTGGTATATTTCTCAAGGCTGCATGCCTTCCTCCATCACTTGGCTACCTGTGCCGCGACTTTGAGGCGTTTAGTGAAAGTTTGAAAGATTCATGCCAGATGTGCTATGTGCTGGACGTGCATCCGATCGCATGTATGTGCCACTCTGCGTGCTTATCCTGGTAAGTAGCCTAGCTGTGTGGTGGATCACATGGCGATGTCATTGATGGTGGTGGTCGGCGCCGGCTGATAGTCAGAGTGTGATATGTCTTGCGCTGCGTTCGTTGTCGCTTTGTTGTCCGCTTCATCGCAGAGAGCCCGCTGGGGGGAGGTATCTTGTGTTTGCACTCAGTGCATGCAGCGTTGGGTGTCCAGACCAGATACCTGCCGGGCAGTGGATCTTCAAATAGCTCGCATGCATGTGGCTGTCATATGATACAATTGCCTGTGGGTGTGAGCCTGTTATAGGGTGGAGTAGAGTGGACTGCTCACACGCACCCATTATGAGCTTTGTGGGGTCCTGTAAGACGTAGTCAGTCCCGGATGTGCATGACAGAATCTGTAGCTGTTGATTAACAAAAAATGTGAGTTTGGGGCCGTCAAAGGCCATGTAGCACATGCTGGAAGGCACTAACTGTCATGGCAGCAGACCACAGTCAAATTGATCCTGGTGATCTACATCAGGTATGTGGGCCATGCTGCTGCACTTGGTGTATTTTAGAAGTGCTTGGCGTGTAGTGAATGCGCCGTTATGGAATCTTCAGTTGCCCCTCAAGTGTGCTGGGAAGCAGTGGTTGCCAGGACCACGATTTCTTGCTACATGCAACCTGATCAATTCATGAAGTCTGGCACGGTAGGGCCTCATGGAATACCAAGTCCAGAGGCGATGCCACAAGTGGATCGAGCTAGGAATGGATCAGATGTGACCCCACATATGCCACATGGCGGGCAAGGTGACGACCGCACGTGCAACTTTCGGCTCCTCCAAGGATTCTGACAAGACCAGCTTCAGGCAGATCCCTTAGTATCTTTCCACGATTGATCGCACCACTTGCTTCGTAAAATTTACAAAAACAGGCATCCAAAGGCCTTCTCCTGGGCGGTTGGCCTTCTGCTGCCCATCTCGTGCCTCACAGAAGGGACCTACGGCTATCGTCCTCCAGCTGGAGGAGAAGCCGGGCCGTCAATGTTCCAGGCCAATGTCAGCACCTCTTCTGCACCACAGCCCCTGCACCAGGCCTGGAGCCGCGGACCCCCCACCGGGTTTGTCTCAGGTGGGCGGGCCCCCCTCTTGCCTGCATGCCCCTGTAAGGCTTTGTCTCAGGTGGGGCCTTCTGAAGACCGTGCCTCTAAAAAATACATGGCACCAGCCATGGTCCAATCCAGCTGGCTGACACCTTCGACTTCATATAGATTCTGTGCTTTGGTATCGAGAAGGGATTGCTGGGTGAAAGAAAAGGATTTCTTACGGCAAGTCAGGCTTGCCCTGGTTAACCTCTGGTTGGCCAAGCTAAAATTTGTGGTCTGCCGTAGTGCAGGCAAAACTTTCTTTGCATGATATGGTGGTATCATCTGTTGTGCAGGGAGGTTGGCGTACACATAGCGCAAGTCATGTTGCTCAAGGCAATGCAAACGGAACAAGTTTGTCCTACAGCAGAGTGTCACGCTAAGGAATGACACAGTATTTCGGCCCAGGGACACAAGTTGAAATATGCAACGAGCATGTTTTGAAGGCCGAACCTTTTGTCGAGAAGGCAATTGATTGCAGACAAGGGAACTGAACGGCTATGAGCCTGTTACTTCAGGGCTGCATGACTTCTGTCTGCCTTCCTCCATTATTTTGGTTTTCAGTGCCATGACTGAACTTTGAAAGGTTTTCAATGACGGTACAACAGATTCATAGAAGATGTGCTCTGTGCTGGACATGCTTCCGATGTATGTATGTGCCACTCGGTGAGCTCGGTCGCCTTAGCGATCCAAGGGATATTGACGTGGTATTAGCTGTCTGCCACGGCCGAGGATGCCTGTAGTCGTGTGTCATGGCGACATGGCTTGCGGTATACATGCAAGGCGGCGCTTTGTTGTGTGCTCCGGCATAGGGAACCCACTACTATCGAGCTGAGATATGTGATGTTAGGAGCGCAGTGCATGCTGCGCTGTGTATCTTTTCCAGATCTTCACCCGGCAGTGGATCCACTCTTGGGAGCCCTTCTCCAGTGGCCTGCAAACATTTGGCCGTCACACGTACAGATCAGTGCACAGTGTGGAAGCACCAATCTCATGATCACCTTTGACGGGTCCTGTACAAGAGAGCCAGCTCCAAATGCATGCCAGTGGCTGAAGATATAGGTTTACTGAAAGGCCTATTCAGGTCAATCAATGGAATCCTAGCAAGTGCACTAATGTGGTGACTGTTTTGAATTGTGGCCGGCCCGAGCGCCTCCAGAAGTATGACCCTTCAGAGTTCCAGCGTGCCCATGAAAGACAAGAAGCGGTGACAACACATTTCAAGACTGTCCCAGGACACGCATGCATGATAAAAATGCCGACTTGTGCTTGTTTATGGATTGCAGACTAGCTGCCAGCTGATATAGCAGCTGCATGGCACGTCATCACCACCCAACTGTCGAGTTCCAAGAAGCATACCTCGATGGTTTCGCATCTGAGCTTCAATTAATTTTTCCGCCAGGCTGCTGAAAATGCTGTCGAAGGCTGTGATTGCCGTTTTGCTGCTGACTTCCTCTATTGGCTCGTCACAAGATCTTCCAAAGATTGTCTCAGGTGTAACACAACCCTTTCCTTGGACCACACAATGTGATGTTTAGAATGTTACTAAATGTGTTTGCATCTTTTATAGCCGGAATATTAGCTTCAGGACAGCGGTGCTCGCAGAGTGGCAAGATAACAAACATGGCATCAGCGTTGGTGGGTGTCCTGCAGGCAGAGATCAGGCGAGCGGCAAGCCCTTGGATACCACAGATTTCAATTTCAAGGGAGCAGCTTTCGATGCATATCCGGACACTACGTTCCAGATCAACACGGGATGCTCGCCGTCCGCTCCTTATGACAATCTGGCTGTAAGAACGCTGATTGTGCCTGTGCTCGAGGTTGAGGGCCCAGCCATACGCACGTGGCGTCAGGGTGGTAGAAGCCCAGCTGCAGTTGCACCTGCAAGCGTCATCTACCTCGAACTAAAGGTCTGGACATTTTCCAGCCCCATGGCCATGGCCTGCATGCTCACTGGCATGAGTACTGAGAAGATTCTGATCTTCCTCTCTTGGCGAAATTCATGCTTTTTAGGAAGCTTTAGTATGGCAACTGTAATAATTTGCTGCGTTTAATCTTAAGTCGAAAGCATATTTGGTGCAGTGCAGACTGGAGCGCTCGTCTATGGTGTCAGCAATTTCAATTCTTCTCAGAGAACCTACTACCTCACTTACAACCTCATCACCCTCTCTGATGCTGACAAGCCACAGTATAAAAGCGTGCTGGCAGATTTCATCGAGAGGCTCCAAAACATGGTCGACGGCAAGCCTGTCTGCAACACGCCCATCTCTGCCGTGAACAGGTGAGCATCGGCCCCTCCCTTTATTCCCTGTCAGCACTTTACCATATCTGCTTGCTGCTCTCCCTATTCATGCCTTGGCCAAGTATTTCTCAGCTGCAGCAGCTTGTCCTGTGGGGCATCTGAAAGTCAAAGCAGTCTGAAGGTCTCCCGATGACCAAATCAGTTGATGAGTACTGATGAATAATTCCTGTGCCCACACAGTCCTTTGGCCTATCTGAAGAGCATCCAGGCGGAGATTTCTGGTAGCCCTGCTTCAGGCGGCACACCTTCAGCTGGTCAGCAGCAGCTGCCATCGGGGTGCAGTCTGGAGGCGAGCGCCAATTACAAGGGGGACTTGCTTTCGGACGTCATGACGCTGCAGGACAGTGACGCATGCTGTCAAGCCTGCAAGTGAGCACTCCCCCTGCTCTGTCATTCCAATTGCCCCTATCAGTCAAAGCTTACTCATGAGACCTGTGCTCCCAGGGAAAACGACGTTTCCCTTGAATTTAGTTGTGTAATTGATCCAAGCGGTCTATTGGCATCCTTGCGCCTTGGATCAATTTAGGTTATCAACATGTTTCAGCCAGACATCATTTTATCCTGGAGAACACTGCTTCAGTGGGAGGTTGACTGGGTGTGTGCATGCCGCTTGAGCCTGCTGCATCTGTGTGGCACAGGTCCAAGCAGGGCTGCAATGTGTTTGTGTGGTGCCCGGCCAGTGGAGGCTGTGACACGGGTGGAGGCAGCAAGTTTCCTTACCAGGGCTGCCAGCTCAAATCGCAGCCTGGCCTGACTGCCGGTTCCCAGCCAGAGGCCTGGGGCAGGGGCCCTGGCACCACAGATTTTGCCTCAGGTGAGTTTCTTCCTCGAACGCCTCTGGCAGGGACTGCTGGAGTTACACCTGTGGTAGAATACGTGAAAACTGCAAGCCTTGATTTCACGGTTACTCCAGCGGCGTGACCAGGTTCACTGCATGAGTCCACGACTGACCAGAGCAAAGGTCGTGCTGCCTGTTTGTTGAGCAAGACCTGCGCATGCATGTCACATATATTCCGCTTGCGCAGGCCACTTCTTGTCCGCTTGAGCTATCACGATTGCACCAAGCAAGGACGGATATCTGCTGCATGCCGCCTTGATCAAGATGGACCCGTGGTGGAGAAATTATTTTGGTCTAAAAAGGCGAGCATCGTTGACAAGCTGCTGCATGCCATGCCATTTTGTAGGCTGTAGAGATTGGGCTTCAATTTTGTTTCCATTAATGTTGGTACGTCAGTTGTGGGAGATGCCAATGGCATTTCACCTTCAGAGTTTTATTGAGTGCGTTTGCAGGCGCATGCATGAATTTAGATAACAGAGAGTTGAAGTGGGAAGGTGTGTTGTATCTTGAAGCATCATAGCGACATTTTTGAAGAACTGATTCTGAAGAGCAGGGTGTGTTGTTGAGAAAATTCTGCACGCGTGTCTTTTTGCAAAATCTTGCGACAGAGCAGCCAGAACTCCTCTTGCAGGAATTGCCCTTAAGCAGCTGCGCCGAGCATGCTACATTCACCAAACCACGCAAGGGCACCGGGATTTATGTAAACGCCTGAATTGCTGAAATTCAGTCATCTTGACCAAATTGAAAAGCTAGTTTGCTGTCCAAGATGCAGACACATTACGTCATCACCACCAAGAATCCAAGGAAAGCTGTCTTTGGCTTTCTTGCAAACGGTGTAGTCTAATAATTGAAGCTGGCTCCTTTGGACATCATGCTCTCGACGCAAAATGCAAATGCTTTGGATGCAGAAGATCTGATTCCAAGGTTGACCTTGAAGAAGATCCAACCTTGAAGAAGAAGGTCAGCAGAATAGGAATGATGATGATAATAATAATGATAATAATAAAAATGAGATCAGGCACAGCTTGCCACATCACTGTAGAGCACCTTACAACCCAACAGACCTTCTGTTATCAGGGCAACATTAAACTTGTTGCAGCTGTGAAACAGTCGAATCTGTTTGAAACATAGAAAATCCAACAATTGTGCGTGACGGCTGTCAAGCTTTGCAAAGTACTTCAATTCCCAACTTATCAATGAAGCCTTACTAATAAATAATAGCATTTCACGCATGCAAGCAGCACCTAAACAATATGACATCTGCTGATCCAGATACTTCTAAACCCCAGATGTCCCTCTACAATTACACACCGGTGCACTTGACAGATCACACTAGATGGCACTCTCATCGACACGAACTTCAGGAAGGCCCATAGTATATGAACCCCCCCTTCATGCTGCAAAGCAAATTGACCTGTGCATGAGCATCTGCCAGTGGCTCTGCAAATGCTGAGCATCTGGCAACTCTCAGCTTTCAGTTTCAATTGTACTGGAAGTTGATGTTGTAGGGAGCTCCGAGCTTTGGCAGTTGGTTACTCTCAAAGAAATCCTTCGGGTCAAGGACACGGATAGAGTTCACTGCTGTCAGAGAGGCGTTCAAAAACTGCGAGCAGCACACAGCCCAGAATTCAGACAGCTGGCTATTGTGTCTGATGCAATCACAACTGCTGTAGCTCCCCTTGCAAAGAGGTATTTCCCCAAGTCATGCAAGAGAAGGCAGATAAACTCCTGTCGCTATGTCTATGATCTGTGTTTAATAAAAAATCCTGTGCAGCGTTGCCGGCCAAAGTATAGGAGGGAGTACAGGACAATAAAGAAGGAAGAAGTGCAGGTGCTGGCTCACCTTGTCGTTCAAGGGGAATTGCTCATAGCTCCTGGCAGCAGTCTGAACGGCAGGGCCCAGCAGGTAGCCAAACACCGCCTTTTGAGCTGCGCCGCGCGTCTCTGCACCCACGCAGCCAAAAACATTCAGGCACTTTCCTACTCAGCATGCTGGCCCCTCCACTAAAGACAGACTCTGGTTGCCTGCATACGCGCTGCACATCCCTTCACAGCTGGCCTTTTTGGTTCACGCTATGCGGCGCGCAGAATGCCACTTAATTTGTATCTCTCTCTGAAAGGAAACTTTGGAAATTAGACTCATCCCAGCCAGAACTGTCCCGTCTGCCGCAGCATTGGCCTAGAGCAATCCTGCCCTCAAAAACCTTACCAAAAAAAATTTTCCCTGCACCTCAACAATACCTGACAATAAAAGCACCGTGAACATGGGAGACTCACCACGGCCAGTGAGGTCATTGTTGGTGAGTAGGATGGAGGTAGTGACTACGGGGTAGGTCTTCTCGCCAGGCAGGTTGGTCAGGTTGAACTTGGACCAGTCGGCGGTGGCGGGAGGGATGCTGATGTTGACGCCCGGGAAAGTCCAGTCGGCCTTGCTGTACCGGACAAATTTGCCGGCCTCGTTCTGCAGCGCCGCGTCCGGCAGCTTTGCCTTCTTGCCAGCATACGCATCCGTGTATCTGTATGCAAGACAAACTAGCATCAGCGATGCAGTCCTTGCACGGCAGTGTCTAGGGGTGCCAATCTGTTCTAACCCAAGTAGATGCTCAACCGGATTCCAGCGCTCTTCCAAAACATCATTCTCCTGACCTGGTCATGTCCAATCACCAACGATCTGCCTGCCAGATTCTGCCAGTGCCTGACCTGTGAGGCAGGCGTCATTGTGCAGATATACAATTTAAAACAAAGAGTACTGCATGTCTTCCAAGTTCTTAGAAGCAGCAGGAGAGAGGGCACGGCCGGAGTTATACATCCCAGGGGATTCTTGAAGCAACTGGTTTCATTCCACTGAAGACCCCACGGCAAGGGGATTGCAGGGGTTATCGAGGGGCACGCACCCAATGGAGAAGGGCGTGTTGAGCAGGAAAGTTGTGACGTTGCCGCCGCCCGTAACCACTTTCGCCGTCGGCCCGGTGGGCAGCGTCTTGTTGACGCCCAGCGCCCAGCTGCCGTTGCCGGCCTGAGACACCCACTGCGAGAACGCATAGGCGGCCGCGTTGCTGTCCGAGCGGCCCACAACGCGGATCTTCGTGCCTGCAGGGATCGGCGGCTGCAGCTTCCTGCGCCCATTTTAAATACAATCAGGCACAAATTATCATGCGCAGTCAGTCCATTTGTCCCAATGTATCTGATCAGCACAGACCCATTCAGCACAGACCCATTCAGCGCTGCTTCTGGGTGGAAAAGCATGCAGCTGCAATCTGCTAGCTATCAAAAAATCCGCGCCGGCAGGCTGTATTCGTGCATCAATCAGCCGTGGGAAGACCCATGCGTTTCCAATTGTCTTCAATCGTCACTGCCCATCAAATATGCACATGAAATGGAGTTCTAAGGGCTGACAGGGCTGAGGCCCTCACGTGAGGTTGGGGTTGATGGCCAGGATGGCGGGGTCATCCCAGGTGGTGATGTTGCCCTGGAAGATGGCAGCCGTGACCTGCGCGCTCAGCTGCAGTGTACTGCTGGCATGAAACTCCGGCGTCAAGTTCGCCACTATCACCACTGGACCAAATGAGATGGGGATCTGCAGGATCGGCCTGCGAGCAGCACACGGCCCCGAGTCACAGAAGCATATGGCATCTGTCAGCGCTGTGGCAGGATTAGATGATCTTGAGCTGTCAAGAAAATATATGTCTTGCAGTGCGGGTACGCCAAAGACCCAAGGTGTAGAAGGAGCAAGTGCAAGGGAGAGATTATGGGATGGGTGCACACCTTTGGGCAGCCTCAAAGTCCTTCTTGCTGAGGGGAAAGTCCCCAATGGCATACTGGAAGGTGTTGTTCAGAAACGACTGCTGGCCTGCAGAGCACAGCAATGCCTTCATTATGGTGTCCATCCAGGTGTGAGACAAAACGAACGCCGCAGACTTGATCTTTGAAAAGATTTCGAGAAGGAATGCCTCGTGAAGCTCACCGGCGCCGGTTCCTACTGTGTAGAAGGGAAGATAGAGACCTACACACAAACATCCATGGTGAGGACTGAACTGCAAAAGAATGCACTGCCATGACAGGTGTTCATAAGGCAGAACTGGACATGAAGGTGCGAAGAGTGCAGGGAATTGAAAAGACCCCCTTTCAACATACCCTTGTAGTTGGAGTCCTGGGTTGCATTGCCGACTGCGTCCGAGACGAAATCCCTAAGAGCTGTTCCGCCGCCTCCAACAACTGGACAGGTTGCCAGGCAGGTGTCAGTTCATAAAGCTACAGGGGTTGGCAGTTCTATTCCAATGGCAGTTATGTCCCATGTTTCTGAGCTGTAAAGGGATGAAAAGGGTTCCAATCCCTTAAATAACCCAGAGATGATCCTGCAGACACCGCAAAGCCCACCTATCACACACAATCCTTACTGGTGCCGCAGGCCTATTCTACTGCCAAGCATCTGAGTGCCTGGCACAAGCAAGTCGCACATTTCCCAATCAATCAGGGTCATCACTCTTCTATCAAAGCTAATCTAGCACCAGCACAAAGCTTCCTGGCAATCCTCTAGCACCAGTGAAGCTGTGAATAAGCCCTAGACGGACCACCTCGACCGATACTAAGGCTTGGCCCTCAGGCTCACTCACGATTGCGGCATCCTTGAAGCCAAAAGCGAATGCCAGGACACCACGGGCTTGGAGCCACTCAGGAAATTTGTTTGAGGAAGAACCCGAGGAGGCACGTGCAACGTAAACGTCCGAGTTTTGTCCACTTTCCCTCAATCCCCCACGATCGAGAGTGTGCTCGGACATTCAGAAGGTAGGCAAGCATAAGCGCATGGATTACAACATTGACGGCCCGGGCTACAGGGCAGACTGCTGCCTGAAAGGGTGTTGCGCCGTCACGTGTGGTCAGGTGTTGGCCTTACGAACTTTGTCAGGGGGCAAAGAAGCTTACTTGTGTAGCTCTTATCTTTCTCCACTCCCTCTACGCTGGACGCTAAGGCGAAGATCGCGGCCGCAAGCCACTGCGCAGTCGGCCACCTCAGCTGCTGCTGCCTGGACGTCATCCGGTTTCGGTGAGCCTTCGCGGCTGTGCTGCCTCCCTGAGTCTACACTCTCGTGCCTACCACTCTCGTTTGGCGCTGTGTGGGAGGAACAACACCCAGCAGGCGTCAAACCCGATGCAGATTTATGAGAGGATGCCCTGCAACGCGAGGGGAGCACAGGGTCATCACAGGGTCACGCGCTGCTGAATCACGCCCTCGAACGCCTGCCACACCTCATCGTGCCAGATCTGGACACGCTACTATGGAAGGCACAACCACTTTCACCCCTGGAAGGCACAACCACTTTCACTGATCACCCCTGTGCACAAGAAAGGCAGCAAGCTTGACATGCTCAATTATAGAC
>JADEYI010000519.1_pt1 | contig 51574 bp, 47 predicted proteins | sample 8542331 | NCBI WGS metagenome assembly JADEYI01 (sample SAMN16510988, study PRJNA670497) | mine drainage metagenome | isolation source: biofilm near Copperflume 1 | place: Germany: Marsberg coppermine Kilianstollen | collected 2018-02 | reverse complement strand
CCTCGCAGATCGCGAGTCGATCCCGTTTCAGCTACTTTTTTCAACACCCTGCTAGGCCGCGGCCGAGCGTCTCCACGAAGGGCACAGAAGGCGGGGAGGACGAGCAGCGTCCTCCCCGCAACAGTGCGTCCGCCGCCGGCGCCCTCTAGCGCCGCGCTGCCATCCGTCCGCTCACCACCAGCACCGCTCCGGCGATGCCGATGACGATGCCCGCGAGATACCAGCTCTGGAAGCCATCGCCGCCGGCCGGGCCGCTACCCGTGTTCGGCGCCACGACGCCGGAAGGCGCCCGCGGCGTCGGTGCTGGCGCCGATGGTGTCGTACTCGGGACCGGGGCCGGAGTCGGCGAGACTGCGAGCGGCTGCAGCGACGACACGCCCGTCACCTTCCAGATCTCGCCCGGCCCGAGGAAGCTCACGCTGTTGTTCACGATGTACGCCGTGTCACCATCGAAGATCACGCTTGAGGCGGCGGTGAAGCCCGTGATCAGCGGCGTGAACGTGCCATTGGCGTTCACTTTCATCAGCTTTCCGGTGAACGGGATCCACGGCGGCGGCGCGCTCGCGTTGGTCGCGTTATCCGCGAAGTTCAGCGCGTAGAGCTGGCCGCCAGGGCCGAATTCGACGTCGGTGATCGAGCTGACGCCGCCCGCCACCTGCGTCGAAGAGCCGGTCGGGTAGCCGACCTGCCGCACCGTGCCCGCGCTCGGCAGGAACGGGAACTGACCGAACGTACCGACGAAGAACGGTCCGCCGGTCTTGTACGTGATGCCCGTCGTCACCGGGTGCCCGTCGAACTCCGCGAAGCGGGTCACCGTGCCCGCCGTCGTCACCTTCTCGATCTGGTTCTGGTTGCCATCGACGACGTAGAAGGCGCCGTCACGCACGGTCATCGCGTACGGGTTGCCGCCGGGCTCGATGTCCCGCTGCGTGCCGTTCCTGATGCTCGCCACCGGGTTCGCGATGTTGAACGCGCCGATGTCGCCGACGAGCGTCACCGTGCCGTTGCTGTTCACCTTGTAGACGCCGGTCGGGTTGTTCGGGAAGCCGTACGCCACGCCCCCGTGCGTCTGGATGTAGTACAGCTGACCGTTGAGGAACGCGACGTCGGCCGGACCGACCGTGCCCTCGGCGAAGCCGTTCGACGGCAACTTGTCGGCGACCGTCGTCCGCGCGCCCGTCGCTGGGTCGATCTTCGAGATCCGTCCCGTGAAGCCGCTCTTCGACGCGTTGTCTCCGGTGCCAACGGCGATGTCACCCGCAGTGCCGGCTTCGGCGACGTAGATCATGCCGTCCGGCCCCACCTTCATCCCCCGCGGATTGGTCAGATTGCCCACGAGCAGAGTTCCGCTCGTCGGCCCTGGCGCCTGGGCGCGGGCAGGCGGGCCGCCGAACAGCGCCGAGCCGCTGAGCACCAGCGCCGCGGCGAGCGCCAGCATCGTGAGTCCAGTGCAGATTCGCTTCATGGTGTCCTCCCCGATTCTATTTCCCGCCACGGCGTCCGGTTTGCCGCAGCACCAGTGTGCCTTGGAACGCAGGAGATTGTGGATCGCCGTGCTCCCGGCGCCCCACGATGCGCCAGCCGGGCAGCATGAATGTGCCCGGAACGTCGGCGATTATGGCCGGATACGTTGGGATACGTCAAGGAGATTCAGATGCGAACTTCCGCGCAACGTCGCCCGCGCGCGCGGCGCTCGACGACCAGCCGTTATGCAGGAGAGCAAGGGGACGGCCATTCTTCGGAGCGGGCGCCGGCGGTCCCCGGCCACGCTTGCCGTGCGATGCTGTGGAGATGCCCGGGACACGATGTTCTGCCACCAGAGGGGCTGTTCGGCTCGGTCGCCGTCGTGAGCCGACTCGTCGCACGGCACGCATCCGTGCCGCCTGGCGCGACGGCCCGTGGCCACAGCCACGGGGCGAACAGTCGCCGGCCACGATTCCGATCGCGAACGACGCCCGGCGACGCGCCAGGAACAGGAGAACCGAGGGAACGATGGTGGAGCCGAGGGGGCTCGAACCCCTGACCTCGACACTGCCAGTGTCGCGCTCTCCCAATTGAGCTACGGCCCCACGTGGCGGCGCATCCCATGCTATCAGCCACCCGCGGACGCCGGCAAACGCTGCAGGTGCGATCGGACTGCGAGCTGCGGCCGCCGCTAGCGTCGACGCCTACGGGCCGTCGAACACGAAGCGCACCTGCGAGGGGCCGAAGCCGTAGCGGAGCTCGCACGGCCGTTCGCTGCGCGGCAGGCGAAAGTAGATCTCCGACGTGCTGCTGCCGCCGCGGAACACGATGCGGAAGCGCGTGCCATCGATGGCATCGACGCCGTAGAGGTTCGCGGCACAGTCGTAGAGCGTGAAGGACTGTGCGGAGTAGAACGTCGGCCAGAAACCGGTCTTCCCGACGCTCACCTCGAAGCGGACGAAGCGGTCGGCCGCATCGAAGGCCGCGCCGCCGTCGACGGGCGCCGTCGCCGCGTCGCCGTAGCCGAGCAGCGTCAGCCTGACGTTGCCGCTGTCCGCGCTGGGCGGCGCCGGCGCGAACGTGCCCTGCGCCGCCAGCGCCTGCCGGCTGACGTGCACCGTCGAACCGCCGCCGCCAAGCGCGCCGAAGAACGGCACCGCGCTGAAGGCGATGTAGGCGGCGACCAGCGGCGTGGCGACGATCGCCGACAGCACCTCGTTCCCCGGGCGGGCGGCAGCGTTGATGCTGTAGGGCGGGAACTCATCGCGGAGCAGGAACAGGTAGCACCAGAGGCGGTCCTGCCAGCGCATGACGCCGACGGCGAAGCGGAAGAGCCCGCGCGGGTAGCGGCCGGTGAGGAGGATCGCCCACCAGGCGATGAACGTCGTGAAGAGTGCGCCGAGGATGACGAACTGCAGCGCGATCTGGTTGGGCACGAAGGCGAGGATGCGGACGAAGAGACGGAACCGCGACTGGCGCTCGGCCGGCGGGATCGTCAGAAGCAGCGGATACCCGCCCGGTTCCCACGAGAACGGCGGATACTCGTCGCGGAGCAGGAAGACGTACGCCATGACGTTCGCCTGCCAGCGCAGGACGCCGCTGGAGAACTCGAAGAACGACTTCGGGTAGCGGCCGGTGAAGAGGATGGCAAACCAGGAGATCACCGCCAGCAGCTCGGCGACGATCAGGAGCAGGTAGATGACGATCAGCTGCGGGATCGCCAGCAGCCACTTGACGAAGATCAGCCCGCGCGAGAGACGTTCGGGATACGCGACATCAAAGGCGACGGGATGGGGTGCGGGCCAGGGTTCCGCGGCGGTCATCATGTGCGCATTCCCAGTCGCCGGTTTCGGCGATACTGTCGGCCATCGCCTGCCGGCCTGTCAAGCAGGGGGTCGGCAGACGGTGTAGGGGCAGCGGCACGGTCCTGGCGAGCCGGCGGACGGGCCGCAGGCCAGCCGCGATGCTACAGTGGATCGCCATGCAGGGAAAATCGGCACGCAGGCGGCCGCGCAGCAGTCCCGATGTCGCGCTCCTGGTCGTCGGGCTCGCGCTCGGGGTAGCGTCCGCGCTCGGATACGCGATATGGCATGCCGTGAACCGGGCGGGAGCGTCAGCCTGGGGTGACTTCGGCGCGTCACTGTTGTTTCCGGGCCTGCTGATCGTCGCCGCCGTCATGGCGATGGTCTGGCTGGGCTGGAAGGCGAACATCGACGACTAACGACGGAGTTGACGCGCCCCCGGCACGAGCGCCCCGCACGAGCGACGGCGGCCGTCGCGCGTCGTGGCCGCGCCGTCCGGCGCTCCGCGCCGACGACGATGAGACGCTCGCTTCCTCCGTGGCGCGTCGCGCGGTTGCATGTACCGACATGGCCGCGCGCGAAGGCGCGGCGCACCAGATCTCCCGCCGGCTGCATCCAGCGGCGATGGTGCGCCGGTCAGCCGGCGGCGCCGTTGGCATGCGGCGCCGCGGCCGGCGGGCGCTTCGTGCGGCGGGGCTTCGGGCGGGCGACGGCGGTGCGCGCGGCGATCTCCGGCGCGCTGGCGACGACCGCGGCTTCGAGCCGCGCGAGCGTCTCTTCGATCGCGTTCATCCGCTCGCCCAGGGCGACGAGGTCGCCGTGTGTCGGCACGTTGAAGGCGGTGTAGTAGCGTTCGAGGTTATCGGCGACCATCCGCTGGACGGTCAGCGACGCTTCCACCCAGGCATTCATCGCGTTCGAGAACGTCTCCGTGCCGAGGACGTCCCGGAAGAAGCCGTTCCACTGTCGTTCCGAGTCGGTGATGAACTGGCGCCAGAGGTCGAGCGGGTTATCCTGCTGCGCATCCGCCATGTTCATGTTCGTGCTCCTTCGCGTCGCCGCCGGCGCGGCGTCACGGCCGCGCGCCCGCGTTGACCGGAGACTCGTACGCGGCGCCGGGTCGGTGCGCGAACGCATGGACGCGCCGATCGCAAGCCGGGGCGGCGTCACGCGGCGACGCGCCCGTCGCAACTACGATAGCACCAATCGGGTCAGCGGCGCGCGGCGCGGCGCTTCGGCGCCGGCTCGTCTTCGTCCGGGGCTGCGGCGGGCGCCATGCCATCGAGCGTCCTCTGGAGGACGGCCTGGTAGCGGCCGAGGACGCTGATCCAGCTCGAGAGGAAGAGGTCGCCGGCCTTCGTCAGCGAGTACATGCGCCGGGCGGGGCCGGACTCCGACGTGTCCCAGAACGACGACACCAGCCCGGTCTTCTCGAGCTGCCGCAGCGTGCGGTACACCGTGCCGGAGTCGAAGGCGGGCAGGCCGGCATCGGCGAGCTGCTGCGCCAGCTGATAGCCGTAGGCGTTCCAGTTGCGCAGGAAGGCGAGGAGCGTCGTCGTGAGGAGGTCGCCGTGCATGCGGAAGGCGGCCTGGGGCTCGGACTGGTCGGCCGCTTCCTCGGGCCGGGGCTTGCGGTTGGGCATCGGTCGGTCTCCTCGTCGCCGTCCGGCGCCAGCCGGGGGCGGCGGAAATTCTTCGTCCTGTATCCTAATCTACCACTTGACAGCAGTTCGCCACTAGGTGTAGATTACACCTATCAACGAGGTGACGCAAGTCCCTGCAGCACAGGTCTTCGGACCGAGGAGGAAGCGAACATGGCCCAGAACGAGGCGATCGACAAGTACTTCGAGGCGCTTACAGACAGCTACGACGCAATCATCGACGCGATCAAGGCCGGCAACGAGCGCGGCCTGCGGGTATCGAGCAGCCTGCTCAGCGAGGCCCAGCGCGGCCAGCGCGAGGCGGTGCAGCTCGGCCGCAAGTTCGCCGGCGACCCGACGGACGTCCGCGGCTTCTACCGTGCGATGATGGAGTCGACGACAAAGGCGCAGGGCCGGGCGCTTGAGCTGACGCGCCAGATGTTCGACGAGCTGTCCGAGTCCGGCAGCGAGACGCGCGACACGATCGAGAAGGTCGTGAAGGCGCAGCGTGCGGCCGGCGAAGCCGCGGTGGCGGCGGCACGCGACGTCGCCGGCGCGACGGCCGACCGCGTGCGCACGCGCGTCGAGCGCGTCACGAACCGGGCGGCGACCGAGGCGGAGGACGTCGCCGGCGCGGCGAAGCGGACGGCGACGAAGGCGCGGAAAGCGACGGCCAACAGCAACGGCACGAAGTAGGGATTGGCGTCTGGTTACTCGTGGCTGAGGACTGGCGACGGGGGACCGGGGACCGGCGAGTGTGCCGATGGCCCTCACCCCCGGCCCCCTCCCACAAGGGAAGCGGGTAGGGTGTATAGCCTCCAGCGCCGCAGCCACCAACCTTAGCGACGGTGCGATCCTGGGGTTCGTGATCGGCGTTTCCGCCGTCAGCCCCGAGCCGCCCGCTTCCGCCCTCCAACTTCCACGCCGCGCCCGCCGGCGAGGAGGCGGCCGAGGGTGCGGTAGACGTCCGGGTTGAAGGCCATGCCGATGTGCGTCGCCGTCACTTCGTTGTTCAGGGTCTCGTCGTCTTCCACGCAGGCGTGCCAGTCGACGATGCCGTCGCACTTCGAGTAGATGGCCGCCGTGCCGTACGGCTCGACGGCGTCGAGATCGAGCAGCGCGCGCACGAAGCCGCAACTGCACTCCGGCGTGTAGCAGTCCTGCTTCACGTCGTGCCGGCGCTTCCGGTCCCGGACGATGTTCGATCGCACGAAGTTGGCGGCGCTCAGCACAAGCGGATGCGCGCGCAGCGAGCGGAAGGGCGAGCCCATCGTCACGACCTGCCCGACGATCGCCGGGTCGCGGTGCGCGGCGGCGCGCGCCAGCATGCCGCCCAGGCTGTGGCCGACGATCGTCACCTTCTCGCCCGTCTCCTCGTGTGCGCGGCGGATGGTGCGCAGCAGGCGCTGCGTCAGAAGCTCGGGACAGTCGACGTTGCGTCCGATGCCCGAGTAGTACGGTGTGTAGCCGATGCGCTTCAGCCACTCGTGCATCTCGATGAGGTAGCGGTCTGTGCCGAGGAAGCCGGGGACGAGGACGACGGGTTCGCCGTGTCCGCGCGGCACCCCGAAGCCGTAGTAGACGGGCGAGGCGTGCAGTGCGATCCAGTCGAGCGGGAAGAGGGCTTCGAGCCAGATGGGGCTGCCGGTCGGCTCGTAGCCGGAAAGATCTGCCGGTGCGGCAGTCGCTGTGCTCACGCTTCCCCCTGATCGTCGCCTCCGGCGACCTCGCGTCGCGTCGCTGCACTATAGAAGGCGCAGCGGCGGCTTCGCGTATCACGTCGGCGGGGTTCCGCGCCGCCAATCTCACAAAATCCGCAGATTTCGATGATCAGCGCCAGGTTGGGAAGAGTATACTTCGAATACGCGACGCAAGGCACGCTCCGGCAGGAGGCGCCCGTCATGCCGTCAACCTCGCTGTCAAGGCGCATGAGTCCGCAGGACGCCTGGTTCCTCTACTTCGAGAAGCCGGATGCGCCGTTGCACATCGCGTCGGTCGCCATCTTCGACGGCGACATCCCGGTCGAGGAGATCCGCGCCAGCGTCGACGCACGCATGCATACGATCCCGCGCTATCGCCAGCGGGCGCTGATCCCACCGCTCTACGCCGCACATCCGACGTGGGAGGACGACCCGCAGTTCAGCATCGACCGCCACATACGGGAAGCGACGCTCCCGGCGCCGGGCAGCGAAGCGCAACTGATGGAGCTGGCGAGCGACCTCTTCGCGCCGATGCTCCGTCGCGACCGGCCGTTGTGGGATATCACCGTCATCCGCGGCATCGCCGGCGGCCGGACGGCGTACCTCAGTCGCGTGCACCACTGCCTCGTCGATGGTGTAAGCGGGATCGATCTGCTGCTCGCCGTGCTCGACCTGACGCCGCAGCCGCAGGTGGTGCCACCGCCTGCCGAGCCGTGGCAACCCGGCCGCCTCCTCGACCCGCTCCGCTCGTGGTCGGAGGCGATGTTCGACCAGTGGCAGTCGGGCATCCGCGCCTGGCGTGACTGGCAGGAGGCGGCGTTCGACCCGCGGACGCAGTTCCGGCGGATGACGGAGCTGACGCGCGCCTGGCAGGTGGCGATGCCGCTCGCCTTCCGGCAGGCGCGGCCGGCGCCGTGGAACAAGCCCGTCGGCGGCCGCCGCCGCGTCGCCTGGACGTCGATGTCGTTCGGGGACGTGCGCGGCATCCGCAGCGTGCTCGGCGGCACCGTGAATGATGTGATGCTGACGCTGCTCGGCGGCGCCCTCGGCCGTTATCTGCGCGCGCACGAGGTCCCGACGGAGGGTCAGACGGTGCGCCTGCAGATCCCCGTGAACGTGCGGAGCGAGGACGAGAGGGGCGCGCTCGGGAATCGCGTGTCGATGATGCTGCCGGAGATCCCCGTCGGCATCGAAGATCCGGTGCGACGCCTGACCGCCGTGCGTGATGAGATGGAGCGGCTCAAGCAGGAGGACCAGGCGAAGGCCTTCGAGTCGCTGATGTCGCTGGCGGAGAACGTGCCGGCGGCGTGGCATGCGCTGGCCGGCATGGGCGGCGTCCCGCGCGGCGCCTTCAACTTCGTCTGCACGAACGTGCCGGGGCCGCTGATCCCGCTGTACAGCGTCGGCCGGCGGATGCTCGCGCACTACCCGCTGGTGCCACTGGCCGGCGACCTCGGCATCGGCGTTGGCATCACGAGCTTCGACAAGGCGCTCTACGTCGGCGTCATGTCGGATCCGGCGATCCTGAGCGATGTCGACGTGATCGCGGAGGGCTTCGCGCGCGAGTTCGACGCTCTGCGCCGGGCCGCAGGCGTCGAGCCGAGCGACCTGCCGGACGTCGGCGTGGCGCCGGCGAACCACCACGGCGCCAACGGCCACGGCGCCAACGGCCACGGCGCCAACGGCCACGGCGCCAACGGCCGGGCGACGACGGGCGCCCGGCGGCGGCGAGCGGCGCGGGCCGGATCGTAGGGCGGCGCACCGTCATCAGTGACCTTTTCGCCGGTCTGGAGCGGGGAGTTGCGACTGGGGCGCGTTCCGGGTTGGGCGGATCGGGTGCGGGGCCTGTGGGCCTTACCCCGGCCGCTCTCCCAAGGGAGAGGCACGGTTCGCATTTCCAGCCTCCAGCTTCGAGCCTTCACCTCCAGCCTCCAGTGGAGGCCGGGGGTCCTGAGGATCGTGGATGGGATCCGGGCCGGTGCGCCTCACCCCGGCGCCTCTCGCCGACGTGGAATGGCGAGGTTCGTATTCCGAGCTCCGGCCATCACCCTCCCGCCTCCAGCTTCGAGCCTCCAGCCTCCAGCCGGCATGCTACACTTCGGCGGCTTTCGAGGAGCCCCGCATGAGCCGCAGAGCCGCCACAATCCTGGGTGAGAGGCGCCGAGCCGCCGCGCGGTGGCGCGTATGAGCGACCTCGCCTCGGCGAGGACGGTGGCCACCCCAGCCCGCAGGACGCTGAGCGGCCAGCAGGTAGCGCGCGGCGTGGCGCTCGCCGCCGCCGGTTCGTGGGTCGGCTACTTCCTCTTCACCGGGATGCCGCAGCTGACGCTCGACGTCTTCCCTCGCACGATCACACTGCACATCCTCGTCGGCGTCCTGGCGGCCACGTACGTGCTGGCGCTCGTCGCCCGGCGCCGGCTGCCGGGCGGCACGCCGCTCGATTTGCCGCTGCTCGGGTTCATCGCCGCCTATGCCATCGCGACGTACACGTCGATCAACTGGCGGGTGAGCCTGGAAGCGACGCTGCAGGTGGGGACGGCGATCATCGTCTTCTACGCGCTGAGCGAGTTGCCGTGGTTGAGCGCGCAGCAGCTGACGCGGGCACTGATGCTGGTCGGGGCGGCGCTGGCGCTCTACGCGCTGTGGGTCGTCGGTCGCGACTACGCGGACTATCTCTCGCTGACGCGGAGTGTCGAAGGGCTGCGTGCGGCGAACATCTTCCCGCCGACGGTGCCTCGCGTCCACGACGTCAGCGACCACACGAACGTGCTGGCGATGCTGCTCGTGCTGGTGATGCCGTTCTTTCTGCTGGCGGCGGTGCGTGGCGGTCTGCGGGGCGAGCGCCCGCTCGCCGGCGCCGCGCTCGTCGTGGCGGCGATGGCGCTCTTCCTGACGCTGTCGCGCGGCGCCTGGGCCGGCGCGGTGACCGGCATGGTGCTGACGCTCGCCGGCGTCTGGCTGACGCTCACCATCGACGCCCGGGAGCGCGCGGGCGAGCGGCTGCGCTGGGCAGACGTGCTGCCGGCCGGCATCAGCCCGACGGCGATCGCCGCCATCGGCGGTGCCCTCGCGCTGATGGTGTTCGGCGCTCTCGCGTTCCTGGCACGCTCGTCGACGCGGCCGGGCTGGCTGTTCCGCAGCTCGCTCTCCCCGCGCGAGGACGCCTGGCGCGTCGGCTGGCGAATCTTCCAGGACCATGTCCTGACAGGCGCGGGGCCGAACAGCTTCGCGTTGCTCTACGACCAGTACAGCGGCAAGTTCCCCGTCTTCACCCAGCACGCGCATAACGGCTTCCTGCAGCTCGCCGACGACACGGGCGTGCTCGGACTTCTGGCGCTCGCGGCGGTCGTCGGCGCCGCGGCCTTCATGCTCTACCGGACGTGGCGCGCAGGATCGCTCGAACAGCGCCTGCTCGCGGTCGCCTGCGCCGCCGCACTCGTCGGCTTCGGCGTCCACAACATCGTCGACGCGGGGAACATCTGGAAGGCGCCGGGGATCGCGCTCGCGGTGGTCGGGGCGATCATCGCGCGGAACGATCTGGAACGGCGCGCCGCTGCACGGGCGAGCGCAGAGCGGGGCGATGCGGCCGCGCCGGCGGACTCGCGGCGCGCCGGGCGCGCACGGCGGCGCATCGCCCCGATGCTGCCGCGGGCGCTCCTGCTGCTGCTGCTCGCGCTGCCGTTCCTCGCCTGGTACCGGATCGATCGCGCCCATTACCACGCGTATCTGGCGGTCAACGACTTCAACCAGCGCTTCGACCCGGCGCAGCCGACGGCCCGGTTCGATGCCCTGCGCGAGATGCAGGCGGCGGTGAACGAGGATTCGAGCCTGGCGGTGTACCAGCTCGAGCTGGGCGACATGCAGGCGACGGCGTTCCAGGAGACGGGGCGGCAGGATCGCTCGCTGATCGCCAACGCGGTTGTGCACCTGCAGCGGGCGGTGGCGCTGGACCCGCGGAGCGACCTCGCGCATGCCAACCTCGCGCGGGCATACGCGCTCGCCGGACGTGACGACGACGCTGCGGCAGAGGCCGCGAAGACGCGCGTTATCGCCCGGACAAACTGGCAGCCGGTGCTGATGGTGGGCGATGTGTATGAGGACACCGGCCGCGGCGACACGGCGATCGAGACGTACGCGCAGGCGATCTCGATGAACGCCTCGCTCGCCGGTGCGACGTACTGGCAGCAGACGCCATTTCGCCGCACGAACTTCCCGGCGATCATAAAGCAGTCGATCGTCGGGCTGAACCCGTGCACGCACGGCGCGTACTTGGTGGAGGCGCGCCGCTACGACGCGGCGTCGTCGCTCGACGGGCTGGACGCCGACGCGAAGGGCTGCAGCCTGCTCGTCTTCAGCACGCCGAACGACCTCACGGCGCGCGTCGCGCTGGCGCGCATGCAGATGCAGCAGGGGAAGCTCGAGGACGCCTTCGGGCAGCTCGACGCCGCCGTACGCCGGCAGCCGGACTTCGGGCCGGCGCGCACCGCGCTGGGTCAGTGGTATGCGCTGAAGGGTGATATCGCCGCCGCCCGCCGCCAGTGGGTGCTCGGCGGCCAACTGCAGGAGCCGGAGTCGCTCCTCCTGCTCGGCGAATCCTACGGCGACGGCCAGGTGCCCGCCGACGTCGCCGGCCGCCTGCGGGCGCTCGTGCAGGCGGGCGGCGCCCGGCAGCAAGCCGATCTGATCTCGATCCTGTACTTCCGGATGAAGTACGGGCGCATCTCGCCCGTCGTGCCGATGATCCCCGGGGAGTGGCAGCAGGCGGAGCCGCGGCTGTACACGCGCATCCGCGAGGCGCTGGCGCGCTGGCAGCCCGATGCGCGGCCGATTCGGGGCTGAGCCGCTGGCATCCCATCTCGACACGAGATGTCGGCGGGATGCCGGGCCTGAGACGGTCAAGCGTCGGAGAGAAACGGGGAGAAGGGTTAACCTTTCGCCAGGATGAGACGTTCTACCAGTGGTGCTGTGGGGCGGCGGCCGGGAGTGGCCTTTCGAATGGCGGGCGCATGTCCCTGATGCCTTCGTTCGATAACGAAGTGTCCAGGGTGGACTCACCATCGATACCGGCCGTCCCGGTGGAAGTCGAACGCGACGCGGTGGACCGCGCGCGGACCGGCGACCAGCAGGCGCTCGCAGACCTCTACGACTGGTACATGCCGCGCATCTACCGCTACGCGCTCGCGCGCATCGGCAACGTGGCAGAGGCCGAGGACCTGACGGAAGAGGTGTTCTTGAAGATGCTGGGGGCGATCGGAGAGTTCCGCTGGAAGGACGTGCCGTTCTCGTCGTGGATCTTCCGCATCGCCCACAACCACATCGCGACGTACTTCCGCCGCGCCGCCCAGCGCGGCCGTCCGACCAGCGAGCTCCCCGACGAGATGGTGGACCTGCGGTTCGACCTCGCCAGCGCGGTCGAAGAGCGGATCACGCTCGAAGAGGTGCAGCGGGCGACGGAGCTGCTGCCGGACGCGCAGCGTGAGGTGATCGCGCTGCGGTTCGCCGTCGGGCTCTCCATCGCCGACACGGCGAAGGTGCTCGGCAAGCGGGAAGGCAACATCAAGGCGCTCCAGCACAAGGCCGTCGCGAAGCTTCAGAAGATCCTGATCCCGGACGGGCGCGCCGCGCCGGCGATCGATGCGGAGACAGGCGGATGAGCGACTTCGATCGCGCGCTGGACAGCTGCCTGGAAGCCCTGCGCGAGGGCCGGTGGACGCTCGCCGACTGCCTGCGCCGGTATCCGCAGCACGCCGACGCACTCCGTCCGCAACTGCAGACCGTGCTCGCCGTGCAGCAGACGGCCGGCGCCGCCGTGGCAAGCCAGGAGTTCGCGTCCGGTGCCCGCGAGCGCTTCCTCGTTGCCAGCGGCAAGCGGATTGAAGAGGCATACGGCGTCGAGCCGTCCGCCTCGTTCTTCGCCGCGGCGCGCGTGCGCTTCCTGATGGCAGCGCACCGCATGCGGCGTGAAGGCACGCTGGCGGCGAAGCCTGCACGACGGCGTCCCTGGTACGTGCCGGGCGCGCGGGCGCTCGCCGGGCTCGCCGGGGCGCTGCTGATCTTCTTCTCCTTCTCGACGTACACCGTCGCCTCGGCGAGCAGCGCGCTCCCGGGGGACTGGCGGTACCCGGTGAAGCTCGAGACGGAGCGCGTGCGGCTGGCGCTCGCCTTCAACACGGACGACAAGCGGCGCATTCAGCTCGAGATCGCCGGTGAGCGCGCAACGGAGATCACGGAGCTCGTGAAGAACGGCGAGACGATCCAGAGCGGCGAGCTGGAGCGGCTCGCCAGCCAGACCGCTTCGCTCACCAGGGACGCGCAGAACGGGTCATGGAGCCCGGATGCACTGGCAAAGCTGCAGGATGTGTCGGAGCAATCGAGCATCGCGCTGGATCAGGCGGCGCCACACGTCGCAGCCAGCGCCGCGCCGGCTCTTGCGCACGCCGTCAGCACCTCGAAGAACGCGCTGCTGACGGCGACCGTCGCGATCACGAAGCAGCCGCGCGCCGGTGTGCTGAACCCGACGATCCGGATCACACCGACGGCATCGCCGGCGCCTTCCGAGACTCCCGCGACGCCGGCCGCGGACAGCGGCTCGGCGACGCCCGGCGCCTCGCCGACGCCGACGCCGCCGGCGGAGAGACCGCCGACGCCCGTGCCGCCGGCAGCGGCGCCGCCGATCAGCGTCAGCACGCCGGTGACCTCGGACCTCGGCGTCCTCTGGATCCGGCTGTCAGTGCGGAACCTGAGCGCGCTGATCCCGTCCGAGAAGGACGGCTGGCGGATCGCCGGCGGCGACTACGCCTCGCCCTCGCCGACACTGATCCATCTGTCGAACGCCGACAGCACGTCGCTGATCATCCTGAACGCGATGAACGGCGACATGTGGTGGTACCAGGTCGTCGACGGGCAGTTCCAGGAGACCGACATGCGGGTCAAGCAGCCGGACGGCAGCGTGCTGCTGGTCGACCCGGATGTCCTCCGAGGCATTTACGGCGACCTCGCGGCGATCCCGTTGTACGTGCTCAACAGCATCGTGCTGACGCCGCCGCCGGTGACCCCCTCGGCGCCGCCACCGACGCCGACGCCGGGTAGCTAGCTAGCAGCAGGGTGCTGAACACCGGGGTGGCCAAAATTGGCAACCGCCCGGCGCAGGTTCAGATTCGGATCGGTCGCGTCCGCCGCCCGCGGAGCACAGCGCGCTCACGGCGCCGCGCCATCCTCGAACCGCGCGCCGGCGACGACAACGCCCGGCTCCGCGGCGAACTCCGGCGCGGCGAGCTTCTTGCCGCCGACGCGCTGCAGCCGCAGCACGTGCAGCACGCCGCCCGCCAGCGCGACATCGATCCGGTCGTCCTGCGAGCCGAGGATGGTGCCCGGCGGCGCCGGCGCACCGTCCCGCAGCGTCAGCCGCGAGTCGAAGATGCGCACGCGCGCGCCGGCGAGCACGGCATGGGCGCCGGGCGACGGGTTCGAGCCGCGGATCAGGTCGTAGACCTGCTGCGCCGGGGCGCTCCAATCGATGCCGCTGTTGCTGTCGTCCGCGGCAGGCTCATACGTTGCGTGCGACTCGTCCTGCGCGATCCGCGGCGCGCGCCCTTCGCGGACCAGGCGGACGGACTCCGCGAGCGCATCGACGCCGGCCCCGAAGAGCTTGTCGAAGTAGAGGGAGCCGACGGTGTCGTCGGGGGCGATCGGCGCCTGCCGCTGCAGGAGCACCGGGCCGGTGTCGATGCCGGCGTCGACCCAGAAGACGCTGAGGCCGGTCGATGGTTCGCCCTGACGGATCGCCCAGTGCATGGCGCTGATGCCGCGGTGCCTCGGCAGCAGCGATGGATGGTACTGGATCGTGCCGCCGGCGGGCACGACGAGCACGCGCTGCGGGAGGATGTGCGTGACGAAAGCCATCACGCCGAGTTCGGGCTGCGTGGAGGCGTAGGCGTCGAGCACGTCGCGCCGTTTCAGGTCGACCGTTGGGAAGAGCGGGATGGCATCGGCGGCGGCGGCGGCCCAGAGCGCGTCGGGCCGCTCCCGGGTGCCGGTGATCGAGGAGACGGCGACGATCTGCTCGCCGGCGTCGCGAAGCGCGCGGTACACCGCCTCGCCGAACGCCGCCTGACCGATCAGTGCGATGCGCATCGGAGCTCCTGGCATGCGTCGAGCATGTGTGGGCGATCCTGCCCGGCCGTCCTCATGTGGGAGTATAGGCCGCGACTACGCCGCGGGCCTCAGGCTCGCGGCGACCGCAGACCTTGGTCGCAGTTCACGACCGACGCACTGGATCGCGGGTTTGCCACGTGAAGCACGCACCGAACGACCCGCGACTGGCAGCGTGCGGCTATGCCCCGAGGACCGGCACCGCGCGCTTCTTCGCATCCTCGATGAGGTAGGCGTAGATCGACGCACGGACGTCGCGGAGCGGCGCCCGTGATGGGTCGTCGGCCGCGGACTCGATGAGCGGCGCGAGGCCGGCGATCTCCGACCGCAGCAGCGCGTGCTCGGCGCGCAGGTCAGAGAGACGCAGCGACGGCGTCGCCGGAGGCAGCGCGGCGATGCGACCGCGGGCGGCGCGCACCGCGTCGCCGTCGAGCGCGGCGAGGGCGACGGCGGCGGCATCCAGCAGGCCGCGCAGGCGGCGGTTCTCGTCGATGAGATCCGGGACGGCGCGGTCGTAGTCGCGCTGCACGACGCCGAAGAGGAGCATGGCGAAGGCGATCTGCGCCTTGCCGTAGGTCGACTGCACCTCGGGCGCGAAGTGCGCCATGATGCCGGCCTGCAGCGCCCGCAGCAGCTCGTCGGGATAGGGCCTCATGCGCGGCGCCTTGCGATCGTGGCGCTGGTGGCGGAGTGCCGGCTGGCGGAGGGACGTCGTCCGGTGATCATGCGATCAGACCCATGATCTCGGCCTCGATGCCGGGGTTCACGAAGGCCGTGACGGCGAGCAGCAGGTCGGGCGTCTTGCCGGCGACGATCGACTGCGTGCCGCTGATGAAGATGACGGCGAGTTTCAGGTTGCCCAGCACTTCCCAGAACTTCAGCGCGTCGCGGTCGACCTTCACGCCGCCAGCGTCCTCGTAGAGGCGGATGAACTCATCGCGCGAGCAGAGGCCGCCGACCCGCTCGTCGCCGGCCCAGCGCCACGACTTGATGCAGACCCAGCCGAGATCTTCGACCGGGTCGCCGGCGTGCGCCATCTCCCAGTCGAGGACGCCGGTGATGCCGCTCGTATCGTACAGGAAGTTGCCGGTGCGGTAATCGGCATGCACGAGCGCGAGGCGTTGCGGCGGCGGCGGCAGGTGCCGCTTCAGCCAGCTGAGTGCCATCTCCAGCACCGGCTGCGGTTCGAGCGTGTCCGCGCGCATCGTGCCCTGCCAGCGCTCGACCTCGTGCAGCGCCGCCGCCTCGGGCGCCGGCGGTCGGTCGAGCGAGCGCAGCGGGGCGATGTCGAAGGCGTGGATCTGCGCCAGGATCGCCGCCTTCTGGCGGATGATCGTCGGCCGCACGCCGGCCCATTCCGGGGAGGCGACGAGGGTGCGGGCGTCGCTGGCGCCGGCGAGGCGCTCCATGATGTAGAAGGGACGCTCGAGCGCTGAGCCGTCGCGTTCGATCCAGTGGACGTGGGGGACGGGGATGCCGCTCTCGGCGAGCGCGGTGTAGAGCTCGAACTCGAGGTCGTTGTTGCTTTCGAGCAGGCTGGCCGGCGGGTCGCGGCGGAGGATGAAGGCCCGCTCGACCTCGCGGCCGTCGGCGGACCAGCGCGCGTCGAAGGTCCATGTCTCGCGCGAGGCGCCGCCGGGGATTCGCGCGAGGCTGCTCACGGCGATGTCGCGCGCATCGGGCATCCGCGTGCGGAGGTAGGCGGCGATCTGCTCGGGCTGCATCCGGAATGCAGGGTGATCGGCGTGTGGTGTTAGGTCAAGGCGCCGCTGCGATCGGCGGGATGCTGAAGCTCGCCGCGCCAGGCAGCGCGTCGCGACGTGCGGATGCCGGCGAGCGCGTTGAAGGTGCACGTGCGACGAACAGCGGCGAGTGAACCCGCGTCGGGCGGGGGTGACCGGCGTCCCGCCGCGACGCCGCCACGTCGCTCGCGACGCCGATCGCGGATGCTGCGGAACCCGCCGGCGGTCGGCAGCTGCGTCGTGATGCTTCCCGGTGAAAGACGCGACACACGATGCGTCAGCGCCGGGCTCGTCAGCGGCTGCCGCGCAGGCGCGGGTCGAGCACGTCGCGGAGGGCATCGCCGAACATGTTGAAGCCGTAGACGGCGAGGAAGATGGCGAAGCCCGGCCAGAACGCCAGCCACGGGTCTTTCCGCATGTACAGCAGGCCATCGGCGCTCAGCATGCGTCCCCAGTCCGGGAACGGCACCGGGATGCCGAAGCCGAGGTAGCTGATCGTCGCCTCCGCCAGGATCGCGACGCCGAGGTTCACTGTCGCCAGCACGATGATCACCGCCATCACGTTCGGCAGCACGTAGCGCAGCAGGATCCAGCTGTCCGTCGCGCCGATCGCGCGCGCCGCTTCGATGTACTGCTCGTTCTTCACGGAGATCGCCGCGCCGCGGATCACGCGCGACTCCGCGGCGGCGAACAAAACGCCGAGCACGAGGATCACGGCCAGCGTCTGCGCCGTCGCCCCGGAGCCGACGTACGCCTTCGCCACCTGCACGCCGCTGATCAGGATCACGATCGCCGGGAACGCGATCCAGCCATCGACGAAGCGCTGCGTGATGAGGTCCATCGTGCCGCCTACATAGCCCGAGACGATGCCGATGAGGGTGGCGATCACCGACGCCATCAGCACCGCGGCCAGCGCGACGATCAGCGAGCTGCGCGCGCCGTAGATCACCTGGCTGAACTGGTCGCGCCCCAGCCGGTCCGTGCCGAAGGGGTGCGCCAACGACGGCCGTTCGAGGCGGTGCGAGAGGTTCTGGTCGTCGTAGTATTGCGGCGCCAGCAGTTGCCCGTTGGACTGGAAGCCGGTGATGAAGGTGCGGTCGGCCGCCACCGCACACACCAGCATCACGATGATAAAGAACGCCCCCAGCGCGCCAGCCGGCTTCTTGCGCGCGAAGCGCGCGATCGCCCGCAGCCAACCGTGACCGCGCCTGAATGCGATCTCTGGCGCCGGTGGTCTCAGGACCAGGACATCGGCCATCTCTGCCTCCTAGCTGTACCGGATCCGCGGATCCAGGTACGCATAGGCGATATCCACGAGCAGGTTGCTGAACATCACCACGACGGCGAGCAAGAGCGTCACCGCCTGCAGCACCGGGAAGTCCTTCGCGTTCGCCGCACTCACCAGGTAGAACCCCATGCCCGGCACACCGAAGATCGTCTCGACGACGACCGCGCCGCCGATGACGATCGGGATCTGCAGCGCGATCAGCGTCAGCACCGGGATCATGGCGTTCTTCAGCGCATGCCTGAAGACGATGCTCCGCTCCTTCAGCCCCTTCGACCATGCGGTCCGGATGTAGTCCTGCCGCAGCACCTCCAGCATCTGCGCGCGCGTGAGGCGCATGATCGCGCCGGCCAAGCCGACGCCGAGCACGACCGCCGGGATCAGGAAGAAGTAGAGGTTGCCGACGGGGTCGGAGCGGAACGTCGTGTACTGCGGCACCGCCCAGTTCCACCAGACGTTCGGGTAGACGACGATCAGCGTCCCCAGCCAGAAGCTCGGGATGGCGAGCAGCGTGATCGCCGAGCTGCGCGCCACCTGGTCGATCAGGCTGTCCTGACGGATCGCCGCCAGCACGCCGATCGGCAACGCGATGGCAACGCCGATCAGCAGCGCCAGCGCTCCCAGCTCGAAGCTCACCGGCAGGCGGTCCCTCAGGTCATCGCTGATCGGTCGCTGCGACTGCAGCGAGCGCCCGAAGTCGCCGCGCACGGCGCCAGAGACGAAGGTCCCGTACTGCTGGTACCACGGCCGGTCGAGGCCGAGCTCGCGCTTCACGGCCGCCCGGTCGCCCTGCGTCAGCGGCGTGTACTGCCCGATGATCGTCTCGACGGCGTCGCCCGGCAGCAGGCGGACGATGAGGAACACGAGTACGGTCACCATCAGGATCGTGGGGATCATCAGCATGATGCGCCGGATGATGTAGGTGGTCATGACCGCCGCCCGGACGGCGCGGGGAGGACGAACGCCGTCCTCCCCTGCCGCGCATCTTCCCGCTTACAGCGACTGCTTCGACGTGTCGATCTGGTAGTACGGCACCGACTCGGAGCCGATGCCGTAGCTCGTCGGCGCCGCCCACTCCTTCACGTACGACTGGTAGGCACCGAAGCCGAACGGCCCGACCAGCGGCACGTAGTACATCTTCTTGGCGTTCGCGATCTGGATCTGGTACGCCAGCGCGCGGCCCTTGTCGAAGTTCGTCTCGGCGCCCAGCTGGTCGATCAGGCCGAGGATCTCCGAGTCATTGATCTTCGAGTGGTTGCGTTGGCTGCCCTGCGCGAACTGGTTCGTGAACTGCACCCACGGGTGGTTCACCGGCGTCTCGAGCGCGCAGGCGATGCCGCTCTTCAGGTTGCCGTAGAAGATGCCCGCGCTGGGGTTGATCCACTCGGACTGGTAGTCCTTCGTGACGATCGTCGCGTTGATGCCCGCCTCGCGCAGCATCGGCGGGATCGCCTCCGACACGGGGTTGAAGTACGGGACGGCGGTCACGTAGGCGTTGCTCGGGTAGACGAAGTCGACGTTGATGTTGGAAGCGCTGGCCGCCGAAAGCAACTGCTTCGCCTTCTGCACGTCGCGCTTGAAGAACGCCGCCGACGCGCCCATCTCGCTGCTCTCCGGGTCGAGGTACCAGAGGAAGCCGGCGTTGATCAGGTTGTGCTTCTTGCCGCCCGTGTCGCCCGAAGCGAGCGAGATCAGTCCCTCGCGGTCGAGTGCGAGCGACACGGCCTGTCGCACGCGCTCGTCGTTGAACGGCTTCTGGTTGACCGCCGGGTCGAAGGCCGCCGGTGGGAAGAAGAGGAAGTTCAGCAGGTTCGCGATCGTCTTGACGATGCGCGCGTCCGGCTTCTGGTTCTTCAGCGTCGTCGCCAGCTCCGCGGGCAGCGTGATCGTCTCCAGCTTGCCGGAGGTGAACTGGCTGAACTCGTTGTTCTTGTCCGGCACCACAGGGAAGTTCAGCTTGTCGATGTATGGCAGCTGGTTGCCCTGCGCGTCCTTCCCGAAGTAATCAGGGTTCTTGTCCCACTGGGCGCCCACCCCCTGCTGGTAGCTGCGCAGGATGAACGGCCCGGTGCCGACCATCGTGCTGTTCAGCTTGTCCGGCGTCGCGATCATCTCCGGCGCGTAGATCCAGAGGTCGCTGGGGGACGAGATGACGATCGTGAACGGACCGAACGCCTTCTTCAACTTGAACTGCACCTGGTTCGAGCCGACGGCCGTCACGGCATCCACCTGCGCCAGGTTGCGGCCCTGGTCCGGACGCGCGCGGTAGTAGTCGAACGACTTCACGACGTCATCGGGCGCGACGGCGCGACCGTTCAGCGGCGCCACGTTCTGCCATTTCGCGCCCGGCTGCAGGGTGAAGACGAACGTCGTCGCGTCCGGATTCTCGAAGCTGCTCGCCAGGTCGGCCACCGGCCGGTACCAGTCCTTCTCCGCCAAGTCGAGCCCTTCGGTCTTCGGGTCGTCCGGGCCGGAGGTCGACTTCAGCAGCCGGCTGTACGAGAACGAGTTGATGGTCTGCACGGTGAAGGTGGGGAACTTCTGCGCATCGAACTTGCTCTGCGGGTCGTTTAGCGCCGAGCGCAGGGTGCCGCCCATGAGCGGCTTGCCGCCGCCTGCGCCGCCGCCGGGCGTGCTCGCCGCCGTGCCACCGGCTCCCGGCGTGCTGGCGTTCTTGCTGCTGCCGCCGCAGCCGACGACGGCGATCGCCGCGGCGGTGGCGCCGCCGAGTGCGGACATCTGCAGCGCGCGACGCCGGCTGATGCGTTGCGCCACCAAGCGGTCCCAGTATGAGGTCGACTGGCCCATCTGCTGATCCTCCCTCGCAACTGCGCGCTCTCTGTACGCCGCGATTCTACAACTACAATACGTCGTACGTCACATGTAATCGGGCACTTCGGGGAAACATTTTGCGCAACATTCGCACAACTTGGCGAGCGCTTACTTAGCGAACCGCCGGTGCGAAGCTGCTCGTGATCGCCGTCCCGAGACCTGACAGCGCTCCCGGTCTGACGCCTGGCGCGTCAACCTGCGCGATCACGCGAACGCGCGCGAACCGTCGGCATGCGGCAGATCGAGCCCACCCGCGCGCGCTGCGACTGCCGCTGGCACTCCGGACGGGAACGATCGCGCGCCGAGATCGAGCGGCAACTGAGCACGCTGCAGCGAGCGGCGTACCGCGCCGACGACGGCGACGGGCGACCTCGACCGTCCGGCGCGCGCGGCGTCGGACATCTCGCGCATCTGCCATTCCTGGAACTGCTGCCCGGCGACGCCCGCCGACGAGCGTCGCCCGGAGGCCAGCACGCTCGCAGAGGATGACGTCGGGCACTGTCGCCTCAGCAGATGCGGGGAAACGAAACGACGCGCGCCGAGCGGCACGCGTCGCAGCAGACCATACCGGGAGGCGAAGCCGTCCCGGCGACTTCACCAGTCGCCAGTCACCGGTTCACCAGTCGCCGGTGCCCAGTCGCCTGTCGCCTATCCCGCCTTCATCGCCAGCGTCGGCATCGGATCGAGGTGGATCCCCGGGCCCATCGTGGTCGTCAGCGTGATCGACTTGATGTACACGCCCTTCTGGCCGCTCGGCTTCGCCTTCACGATCTCCGAGACCAGCGTCGCCATGTTCTCTTCGAGCGCCTCGACAGCGAAGCTCAGCTTGCCGATCGGCACGTGGACGATCGCCGTGCGGTCGAGCCGGAACTCGACACGGCCCTGGCGTGCGTCGCGCACGGCCTTCGCCATGTCGGCGGCATCGACGACGGTGCCGGAGCGCGGGTTGGGCATCAGCCCCTTCGGGCCGAGGACGCGGCCGAGCCGGCCGACCTTGCCCATCAGGTCGCGCTGGGCCAGCGCCACGTCGAAGTCCGTGTGGCCGCCTTCGACCTTCTTGATCAGGTCGTCGCCGCCCACTTCGTCGGCCCCCGCCTCTTCGGCGAGCCGCGCGCCCTCGCCCTCGGCGAAGACGAGCACGCGCACGGTCTTGCCGAGTCCGTGCGGCAGCAGTGACGTGCCGCGGATCTGCTGGTCGGCGTGCCGCGGGTCGAGTCCGGTGCGCAGGTGGAGCTCGACCGTCTCGTCGAACTTCGCGTACGACACCTCTTTCGCCAGCTGGATCGCCTCCTGCGGCGTGTAGAGCCTCTCGGGGTCGACCATCCGGGCGCTGTTCGTGTACTTCTTCCCGTGCTGCATCTGCTCGCCCTCCTCATCGATGACGTGTACCCCCGCGGGGTCGAGCCCGGCCGTCCCCGTCTCCAGGTCCAGCCTCCGTCATCGTCTCATACAGGTGCCTGGTTCTCCGTCCGGAGCTGCGGTCCCAGTTGGTTTCGCGGAACCTCCGACGTCGAGCGTCCACCTTCCAGTGTCCGGTCGGACCAGAGCGCCTACGACACCTCGATCCCCATCGAGCGCGCGGTGCCCTCGACCATGCGGACCGCGGCGTCGATGTCGTTCGCGTTCAGATCCTTCATCTTCATCTCGGCGATGCGCTTGAGGTCCTCGCGCGAGAGCTGCGCTACCTTCTGCCGGTTCTGCGCCGGGCTGCCCTTCTCGATGCCGGCGGCCTTCTTGAGCAGGTCGCTGGCGGGCGGGGTCTTCAGAATGAACGTGAAGGAGCGGTCCTCGAACACGGTGATCTCGGCCGGGATGATACTGCCCGCCTGGCTCGCCGTCTTCTCGTTGTACTCCTTGCAGAAGCCCATGATGTTGATGCCGTGCTGGCCGAGCGCGGGCCCGACCGGCGGCGCCGGGTTGGCCTTCCCCGCCTGGATCTGCAGGGTGATCACCGCCCGGATCTTCTTCGCCATCTCGTCTCACCTGTCTGTACACTGGCGCGCCGCGAGCCGGCCCCGCCGTCGCCCGGCGCCCTCATCTTCTCAGCAGGATGCCAGGCGCGCACCTGGCTCTGCGTCAACGCACCCCAGGCGGCGGAGCGCCCTCCCAGCCGCCAGCGTCCAACGTTCGTACCGGGCAGGCCGCCTGCAGCCCGCTGCCGGCTCACATTCGCTCGACCTGCAGGAAGTCCAGCTCGACCGGCGTCTCGCGGCCGAAGAACGACACGAGCACCTTGACTTTGCCCTTCTCGAGGTTGATGTCATCGACCTGGCCGACGAAGTCCTGGAACGGCCCATCGACGATGCGCACGCTCTGGCCGACGGCGAAGCCGACCTTGACCTTCGGCGCCTCGACGCGCATCTGCCGCAGGATCCGCTTCACCTCTGGCGCCTCGAGCGGCACCGGCTTCGTCCCGGAGCCGACGAACCCGGTCACGCCCGGCGTGTTGCGCACGACGAACCACGCCTGGCTCGACTTGATGTCGTCCTCCTGCAGGTCGATCATCTGCACGAGCACGTAGCCGGGGAAGATCTTTCGCGCGACCGTCCGCCGGGCGCCGTCGCGGATCTCGATCTCGTCCTCGGTCGGGATCACCACCTGGAAGATGAGATCCTTTGCGTCCATCGTCTGGATGCGGTGCTCGAGGTTCGTCTTGACCTTGTTCTCGTAGCCGGAGTAGGTGTGGATGACGTACCAGGAGCGCCCCTCCTGGATCGCATCGTCCTCCGGCGTGCCGGGCGCGCCTTCGACGGCGTCGATATCCGCGACCTGCGCGACCGCGGCCTTGCCTTTACGTGCCATGCAACATCACCTGAGCAGCGTGCGATCGACGAAGTAGTTGAAGCCGATGTCGATCACGCCGAGCGCCATGCCGATGGCGACCGACACGACGATGACGACCACGGTCAGCCGCACCGTCTCCTCGCGCGTCGGCCAGGTGACCTTCTTGAGCTCGTTGAAGATGTCCTGGACGAAGCGCGGCATCAGCCGGTCGTACAGCGACCGCTTCTTCGCCGCCTCGGCCGCGGCGGCCGATGCCGTCTTGCGGACGGGGCGCGCGGCGGGACGGAACGTGGCCGCCTTCGCCGGGGGCTTCTGGACCAGGGGCTGGCGACGCAGGGCGCGACTCATACGAAACCTTCCCTAACGGACCTCGCGGTGCGCGCGATGACACCGGCAGCGCGGGCAGAACTTGTTCAATTCGAGCCGATCCGGGTCGTTGCGCCGGTTCTTCGTCGTCGTGTACGTGCGCTCTTTGCACTCCGTGCACGCCAGCGTGATGATGCTGCGGTCTTCCTTCTTCGCCATGCTTCCTCTCGCGGTCCGGGCGGGGACGCACCTCCGTGCCCCTGGCCCGCGCCGTCGACACGGGACGGCCCGCCCGCATCCAGTATACCGGGGCGGGCCGCTGCGGTCGTCCCTACTCGACGATCTTCGTCACCGCGCCGGCGCCCACCGTCCGGCCACCCTCGCGGATGGCGAAGCGGAGGCCGTCCTCGACGGCGACCGGCGAGATGAGCTCGACCTTCATCTTGACGTTGTCACCCGGCATGATCATCTCGACCCCGTCGGGCAGCTGGATCGACCCCGTGACGTCCGTCGTGCGGATGTAGAACTGGGGCCGGTAGCCGGTGAAGAACGGTGTGTGGCGCCCCCCCTCGTCCTTCGAGAGGACGTAGACCTCCGCCTCGAACCTCTTGTGCGGCGTGATCGAGCCGATCTTCGCCAGCACCTGCCCGCGCTCGATGTCCTCGCGCTCGATGCCGCGGAGCAGGCAGCCGACGTTGTCGCCCGCCTCGCCCTGGTCCAGCAGCTTCTTGAACATCTCGACGCCCGTCACGGTCGTCTTGCGCGTCTCGCCGATACCGACGATCTCGATCTCCTCGCCGACCTTCACCGCACCGCGCTCGATGCGGCCGGTGACGACGGTGCCGCGGCCCTTGATGCCAAAGACGTCCTCGATCGGCATCAGGAACGGCTGGTCGACAGGGCGCTCGGGCGTCGGCACGTAGTCGTCGACGGCCTGCATCAGCTCGAGGATGCTGGCGTACTCCGGCGCGTTCGGGTCGGTGCTCGTCGAGTTCATCGCCGCCAGCGCGCTGCCGCGGATGATCGGGATGTCATCGCCCGGGAAGCCCTGCTTCGTCAGCAGCTCGCGGAGCTCGAGCTCGACGAGGTCGAGGAGCTCCGGGTCGTCCATCTGGTCGACCTTGTTCATGTACACGACCATGCTCGGCACCTGCACCTGGTGGGCCAGCAGGATGTGCTCGCGCGTCTGCGGCATCGGCCCTTCCGGCGCCGCGACGACGAGGATCGCGCCGTCCATCTGCGCCGCGCCGGTGATCATGTTCTTGATGTAGTCGGCGTGCCCGGGGCAGTCGACGTGGGCGTAGTGGCGTTTCTCCGTCTCGTACTCGACGTGCGTGATGGCAATGGTGATGCCGCGCGCGCGCTCTTCCGGCGCGTTGTCGATGCTGCCGAAGTCGCGGTAGTCCGCGAGCTTCTTCAGCGACAGGACCTTGGTGATGGCCGCGGTCAGCGTCGTCTTGCCGTGGTCGACGTGACCGATGGTGCCGATGTTGACGTGGGGCTTCGTACGCTCGAACTTCTGCTTGGCCATCTCCGGCTTCTCCTTCTGGGCCCCCCTGGCTGAAGGGCTCGCTCGCTGGTCCCGCGCCGGCGGGTCTGCTTCCCGATGTCCGCCCCCCGCCTGGCGCAAGGGACGCCGTGATGGTTATCGTCGCCGCCGTCCGCCGCCTGCGGCCGGCACGTACCCTGGTGGAGCCCACAATCGGATTCGAACCGATGACCTCACCCTTACCAAGGGTGTGCTCTGCCAACTGAGCTATGTGGGCAGACCGATCCTTCGTGGGCCGGCTCGGGCGAATCAGACGTCCGGTGCGTCCCGAACCCCGCGCGGCCATCGCTGGAGCCCGAGAGGGGATTCGAACCCACTAACCTACCGATTACAAATCGGTTGCGCTGCCGTTGCGCCACTCGGGCCGAACGCTGCCCTCCCCGGCTGGCTCCCGCCGTCGCGAGCGGTCGCGCTCGGCACCGAGCGCCGGCACGCAAAATACGCCATACGCCGGACAAAAATACGCCCCGCCTCTGGCGGGTTCGCGGCATCAGTATACGGACGGAGACTCAACCCCGTCAAGCAAGCCGGCGCGCGGGTTCTACGCTCTTGAGGTCGGATACAGGGAAGGAGAGTGATAAGAACGCACTTGGGGTTCCTGTAGCGTGGCGCTGTTCCTGTAGCTTGGCGCTGACGAAAGAACGTCAGCGACAGGACGGAGACCAAGTGCAAGATCAGGCTATCGTGGTGCAGTTGCGGCGCCCGGTCCTGGCGTCCGGGGCGCGCGGGAGAGCGACGCCGCGATCGAGGTGGTGGCGCAGTACGCCGGACCGAGGTGGTGCCGCAGCACGCCGCGACCGAGGCCGTTATGTTCGCGATCTCGCCGCCGTCACGCGGGCCTCGCCAGCCCCCGTACCGGGACGCCGCCCTGCGACATCTGCGGATTCACCCCGCGTCCGCCCCGACTGCGACGTCCGTCACTCTCTATCTGCCTCCAATTGCGGATCGCCCGGATCGCAGACGATAGCCGAGGAGCATCTGGTCGCGATCGGCGTAGGTCACCTGCTCCGGCACCATCATCTGCGCGAGGGCGTTCGTCGCCGACTTCGTCATCGCCAGCATCATCTCGTCCTTCGCGAGGAGCTTCTCGGCGAGCGCGAGCACTGCCGGCATGAGCTCGTCGTCGGGGTAGACATGGTTGATGAAGCCCCAGCGCAGGCCGTCGGCCGCCTCGAAGCGGTCGCACGTCATCACCAGCTCTTTCGTCCGCGCCGGTCCGAGCTCCCGCATCAGCCGCGGCAGCGCGTTCCACGTCAGCGGCAGCCCGACATCCACCTCGGGGATGGAAAACCACGCCGATGCCGCGGCCAGCCGGATATCGCAGCAGGCCGTCAGCACGAGGCCGCCGCCGATCGCCAGCCCGTTGATCGCCGCGATCGTCACCTGGTCGAGCCGCTCGATGAGCCCGCTCGTGCGCTCGCCGACGCCGACCCGCAGCCGGCGGTCGAGGTCCGATGCGGGCGCCGCCGGGCGCCGCTCGCGGAGATCGGCGCCGGCCGAGAAGGCGCGTCCGGCGCCGGTGAGGATGACGACGCGCGTGCGGAAATCGTCCTGCAGCTCGCGGCAGACTCGCTGCAGCTCATCGTGCATCTGCAGGTTGAGGCCGTTGAGTTTGTCCGGCCGGTCCAGCGTGATCGTGGCGAGGCCGGGGCGCGCCGGGTCGCGGTCGAAGCGTACGTACTCCATGCGGCAAGCGTAGAACGCGGCTGCCCTTCAGGACAGGGGATGGACGCCGAGGGCGCGATCAGCGACGATGCGTCCGCGCAATCCGAGGCGCGAAATGAGATCCATCGGACGGCGGGCGGGCAATGTCCCGCGGCGTCACGAACTGGCGCCGACGGTTGCGCCGGATCGAAGGAGAGGCGGAGCATGGCCGTACGATACGAACGCCGCGGCGCGGCCGCCGTGCTGACGATCGACCGGCCGCACGCACGAAACGCCGTCGACCGCGAGGCAGCGGAGGCGCTGCGCGACGGCTATCACGCCTTCGAGGCGGACGCCGGCGCCCGCGCGCTCGTCGTCACAGGCGCCGGAGGCGAGGCGTTCTGCGGCGGCGCCGACCTGAAGGCGATGAACAATCCGGCGAACGCGTCCGAGGGGCCGATGGGCTTCACGCGCCTGCACGCCAGCAAGCCGACGATCGCCGCGATCGAAGGCTGGTGCGTCGCCGGCGGGCTCGAGATCGCCTGCTGGTGCGACGTGCGCATCGCCGGCGAGGGCGCGCGGTTCGGCGTGCTGAACCGGCGCTGGGGCGTACCGCTGATCGACGGCGGCACGCAGCGGCTGCCGCGCATCGTCGGCCTCGGCCGCGCGCTCGACATGATCCTCACCGGCCGCATCGTCGAGCACGACGAGGCGCTGCACACCGGGCTCATCAGCCGGCTCGTGCCGCGCGGCACAGCGCTCGATGCGGCGCTCGTCGTCGCCGAGCAGATCGCCGCGTTTCCGCAGGAGTGCCTGCTCGCCGACCGCCACTGCGTGTACGACGGCCTCGGCACGCCGCTGAGCGATGGCCTGAAGATGGAGGCGGACATCGGGCGCAGCGTGATCGGCCTGGCGCAGAGCGGCGCCGCGCGCTTCGCGTCCGGCGAGGGGCGGCACGCGGCCGGCGTGTGAGCCGCGAAGGACTGCGGCCGGCTCGACGCCGAACGATGCGCGCGGCCAGCGCGCCACGGGGGACTGCGGTCTTGGCTTGTATCGTGCGCCGGACGCCAATTGACCGCATGCGCCGGCCGGGCGTAACATTAGTTTGGCGATCGCTAAGTTTACGACGATCGCGGGCCGGGCGAGCTGCGAGCGCCCGGCGCGGCTGCGCAGCGCACGATCGGAGGTTGGCGCATGGTCATCGAGACGAAGCAGGCAGACACGGCGAACGCGCGCACGTTCGAGCAGTTCATCGGCGGCGCCTGGACGCCGGGCACGACCGGCGAGACGTACGAGCGCAGGAATCCGGCGAACGGCGCGGTCGTCGAGACGATCCCGTGGGGCGACGCGGAAGACGCGCGGAAGGCCGTCGACGCCGCGCGCGTGGCGTTCGACAGCGGTGCGTGGTCGAAGGCGCCGGCGACGCAGCGGGCGCAGGTGCTGCGCGCGGTGGCCGCGAAGCTGCGCGAGCAGCTCGTGCCGCTGGCGCAACTGCTCTCGAAGGAGGTCGGCAAGCCGCAGAACATGGCGACCGCCGAGGTGGCGATGGCGGCCGACGTCTACGACTACTACGCCGGCCTGGCGCTCGACATCAAGGGCGACGCGATCACGAACTTCGCGCCCGACGCCGTCGGCCTCACCGTACACGAGCCGGTGGGCGTCGTCGGCGTCATCACGCCCTGGAACTTCCCGGTGCTGCTGATCTCGTGGAAGCTGGCGCCCGCGCTCGCCGCCGGCTGCACGGTCGTGGCCAAGCCGTCGGAGTTCACCGCCGGCACGACGTTCGAGCTGGCGCGCATCATCGCGGAAGCGGGAGCGCCCGCGGGTGTGGTCAACGTCGTTACCGGCCCGGGGAACGTCGTCGGCGCGGAGCTGGCGGCGAGTCCCCGCGTCGACAAGGTGGCCTTCACCGGCTCGACGGCCGTCGGCAAGACGATCATGCAGGCGGCGTCGGGAAACCTGAAGAAGATCTCACTCGAGCTGGGCGGCAAGTCGCCGAACATCGTCTTCGCCGATGCCGACATCGACCAGGCCGTGGCCGGCTCGTTCTTCGGCATCTACCTGAACACAGGCCAAGTCTGCCAGGCGGGCTCGCGGCTGCTCGTACAGGAGTCCGTAAAGGACGAGTTTCTTGGGAAGCTGGCGGCGTTCACGAAGACGGTGAAGGTCGGCGACCCGGAGGACCCGTCGACGACGATGGGCCCGGTGATCAATGAGGCGCAGCTCGAGAAGGTGGTGCGCTATGTGCACGCCGGCCAGGACGAGGGCGCATCGATGCTCTGCGGCGGCGGGCGGCTCACCGGCGAGGCCTACGACCGCGGGCTGTTCGTGCAGCCGACGATCTTTGACGGCGTCCGCAATTCGATGACCATCGCGCGCGAGGAGATCTTCGGGCCGGTGCTGTCGGTGATCAGCTTCGGCGACGCGGACGAGGCGCTGCGCATCGCCAACGACACGATCTACGGGCTCGCAGCCGCGGTCTGGACGAAGGACGTCAACACGGCGTTCGGCATGGCGAAGGGGCTGCAGGCGGGCACGGTGTGGGTGAACGCCTACCACAGCGCCGGGCTGCCGTACATGCCGTACGGCGGCTACAAGCAGAGCGGGATCGGGCGCGAGCTCGGGCACGAAGGGCTCGAGGAGTACATGGAGACGAAGGCGATCCAGTTCAAGTTGGGCTAGCGATAGCCGGCGGCCGCTCGCGCCGCCCTTCGGCCAGACCGGCGTAGCGTTGATCCGGCAGGCTCCAACAGCGGCAGCATCACCCGGTGCTGCCGCGCGGGTCGCGCTGCAGCTCGTAGATCTCCGCCTTGTTCGGCGCCAGCGTGCCCGGCAGATGCAGGTAGCTGCGCACCTGCCGCACACCCTCCGTGCGGCTCGTGTCCTCGATCAGGCGCCGGATCTGGTCGGGATACTGCAGTTGTCCGCGCAGCGTCACCACCCCTGCGTACGCGTCGAGGTGGATCTCGCCTGCCTTGATGCCGTGGCCGCGCAGCACCTCCGACCGCACGCGGTCGACGAGCGTCTCATCATCGACAGCCGGCCGGTCGCCGTTCGGGAGGAGCGACGTGGCATCGTGCCGAAGGCCGCGCGCGACGCCGCGCAGGAAGCGGCCGCGACGCTCGAGCCGGTCCGGTATCTGACGGCTGAAGATGTGCGCGATGTGGGCGAAGCGGTCGCGCACGAGCGCACGCCGCCGGCGTCCGGACATGCTGTCGAACCAGTACATCAGCATGGCGCCGATGGCGACGCCGATGAACATCGCCGACCGGCGCGAGCCGCGCGACCGCTTGCGGCCGCGCTTCCCGACGTCACGTCCGAGCTTCTGCCGCTCGACGTTGCCCTTCGGCGCGCGCTCGCCAGCGGCGGCTGCCGTCCGCTTCGCCGCGCGGCGGGCGCGCGCGGCATCCATCATGCCTCGCATCCGCTGCCCGGCCAACGTCGCCGCGATCGCCGCCTGCCGCGTTCGTTGGGCGCCCGCGCGCACGCTCGGCGAGTCACGCAGGTTCGCTTGCCACTTCTTGCCTCGGGTGATGGCGTCGTCCGCCGCGCATCGCGCCGTCGTCGCGCCGTCGCGAGCCGCGCTCATCGCGGAGTTGCCGAGGTCGCCGAAGGCATCACCGCCGCTCGTGTCGCGAAGGAATCGCTGCGCGAGGCCGCCGAAGATCGGCGACGAGCGCAGCATCTGGCGCCAGAGCCGCGCCGGCCGGACGGGCCGCCGCCGCCAGTATGGGCGGAGCGGCACGCGGTCGCCGAGGAGCGGCAGGCGCGCGAGGAATGCGGCTTCGTCCGGGTAGCGGCGAGCGTTGCGCAGGCGCGTACGGCGCCGGGAGGGAAGCAAGATATCGTGCATGGCTCCTCCTTCGAACCGCGATCATACCGCCGCCAGCATTTCGGCGGCATAGCGGGGCCGGGTGATGGGAGGCATGCGGCGTGCGAAATTCGACCGCCCCGGGACGGGCGCAAGCAGTGCGACCAGCCGCATGAGGGCATTGCCTTCGGCAGTATGCCGGCCGCGCGCCGCCATGGCCATGGGCCGATGTACGGCCTCGCCGGCGCGACCCTACGCGGGCGCCAGCTCCTCCCGCACCCAGGCGCCGATGCGCTCCCCGATCATGATCGTCGGGATGTTCGTGTTCGCGCTCGGCACGCGCGGCATGATCGATGCGTCGGCGATGCGCAGGCCGCGCAGGCCGTGCACGCAGCCGCGCTCGTCGACGACGGCCGTCGGGTCATCGGCGGGGCCCATGCGCGCCGTGCACGACGGATGCGCGCCGCTCGCCGCGTGCGCGCGCACCCACGCCTCGAGCGCCGGCGCGTCGGCGAGCTCGCCGTCCGTCGGCCGTCGCACGCCCTCGATCAGCGCCTCGATCTCCGGCGTGTGGACGAGCTCCATGGCGCGCTGCAGGCCATCGATGATCTTGGTGTAGTCGCGTTCGTCGGACAGATAGTCCATCTCGATGCGCGGCGCGGCGCCGACGTCCGCGCTCTCGAAGGCGAGACGGCCGTACGAGTATGACTTGAAGACGCAGGCCGCGAGGCCCATCAGCAGGCGGTCCGGACGGTACATGAAGGAGATCGGCTCGAGCTGCATATCGTTGACGTCGTTGCTGCCCGTCGCCGTGTAGCGCAGCGTCGTCTGGATCACCGGCTGGTCGTACGCCGCGACGCCCTCCTTCGGCACGAGTGTCGGGCCGATCGCCGGGTGGTCCTGCATGTGCTCACCGACGCCTTCGAGCAGCCGCGTCTCGGCGATGCCGAGCCGCTCCAGCACCCGCTTCGAGCCGATGCCCGACCGCACGAGGATCGGCGGCGTGTGGATCGCGCCCGCGGCCAGCACGACGTGCGGCGCGCTGATCGCCTGCGTCGCGCCGTCGCGCCGTCGCACTTCGATGCCGCTCGCCGCGCCGCGGGCGAACGTCACGCGGACGACGTCCGTGTCGGCGAGCAGCGTCAGGTTGGGGCGCTCGCGGGCCGGCGAGAGGTAGGCGATGGCGGTGCTGACGCGCAGGCCGTCGCGCTTGTTCATGGGATGCGGCGCATAGCCGGTGCTCTGCGGGTCGTTGTGGTCGACGGCGTCCGGATAGCCGAGCCGCTTGCAGGCATCGAGGTAGGCCGCCTGGTAGGGCACCAGCTCCTCGCGCGGGTGGCGGCGGATCGGGACCGGGCCCGTCTTCCCGTGGTATGGCGCGTCGAAGTCAAGGTCCGTCTCGAGTCGGCAGAACGCGGGCAGCACCTTCTCCCACGCCCACTCGGGGTTACCCAGCGACGCCCACTCGTCGTAGTCCGATGGTTGTCCCCGCAGCGCGATCGCCGTATTTACCGCCGAGGAGCCGCCGGTAACACGCCCGCGCGGAAAGGCCTGGCCGGGGCGGCTCGTCTCGCTGGGGACGTAGCGCAGCCGCCAGTCGTGGGCCGTCAGTGAGCCGCGATTGCCGTTGCGCAGATCCTCGGGCAGCGATTCGAGGTTCGGGTAGTCCGGCCCGGATTCAACGAGCAGCACGCGGATGCGCGGATCCTCGCTGACGCGCGCCGCCACCACTGCGCCGCCGGCGCCGGCGCCGACGACGATCAGGTCGTAGTCGTCCCGCCGCTCGCCGGTCACGCTCCTGTGCCTGCCGCTGCGCGCTCAATCACGGACGGGAGTATAGCGTCGCCTCAGGCGCTGGTGAAACGCCGGCCGTATCGTGATGTACGATGGCACAACAACGGGCAGTCTCTGCCCTTCCCGGTTCCCGGCAGCGAGCGATGGACCTCCGCCTCTTCCCTCTCCAGACCGTCCTCTTTCCGGGCATGCGCCTGCCCCTCCACATCTTCGAAGAGCGCTACAAGATCATGGTGCGCGAGTGCATCGATGAAGATGCGCCGTTCGGCGTCGTGCTCATCCGCTCCGGCGCCGAGGTGGGCGGCGGCGCCATCCCGCACGATGTCGGCACCACCGCGCGCATCATCCAGGTGGAGTACCTCGACGAGGCCGCATGAACCTCTTCAGCATCGGCGAGCAGCGCTTCCGCATCATCGCCGTCAACACCACGAGCCCCTACCTGCGCGGCGAAGTCGAGCTGCTCGACCAGTCGCCGGTCGCGGCCGCGCCGCCGCCGCAGCTCATCGCGCGCTCACGCCAGCTCTTCGACGAATACCTGCGCACGCACATGGCGCTCGGCGGCCAGTGGACGCGCGGGGTGGACCTGCCGCCGGAGCTCGCGGAGGCGGCGGACTACATCGCGACGCGGCTCGATGTGCCGGCGCCGCAGAAGCAGCAGCTGCTCGAGCAGCTGTCGCCGGAGGCGCGACTGGCGCATGCGCTGGAGATCATCGCCGGTGAGCTGCCGGACATGCGGACGCGCCTCGAAGCGTATCAGCGCCAGAAGACCTCGGGGTTTGGCGTGCTGAATTAGGAGCGCGCGGCCGGGCCGGCGCCGGGGCTACCGTACGCTGGCCGTGCCAGCGAATCAATCACGTCCGCCGCGGCGCAGACGCGAGGGCGCCGGCGCCCGGGCATCGTCATCGCTGCTGTCGGCCGCGGACAGCCATGCCGCCGCACACCGCAGACGGTACACTGACCGCCGTGGACCCGCGAATCGACCTCATCACGCGGAACCTGGAAGAGGTGCTGACGCGCGAGGATCTCGCGCATCTGCTCGCGACGGGGACGCCGCTCCGCCACTACATCGGCTTCGAGATCTCCGGCAAGATCCATCTCGGCGGCATGCTCTGCATGTCGAAGGTCAAGGACTTCGTCGACGCCGGCGCCCACAGCACGATCTTCCTCGCCGACTGGCACACCTGGATCAACGACAAGCTGGGCGGCGACCGCGAGACGATCCGGCGCGTCGCCGTCGGCTACTTCCAGACCGGCCTCAGCGCCGCGTTCCGGGCGTGCGGCGGCGACCCGTCGCAGCTCGAATTCGTGCTGGCGAGTGAGCTCTATCACCACAACGACGACTACTGGGCGACGCTCATCGACGTCAGCAAGAGCACGACGCTGGCGCGCATGCAGCGCAGCATCACGATCATGGGGCGCAAGGAAGGCGAGTCCGTCGACTTCGCCAAGCTGATCTACCCGCCGATGCAGGTCGCCGACATCTTCTCGATGCAGATCAACCTGGCGCAGGCGGGCATGGACCAGCGCAAGGCGCACGTCATCGCCCGCGATGTTGCATCGAAGATGCGCGTGTCGCCGCTGCACGACGCGACGGGCGCGCAGGTGAAGCCGGTGACGGTGCACCATCCGCTGCTGCTCGGGCTGAAGAAGCCGGCGACGTGGCCGCCGCCGGAGGGCTCGGACGTCGCCGACTACGTGGCGTCGATGAAGATGAGCAAGTCGGAGCGCAATGCGGCGATCTTCGTGCACGACCCGCCGGACGAGATCCGCGCGAAGGTGCGCAAGGCCTTCTGCCCGCCGGACTCCGTCGCCTTCAACCCGATGCTGGACTGGACGCGGAAGCTGATCTTCCCGCGCGACGGAGAGTTTCGCATCGCCCGCACGGCCGACCACGGCGGCGACCTGCGCTTCGCCGACGCGGCGGAGCTCGACGAGGCGTTTCTGGGCGGTGCGCTGCACCCGGCGGACCTGAAACACGGCGTCGCGGAGTGGCTCGTCGAGGCGCTCGAGCCAGCGCGCGCGGCATTCGCCGGCCCCGATGGCCAGCGCCTGATCGAAGAACTCGACGCGCTGCTGGCGCGGTAGGCGCGCCAGGGATGCCGCCGCTGCTCCGCGCGATCGACTGCCTGCGATTGCCCGTGAAGGACCTCGATGCGGCGCTCGCGTTCTATCGCGACGCGCTCGGGCACGAGCTGAAATGGCGCACGCCGACGAGCGCAGGCCTGCGCCTGCCGGACGACGAGGCGGAGCTGGTGCTCCACACCGAGGGCCAGCCGCCGGAGACGGACCTGCTCGTCGACTCCGCCGACGCCGCCGCGGGCGCGGTCGTCGATGCCGGTGGAAGCGTCGTTCAGCCGCCGTTCGATATCGAGATCGGCCGTTGCGCCGTCGTGCGCGACCCCTTCGGGAACGTGCTCGTGCTGCTCGATATGAGCAGAGGGCCGCTTCGGACGGACGCTGCGGGCAACGTCGTCTGACCGGCGTTCAGGCTCGGGTTGAAGGCCCGGGCCGTAGCAGCGCCGAGCGCGATCACGTTTCCGGCGGCAATCGCCCGGTGAGTCGCGCGCGGTCGAGCACGCCCTGGAAGATGCGCACAGACGCGGCATCGACGAGGACGCCGGACTCGCCGGCGGCGCCGGCGCCCGCCCGCTGCGCCGCCTCGTAGGCATCGCACATGCGCTGCGCGAGCGCGATCTCGTTCTCGGTCGGCGCGAAGACGTCGTTGGCGATGGCGATCTGGCTGGGGTGGATGCACCACTTGCCGGCGCAGCCGAGCGTGCTGCCCCACGTCGCCTCGCGCCGGTAGCCGTCGGCGTCGCGATAGTTCGCGTACGGGCCATCGATGGCATCGATGCCGCGCGCGCGGGCGGCGACGATCATCCGGTTGCGTGCGTAGTGCCAGATGTCGCCGGGGTAGCGCAGCGCCGGGTCGGCGACGTGACCGCTCCGGATGCCCTGGCTCGCCGAGAGGTCGCCGACGCCGAGGATCAGCGCTTCGAGGCGCGGCGACGCGGCGGCGATCTCTTCGACGCGGGCGAGCGCTTCCGTCTCCTCGATCAGCGCCTCGAGGCCGATCGGCCGTCCGAGCCGGAGCTTCGCTTCGAGCTGCAGGAGCAGCGTCTCGACGAACCAGATGTCGCGCGGCGCTTTGACCTTGGGGATGATGATCACGTCGAGGTTCCGGCCGGCGCGCGTGACGAGATCGATGATGTCGTCGTGCGCCCACACGGTATCAACGGAGTTGATGCGGACGGCGCGCGTGCTGCGACGCCAGTCGAGCGCGTTGAGCGCGTCGACGGCGGCGTCGCGTGCCCGCTCCTTCTCCGCGGGCACGACGGCATCTTCGAGGTCGAGGAAGACGAGGTCGGCATCGGACTCCGCGGCGCGGAGAACCATCTTCTCCTGCGATGCCGGCGTCGCGAGTTCCGAGCGGCGAAGGCGGGCCGTGGGCATGTCCGGACTCCTGGCTTGGGGCCTGTCGCGGGCGGGCCGCCGCGCGACTTCAGGCGGCGGACGACAGACGACGACAGACAACAGACACCGGAGGGCGGCTACGCGCAAGCGCGTGGGGAGAAGCCATAGTCGCGACCGCGACGGAAGGGGCGAACGCGTGGGTTCATGCCTGCGAGCGCGTGGGGAGAAGCCATAGTCGCGACCGCGACGGAAGGGGCGAACGAGTGGGTTCATGCCTGCGGCCACGCTCACGAAGAAGCCATCGTCGCGACGTCGACGGAAGGCGCGCAGGGCGGCAGCTAACGCGGCGTCGCGACGGCCGGGGCGTCAGCCGCCTCGTCCCCGACGAAGTAGCGCACGCGCTCCTTCTTGAATTCTCTCGCACTCCAGAGGATCTCGAAGTCCGCGACCGCGACCGTCCGCGAGAGCTCGTCGACGATCGCGCGCACCTCGTCGCGCGACTCGCAGTGCACCATCGAGAAGAGCGGGTACGGCCAGTCCTCGAACGTTGGCCGCCAGTAGCAGTGGCTGACGCGGCTGTCGGCCGCGAGCCGCGCGCCGACGGCCTCGATGCGGTCGTCCGGCACGCGCCAGCACGCCATCCCGTTCGACGTGAAGCCGGCCTCGTTGTGGCGCAGCACCGCCGCGAAGCGCCGCAGGATGCCCTCGTCGTGCATCGCCCGCAGCGCGCCGAGCAGCGACGCCTCGTCGATCCCGAGCGCGCGCGCTTCTTCGGCCCACGGCCGGCTGACGATCGGCAGGTCGTCCTGGCAGACGCGGATGATCGCCCGCTCGTCGGCCGTCAGCTCGCGGCGCGGCGCGCGCGGCGTCGCCCGCCGCGGCCTCGCGTCCGTCGTGCGGCCGATCATGTCGTAGGCGACGGCGATCTTGAACAGCTTGATCGCCGGCAGCACGATGTGCCGCCGCGCCCCCGCCGCTGCGGCGAGTGCGGCGACCTCCGCATCGAAGTCGCGCTGGCGCGGGATGGCCATCACGAACCAGATGTTGAACCGGTGCTCGCGCGCGTAGTTATGGCTGACGCCGGGGTGGCCGCTGATCACCGCTGCGGCCTCTTCGAGTCGCTCCGGTGCGACGGCGGCGGCAACGAGCGCACTCTTGTAGCCGAGGCGGAAGACGTCGAAGATCGGGCTCAGGTGCCGCAGCACGCCGGCGGCGCGCAGCGCCTGCGTCCGCGCCAGCACGTCGTCCTCGCTGATGCCGATCTCGCCGGCGATCGCGGCGAACGGCCGCTCGATGAGCTGAACCGAGCCCTGGAGCGCGTTGAGCAGGCGGCGGTCGGTGAGGTCGAGGTCGGGCATCGCCGGCGGCTCTCCTACGAGTAGCGCTCTTCGGTCCACGGGTCGCCGTGGATGTGGTAGCCGTACATCTCCCAGAAGCCGGCCTTGACGTCGTCCATGAAGACGAGGCCGCGCACCCACTTCGCGCTCTTCCAGAAGTAGAGCTTCGGCACGACCAGGCGCATCGGGCCGCCGTGCTCCTTCGCCAGCGGCTCTCCGTTGTGCCGATGGGCGACGATCACGTCATCGTCCATCAGTTCGGCGAGCGAGACGTTCGTCGTGTAGCCGCCGAAGCTGTGTACCATCACGTGCTTCGCCTCGGGCTTCGGGCGCACGTGCTGCATCAACTCACGGAAGGTGACGCCGGTCCAGTCGTTGTCGAACTTGCTCCAGTGCGTGACGCAGTGGATGTCGGAGCGCAGCGTCGTCTGCGGCAGCGCCAAGAACTCGTCCCAACCAAAGCTCACATCCTTTTCGACGAGGCCGACGATGGAGAACTTCCACGCCGCCATGTCGATGCTGGGCACGCCGCCGTAGTGGAGCACCGGCCAGCCGTCGGTGAGCTTCTGCCCGGGCGGCAGGCGCTCGCCGAAGCGCTCGCGGTCCTCCCTGGCGCGGCGGTTGAACAGGTCGAGGGCCATCGACGGCTCCGGTAGTGGCAGCGCCCCTGCGCCGCCAGCCTGCGTTCAGCTTCGGTCAAGGTAGCACGGCGCCGCCCGCCGATCCTGCGCATTTCGCCGGGACGTGACTCGCCGGCGTCGCCGCGTCATCGGCGTCAAAGCCGTCGGCTCGGCGGTTCTGCGGGCCGACGGAGTCCGGCTTATCCCTCGCGCCGCGGCGTGTCGTCCTGGTCGTAGTAGCCTTCGTCGGGCCAGTTGCCTTCGATGTCCTCGTCGCCAACGTCGTGCCCGGCCGTCTCCGGCTGCAACTCGTCGGGCGCACGCGCCAGCGGCTGATCCTCGTTGCTCGCCGGCGCGCGCTCGTTCTCCGGCGCGATGGCGATCTCCTCCTCGATGACGTCGCCCGTCGCGGTCGGCACGAGGATCTGCGTCGGGAAGGCGTCCTCGACGTCCTCGTCCAGCGGCTCGTCGGCGTTCACCATCGCGTACTCGTCCGCTTCGGCGCGGATCACGTCGGCGTCGCCGGCGTCGGCTTCGAGCGGCTCGTATCCCTTGTCCGCGACGCCCGCCGGCTCCTCGTTGACGTAGGTACCGGCGTCCGATGCCGCCTCCGGAGCGCCGCCAGCCGCCGCCCGCCGCTGCGCGCGCGCCTCCGCCTCCTGCTCCTGCCGATGACGCCGTCCCGCACGCGCGTTCTTCCCGACCTGCCGGCGCTGCAGCATCACACACCTCCCGGCGCCGCATCTGGCGCCCACTCACTGTACGCGCGGGATGGTAACGCCCGCGTAACGAAGCGCCGTGCCGCCAGACACCGGGCATCGAACATCCACCGGACGGGCCGCGGCGCCGCGCGCGGGCATCGATCAGCCGGCGGCGAGCATGCGCTGGAACTCCTCGGCGTTGCGCTGCGCCATGTCCTGATAGTTGTTGTTGAAGGTGACGTGCGTCGTCTGCGCGTCGCGCGCAAGCTCCCGGATGGGCCCCGCCAGCTCCGCGAGCTCCGCCGGGCTGTACTCGTAGCGGAAGCGCTCGGACGCGGCGCGAAGTCCCTTCTTCTCCCACGTCGCCGCGTTGCGGCCATGCAGCCGGACGACGGCCAACGCCGGGTCGGTCACCTCCCAGACGGCCGGCACGCTCGACCGGAATCCCTGCGGCTCATCGACGATCACGAGCGCCAGGCCATGCTCGCGCAGGAACGCCAGCGTCGCACGGCAGCGCCGGTCGCTGAGCCAGTACGTGTTGCGGAACTCGACGGCCAGGCGATCGCCATCGAGCCGATCGGCGGCGTCGACGAGCTGGGCGCGGGTCGCCGGCGAGGGCATCGCCCACGGCGGCAGCTGGAAGATCACGGCGCCGAGCTTGGCGGCATCGCGCAGCGGCTGCAGCGCCGCGCGCAGGTACGCCCATAGCTCGTCGAGCGCGTCCGCCGGTATGTCTTTCAGGTACCAGTTGCGCTTCTTCTCCGGCAGCGGGCCGAGCATGTCGCGGATGTCCCGCGGCAGCATCGGAGGCGGCGTCTGGTGGCCGGTGAACAACCGGAATGCCTTCACGTCGAAGACGAAATCATCGGGCGTCTGCGCTACCCACGCCTCGGCCTGCTGACGCCACTCCAGCGAGTAGTAGGTGCCGTCGACCTCGACGAAGCGGAAGCGACTGGCGTAGAACCGCAGGCGATCCTGCGGCGTGCGCGCATCCGGCGGATACCACAGCTTCGCGTCGAGCAGGCTCTTGTCCGTCCACGAAGCGGTGCCGACGCGGATGTCGGGCATCGGCGCGCTCAGCCGCGGTCGCCGCCGTCGGCCCGCGGCCGGCGCGAGGGATCCGGTGCCTGCTCCTCGCGCTCGCGCTTCCGTCGGCCCTCCCAGCCCAGGTCGCCGGCGCGATAGTAGCGGTGGCCCTCGGCGCGCTCGGGGCGATGCTCCTGCTCGACGACGTGGCCCGGGAAGTCGTGCGCGTACCTGTAGCCCTTGCCGTATCCCATCTGGCGCATCAACCCGGTAACGGCGTTCCGCAGGTGCAGCGGCACCGGTTCGTTGCGGGTGGCCTCGACGTCGCTGCGTGCAGCGGCGTAGGCGGAGCCGACGCTGTTGCTCTTCGGCGCCAGCGCCAGGTAGAGCGCCGTCTCCGCCATCGCATAGAACGCCTCCGGCAGGCCGATGAAGTGCACCGCCTGCTGGCAGGCCGTCGCGACGACGAGCGCCTGCGGGTCGGCGAGCCCGACATCTTCCGAAGCGAGGATCACCATGCGCCGGACGATGAAGAGCGGGTCTTCGCCCGACTCGATCATCCGCGCCAGCCAGTAGAGAGCGGCGTCGGCGTCGGAGCCGCGCAGCGACTTGATGAACGCCGAGATCGTGTCGTAGTGCGCGTCGCCCTGCCGGTCGTAGAGGTAGGTGCGATGCTGCAGCGCCTCTTCGATGTCGGCGACGGCCACGCGCGCGGCGTCGCCCTCGCGCGCCGTCGCCGCGAGCACGGCCGCCTCGAGCGCGTTGAGGGCGATGCGCGCATCGCCGCCGACCGAGGCCGCCAGCGCGGCGACCGCGTCGTCATCGACGGTGACGCCGCTGCCGGCGAGGCCACGCTCATCGTCGGCGAGCGCGGCCTGCAGGATGCGCTCGATGCTCTCCGGCTCGAGCTGCCTGAGCGCGAAGACGCGTGAGCGCGACAGCAGGGGGCCGATCACCTCGAACGAGGGGTTCTCGGTCGTCGCTCCGATCAGCGTCACCGTGCCGTCTTCGACGAACGGCAGGATGGCGTCCTGCTGCGCCTTGTTGAAGCGATGGATCTCGTCGATGAAGAGGACGGTGCGGCCGCCGCCCTCGGCCAGCCGCTCACGCGCCTCGGCGACGGCCGCACGCAGATCCGCGACGCCGGCAGCGACCGCCGACAGCGGCACGTACGAGGACCTGGTGCCGGCGGCGATGATGCGGGCGAGCGTCGTCTTGCCGGTGCCGGGCGGCCCCCAGAGGATCATCGAAGGCAGCGTGTCGGCTTCGACGAGCCGGCGCAGGATCCTTCCTTCGCCGACGAGCTGCTCCTGCCCGACGTATTCGTCGAAGCCGCGCGGTCGCATGCGGGCGGCGAGCGGGGCGGCGGCATCAGGCGCGCCGCCGGTCACGGGCGCCGTGCGCGGCCGCGGCGACGAGCGTGCTGCGCGAGGCATGTCTCAGTGTAGCGGCGCGAGCCCGGGCGAGGGACGGGACGAACGGGCCACGGCCACGGTGGCGAGCGGCGCGGACTCCGTCGACGCCGCCACCGCCCCGCCCGCCCGTCTGCGCGCCCGCGCCAACGCAGAGCGGAGACGAGCCGCACGCCGCTTTCAGTCGAACGGCGAGTCGGCCGGCTGCGCGATGCCGAGCAACTGCAGCCGCGCCTCGTCGTAGCGCTGCTTGGCGCGGGCCTCGCGGTTCAGCAGGCCCTTCATCTGGTCCCCGGCACGTGGCTTCCCTTCGAGGAAGACTTCGTGCAGCGCAGCGAGCTGCGTCTGCCAGTCGTCGTACGCCTTCAGGTAGGCGTGTCGACGCTCGTCGCTCACCTTCATGACCTGAGTGTACCGGCCGCGAGGAGCGGCAGCGTCCGGTTCCGCGCGCGGACGCTCGCCCGCGCGGACGGTATGGAAGCTCGGTTCGGATTCGACGAACTCGGGGCGTGATCCGTTCGCCGCGATCCTGGCGCTCGACCGCGGCCAGCGCTACCGCCGATGCGTCCGCCGCACGGAAAGCCCCGCCGCGACCAGCAGCAAACCGACGGCGAGCCCGACCAGCGCCGTCCGACCACGGCTGTCGCCGTGCATGCGCCCGCTCCCCGTCGACGGCAGCAGGAACTGGGACCCGCCGTTCGTCGCGTCGCCGCCGCCGGCCTGGCCGCCGCCCTGGCCGGTACAGGAGCCTACCGTGCCACTGCCGTTGGCGATCGCCGCCGCGGTGAGCAGACGCGCCCCGCCTTCGCCGGTCACGACGACGGCCGGGTGGATGAACGGGCACGGCTCGCCGTTGGAGACGAAGGTCAACGTCTGCTCGATGGACTTCCCGGGCGCCAGATCGCCCAGGGAGAACGTCATGTGCCCGGGCGCCGCGCCCGCCGTCCAGCCCGCGGCCGGCGCGAGCGCCGCCGTCTTGTCGACCGCGAGGTCGATGCGGACGCCCGTCATCGCGGCGCCGCTGTCGTTGCGCACACGCAGGTCGAACACCGGCGGCGCCGGCCCCAACGGGCCTCCGCGCAGCGCCAGCGTCACGGCGAGGGGTGGTGGCGGCGCCGCCGTGACGTCGGCGCCGAGGGGGACGCTCGCCAGCAGGTCGCCGCTGCCGCCCGCCTGCAGCTGCGCCTGCGCGCCGTACGCTTGCGTCGCGCGCACGATGACATCGAGCGCCAGCGTGCTGCTGGCGCCGGGCGCGAGGTCGCCGTAGGCGTACCCCAGCGTGCCCTCGTTCAGGGGCTGGTCGACGCCGTCGCGGGTCACGCGGAAGAAGTAGTAGGCGTCCGGGATGGCCAGGTTCGGCATCGCCGCGATCGACAGGAGCGCGTTCGGGAGCATCGTCGTGCCCGTGTTGCGGGCGGTGATCTTGCACTGGACGAGCGTATCGACGCCGGAGGGCAGAGTCGGCGGGTCGCAGCGCCGCTCCAGCGTCGCCGTCGCGACGGCCTCCTGCCCGCGCACGACGAATGAACCGCCGGCAGCCACCGCCAGCACGAACAGGACCATCACAAAGAACGCAGTCCGCATACACACCTTCCGTCGTGTCTCGGGTACAGCATCGGGCAGCCGCGCCGGAGGCCGCCCGACGCCTGGCGCACGCCCACCCGACGCTTGCCCGACGATCCGCCACGGTGCCCGCGGCGCTCACTCCGCAGATATCGGGCCTCCGTCACGCCTCCCTCACCACCACCGCCCCCGCTTGCCTGTCGAGCGCGCGCTCGCCCTCGGCCTGCCGCCTTCACGGCAGCACGCCCTATACTGGGGCACGGCAGCCCTCGCAGAGCCCGGGATGGATCTGATGCCCGACGACGTCCTCCAGCTGCGCGGCGAAGCGCTCGACGCACTCACGGCGGCGGGTGATGACGGCGCGCTCGACGCTTGGCACGTCACCTACTTCGGCCGCAAGGACGGGCGCCTCACGGCGATCCTGCGCGGTCTCGCCGCCCGGTCGATCGACGAGCGCAAGAGCATCGGCGCCGCAGCGAACGCGCTCAAGACCGAGCTCGAGGCCGCGTACGACGCGCGCCGCGACGAGCTGCGCGCCGCCGCCGTGCGCCGCGCGCTCGAGGGCGGTGCCATCGACGTTACGCTGCCGCCGCGGCCGCACACGCGCGGCGGACTGCACCCGGTGACGCAGACGCTGCGCCGCATCCTGGCGGCCTTCACGTCGATGGGCTTCTCGGTCGTCGAGGGGCCGGAGGTCGAGCTCGACTACTACAACTTCGAGGCGCTACGCATCCCGGCGGACCATCCGGCGCGCGACATGTGGGATACGCTCTGGGTCGATGCGCCTCTCGACGGCCAGCGGGCGCTGCTGATGCGCACGCACACATCGCCGGCGCAGATCCGGACGATGGAGCAGCAGGCGCCGCCGATCCGCATCGTCGTTCCGGGGCGCGCCTATCGCTTCGAGGCGACGGACACGACGCACGAGTGGATGATGACGCAGGTCGAAGTGCTGGCCGTCGACGAAGGGCTGACGCTGGCGCACCTCAAGGGCACGCTGCTCGGCGTGATGCAGCGGCTCTTCGGCTCCGGGCGCCGGATCCGGTTGCAATGCTCGTACTTCCCGTTCGTCGAGCCCGGCGCCGAGGTCCAGATGGACTGCTTCAACTGCGCCGGCGCCGGCTGCGCGACGTGCCACCAGACCGGCTGGATCGAGATGGGCGGCGCCGGCATGGTGCACCCGGAGATCCTCGAGAACATGGGGATCGACAGCAACCGCTACACCGGCTTCGCCGCCGGCATGGGCATCGAGCGGCTGGCGATGCAGCTCTACGGCGTGCCGGATATGCGGTTCTTCTACCAGAACGACCTGCGCATGCTGCGCCAGTTCTAGAACGAGCCCATGCGAATCTCCCTCAACTGGCTGCGTGCGTACGTCGACCTGCGCCTGCCCCCGGAGGAGCTTGCCGAACGCCTGACCGTCGCCGGCCTCGCCGTCGAGTCGGTCGAACGCACCGGCGACTGGGGGCCGGAGATCCGCGTCGCCCGCGTCGCAGCGGTCGAGCCGCACCCGAATGCCGACCGCCTGCGCCTCGCCACCCTCGAGCTCGCGGCCGCCGCCCGGCACACGGTCGTCTGCGGGGCGCCGAACATCGCCGTCGGCCAGAAGGTGGCCTTCGCCACCGTCGGCGCCCGCGTCCGCGACGGCCGCAGCGGCGAGCCGGCGGTCCTGAAGGCGGCGAAGATCCGCGGCGTCGAATCCGCCGGGATGGTGCTCAGCGAGCGCGAGCTGGGCCTCTCGGACGAGCATGAAGGCATCCTCGTACTGCCGGCCGACGCCCCGGTCGGCGCGCCGCTCGGAGACGTCATCGGCGATGTCATCTTCGACCTCTACGTGACGCCGAACCGCCCCGACTGGCTCTCCGTACTCGGCGTCGCGCGCGAGGTGGCGGCGCTCACCGGCGCCGAGGTCCGCGAGCCGTCGCTGGAGTACGTTGCGGCCGGCGCGCCGATCAAGGGCCGCGCGAAGGTCGACATCGCCGCGCCGACGCTGTGCCGGCGCTACCTGGCGACGGTCATCGAGGGCGTGAAGCTCGCGCCGTCGCCGGCATGGATGCAGGAGCGCCTCGTTGCGCTTGGTCAGCGGCCGATCAACAACGTCGTCGACGTTACGAACTACGTCATGCTCGAGCTCGGACAGCCGCTGCACGCCTTCGACTACGACCGCATCGCCGGCCATCACATCATCGTCCGCCGCGGCGAAGCGGACGAGCGGTTCACGACGCTCGACGGCGAGGACCGCACGCTGACGCCGGAGATGCTCGTCATCGCCGACGAGGACGGCGCCGTCGCGCTCGCCGGTGTCATCGGCGGCATCGAGAGTGAAGTGACGGAGCGCACGGTGAACGTCCTGCTGGAGGCGGCGAACTTCTCCGGCGCCAGCATCCGCCGCACCAGCACGCAACTGAGGGCGCGTAGCGAAGCCTCGGCGCGGTTCGAGAAGGGGCTGCCGGCGGAGCTGGCCGCCGTCGCGTCACAGCGGGCGACCAAGCTGCTCGTCGAAGTCTGCGGCGGCACTGCGCTCGCCGGCACGCTCGACGTCTATCCCGGCAAGACGAAGGAGACGCGCATCGAACTGACGCGCTCGAGAGTCGCCCAGGTGCTCGGCATCGACCCGCCGCCGGCGAAGGTGCGTGAGCTGCTCGGTGGCCTGGGCTTCGGCGCGCGCTGGGTGCCGCCGGACCGCTACGCCGTCCGCGTCCCCTACTGGCGGACCGACGTCCACATCCCCGACGACGTGTGCGAGGAGATCGCGCGCATCCTCGGCTACGACGCCATCCCCGCGACGCCGCTCGCCGGCAGCGTGCCGGCGCCGATCGTGCAGCCGCTGCGAGAGCTGCGCGAGCGGGCGCGCGACGTGCTGGCGCAGGCTGGCATGCAGGAAGTGATCACGTACTCGCTCACGACCCTGGAGGCGCTCGGCCGGGTGCTGCCGAAGGAGGATCTGGCGATCGAGCCGCCGTACCGCGTCGTCAACCCGATCAGCATCGAGCACGAGTACCTGCGTCCGACGTTGCGCGCGAGCCTGCTGCAGACGTTGGCCTCCAACCTGCGCTACCAGGAGGGCAGCGTCGGGCTGTTCGAGGCGGCGCGCGTCTACCTGCGGCCGGACGAGGCGCCGGCGCGCGAAGGCCGGCCCGCCGGCGAGGCGCTGCTGCCCGTCGAGCGCGAGCAGGTCTGCGCCGTCATCAGCGGGCGGCGGCCCGACCGCTGGGGCCGCCCGTCAGACCAGCCCGTCGACTTCTTCGACGCCAAGGCGTACCTGGAAGACCTGCTCCACGGCATCGGCGTGCAGGCGACCTGTTTCTCGGCGTCCGAGCACGGCCTGGCGCCGGGACGGACGGCTCTCGTCGCGGTCGACGACGCGCCGGTCGGCGTCATCGGTCAGGTGCACCCCGATGTCGCCGCCTCCTTCGGCATCGAGCAGGACGTGTATCTCTTCGATTTGGCGCTCGACGCCGTGCTGCCGCATGCCTTCGGCCGGCGTCTCCTGCGCGACGTCTCGCGCTTCCCGGCGGTCGAGCAGGACCTCGCGCTGATCGTCGATGCGTCGACGCCGGCCGGCGACCTGCTGCGCGCGATCGACGCGGCGGCGCTGGTGCGCGAGGCGCAGGTATTCGATGTCTACACCGGCGACCAGGTGCCGCGCGGCAAGAAGTCGCTGGCGTTCTCCGTCGTTTGGCAGGCGGAGGACCACACGCTGACGGACGACGAGGTGGCGCGGGCGCAGCGCAAGCTCGTCGACCGCCTGCGCCGCGAATTCGGCGCCGAGCTGCGCGGGTGATCAGCGCAGCGCTGCGAATTGGCCCTCCCGCGATCCAGCCGTCCAGCCAGGTCTCCAGCCGTCGAGCCGTCGAGCCTACGGTACCAGCGCCCACGCCTTCGGCAGACGGTACGTGAACGTGCGCCCGGTCAGGCGCTCGCCGTCGAAGATCTGGCCGCGGCCGCTGCGGCCGATCTCGCGGTAGCCGTTCTGCAGCTGGATGATGCGGCGGTCGATGAGGTTGATGACGACGGCGCCGGCCTTGACCGGCCGCAGGCTCGCCTCGCGCGTGACGTCGTCGACGACGCGGAAGAGCGGCGTCTCCTCGGGCCGGGCGTGCTCGAGCGCGCCGTGAATCGCCTCGGGGTTGGCGGCGGTGTTGCGCTCGTCGAACATTACCAGGCCGTTGGCGATGCGCTCCCGCAGCCCGTGGTAGTAGGGCTCGCTGCGTTCGAGCAGCTCATCGAGCCCTTCCGGGTCGCTGGCGCACGCCTTCAGCAGCGCCGGCAGCGCTTCGCCGTGGGCGACGAAACTTACGCCGCCTGCGCGGTCGATGACGGTCATTCTCATCAGGTTCATGGGAACTGTTGAATTGCGACGGGTTGTGCCGCAACGGTACCATTCGCCCTGATCCCTGTCAAAACGAGGATGCCACGCGGAGTATGCGACCAAGCGGCCCGCCGCGCCATGCACTGATTCTCGGATTCGCCGCGGCGGTCGCCGTGGTCGGCGTCGCCTGCGCAGGCGCGAATTCGACGCGAGCGCCGAAGCCGACGACGAGCGCCACTCAGGCGGCCGCCGCCGGCACGCCCCGGCCGGCCGCGACGCCGACGCGGGCGCCGGCCGACCCGAAGCTCGCCGCGTCGCTGCGGTACGCGGGTGAGTACGAGAAGGCGATCGACGTCTACGCCGCCGTCGCGACGGCCGACGCGGGGCAGCCGCGGCAGGATGCGCTGTTCGCCCAGGCGCAGCTCCTGAGTCGCACGGGCCGGTTCGCGGAGGCGCGGGACGCGCTGCAGTCGTGGCTCGCGATCGCCGGTGCCGCGGGCGCAGGCAGCGCGGCGCAGTACATGCTCGCCTCCACGTTCGATGATCTCGGCGACCCCGCGTCGGCCCTCGCCGCCTACGACACGTACATCGCCGCCGGCGGCGCAGCTGCGGACTTCGCCGGCATCGAGCGCGCGAAGATGCTGGCGCGGCTCGGCCGCACGGTCGACGCGGAGGCCGCCGCCGAAGCCGTCATCGCCAGCAACATCGGCGCCTCGTTCAAGGCCTCCTTCACCTTCAGCATCGCCGCCGCCTTCGAGCAGGGCGGCGTCGATGCCAACGCGCTGAACTGGTACAACCGCGTCGCCATCACGCCCGGCGGCGACGTCGGCTCGGCGCTCGCACGCATCGGTGGCATCAAGAAGCGGCTGGGCGACGCCAGCTGGACCGCTGACTACCTGCGAGCGATCACCGAATATCCGGGCAGCGGCAGCGCGCCGGATCTGCTCACCGCGCTCGACGCAGCCGCCGTCCCGGTCGACGACTACGTACGCGGCCTCGTGGACTATCGCGCCCGGCGCGACGCCGATGCCACGCCCGCGCTCCAGCGGGCGATCGCGGCGGGCGCGCATCCGGCGGAGGCGCGCTACTACCTCGCGGCGATCGAGGAGCGCGCTGGCGACACAGAGGCGGCGATCGCCGACTACGCGCTCGTCCCGCAGACGGACGCGGCGTCGCCGCTGGCGGCCGACGCGCTCTGGTGGCGCGGCCGGCTGCTCGACGGCAAGGGCGATTACGCCGGCGCCGCCGCGGACTACAGCCAGCTCGCGTCGCAGTACCCGTCGTCGAGCCGCGCCGCCGATGCCGCGTTCCGCAAGTCGCTCGCCGCCTACCGCTCGGGCGACAAAGCGACGGCGATCGGCGGCTGGGCGGCGCTCGCGGCGCGCACGAGCGGCGACGACAACCTGCGCGCGCGCTACTGGCAGGGGCGCACGCTCATCGAGCAGAACGGCAGCGCCAACAACAGCGTACTGACAACGCTCGCGGCCGATGCGCCGGACAACTACTACGGCCTGCGCGCGCAGGTGCTGCTGAAACAAAACGACACCAACGACAGCGCGCCGAAACTCGACGACAGCGCCCCGGACTGGAAGAAGATCGCCGCGTGGGTGCAGGAGCAGACCGGCGAGTTGCCGGCGACACCGCGCTTCGGGCAGGACCTGCGCTGGGGCCAGGCCGTAGCCCTCGCCGACGTCGGACTCGGCGCGCAGTCCGACCGCCTCTTCGAGGAGATCATCGTCGCCGACGACGGCGACGCCGTCGCGCTGTATCAGGTCACCAAGCAGCTCTCCGACGACGGGCGCACGAGCCTCGCCGCGCGCGCCGCCACGCGCCTCATCGCCGCCGGCCTGAAGAAGACGCCGGCGCCGCCGACGGACCTGCTGCGGCTCGCCTACCCCGTCGTCTACAAGGACCTCGTCAGCCAGGCGACGGCGCAGGAGAAGGTGTCGCCGATGCTGCTCCTCGCGCTCGTCCGCCAGGAGAGCTACTACAACCCGGACGCCGGCTCATCCGCCGGGGCGCTCGGCCTGACGCAGGTCGTGCCTTCGACGGGCGCATCGATCGCGAAGAGCCTCGGCCGGGCGAGCTTCACGGCCACGGACCTCTTCCGCCCGAACGTCAACCTGCTCTTCGGCGCCGACTACCTGGCGTCGCAGCTCGCCGACTTCAAGTCAGACCCGTACCGCGCGCTGGCGGCCTACAACGGCGGCCCCGGCGTGGCATCGGACGCGATCACCATGTCGGGCGGCGACGAAGACCTCTTCGTCGAAGACCTGGAGTTCGACCAGACGCAGACGTACGTGAAGCGCGTGATGGAGAACTACGCACGCTACCGCCAGATCTACCAGCGCCTGGACGCGCCGTCGCTGCCGCAGTAGTCGCCGTATCGGCGGCGGCGCTTGTCGGCGGCTGAGGCCGGACGCTGGAAACCGCAAGGCCGCGCTCCCGCACCATCGGCGATCGACGAACGACGATGCGACCGCAGGCGCATGCTACTATGCTCGTATCCAGACCGGTTGGCAGGATCATGCGTACCGCCCTCCACACGTCGATCCGACCGATGACCGCCGACGACATCGCTCAGGTCGTCGAGATCGAACGCGAGTCGTTTCCATCGATCTGGCCGCAGACGGCGTACCGACGCGAGCTGCAGAACAAGCTCGCGCGCTACACCGTGATCAGCGAGCCGGACGGACCGGAGCAGGACGAGGCTCAGCCGGCCACCGTCTGGAGCACGCTGCGACGGATCGTCGGCAACCCGCCATCGCCGGCGCACGAGCTGCTGCTCGGCTTCATCGGCGTCTGGATGATGCCGGGCGAGGCGCACATCGTCACGGTCGCGGTGCGCGAGGACCGGCGCCGCTCGGGGATCGGCCAGCGGCTGCTGATCGCGGTCATCGAGCAGGCGCAGGAAGACGGGCAAGAGCTCGTAACGCTGGAGGTGCGGAGGTCGAACGACGTAGCGCAGCGGTTGTACGAGAAGTACGGCTTCCAGCGCGCCGGCCTGAGGGTGCGCTACTACACGGACAACAACGAAGACGCCGTCATCATGACGACGCCCGATGTCAGCTCGCCGTCGTACCGGGAGCTCTTCGAGCGGCTGCGACGCGCGCACCAGGAGGCGTGTCCCGACCTCTGGGACTGACGCGGGCGTTCGTCCGCAGCGCCCGCCCCTGTCCCAAGAGCCGCGGCGGGTTGTGTCCGACGACGGTCGAGGCGGTGACACCCATCCCGACCCCTCTCGACGGAATGGGAGAGGGGAGGCGGAACCGGAGCACGAGGACGGCCGGGCCGATCGAGTCAGTTCAATACCAATTCGCGATGCCCGCGGCGGCGCCGGGCCGCTGGCGCCCTCGCCGTCGCGCACGTGCGCGTGGGCGTCACGCCGTCCGGGCTTACCTTCGGCATGGCGCCCGCGCCGCCCACGCCGACCCGGACGCCCGTGCCGGCGTATGGCGCGGCGGGCGTCGACCTCCCTCCCAACGACGCACCGCGCGCCGCCGCCGCGACGGCGGAGGCGGGTCCATGTTCCGCTGCCTCGTCTACTTGCTGGCCATCGTGATCGCCGCGACGCTGCGTGGGGCGAGACGTGGAAGGGAGATGGCCGCCGGCCGGCCATCCGGTATCGACGGAAGCGGCCCGCCCGCTAAGATGGGCGCGATATTGCACCCATGGGGGAATGACCGTGGCGGACAACGGCGTCGAGCTGGTCTGGGAAGGGAAGCGGCGCGAGGTCGAGCGCGTGGCGCTGCCCTTCCAGCGCGTCGAGATCATCAACGAGTCACGCGCGACTCGGCAGGCGGCGCCGCTGTTCGCGGCGGGCGCGGCTGACGGCGCGGGCGAAGGCGACGGCTGGCGCAACAAGCTGATCTGGGGCGACAACAAGTACGTCCTCGCGTCCCTCATCGAGGGCGACCTGTCCATCGGCCTCGAACCGCTCGCCGGCAAGGTCGACCTGATCTACATCGACCCACCGTTTGCGATCGGTGCAGATTTTTCCTTTGAGATAGAAATCGGCGACGCAGAGATCAACAAGCAGCAGACAATCATCGAAGAACTCGCCTATCGGGACACGTGGAAAGACGGAATGGGGTCTTACCTCCAGATGATGCTTGATCGGCTCGTGCTGCTGAAGCAGATCCTTGCGCAGGAAGGGTCGATCTTCGTTCACGTCGGATATCAAGCGAGTTCTCACGTCAGGCTCGTGCTCGATGAGGTCTTTGGATATGACAACCTCGTCGATGAGATCGTGTGGCACTACGAGACATCGAGCGGGGCTCCAAAGTACTCGCTGATCAAGAACCATGCGACTATCTTCCACTATTCCAAGAGTGGACGGTGGAAGTTCAACAAGGTCAAGGAGCCCTGGCCCGAGGCGACGCTTAAGAAGTGGCAAAGGGACCGAAGACGGCCAGATCTATCGCGTGCAGAACAAGTTTGGCAAGCGCAATTACATCGACCCGGATGGAAAGACGATCGATGACGTTTGGGAGTTTACTCTCGCTTCTCGCTCGCACGAGAGAGTCAACTGCCCGACCCAAAAGCCACAGTCGCTCCTCGAACGAGCCATCGAGATCTCTAGTAAACCGGGTTCTCTGGTTCTGGATTGTTTCGCGGGTTCAGGAACCACACTAGCAGGGTGTTGAAGAAACGGCGTTCGGAGGCCGGATGGGGCGTGCGAAGCC